>Ga0307507_10006674_pt1 | contig 17466 bp, 19 predicted proteins | sample 7_EM_MG_FD_207223 | JGI IMG/M metagenome (GOLD analysis project Ga0307507, IMG submission 207223) | Populus trichocarpa ectomycorrhiza microbial communities from riparian zone in the Pacific Northwest, United States - 7_EM | ecosystem: Host-associated > Plants > Roots > Unclassified | place...
AAGTTTCATAAGTACATCCAAATATCTGAGTCCTACTCTGAATCCCATTCCTCCTCTCCTTCCTCCGATTCCTCCTCCAATGTCTTCTTATTCACTGTTTCCTCCATATACTTTTTCCATATTTTTGGGAGCCTGTTTGGAGTAACTATACTTAGTCCTGCTTGCCCTCTACCCTGATCAGAGTCTATACTATCCAGCTTGGCCAGACTTGTGCCATGAAACATCTTCGTCTGCCAGGCTACCATGGTATTCTTTGCTCCTTGCACTCTGATTCCATAATCAGCAATGAAAAAGTTTCCTCCCTCATCCTCACCTAGACTCCTCTCTGTCGTCCAGAATAGGTTAAATTTATGAGGTAATACTATAATCTTATTGTACTATTAATAAGAATTGTATTAAATGATCATAGACCTCTTTGTAAAGCCCATTATAGCCTTTTGGTACCAGTGAATTTAAGCTCATGTAAAGTACCGTAATACCATGCTAGTACCATTACCCTCCCAGCAATATGATATCACTTTTGATCTAGCTATGATATCATTAACCTCTATTTTTCTATTGTAATATGATATCTGAGTCATATCTGAGTCATATATGATATCATTCAAAGTATCGTATTATCATATCTCAGTCATCTAAAATATAATTAATTTCTATTCAATATATCATACTATTATATCTGAGTCATCTCTCATATGATTAACTTCTATTCAAGATATCTTACTATGATGTTCAAGCCATACTATATGATATCATTGACCTTTTTTCAATGTATTATACTATGATATCCAAGCCATCTATAATATCATTACCCTTTCCCAAAAAGTGATATTACTTTTGACCTACCTGTTAATATCTCAACCAATCAGGACCCTGGGATTTGGCCGATACCTAACCCTCAAAAAAGCAAATCAAGCTCTCGGCCAATCAGAAGCCTTTAAAGTGACAAATGTCTTAAAGTATCTCCTTATATTTTATTGATTTCAATCTATAATTATTCTTGTGAAAACCTACGGTTCCCGTTTCCCATGTGGTTAAAATATTCTGATTAGACAGTTTGCCCCGTGCCCGTTGTCCGGTCTAAGATGATGACTGAACGGGATGTGATTGAACATGCATTGGTCCCCAAAATTTCGTGGGTGTTGTTGTTGTGGCCTATATCTTAAACTACGATATCTGGCCCTTATGAATGGGGGAGTATGGATTTGGTGTATTGCATTGTATTCAAAGGAATGGTATGAAAAAGAGGGGGGTTCTATTTGGTCTATTTTGTTTCGGCGTTATTGGCGCTTTTGGGGAAGATCATCTTGGTTAAGTTAATAGTTCTGGTTTGAGGGTTCTTTTGGGGATGTTTCTCCTGGTCTTTTACTTCCCTGTAAGCAAATTTAGCGTGCTGTTCTTCTCACTCGCTTCTGGTCTGAGGTCGGTAGAGGGTCCGGATAGCTAGACGCCGCGAATCTGAGATGGAGAGAAGGGGATCCTGCGACACCTACTGTGTTTCTGAGCACCTTGTGCGAGATAGACATTAATTGACCGGGATGGAGTTGGTTTTGGGGTTAGATAATGGGTTTACTACCTTAGAGTATGATATTATATAGCACAAATAGTCTATCATTACAGTAGTGTAAGGCATTTATAACCAAGAGCTATCCGCACATGACCACCACCACCACACTAATCCGCACCCCCCTCTACATCCCCATCCCCATCCACACCCTCCTCCAAATCCATCCCAAGAACCCCCCTCAACTCCTCCGAAACCGGATAAACCCTCTCAACAGGCCTCAACCCCTCCGCCTCCTCAACCCTCCCCTCAGCAACCAACCCGCCAATCCTCCTCGCCAACTCAGTAACATCCTCAATCCCAACAACCCACTCCCCGGCCCACTTCTCGACGATACCCCTCCCAATGCCGATCTGTATACTCCTGTGCTCCAACCTCCCAATGCTCACGCTCCGTTCTGGGTCCCACTGTATCCGCACGTCCCCCTTCTTCATCAGGTTGCCGAGTGAGAGTATGTGCTCGAAGGCTTCGCGGGGCATGGTTAGGGCGAGGATGTGCGATTGGTGAGGGCCCTTGGTGGCGTAGCCGGAGCGATACATCATCCAGTTCCAGCTCGGCTTGATCCAGGTCATCCGGGTTAGCTGGAAGGAGGGGGAGGAGAGGAGGGATTGGTTGGCGACGGCGGGGAGGGCGATGCTTGGGTGGTAGGCTTGGTAAAGGGTTATGGTTGTGTCGGTGTAGTGGGCGCGGATTTGGCGGTAGGGGGTGGGCATTGTTTCGGTGCGCTTTGGGGTGGTGATGATGGTTTCTTGATGGGATGGTAGGAGGATAGGTAGGTACTGGTAGGTGATTGTTATCGTGGTCTTTTCTATCTTCTGTTCTTTGGTATAATAGCTTTGCTTTGGATCAACGGTACTGGTACTTTCTAATGCTTAAATACCCCAATTTTCGGACATCGCCGTGAGTCACCACCTCGCACTCATGAGTGGTATCTTGCAAAATGTCCCTGAATGACTCTGGGCTAACGAGCATTTTCTGTCGAGGCTTTTTGCACTTACTCACTCGAGTATGATGTTAGAGTTAAGGCCCCTTCAACCACACAGGCCCCAAACCAAATACTTGTGGCTAGCTATTTGTTGGAGGCTTCATGATGGCTGCAACGAACACTGGTATGTGCTGGTAGATGGCACTGTACTTGTACCACCAGGACGCTGCAGGGTGTTGAGGCTGCGTTGTTACACAGGAACGGCACAAGCTAACCCAAATTAAACTGATTTGTTTTTGGACTGAGCAGGGTGCCGGTATCAAGAACTTCTGTCTTCTACCCTCTACCAGGTGCTAGTACCGGTATTTACCTCGCAGAGAAGAAGAGTGAAAGAACAAAACTACTATACTGTGATCTAGTGCAAGGAAATCCTTACCCATCTGCTTGGAACCCCCCCTGGAGGGAAGCACAACACCGTAGACGAGAGATCCGGATGAAAGGGGTTCGCTGGCGCTACGGAACGCGAGGGAGTAGATAAAGAGTACCTCCCACTTATCCTTCTTTAAATGCAATTTACGAGCTATATAGCACAGCCCGATGGAGAAAGGGTCAACTGCCTCTGATCCCCCGTTTCCGAAAGTATCTTGCCGATACAAATTGACAGAACAGGAGGGGAGGGGAGATGGCGTGACCCGTGAGATTATAGAATAGGCATGTTTTCTTTTTTTATTCTTAGGGTGTCCGTTCAGCATTCGGCCATCATCGCTGTGAAATCCTTGAGCTCAATTCGATATGCACCTCAATTACTTCCTTCTCAGCATTCTCCTCCCAGCAACGGCGGTTTTCGCGCGGACATGTGCTATCAATAGTGGCCGCCGGGGAGAGTGAATAAGACTGCTAGTAGTAATGAGGGGAGATCCGGGGATTATAGGGACGATATACTGGACATACGACGCCTGCACTAACACCACCGGCACTAGCGGGCGCAGGCTTGGGGGCCCGAGGGGACTGTGTGAATCCCACGACTAGCTCACAGAAGTTCTTTGTTGTGCTGAAGAGCGTTCCTGGGTGGCAAAGTATGACGGTTGGGAAGGCCGCATAGAGTGCCCAGAGGTCCGCTTATCCTGATGCTCATGGTAAGTGTGTTCCGCTCGTGACGAATGTTTGTAATTCTATTTTAGGTGGGGGTTGAGTGGCATATAAATTATGGGATGGCATGGAAGCCTCCCGCTCCCGGAAAGAGAGGAATTGGCTGCTTTTTTTTAGCCGTCTGTTGGCTGTGTGGGTTAGTATAGTATACGATATTGTGGTAGAAATTCTGAATATGAATCGATGGTAGTAGAGTTTTCCCCGGATATATGAGGTTCTCTGTTATGCATAATGGACCCCCGACATAAGAAACCCTGATATAAGAATCACTTCGATACAGGGGTTCGAGATCTCCGTTTCAAATCGGCCACTCCGCCGGAATTACGTTTGATGCTAGAATACCGTAAGGGCTAGAATAATTGAGGATGTCGCCAGGGCGTTGGAGTAGCCCCCCCGAGTAAGGTTTATTGTCTCAGCCGAGGGCTAGAGGAGGAACATTTCGCAGTGTTTCCCCCTCTTAATCTAAAGGGGGATATTCCGGACGTCCTAGCGCTATTCTTAATTATTCCAGTACTACATTTACGGTACTCCTGCTGTAAGAGTGGGAAATTTCACTCTCGAACCCTTTCTTATATCAGGGTCTACTATCTTGTCGCGGTGAATCTGTTGTCATGAACCATACCAGTATGGTATATCGACCCATCAAGCCGGACCAGTGATTTGAACGTAACTGATAGGATATCTACATTAACGCTTGGGGCGCGGAGGGTTATTGGCTTCGGCCGCCCTGGTACGTGCCGTGGAAACTTCTGATGAAAAAACATACGGCAACTTAACTCTCAACGTTTCCCAAAACCTTGTTATTCATTTCAAGCTTGCCGGTAGAAATTAATAATATTATTATGCTAGAGTTGAGAGTCGTCTGGGTTCCGTAGGGCTAAGTTTAACCAAAACCAACGGCTGCCCCATCAGATCTAGGAGATCTGCGCATCGTGTTCGGGACCTTCCGTCCAGGCTCTGTCAGAGCTCAACGGTACGGCATCTCCCGCACCAGGCGAGTTCCTGCCAGTTGCCAAGCCCAACACCCCTCTCAGCCTCCTATCATGCATATCGTACCAATCCGATATCCTATCGCAGAGCACCAAATCCCCAAAGCCACAAAATCTTCCGTTTAAATCCCTACCTCCCTCTTTACCGCAAATAAAATGCCACCAAAGCCCCGCACCTCCGAAGCCGTTGCAAAACCACCCACAATACTTGCCTCCTCGATAGTGATTGCAGAAGCAGCCTCGCTAACAGGCACCTTCCCCATAAAAATCGGAGCAAACACCGTCATCCACCCACGCGCGAAGCTCACGTCGGCCCATGGACCCATAACGATAGGCGAGTATTGCATCATCTGCGAACGGACGCAGATCTGCCCGCCAGACGCGGAGGGTTTGGTAATTGGGGATGGAACGGTGGTTGAGGTTAATGCTCTTGTCGAAGGGAGTGTTGGGGCTGGTAGTGTTGTTGAGGTTGGGGTCAAGATTGGGAAGGGAGGGAGGGTTGGGTCGGTATGTTTCCACTCTGCTGCTGTAGGAGGGGAGGAATGGGATGAGATATGCTAATTTTGGGGGGTTGGGGATAGAATTGTAAATTGGGCCCGTTGACTAAAGTTCTTGAGGGGGAGGTTATTGAGGATAATACTGTTATATTCGGCAGCGGGCAGAGGAGGATTGATGCCTCGGGCACGATGGATGCTAGGAGGAGGTTACTGGAGAGGCATATTGAAAGCTTGAGAGTTCTCATACCTAGTAATCCTTCTAAATTTATTAATTAATGCAATTCGAAAGGTAATTCGAAGTAGCGGTTTGTAAACTCTGGAATGTTGTTCTGGTGTGTCGTGCTCGAGGGATCATTGAAATTCTGGGCGCCCTGGCATCATTCTCAATTATTCCGGCTCACACGGTACTCGTACGCACAGTACGGCACGCACAGACGAAGGGGTGCCTGGAATTGATCATCACTCTGGCTCAAAGAATGGAGGCTCTGCTGGTTGGGTGACGTGGAGCTAAGACAAAGTCAGACCGAGCTACGCCAACCTAAGGGGCGTCTTTGCATGTGAACCTTTTTACTATAACAAGCCAGATAGGTGTTGCCGATATTTTGCCCTCTTTTGCGCTGAGATATTTACTCCCTTCGTCTTCTTTATTAGATTGTCGTTCATTTTTCACGATAATACTTTGAACGAGACCCCCACCGGTACTTGAATACCTGTATATTGCTCCTCCTTGGATTACCCTGGTTATAAACTGTTCCGGGTGGCAGGTGGGTAAGCTTTCCTACGGCACCAGCTTCATCGTCGGCAAGGTCCCGCTCGAAAGAAAAAAAAGAAAAGATTCAAAAATAAATAAATAAAAATGCCTTCTCCAACACTCTACGGCTCCTCACGAACTCGCAAGTGGATATTGTCGAGTCCACCGGTGGAATGGGCTATGATGCAGCTACAGGAGCTGTTGATCAATGCTCTCCGCCAGGGATCAGTCCCTCAACATGTCGCTTTCGTCATGGACGGGAATCGCAGGTTCGCTCGGAATAATCATATCGAGACGGTGGAAGGACATAATATGGGGTTCGAAGCACTAGCAAAGGCGCGTTATAACTCTTGCTCTTTTCTTCAAGGAGGGTAGCTAACGGGGCGTAGCATGCAGATCTTGGAAGTCTGCTACAAGTCTGGTGTAAAGGTTGTCACGATATACGCATTTTCCATCGAAAACTTCAAAAGGCCCCTCCATGAGGTTAACGCGCTTATGGAGATTGCAAAGATCAAGCTTTCGCAGTTGTGTCAGCATGGGGAGTTGATGGATCAGTATGGGGCGAGTTTAAGGATTCTGGGGCATCGGTCGTTGTTGAGACAGGATGTGCTCGAAGCTATTGAGCAAGCGACAGAGATGACGAGGCATAATGATAAGTATGCCGTCTACCGTATTACCTCCCTCTACAAAGGTCATCTCTAATGATGTGTGTCTTAGGGCTATTTTGAACGTCTGTTTCCCCTACACTTCTCGAGATGAGATCACCACCGCCATCCGTGACATCGTGTCCTCATCCACCATTCCACAGACTTCCCCGCCCTCTCCGTCACCTAGCGATTCATCGACTTCAACATCCACCTCTACATCCTCCGACAAGACCGCGACTCCGGGATTGATGGACATCGAGTCCATCACCGAGAAAACTATGACGCAACACATGTTCACATCAGACTGCCCGCCACTAGACCTCCTCGTGCGAACCAGCGGCGTGGAACGGCTAAGCGATTTCATGATGTGGCAATGTCACCAAGACACCGACATTGTCTTTTCGGACTCCCTCTGGCCGCAATTTGACATCTGGAAGTTCCTGCCCATCCTGATCAATTGGGGCGTCAAGAGGCGGAAACTGGAGAAGGAGAAGGGCGACGTAGAGGTTCAGGGCGTTGGTATGGGCATGGGCGTGGGTAAAGGTGGTGGGTATTGACTATTAATGAGGAAGGAATGGGGGTGGGCATATGGTGTTGTTGGGGTTGTCTGGATGGGTATGTTTGGCCTGATTTGGGTGCTGGCTTGGAGGTGAGGTGTTTGTCTTGTCTTGCAAGATTTAGGGGGGGGGGGGGTTGTTATGCGTGCCCGGTTCGGCCTTTTCTCTCTCTCTTCTTTTTTTCACTTTTTCTCCCTTTGTTAGGAGGAAGATGTTGTAATAGTGGCTTCTTGTACTGTGCTTTTCTGCTGGTAATACACTATATCCTTTGCCTTGTATGTACAAGTATTCTATGGTAGGTTGAGTTTGGTTCTAAAGTTCGCGAACTCTAGAGTGCTCTGATATTTGAATAGATGATATCATAGCAGAGCCATCATACCATGATCCGCAGCACACAAAGGTAAACCACGGGGAGAAGAGTGCCCTCCCGAGTGATTCACCGTGCTCTTCAAGGAAGTTCTGTCTTTCGCCAAGACGGCCTTGGCAGCACTGACGCACAGCTTTCTCTTCGGAGGCTCCAAATGTCCGCGTGTTCTCCATTTCCAGAACTTCTCCGTTATTACTATCATAACTCAACACTCATAATAAACCTCTCTATTCAGGTCCTCGATCACCATGGACCCCTAGTATCCGTACCCCCCACCCCAGTACTTCAAAATTTTCTATCTTTTCTCTTTTCCATTTCCGTATTTCATCACTCACCTGAGACCTCCTTTTTTCCCGTACGAAACAAGCACACAGGGATAGATGTCAAGCTATATTCGCGCTTCTTCTCCTTCGCCCTCCGACGAGTCCTCCGACCTTGACCTCGACCTTGAAGAGCTAGATCCTACGAACGGGGGTGGTGGGGTTGGTAGTGGTGGTGGTGCGGGCTATTCGGTAGGGTATAGGTCTATACTCGGAGAGAACCATCGGTCTTCCTTTTCGCCTACAAGACGCGGAAGAACATCTGTTGACGGGGCGGGTGGGCCTGGGAGGATTGCGTTGAGGAGGATGAAGGGACGGGAGGGACCAGAAGATGAGGAGGCGTTGCTAGGGAGGAGGAGTGGAGAGGAGGAGGACATGCACGATGAAGAGGAAATTTCAAACCTCCGAGATGGGGGTGTGACAGGCGGCGGGGAGATGCGATTACTACGAAGATTAGGATCTCGGATATCTCTACGATCTACCGTCGGCGAAGACGCCGTTGTCGACTTTACCCCTTCAAAGGAAACTAGGGTCGTGGGGTTGAGGCCTGGTGGGGCTGGAGGGAAATACCCACCTAATATCATCTCGAATCATAAATTTACGGCTTTCACCTTTTTACCGCTTACTTTGTGGCATGAATTCAGCTTTTTCTTTAATCTTTACTTTTTACTAGTTGCCTTGAGTCAATGCATTCCGGTGCTCAGGATCGGGTATCTAAGCTCTTACATTGTTCCTCTGGTGTTTGTGTTGTCGATTACTCTTGGCAAGGAAGCGCACGATGACATTGCTCGGCGGAGGAGGGATACGGAGGCTAATAGTGAGCCATATGAAGTTCTCTCATTTACGGATAGTGGGGTGTTAAAGAGGAAGAAGGGGGCTAAGCTGGGCAAGGGGAAGAGTGCGACAGGAGCTGAGGGCCAGGGGCTGAGAGAGGGAGGTGATGATGGTGACGATATTAGGACTGTGCTCAAGAAGAGTAAAGATCTCAAAGTCGGAGATATTCTTGTTCTCAAGAAAGACGATAGGGTTCCGGCAGATGTGGTTATTTTGAAGACGATATCGAATGAAGTCAATCAAGCTGAGGAAGGCGGGGGTAATGATACTTCTGGGGAGACGTTTATTCGCACCGATCAGCTGGATGGAGAGACGGATTGGAAACTGAGACTTGCGCCAGCGTTAACTCAAGCTTTGCATTCTTCCAGTTTGGCTTATTTGACTATTACCGCTTCTGCGCCTTCGAAGGAAGTTAATAACTTTATTGGATCAATTTCTTTTAATCCTCCGGCTCCCTCTACTCCATCCGCTCTGGGCTCATCTATGCCTTTAGGTCCTGGCGCCTCTTCGTCCTCGCTATCCGCACTTCCGGCGACGGCGTCTTCGTCGATGGGATTGTCGGTTGATAATACTGCATGGGCGAACACGGTCTTGGCCAGCAATTCTACTACTCTGGCTGCTATCGTTTACACTGGCCCGGAGACGCGAGCGGCTTTGTCTACATCTCGCTCGCGTAGTAAGACTGGGTTGTTGGAAAAGGAGATTAATAACTTGACCAAAATTCTTTGCGTTCTGACATTTTCACTCAGCATAGCGTTGGTAGCACTTCAAGGGTTTGAGAGTGGCCAAACCGAGCCAGGTGTCAAAGACTCCCCAAATCCCGGCGAAGTCGTCAGTGGGAGTTGGTACATCAAAATTCTCCGCTTCTTGGTGCTCTTCTCGACTATTATTCCTATCAGCTTGAGGGTCAACTTGGACATGGGCAAGAGCGCGTATGCGTGGTTTATTGAACATGACAAGGGGATTGAGGGCACTGTTGTTAGGACTAGTACTATTCCGGAGGAGCTTGGGAGAGTGGAGTACCTTCTTAGTGATAAGACTGGAACCTTGACGCAGAACGATATGGAGCTGAAGAAGATTCATGTTGGCACCGTTAGTTATGCCGGTGAGGCTATGGATGAAGTGACGGACTATATTAGGCTTGGATTTTCTACCGGTGGTGGTAAAGACGCTTCCGGGGGCGCTCAAGCCCCTCCCGCAATCCGGTTGAATGCTGCTACCACTAGGACCAGGAGGGAGATTGGGTCCAGAGTTAGGGACGTTGTCCTTGCGCTTGCGTTATGTCACAATGTTACGCCCACTACTGCTACCGACGAGGGTGCCTCGGAGGCTACAATTACGTATCAGGCATCAAGTCCGGATGAGATTGCTATCGTGCGATGGACAGAAAGCGTTGGGCTGCGGCTGTCGCATAGGGATCGCAAAGGGATGAAGTTACAAAGTGTCGATACTGGTGAGATTGTGGTCCGCGTCAAGATATTGGAGGTCTTCCCGTTCACGAGTGAGGGGAAGAGAATGGGAATTGTTGTCCAATTTATGGCCGGTGAAAAGAGCAAGGAACCGGATCTCCTTGGTGGCGGTGCGGAGGAGGAAAACTCTAGTACTGGGGACATCTGGTTTTATCAAAAGGGGGCGGATACCGTCATGTCTTCGATTGTCCAGGCTAACGACTGGCTGGATGAGGAGTGCAGTAATATGGCCCGGGAGGGACTGAGGACGTTAGTTGTTGGAAGGAAGAAGCTGTCCATTCAGCGTTACCAGGAATTCTCTGCAAAGCATAAAGCTGCGTCGTTGTTACTCGCCAATAGGGATAAGGAGATGGGCAAGGTCGTGGAGGAGTATCTTGAACATGACTTGGAGCTTTTGGGAGTAACGGGTGTTGAGGATAAGCTGCAGAAGGATGTTAAGCCTAGTTTGGAGCTTCTCAGGAATGCGGGAATCAAGATTTGGATGTTGACTGGTGATAAAGTCGAGACAGCGAGGTGTGTTGCTGTTAGCGCAAAGTTGGTATCAAGGGGACAATATGTGCACACCATTGCCAAGTGTATGCCTACTCCTCTATTCTCTCACCTCCGGCTATACTAATTCGGATGTGATTATGTAGTAAAACGAAAAGACCATGCCTACGATGCCCTAGAATTCCTCCGCAACAAGACAGACTCCTGTCTCCTCATCGACGGCGAATCTCTAGCTCTCTTCCTAGACACGTACAAATCCGAGTTCATATCCCTCGCCGTACAGCTCCCGGCAGTAATCGCCTGCCGTTGCACTCCTACCCAAAAGGCCGACGTAGCCCGGCTCATCCGTGTTTTCACTAAGAAGCGCATATGCTGCATCGGCGACGGTGGGAACGACGTCTCCATGATCCAAGCGGCAGACGTAGGCGTCGGTATCGTCGGCAAGGAGGGCCGTCAGGCCAGTCTTGCGGCGGACTTTAGTATCGAGCAATTCTGCCATCTAACAAAACTACTAGTATGGCATGGAAGGAACTCATATAAACGAAGTGCAAAGCTCGCGCAATTCGTTATGCACAGGGGTCTTGTGATTAGCGTTTGCCAGACTATGTTCAGTATTGCTTCGAGGGGTGAGCCAATCGCCTTGTATCAGGGGTGGCTGCTTGTTGGGTATGCTAGCCTTTATACTATGGCGCCCGTGTTCTCGCTGGTGTTGGATAGGGATGTGGACGAGCGTCTGGCGAATCTTTATCCGGAGCTTTATAAGGAACTTACGGAAGGGCGGTCGTTGAGTTATCGGACGTTTTTTGTTTGGGTGCTTGTTAGCATTTATCAAGGTTTGTCTTCCCCCCGCATCATTATGCCTGACTAGCAGAGTGCTGATGAAAACCGATAGGAGGAATAATCCAAGGCCTCTCACAAATTCTCGTGGGCCTCGACCATTTCAAACGCATGGTGTCCGTGAGTTTCACAGTACTCGTGTTAAATGAGCTTATAATGGTAGCACTAGAAATCACAACTTGGTAATTTCCTACTCTCCCCTTCTCCTTCCTTTCCCTTTCCCCTTTCCCCTCCAGCTAATATTGAGAACAGGCACATGTGGATGATATTCGCAGAACTGGGCACAGCCCTCTTCTTCTTTGCTTCAATCCCATTACTAGGCGAGTACTTTGAGCTCCAGTACGTCATCTCGTGGGCCTTCGTGTGGCGTGTCGCGGTCATCAGCGCGATCAGCCTTGTGCCGCCGTGGGTCGTGAAGGCAGTTAGGAGGAGGTTGAAACCGCCGAGCTATGCAAAGGTTCAGGGGGTTTGAATATGAGTTGTAGTTGCATTGGTTGGGCGTTCTGTTTTGTTTTGTTTCAGATGGTAGTGGGGAGGGTAAGTGAAGGGGATGTAATTCACCGGGCAGCCGGGGGGAGGTATTTGTATGTTTTTTGTTGTTTTGTATGTTAGTTTTCTTCCCTTCTTTTCTATTTTGCTGTGTTGGTTTCTTGTACTGTAATTAGCGATAGCGGACGGTGCGGGTTACGAATATGTTTTACAGTGTGTAGAATTTAGAAGGAGGGGAATATTGGTCCAGTCAACGTTACCATACCGGGTTACCATTGTTCAGTGCACTGGGTCTGATGGTTATGGATGTTAGCGAAAGTTCGTGATGTCCTACCTATCACTCCTTGAGACGGAAGAGGAAGGGACACACATTCCTCCCCCCGCGCGCCATCACTGCCGCCCCAAGTACCGGTGGGCAATTAACTTCCGCAATGCTACTCCAGAAGAGCGAGTTAAGACCCCCTAGCTACTCGTATCATATATTCTAATCACATTGCTAAAATGAGGTGAAAGACAGCACGTATTTCCTCCTAAACACCACCACAGAGGCAGCAGCAAAGGTTACCAGAATCCTTCCATCACAACTCACCGAGACGGGTTAAGAAACCTCTCATGCGGTTTAGTACGTATCGCTTCTTTGTTTTCTTTGTTTCTTACTTCTTCTGGTGGATTTTATTGTATCATAGTTGAACTACTCAGTCATCACGTAGTGTTAGGGTCTAGTGACCCTCCATCTATAATACTGGTATGATATGTTTGTCTGCGGGATCGTAAAGGCTAGCAAGCGCTCGAGGTATGAGGTTTGTCGTGAGCTGTCAGATTGGCGTCCTCTTGGGAGTGGGGATTTCTTTCACAGTACGAGTGCTGTAAGTTAGGTGACGCACTGTAGGTAGGGATGAGTATGTGTAATTACATACGTGTATTTTTACGGAAGAAGTGAAAATGAAAAGATGATTGAGTAACTATACTTGCAAGGAATGAATAAGCATGAGACAAGCCAATAAGAGAAAAGAAGGTATGAATAAACAACGGAAATAAAGATACAGTGAATCCAAAAGCGATAAAAAAAGAACAGTGGTTCTAATACACCCAAGAGGGCCGGTCTTCTGTATCGGCTATCATTTGCATCTCAAGTAGCGCAAGCTCAGAATCCTCCATGTCATACCAAGTACGAATTTCCCGATTCTTGCTATCTAACAAGCGTCTATTTACATGACCTTGAATGTAGGACAACATGTTTGTACTTGATTGGCTTAATGTGCTGTGTTTTTTGTCGTGAATGATGTTTTGGGTAGAATATGCTCTTTCTAAGGGTACAGATGTTGCTGGAGTACTGAAGATCCGCATAGCAATAGCACCGAGCTCCGGTGCCCAAAATCTTAGCTTTGCCCAAAAGGCAAGTGGGTTGCCAGAATGAGTCCAGGCAGGATTGGTAGAGGAGAAGAGGGTTGTTCGATGTATATAATTAGCCAATTGGAGACGGGATTGACTAGGTCATAGATGTGGGTTTTCAAATCTTTCCAATAACTCAATCAATGTGCCCCATTCGCTCTGAGTAGGAAGCGGTCCTGCGTAGCTAGGATTTAGAAAGTTAGCAAGTAAATGCAGTGGTACTGACTGAGTGGCCTCGCATTCAGCACAAATATACTCAAGATTAAAGGAAGGATTAATAGAGAGTGTAGTGGATGTGTCCAGTATGTGGTGTAAATTAGCAGTGATGGTCCTTCACCGAGCTCGGACCTGTCTAATATGGCCTGAATCTTTCTCAGACTACTGCTGAGGCTTGCTAATGATAGCTAGAAAGGGCCTTGACTCCTCCAACGTACTCCAAAATGTATTATCAAGTAAAATGTTTCTCAAAAATCCATTTACCATATCCCGGACTCGTGAATCCTGAATGAATGCTCTCAAGACCTCTTTACTTTTATACACAGAGGATATCAAGCACTCGTGTGTTCCCCATCGAGTAATAACTGCTAGACAAAAGGCATAATGCCTGCCATATAACTCTTGCTGGTGTTCATGGAGGATCGCAAGCTGAAGTTTTGACTTTTTAAAATGTGTGGCTATCTTTTGGGCATTGGAAATGATGATATTGAAGAAGGGTTCGTGCTCTAAAATATCCTTTATCAGTTATTGTAGGTCATACGACTTGCAAGGTATGGTGTAAATGTGCTGGGTTTTAGGATTGTGATTGAAGAGACGCCAGACTGCTTGGAAAGTTGGACAGGTATTGGTGATAATCGAGTTAACTCGCCACCAGCCTGCTGGTCCAACCAACTCCTCTATCTTTTTAGTAGCCCACAAATGAACTGATGCTGCATTTTCACGCACAGATCCTGAAAAATCTGTTGCATAAGAAAATGCACCCTCAGGTGTGGCAATGGGAATGTTCTGTACTCGATTGCCACTTATATCCTCACTGGTATCAAAGACTATATTCAAATCGTCCTGCAATCAAAAAATGGCTTCCACCTCTTGCTTGATGCTCAAAAAATGTTCGGTAAAGAGGGTGGAGGCCAATGCTTTCCCACCGGAGGGCTGGCAGTGAATACAGGCTAATTGTAGGAGGTCTATTTAGTATTCGTACATATACTGGTATTCGAGAAGGGAAAAAGGTTGTCCACTGTTACAATCCTCTCTTCTCCGGGTGATACTTGCAGCAGGCAACCGATAGTTCGCTAACGATCACTCTTCTCGGCCTTACAGCTGTTGCGATAGCTAACTCTGTTGACTCCTATCTAGCAATGTCGATCGCTAGGCTCATAGAAGACAGTCATGTCTTATTTTTCCCGAAAGCGTGGTAGATAAAGATTTTTGTATTGAAAGTATAGTGTATGGAAGAACTAAGATGGTTGGGTGAAGAACCCAAATCTCATGTCTTTTTTTTCTTTTTTTTTGTTTCATGTGCTTTGTTTTACTCATCATCTAGGTACAAAGACTACGTGCAGTGCTAGCTATAGTAAAGAAAAACCTCTAGAAACCCACTGGCGCCAGGGACAAAGCCATCAGGCATCAGGAAAATGTTGGAGCGTGGTCCACGGTGGTCCTGAACGCTCCTAGTCCACCAAGGGGGGTTGTGGTCCCAGTGGTCCACCTGGTCCACTCCGATCTATTCTGATCCACACTATTTCAAATTTTACCGAAAATGTGGACCAGGGTGGATCAAGGTGGACCAGGAGGACCAGGGGTAGTTTTTACATTTTGCTGATAAACGCAAGTCTCTCTGCTCTGAGACCAACCGCACACGAGCCACGCAAAATAAGAAATCAAACTCCGACTAAGGGGGCGGAATAAGAAACATCAAATAAATACATGGCGAGGAATCAACAGGAAAACCCTTGCCGTAAACACCAACAAAATAAATAATTGTTATAACCACTAATGAAACACAAAGTAACCGACAATGAAAAAAGAAAAATGGGGGAGCGGGGGCCACTATCAACCGTTGCGGCGTTGGACACATTACTCAAGAACCCAAGGCGTTGACATCCGCCACTGAGGCTGTGCAATGCTGTTACAATCCTCTCCTCTCCCGGGTGATACTTGCAGGAGGTAACCGATAGTTCGCTAACGATCACTTCTCTTAGCCCAATAGCTGTTGCGATAGCTAAGTCCGTTGACCCCTATCTAGCAACGTTGATCGCTAGGCTCATATAAGATAGTGGGGTCTTGATTCCCGAAAGCGTGATAGATAAAGATCTTTGTATTGAACGTATAGTGTATGAAGGAACTTAGATGGTTGTGTGAAGAACCCAAATCCCATGTCTTTTTTTTTTATTTTTATTTTTATTTTTTTTTATATCATGTGCTTTGTATTAATCAACTACTGGGAACAAAGACTACGTGCAGCGCTAGCTATGGTAAAGAAAAAACCCCATCCCAGATTTTATCCACCCGGCACCAGGGAAAAAACCATCAACCCAACTCTCTCTGGTCTGAGACCAACCGCACACTAGCTGCGCAAAATAGGAAATCAAACTCTGACTGAAGGGGCGGAACGAGAAAAGCAAATAAATACACGGGGAGGAATCAACAGGAAAACGCTTGCCGTAGACACTATCAACAAAATAAATAATTGTTATAACCACTATAAAACCCAAAGTAACCGACAATAAAAGAAGAACAATAGGGGCGTGGGGGCCACTTAAAACCGTTGCGGCGTTGCAAGCATTACTCGAGAACACAAGGTGTTGACATCCGCCACCGAGGCAGTGCAATACGACGACTGAGTGTAACCGAGGGGTGCGACCGTGGAGAAATCGCAAGGTGAGGCGAAGGGGCAGTAGGGTGCCAGCCAAGTGAGTGGATTGTAGCTGTAACCGAGCAACGGGACGAGACCTGAAGGGGGAGAGGATGGGTAGACCCACTAACCGTGGAAACTATCGGTAACCGTGTGCGTGTCTGACTAGGCAGCCTCTAGCGGAGGTGAAGAGAAGGGAGAAATCGACCGTAGCCTGTTGAAAAGTTTTCTCCTACTGCGAACTGTAGTCCTAGCCGTCTGTAACATGGGCGAGAAGGTGTTGCCGACCGTGGGAGCGCAAAGTAAGGTAGCGAAACGCGAGCAAAGAGGGGAGGGAGAAGAGCCAAACTACTCCTAAAAACAAGGACGCCAGGGCCCAAGGACATGATAAGGGAAGTAAGGCGACAGGGGGGAGGTGCAGCTCACGGAGAGTGCGGATGCAGCTAACTGAGAGTGCGGGAGTGGATGCTGACGATGAATTCTCATGCTGTTGAGATTTCAATCGCCGGGTGTGTAGAGGAGATGGTTCGTGACCCAAATCTCATGCCTTTTTTTTTTCTTTTATTTTTTAATTCATATGCTTTGTATTATCAACTACTGGGAACAAAGACCGCATGGAGTGCTAGCTATGACAAAGAAAAAACCCCATCCCCTGATGTTTTATCCACCCTGGCACCAGGGAAAAAGCTATCAACCCAAGTCCCTATGGTATGAGACCAACCGCACACCAGCCACGCAAAATAGCAAATCAAACTCTGACTAAAGGGGCGGAATAAGAAAATCAAATAAATACAAGTGGAGGAATCAACAGGAAAACCCTTGCCGTAGACACCAACAAAATAAATAATTGTTATAACCACTAAGAAAACACAAAGTAACCGACAATGAAAAAAGAACAATGGGGGAGTGGGGGCCACTATAAACCGTTGCGGCGTTTCACACATTACTTAAGAACCCAAGGCGTTGACATCCGCCACCGAGGCAGTGCAATACGACGACTGAGCGTAACCGAGGGGTGCGACCGTGGAGAAATTGCGAGGGTGGCGTAAGATAAAGAGGCAGTAGGGTGCCAGCCGAGTGAGTGGATTGTAGCTGTAACCGAGCAACGGGACGAGACCCTGTGGGGGGAGAGAAGGTGTAGACTCAAGAACCGTGGAAATTATCGGTAATGGTATCCGTGTCTGACTAGGCAGCCTCTAATGGAAGTGAAGAGAATGGAGAAATCGACCGTAGCCTGTTGAAGAGTTTTCTCCTACTGCGAACTGTAGTCCCAGCCGTCTGTAACATGGGCGAGAGGGTGTTGCCGACCGTGCGAACGCTAAGTGAGGCAGTGAAGCGC
>Ga0307507_10006675_pt1 | contig 17463 bp, 17 predicted proteins | sample 7_EM_MG_FD_207223 | JGI IMG/M metagenome (GOLD analysis project Ga0307507, IMG submission 207223) | Populus trichocarpa ectomycorrhiza microbial communities from riparian zone in the Pacific Northwest, United States - 7_EM | ecosystem: Host-associated > Plants > Roots > Unclassified | place...
TACCCTTGCGAACTGTCCGGCCATTTGTGATCGAAGAAGTCAGTTTATCTGAGGTGGCAGAAGAATCAGGTTTGGACTTGAATGATCAGATGGAAATCACAAAATATCTGAAGGGAAAGGTTAGTTTCTCTCAACCCACGGCGGCTGCCGATAATCTTTTTTTTTAAAATTCCTCGCCTAGGTTAACGCCCTGATATTTCAAGCTAATCAGCTTTGGGATGAACGCAATGCCCGAGCAATCGAGGAAGGCGAACCCGAACTCCCAAAAATGCTTCCGCTCATCCGTCTCAAGGTAAATCTTAGTTTATGGTAAGATGCACAAACCAAACCTGGCTTCGTAGGTTGACACGACCGGAGTGACCCAAACCTCCAATCCCATTCGGTTTGGGCAAGAATTTACTGGCCGAATAGCTAATCCGAGGGACGTCCTAACTTTTCATCGCGCCAAGAAGGGACCGAAAACTTCTGGAACGACTCGAGTAAATGTGGATGAACCTGAGCTGAGCATCGATGATCCTAATTTGAGCATCAGTGAGAAGCTGGCGAAGGTGAGAGTAGGAACACTGGTAAGAGAGTATCTTGCGGCGCAAGAATTGCAGGTTATTGGTGAGGTAGGGATGAGTGACGCCATCAGGGTTTTTGTTGAGAAGGATGATGTGCATGCAATTCAGACGTAAGTTATCTACCGAAGCTCTTGTTTGCAGCCTGTGTTAATGATTTTTACAAGTCATGTGGGTAGAGCACTCAAGGACTTGATGAAAAATGTCCAGCCCACGGATGATGTTGAGGTCCCAGAGGACGAACTTGAAGAACTGGTGAGCTGATTCTTCGGGGCTAATGAAGTATATTTATTTCCCCGTTCCCAATTTATCAACAGCTTTTAAAAGCTAAAGAACAACAAGACAAAGAATACGTCGAGTCCTCTAAGTCCAAGTCTAAATCGAAGGGCAAAGGAAAATCAAAGACCGTAGGCGAAGATGATGAAAATGCTGAGGAAAGTGGTGATTCAATGACGATGGACGTGGATCTTGGTAGTGCAGGGGGACACGACCTAGATGAAGATCTCGACGACGATGAAGATAATGACTTCGGAACGAAGGCTAAGAAAGGCCGAGGTGCTGCTGCAAAGAAGACAACGACAAAGAAGGTGACGGCCCCAAAAAGTATGTCTCTTATACGCTAAATGTGACTTTATCTAACGGTCTGAACAGCGACTAGGACGAGGAAAGCTGCTGGCACAACCGCTAAAGGCAAAGGGAAGAAGAAGGCTGTGGATAGCGATGAAGAAGATGAGATTATCGATTTGGATGATGACTCGGAAGAGGATGACGAAGAGGTCACCAAGCCGAAGAAGGCTGTTGGTAAGAAGACTAACAGAGCTGCTGTTCTGAGGTTTGCTCCTTCATGATTACCTGTATCGACGACATATTCACATTGACTTTTTCCATCAAGTCAACCTACGACAACGAAAAAAGCTCCAGCTGCTAAGAAGCCAGCAGGTACATCAAGGACCAAAGCCAAGGCTACTCCACAGTCTGAGACTCAAACCCAACTGACATTTGCCCCTGCTGGGAGATCTTCGCGTGCAGCTGCTAGTCAGGCAAGACGGAAAATGGTGGTAAGCCTTTTGACTATCGTTCGCTTGAGTGTCACTGAAGGATCCACATAGGTTGATGATGATGACGACGATGACGATGATGATTGATTGTGTGGAATGGCAAGGCATTTATCATTTTTATATTCACTTTCACCGCAGCGGCAGAACTTAGATATGTTTATCTTCAAAATCGATTTTAGGACGAGTTGCATGAAATTGATGGGTAATATGTTATTGTCTCGAACACCCGCAGAGTCAGTGTTGCTTTAGACGTGTATAATGTCACTCAATAAACCTACCGTCTCTGGTAAAGTAATCGATATCCAGTGCTTCTGAATTCTCCACGAAATCTTCGGGCGGAGACACCGGCAAATCATCCTTCTTGCGGACTGCATTTCCAATTTTCATGTGTGCTCCGACGAAGTCAAACTTATTGGTGAAGACCCCAATATCGACATCTCTACTTAGGCGTGCGATGCCTTTGGCGTCGGAACCAAAGAGGTAGGCAGAATAGGACAGTCCTTGTCATAAAGCACAGAAGGTCCAGGTAATCCTGTTTCAGGTTGAAGTGACTATATATGGATATACTATATCTAAATAAGACAAAAAGTTAACAAACACCAAATCCAGTGCAACAAATATGTGTGAGGAAAACATGAGTACAAAATCGTCTACTAGTACCAGCATTCCTTCGGAGAGAAGAACAAGAAATTAGGTGCTGGCACTACCTGGATACTCACCAGGACGTGGTTAATACACCGGCATTGGCGTACAGTCAGTGGGTCAGAGAGTAGATAAGCTGATCCAGAGTTGGGACACGATGATGGGGCTGTGAGTCGCCAGAGGCGTCGGTACTATCCGACTGACTTGACGATGGCGCCGTTTCGATTTTGCACTGCTCTTCCACGTATTGGGCCAACTCTCTGCCCAATGTATCAACCATTTCTTTTCTAACTCGAGTATCGAGGGTCGGACCTTTGTCTCGCAATCGGATCTGTTCCTCTGCTGACAGCAGGGATGGGCAAGCCCACCGGAGATAGACTTTGTTGTGGCAACCCCTGGTGAAAAACTGAGGAAGAGAAAGGGATTCAGCAACACGATTGTAGCTGGTAAAAAAGGTGGAACATCCATGACAGGAGAGTTTGGATCCACCGAAATACCGGTATGAATTAGTGTTGCGGTGTCGGAGATGGTATGCGAGTAGCGTGCACTCGGCGTGAACGTTTACGTCCATTGATAATTGCGGCACAGTCCCTTTCTTAAAAAAACAATTCGTCATCCTTCATTTGTGCTTTCAGCCGCTCCATTAGTGCATCGTAGACTCTGATCTGGACATCCAGCTTCGTCTGGTTTCCTGGAGGAAATATGATGGGGAGGACGTCCTTCTGAGAGAATTTGATGGATATATCACGGTGACCTGCTGGTACAGAAACGACCTCGAATTTTCCCTTGAGGAACTGCGAAAGTCGGCGAGACCATGCGACACGTGTGATGGTCCAGATATGGTTGTGAAGGGTGCAAAGTTTCTCGAGCAACCGTCGCAGAGATAGTATCCCGGCATTGAACTTGGACTCAAAACGTAAGCGATGAGCTGTGAAAACAAATTCGAAATGGGAGGCTAGACGTACGAATCAAATTATCCCAGCGGGTCATAATATTCACATCTCCTTTCAAACGATTGTCTACGCACAATGCCGCAATCCCCGAAATCAAGTGAACGAGATCTTGATGAGCAGGCAGTTTTTCCAATTGCAGCCATTTCTCCATAAATTGTAATAATTGTTGTACGAGCTGGAGAACAGTAGCTTCATCAGTGGTAATGCCTTCATGTTGCAGGCTATCCATGATGGAGGGGTATCGCTTCAGGATTGCAGGCGCCCTTTTAAAAAAGCGTCGCCGAAGTTTGAGATATGTATGTTCATAAATGGTCTTCTGGAGCTCAAGCTCGCCTTCCGTACGTCGCTGGGTATCAATTTGGTTGGGCGATATTTCGTTACTAGTCGTGGGGTCTAATTCCAGAGCGTCGTGGAGTTGTTTGAGCTGACCTCGTATTCTGTGGAGATAGTTGGTAATGGTGAGTGGTACCGTCTTGTTGGAAGATACATAAAGGGTGGTAGAATCCGAATCCATGGCCAATGACACAAAGAAGGTTTCACCCTTCTCATTGTGGACACAAATCGCAGCGAGGGCATCCAAGAGATCCATGAATCGATTGGGGTCGGCCCCAAATGGGTGGCCGGAGATGCGAGACCCGATGTCGTTATGGCGTGACTCAGTTGAGACATCACCGTACCCAGAAAGTAGCGAGAGGTAAAGCTCTGGCGGGGTTGCCATTCTGCGATGAGGTGGACGCAATAGATGAAAGAATGCAAAGTGGCGTTGGTAAACAAATGTTGCATATTAGACAAGTTATATATATCGTGGCTAGCTGGGTGCACGTGAAAGGTAGATCATGATCGTCAGAAAAGTACTGGGTGGACACTGGATGCTGTCCGGAATTGTGGTCACGTCTTGTCAATCTAAGCAGAACATTAATTGTGTGTAAGAAAGAAAGAAAATAAGCGTATGTTGTATGCTTACGCTTTCTTCTCCTGTCTCCCTTTCCAATTCCACTTCCGCTTCGCTTATCGCGTTGACGAAGTCTCGAAGATCAGATGGTGCAGGTGTTGATAGTGATCGTGGTGGTTGGTTGATTGTCGGGGTGTAGTTGTGGTCGTTTGGTCGTCGCTCGTGGTAGTGGAGGTATGAACCTGGAGGCAACCACTGGACAACAGTTGACGAAAGCACTTGTGAAGGTGATGTACCCTTCACTTGAAGTGCAGGACTGTTAGAGCAGGCTGCCTCGAATTGTTTCCCACTCCGACTTCGCTTCCCTCTGTAGTGTATGCATCCCATCATAAGTCCGGTGTGGGAGCTGCAGCAACGTAGGCATACGTGAGCCTAGTTGTCGACTACTGAGAGCATGACTGGAATCTTCAAGCTCGTTGTCGTTGTCGTTGACGGTGTGGTACTTGAATGCTTTGTCTGATGAGGGAGAGCTGGTCGATAGGGCTCGTGAAACTAGCAGTCTCCGCTCCGATCTTAGATTGAGAATCCAGGTAGAGGAGTGGGGATGCGTCGGGTTTGCGTGTTCATCAAAGAGGTTTTCCCCTCTCGTGAACACGGGTTCTACGAAAGGTCCTCTCCTATGGGTAGTGGGGAGGTTTGCGGATTGGTTTGTCTAGTTGTAGTTGAAGTGGAGAATTGGAATTAAAGCAGTTCGTGGTGATGGGCGTTTAGGAAGACGAGGCCAAGAGGGATCTCGTTAGTTGGTCCGAAAGGATGTAGAAGTCCCTCTTGCAACTCTCCAAATATCCGAGACGCCAGACGTACACTCGCGTTATGCCAGTCACAATAGACCATGTATCATTCGTTCCGTAGACAGCAAATTCAGCCATTGTTGTCTTGAGGTAGCCAGTCTGAACATGACCCAGATAAAATTACGACTCATCGGCGTAGAAGTGCTCAGCTCTAGTAAGGATCAAGGGTGCATGATGCCATAAAAAGTTGTCACCCTGCCTGCTCTCGCCATTCGCCAACTTGTTCTGCACGATGGGAGGATGGTGGGTTGCCGGGTCAAACATTCCGGTAATGGATATATAGAGATGCTGGGCTTGGTTGCATAGGTGACCAAAGGTAGTGACAACAATTGTACAAGCAGGGACGAATGGGTTTTCAAACTCAGATGTTAGCGATAATACAATCCACGGTTCTACCGACCCCGACGCACACCCCCAGGGTGAAGGCGAAAAGGTGGATGCTTAGTTGTGGATAGGAGGGTGTTTCATGTATGGATGAAACTTCTCGATTCAGGTTTGACGATGAACGGTTCAGCAGCTGTAGAGAAAGTAGAGACGAGGGTAAGTGATGAACCGATCTTAGATTGTACTATAACTTTCGAACACGCTATCAACGACGAAAACAGCGTGGTTGTTGTATAGAAACCAGAGGGAGGAAGTATCACAAATACATCATACAGCGAAAAGAGGGCCATTGGGCTTTCCATGGATTTATTGGTGGTGGTAGGTCCTTCATCCTATCAGTCCTACTAATTGCTTGGATTACCAATGACCATAGGATCACCACCATTGGACCTTGACTTAGTCGACGATTGGATAAACATTCGATTGCGAGGAGGAAGACCAGACATCTGGTTCAATGTTGTTGTGCGCATGAGGCCAAATCCGCGGACTTGGTGAACTTGCATTGGACGGAAAATCTTGGTATTGATGCGGGCCCAAGTGTGGAGGATGTCGTTGCGAGGACGAGGGGTGTGGTGGAAGACTCGGTTGTTTCCTGAGGTTTTGGAAAGAGCCGCTTCACATTTAATTTCACGATATCCGGAAGTGCAGAGGGGGTGGCGACTATCGGTACAGATGATGGGGACGAAGTCGTCGAAGGACCATCAGCAAAGAAAATCTGATTTATGATCAAGAACCTGGAAACTATTATTGAAACTACCAGCGACTAAGGATTCTCGGTCGAATAAAAACTGTAGACGAACAACACACCAGAAGAAAAGCGTAAGGGAGCGAGTCAGGTCGCATTCTTAAGTATATTCATTGGTTCTTGACGATTTGTTCACTAATCAACCAGTCAATGAAAAGATATTCGGAGGCAAAAATCAAGCAAAAATACAAACACGTAGCTTCTCATACACTGAAGGATCGATTCCAGTGGTGATGATTGATTGGGTGTAACTTTCACTACAGCGACAGAATTGAAACCACCAGTAGAAGATCAAGAGACTGAAGGGTCTGTTGACCTCCCTTCAAAATCGATTGTAGAATGAGTTACAAAGAGCCATCCTTCCTGATCCAACGGCCCCAAACATTTCCTCTCTGAATTCGGCAGTCTGTTAAAACCCTGGGTTACATGAAATCGATGGGTAATGGGCACGGTCTTGTCTGGAACACATGCAGAGTCGGAAATCGCTGTTTCATCCTTCGCATTATAATTACCAATATCCGCCTTCTTCACTGCTTCGATCTCTGGAGGCAAGAACTTGTCCAACCGATTCAGCAAGTATAATCGCCATGAATCGCCCTTCGTTTCCAAAAGGTTTTCTATATTCTCAAGCAACCTCAGTATGCCAAGACTCCATTTTGACTGACTTCGGGTCATCTGCCGATGTGCGAGGGATCCCAGTTTGATTGCTACGATGCAGGTTGACCCAAGAACAAACCAGGTCTTGATATATAGGAAAGCAGTGACGACTGGCAGAGAGAGTCAGCATGGAATTAGTTTGGGTGAGAAGGATCCACGCACAAAGGGCTGCCTCTATCAGCGCCATTGATAGGAAAGGAAACTTGAAGCCGGTACACCACGACTTCAGGAAGATGGCCAAATCACTGACTTAGTTGTTAATCGGTAACTTATTTCCATCATCGAAGAACGCACATGTATGTCTTGGCAGTCGGCAAGACGATGTAAGTAGCAAAGGCGATGAATATCTAGAAATCGAGACTATTGTAAGAAAAACAATTGAGTCAGGTAGGCGATGAACACTTGCAGCATATTGATTTGAATCTAATCTGGATACCGGTCCAATTCCCGTTAGAGTGTCCAACATTCTGCGACGATCTCTTTCGATGCTGTAACGTCTGAATGAGCGAAAAGTAACTGAGAGATATTTGAAACCTCACCGATTGGACAACTCCTGAAGAACATCGCGAGGGACAGGTTTAGGCTCGGCTTGAACCCGCAAGTGGATTTGTCTAACAATTACAGGAGGTCGTGCAATGCGAATTCGGTTTGTCATCTCGGACTTCAGCACTGTAATATGGTTTTGGGACTCGTATTTAATGCCAGTTGTTGCGCAGTTTAAGGGTGTGAACACTTCGGATGCAGTGTAATGCAGCGTAGTCGCCACGTCATTAAATAAACGTTAGTACCACTTGCACAATTTCTCCACGTTGTCAAATCATGATGATGGATGACTCAAGTTTGCTTCGGCTGACTAACCACATATTTTATTCTCCATCCAGTCTTTTCGTCCTTTCTGGTCATAGACAAGCGTGAAACGTAGTATAATAATAATATGTAACAATTCGAAAGAAAATCAACCGTATTTCACCGAACTACCCAGGGAACATTATTCAAATCATATTCTTCATCGGATTCTTCGCAAATGTCTTCCAATGGATACTTCCGACTAGCTCGCAATGACCGCAATTGTCCCATTTCGAATTGGGAGAGTGTGCCTGGACTGCCAAAGCTCGTATCGCCCATGTCATTGTCAGTGAGCGGTTTGCTGGAGAGGCTCAGTGTGACTACTCTACCCGCTTCTTTGACATTCAATAGGACGCGATTAGCGAGAACGCATGACATCGCAAGGGTAAAGCCGATAGGGACTTCCAGGAGGGTCATCTGTCCAATCCAGTATGAGATAGTGCCGTCGTGCAACCACCGTGAACCCACCGGAGCAAAAATCCAGATCAGTAAGGATGTCAAATATGTTACGCAGATGCTGTCTAGTAGTTGAGCAACCAACGAGACTATTAAAAAAAATGCTTATCGAACTCACGCGAAAAAATACAGAATGGAATCCCGGATAAGGATGATTACCAGCAAGTGACCACGGTGGAATACCGATCTCCGGCTTCTCAGAGTTTGCAAGCCTTTGAATACGGCAAGACCGCAGAGTAAGCACTCAAACGCAAGTAGTGGTATCCAAAACATGTAGAAATTCGACGGGATTCCCGATGCCAAGCAGAATATTCCACCAGTTGGCAACGTTATTGGCGTCACTTTGAGACGTGATTTCATTTTACGACTGAAGTGGATTCGGTGAAGTGGCGTACCTGTCAATTTGGACAATACGGAACCCATGATGTACGCGGACGCAGTCATTGATAGCGTAAAACAGGCCAACATGAACGCGAGTACTCTCTTGTCCAGAGAGTACAATGCGTATAGGCGCGTTTGGAGAATCGCTTGAATAATGGTTAGACGAATAAAGGTTAGACAGCGATTTGCCGTAAATCCCTGAACACACCTTCTGCGAGCATGCAACCAACTAGACCAGTCCATCCCTGCCATTTATAAAAGTGTAAACCTTGTTTTGTCATAAGTGCCAGTTGATATACCAGAGAAAAACCAATACTGACAGCTACAACAAGTATAACTCCCGGTCAAAGGTCAGATCTGCAGATACAATAGATAAAATTCACAACTGAGGGGCGATGAGGTGTTAACGTATGCCAGTCCGAGTTCATTAAGAAAACGTACGGAATTGGTTTTTATTGGCGCAAACAAGGCTAGCCAATTGGATTTCAACCGACGATTTCCACTCAATTCAGTTTGGAATGATTACCGTATGTATTAATCCTAGAAACGAAGAATTAAGCAATCCAAAGCCATGAAGGTCAGATAAGACGAGGTCTTACACAACTGCAGCCAAGGAATAGTAACGATTCTGTCGGACCAAGGTAAAATCCTTATGTAGAATGGTTCTTAAAACCCTCTCACCAGGAAGAACAAAAGCTTTCCGAATGTCCACGAGCTAGGCTGAGCCTAAGTGAGCCGCGAACCGGGTATAGGGATGGAGATTATTCACCCATATCAGATTGATCTGCCGTGAACAGCACAGTGAGCAAAATGACAGCTATCGATTTCTGACTGAATGGCGCACCTCAGCATCCAGAGTAATCACTTTATCACTTGAATTAGCAGTGTGTCAATGGGCAGAACTGAGATTCAGCGTACGATGGTCAAAGACTATGATGCATCCCGAGCACACTGAAGAAATCAGAAGATAGTGACAGGGTTGATCGTTGAAGGGTTATTCGACTTGCGATGTGTGTAATGTGTTGATTTGATATGCTCTAGGACACTAATAAGAGAGCCGGAAAGTATGTGCATCGATGATCATCGACTTGGAGAAGGGGGCCATAGAAGATGCGTTGAAAGTCTCTTATATCTCTTTTCCATCATGATCAAACAGAAAGGAACAGTGCGCATCACGAGAGTGGTGGCCCTGAATAGTCGGAGGCTAATCTTGGTTTGGTGGACTAAGTGTGGGCCATACAACTGGGACCATAAAGTTCCAAGCCATCACAAGGAGGCACACAGTCAACAATTGGGTTCTTTCGACAATGTAGTAGAGAATTGGATACATCATGCATGAGTTGCCAGACCAGACATAACGAAAGGAAAGTGACGGTCGTTCAAGTTGTACTGCTTCCGGCAAGCGGCGACTCGCGTGTGATCCTTTCATGATCAGCTTCATCTTCTTACCGTGATGGCGCAGCAAGTTCTGCACGGATGACAAGAAAGTCATACTTAACCGCAGTAAGGCTTTGGCGTCCCTTTAATTTGCAACATGTCACCAAATGAAGGGGCACAGACTGATAGTTCTCTGACATAAATTATTATATATATCAGCTTAAACATTGGCAGAGCGGAGGTTCACTGGTTCAAGAAGGATGGAAATCACTGTCTCTCTGAGGGATTATCAAACTCCGATTGAATCTGGTGGCTTTCCTCGGCCCGATCAATTGGTACCTTAGGCTTCAAAATTATCTGTTTATTTCTAAATAGATTGGACTATATCATGACCCTTTCTACCGAAAGTTAAATAAATATCCGTGCAAGGAGAACACGTTTACCTTTGAAGAATTGTAGAGTTGTTCAAATGGTGCTGGTCTATGAAGGTACGTATAGAATTTGCATACACCTCGGACACCCTTTTAATTTTGATGCTGTCAAAAACTCATACCGTGAATTTTGCAACGAGATAAAAAGCACCCTGCCCAAAAATTATACAGGTGTGTTGGTACAAGCAATTCTAATTTTTTGAACTAAATTTGAGGATGGTCCGGTGTGAGGGTGAGGCGCAAAACTGAATCCGCAAACACTGCGAACCCGCAAATAGCTGAAAGGGATTCACCTCAATTTGGGCTTGTTTATGCAGCTTCGAGTCTCATCTTTCCTTTTCTGCCGTGTGTTGTTCACTATAAGGGTATGAGCGGGCTAAAAGTAGAGGATTTAACAACACCTACTCTTCAATTGCCCCGTTCATGAGCCTGTCAGACACGCTGGCAGCAAAAAGGTCAAATGGACGAGACCTTCACCTCTTGTCAATCGGCAAGTGTTTTTTTACCAAGACTTTCCAAACGAGTGTTCACAACTACTCCAGAGGGTCACGGTATCTGTGGTTTAACTGCCCTGATCACTCTGAAGGAAGTACTCCACCAATATCAATACCTTCAGAAGTTGGCCCACCCTCCCCGGCCATGCGAAATATTTGACCTTGCTGGTGGTTCGGGTACAGGGGGGTAAGTCATCAGCTCAGCCTGAAAAACATTCAGAGCTCATGAAGCAAAAAATTGGTCAGATTGATTGCCATAATGCTCTTTCGACTCGAAATGACGATCGACGAAGCTATCGCAGCCTACAGAAAACTTTCGGAATCTGTTTTCTCTAAAAAATCCATGTTTCCAATCAAAACAACAGATGCTTCCTTTCTTGAGACTGCTGCCGCAGACCTTATCCACTCAAGCCTATGTGTGGACGAGATAAGAGCACGGGGGATACGCATGTTGGCCAACGAACAGCCGAAATGGCGAGTCACTCATCTTTAGCGTGTGATTTCCGTTGACCCTTTCTCCAGTTTTGTTATAGCTTCGGCTGCAAGGAATTTGTCGTCTCCAACGCTGTTCCGCACATACACGCCACCTTGGAATCCAAGTTATAATTGTACTATTGTGGAAGCAATCAGGGCAACGACAGCTGAGGTGCCTTTCTTCCCAAGTGTCGATATTGGAGAAGAGGGTTTAAAGGAGACATTCATTTATGGAGGCCCACGATTAAACAACCCGGTGAAGGCTGTCCTGAATGAGGCCAAGATTAACTTTTCTGGTCAGTATGTATCTTGTGTGCTTTCTATCGGAAGTGGGGCACAAAGTAGCATTGGTTTTAAAACCATGTCGACTTCAGACCGCGTCAAGGTACTCGAGAAAGTCATGAAAGATGGTGAATCCATTTCGGATGAAGTAGCGAACGGGTTATCTGACGGAGATGTGTTCTATTGTCGGCTGAACGTGGGCGATGGGCTTCAAAATATCTGTTTCGAGGATTGGCAGGGATTGGGAGACGTGAAGACACATACAGAGAAATACCTTCAAAAGCCCGAAGTTAAGCAGAAGGTGGATCGACTGATACAGATTCTGAATCAGCGTTCAGGTGCACTGTAGCCCTAATCGATTTTTCTAACTTCGCTCATCTGTTTTGATAGCCATTGTGACTACCGTCGAGGATACTCTCAGGGATCTCAGCAAATATCTTGATGGTTTGACTTCAATCCTGCCCGGAGAGAGCTGGAATACGGTGATCTCTGAATTCATTCGGACCGGAGTTGAGGTAAGTTATGTTCGTTCTGCGGGCTTTCGAACTAATGATTTGAACAGCCCAGCAAGTTGGCTACAGAGACACTCAACACGCAGTGTGCGCTTCTTCAGGGTACTCTCAATAGTTGCATCCAGGGAAAGGATCCCGAAGAGTTGCCAGATGAGCTTAAGGGCAATATCCAACAGTTACTCGAGTTCGTCATCCACTACTAAATCCAACTTGTTTTCCTTAAATAGAATGCAGAGGACTGAAGAAGGTCTTCCAAGATTCGCATGCGCAGAAAGAGATGCAAGGGGGTCCAATCACGTATATTAATGTGAACATTCAGATACTACTTCAGGTTTTTGAAGTAAAGCTCACTCTTTCCATTTTCACTTCAATGTAATGACTTTCTGCTAGTTCCAGATTAGCATCGCTGGGAATATCGTGGTCCACGACATCCTGAAATACATCCAAAAAAATGAGTCATCGAAGAAAACCTATGACATGGTAAACACCCCCTCCTACTACATATTTCTTTCGCTAATTGAAACCAGAACCAAAATATTGCCAATCTTAACGTTGCACCATATGCGGCATACAACTCATCTAAAGTTTCCGAGATTGAATCTTGTTTCGAGGGAACTCGTGTCCAACTTCTAGATGAGATAAAAAGCTGGATTGCTGGCGACGGTACACCAATATATATCCTTGATGGCGTAGCTGGCATAGGAAAATCAACCATCGCAAAAACGGTAGCGAAATATGCAGCCGGAATAAATGCACTCGGTGCCAGCTTTTTCTTTTCCAGAACGGACAGAGACAACAACCGAAACACAGCCAAGACGTTCTTCCCGACCATTGCCTATCAACTTGCGTATTACAATCAGGACTTTGCCGTCCATGTCAATAAGATACTGCTCGATTTCCCCCATGTCGTCACACTACCACCCCATGAGCATTTCTCCACACTGGTTATGGAACCACTCAAGGCAGCCTTCGCGATGACTGGAAACCCCGTTCTCATCGTAATTGATGCACTGGACGAATGCGAACATGGTGGTGACACCATCTTGAAGATTTTTGCCGATTCGATCACGAGCTTCCCTCGACTCAAGCTCTTCATCACTACCCGCCCTGAGTACCATATCCGAATCGTTCTAGACCGTTGTCACCATTTTAAGCGATTCCACCTTCAGGACATCGATAAATCAGTGGTCCAATCTGATATTCGCCTATATCTAGACTTTCATTTGTCGAAGGAAAAAGTGCGGCGCCAGTTGCCTTACCTCGCATATGCTTGGGAACCTGCCGAGGAGGACATGAGGGTGTTGGTCGGGATTTGTGGGACATTATTCATTCTTGCGTCCACGGCGGTGAGGTTCATACTCGACAGTAAGCAACCAAATCCGGCAGGACATCTGTCTCGGTTGCTCAAAGGTGTCTCTCGTCAAGATTTCTCTGGCTCGAAATACACAACCGCTATGGATTCATTCTATTCCCAAGTTCTGCGTTCTGCTGTTCCCGACCATGACCCTGACGACTGGTTTGTGTGTTACCAAATGGTTGTTGGGACCATTATCGCCCTACAATATCCACTGACTTGTCGTGCATTATCGACGTTTGTCGAACACGATATCCAATGTGCTCTATCTCATTTACACTCCCTTATTCCCCCAACTGGTCAGGACCTGACTTTTCGAATATATCACCAATCATTCCCAGACTTTGTGACAAGTCCCTCACGTTGCGAAAAGGGGTTCCTAATCGACTTGCCAAAGGGTCACCTGCACCTTGGCAAACGGTGCTTGACGATTATGAATTTCCACCTGCAGCCAAACATCTGCAAGCTTGATTCATCTGACCGCTTCCAGGATAACCGCGACCGACATCTCACACAGGACCTCATCTCGCAGGAGCTTGCTTACGCGTCGACACACTGGGCGACCCATTTGGCCCAGGCTTCAAAGCTTGACGGTGACGCTGAGCAACTTCTTGATCGATTTGCAGATAAACATTTGCTGGCTTGGCTTGAGGTGCTCAGTAACATTCGGCAAGTTGACACCGCATACTCGAGTCTGGATGTTGTCAGCAAACTTCTTGTGAGTCATTGTCCATTGCGATAATATGTTTGTTAAGATACTGATGCATACTTACTATCCAAGGATGAATCCAAAACCACAGCGGAGATTTTCCACGACGGTTGTCGATTCATTGCGTTGAACATCGAGATTATCAAAATTTCTGCCGGTCACGTCTTCTCTGCCCTGGCATTTGGACCACAGGATACGAGATTATATCGAACGTACTCGGGGTCCAACGGGATCAACCTAAGAGTGGTTTCTGGTTATGAAAAGGAATGGAATCCGACAATCTCAATTATGTCAGGACACACAGGGGATGTTAAATTTGTGACCTTCTCTAGAGACGGCATGAGACTGGCCTCAGCGTCTGAGGATAAAACGTTGCGACTGTGGGATGGCCAGACCGGTGGTGAAATTACTGTCCTTCAAGGGCACTTTGGTTCGGTCTGCTCCGTGTCATTTTCATGGGATGCAACGAAGTTGGCATCAGCATCGGTTGACAGGACAGTACGATTGTGGGACGGCCAAACAGGCGCCGAATGTGCTATCCTTAAAGGGCACTTGGAACGGGTTAACTCGGTGGTGTTTTCACCGGATGGCACAAGAATCGCATCAGGGTCTACGGATAAAACAGTGCGGCTGTGGGATGGATACACCGAACTCGCTGTTCTTCTAGGGCACGAAGATATAGTCAACACCGTGCTGTTTTCACCAGATGGCAAAAGACTTGCCTCGGCATCAAATGACGGAATAGTGCGACTGTGGGATGCGGACGGCTCTGAAATTGCTATTCTTCAAGGGCACTCTGAAGTGGTCACCTCCGTGGTGTTTTCATTAGATGGGACCAAACTTGCCTCTGCATCTGAAGACAGAACTTTGCGACTGTGGGATGGCCAAACAGGCGCTGGAATTAGAGTCCTTAGAGGGCACTCGAATTCCGTCCACTCTGTAGTGTTTTCAACAGATGACACAAAACTGGCATCAGCATCGGCGGACGGAACAGTACGACTGTGGGATCCCGAAACAGGCGCCGACTGTGGTATCCTTAAAGGACACTCGAGTTGGGTCAAATCAGTCAGGTTTTCATCGGATGGCACAAAATTAGCTTCAGAGTTTGACAAAACCGTCCGAGTTTGGGATTTACAAAAACGCACTGAACTTGCTGTCCTCCAGGGACACGAACACTGGATCAACTCGGTGGTGTTTTCACCAGATGGGACAAGACTGGCATCAGCATCCAGGGACCTGACGGTGCGACTGTGGGATGTCCAAACGATCACTAAGGTTGATGTCCTCCCGGGGCACTCAGATTTGGTCAACTCAGTGGTATTCTCCCCCGATGGCGGAACACTGGCTTCTGCATCTAATGACAAAACGGTGCGACTGTGGGACAGCCAAACGGGCGAGGAAATCACCACCCTTAAAGGGCACTTGGAACCGGTCTACTCGGTGGTGTTCTCGCCAGATGGTACAAAACTTGCCTCAGCATCCAAGGATACTACAGTTCGAATCTGGGACTGGGACCAACAAGCAGGCGTTGAAGTCGTCGTCTTTCGGGGGCACACGGATGAGGTCCGCTCAGTGGCGTTTTCCCCAGACGGTGCGAAACTGGCCTCAGCATCGGATGACTTGACAGTGCGGCTGTGGGATGGCGAAACCGATGCTAGTGAGATCCTTCGAGGGCATACGAACTGGGTCAATTCGGTGGAGTTTTCACCTGACAGCACGAAACTCGCCTCTGCATCCGATGATTCCACGGTGCGATTGTGGAATGGCAAAACAGGCGATCTCATTGCCGTCCTTCGAGGGCACACTGGTTTGGTCCGCTCAATGATGTTTTCACCTGATGGGATGAAACTGGCCACAGCGTCTCGTGATGGAACAGTGGGACTTTGGACATGGGACGCTCAAACGGGGGTCGAAATTGCAAGGCCCTTTGGAACAGGGTTTGCCGCCTTTACCTTGGACGGTTCAAGACTTTTATCAATGAACGCTGAAGAGTTATTCCAAATCAATTGTGAAACAGGTGATAAACTAGAAACTGTTATGTCTGGAATATCCATCGAGAACACGGTGAGAGGAGTGCGGGTATTGGTACCTGGTTTGGACTTGTGGGTTATTCTGGTGTACAGACAACAACCTTCACTTCCTGGTTTGTTGGTTGTCAGGGTCGACAAGGCTAAAGGGGACCTTTGTTTCGCTTCTGTTTGCTGGTTCCCTTGCAATTTACATGTGATTGGGCTTGCTGTTTCATCCATTTCTCGAGTTGCAGTGAGATGTCTGGATGGACGTATCCTTTTGCTTGATATCGATTTTTTCTCGCTACTAAAGAAGCTCCCCCAGGCCTCTCTACTTTAGCTTTTATCCATCTTCAGTTGTTTTGATTTACTCTACAACAATCTCAAATTCTATTCCAAGGAGTGCACCTTACTGTCGTGCGAAACAGGATTTGCTGGGTTAAAGAAAGTGACGTGTCTTTGACTGCTACCACATTCCCAAACGCCAAGATATTTTCAACAAGCACGATTCCCGCCTTCCAAGTCTTGCTCGACATTATCAAAGTTCGTAATTCCAAAGAGCCCACTTCTTTTTGTAGGCAATTCAGAAACACTGATAACAATTGCTAATTTCCTGCTTGCCAAATGTCACGACACATCTGTATACTACCCCCCCACGGGCCTCCAATAAGTATCTCGTCGTATCCACAAAGTAACATTTTTTTTGTAACTCGGCGGGGCCTGTATCATAAGGATGAAAAAAGCTTTGGGGATAACATCACATCGCACCAAGTTCTTCCAAGTTGAAGTTCCAACCTCTTTGTATGCATGTGGATACTTTATTCGTTTTGATGGGATCAATATTGGAAGGATCCATGGCATCAAAACACAACTTTCTCCTGGAGCGCTCACAAGCAAACCGTGAATATTTTGAATCCTGACTCTGTGGCTTAATTTGGTTTTACAACTTTTTCACATGACTCGAAACATGTATTTATAAAGGGTGCGTTGTTTCCAGGAAACGAGTGGAGCCTACTAAGTAGTAGTTATCCCACAGAACCCAGTTCTCGAATTTTATATTGTTGAACCCAGAACGTTTGTGATCGTTTTTTATGGTCAAAGGTCCTAAGGATTTTTTTATTATTATCTCAGGCTCTAGTACATAGTTGGCGGGAACGGAACAGCAATTTTTTTTTTTTTTTTTGAAATCTGCCGTGCCGACTATAAGCTACTGGCAGCACCGGAAAAACGAAGTCGAGGGAAATCAATATTTTTCATTTATTCATAAAACTTTTACTATCTACAGCAAGTGAAAAAAACCAACCGGTCCCTTCCGCCCCGCCTGGGTGGGTTTTCGTGTTCACAGCACCAAAGCCACAAGTTCGATAATGTCCAGACGTGAACTTGAAGGCAAAAA
>Ga0307507_10006676_pt1 | contig 17454 bp, 4 predicted proteins | sample 7_EM_MG_FD_207223 | JGI IMG/M metagenome (GOLD analysis project Ga0307507, IMG submission 207223) | Populus trichocarpa ectomycorrhiza microbial communities from riparian zone in the Pacific Northwest, United States - 7_EM | ecosystem: Host-associated > Plants > Roots > Unclassified | place...
TCCGGAGTTCGCCCGTACCGTGTATATATTGCCCCTAGGGCCCCTTTCTTCTGCTCCTTAGCTTAGTATCTTTACGAGATAGCAATCCACAAGCTTCGGTTCAGAGGCATTTATGCGAGCCGTCACACTAAGAGAGTTAATAGATTAGTTAATAAAGATTAATAATAGGATCTACCAAAGGGAATAAGCTAAGAGAGGGCAAGACAGAGTTCTATAGTTATATAAGGCGCAGAGTACACAACGATAGATATTGAGTTAAAAACTATAGAATAGCGCAGAGCTAATAGACCTAAGCGGTACTAAAGAAACCTAAAAGTAGAAAAAGAAACTATAGAAACCTAAAAGTTAAGGATTAAGTAATTAAAGGACCTAAGAGCAGAGGCTAAACTAGGGATCTTAGCAGCAGAAGACATTTAGGCGGACTCTATAGCAAGAAAAATAGTTTAAAGATAGAGCTTATATAAATTGTAGAAAACAAGGTCATTTTGCTAGAGACTTTAGAGGTGGTTAGAGTAACTATATGGTAAAGGGAACTAGGCTAGCAGGAGACACGTACATATAAAGAGATAATAGTGCACTATAAGGAACAAAAGAGTGTTTAATTAACAGTTTTGCATATTATTACAACAACGCATACCGAATTTATAAGGACGCTAAGTATGGCGTAAGCTATTAGCTATAGAAGCCATTATTATCTAAGTTTAAAGGAACTAATAAACTAGCTTATAGATCAGATATTAAAGACAATAAATTTAATATAGGTAAAGCATTTATTAATAATAAGGTAATAAGGGCAGTTTACTAGAAGCATATAGACCTTAAAGAAGTTAAAATAGAAGTAGAGACTGAGACTATTATAGAATAGGGTTTAGTAACGAATATTATAACACCATTAGATACAATTTCTATCGCTTTATAAGATAATAGAAGTAACGTTTAGAAGAAACTAAGTAAGTAGATAACTGCAAGTGCTAGCTTATTACTTAATAAAGGCAAAAGGCTATAGGCTTAAGATTCTTAAGAAGAGATAAAAGAAGCTTAAGATTTTTAAAGTAAGATAAGATATACCTAAGGACCTACAACGGACAAAAACTAATAGGAAAAGGTAGCGACTTAGTTTAGTAACAAATAAATAAGTATAGGACGTAAGTTTAAGAACTATAAGTTTAGAGAATAAATAAGAATGTTAGTAATCCTAGGTAAACGTAGTATTTAGCCTAAAGATTAAATAGTTAATACCAGGATTAAAAAGTAAAACGACTATAAAGATCTAGCTGCAAGATACAGAAAACAAGAAACTATAAATAAGTTTAGGACAAGAATTATTATATAGTAGGAGCAAAAGCTAGACAAGAGGTTAGCTATACTAGGTCGTATAAGGGACAGAGCACCTATATAAAGAATTACTAATAGGCCGAGTGTAGGGATACCTAGGGCAAAGTGGTTAGATAAACTAGAATAAGAAAAGGATCTAGATATTCTAACTAGGTTTAAAAAAAGATATACTAAAGGATATTATGATGCAGTAATAACAAGGTACTTTCTAACGGATAGACTATATATACTAAACCAGCTGTATAAAAAGTGGTATAGGCAATAACACAATGATAAATAGGTAGATTTTTATATATAGCTAAATAAAAAAGTTGTCTAAGACTAACCCATTACGGAAAAACGTATAAGTTATATTAAAGGAGTATTGATTATAACGTTAAGGAACCTAAAAAAGGGATCTAGGGACTAGAGAAGTAAGTAATAAATCTTAATACCTATAGCAGAGATACCAGTGGTTAGGTTAACTAAGTATAGGTTTAAACTTAAGGATAAAGACAAACTAAGAGTTAACCTAAAATATATAGCGTATTATACACTATTGTGGATAGCTTGTATGGATGATATATATAATATATATAGAGCACCTAAAAATAAGAACCGGAAGTACCTAGTAAGGATATATTAGGCACTAGAGGAAAAGCGGTTTAGAAATGCTAAGTATATATATAGTTGGCACCTAGTAGAAGTACAAGGTTAAGGAGACTTAATACTTTAACTAGGAAGATTCCTTACGGAAAAATGCCTAGATGGATAATAGTAATAAAAGTGCCTAGAGAACACTTATCTATAGTATATAGAGGAAAAGAAATAAACTAAGTATTGGCTAAAGTTAGACTAAGTATAAGTAGGATTAAGCAGCTAATAGTTAGAAAAAGGGGAGGCGTATAGAACTAGAGGGAACTAGTATTAGAGCCTTAGACCCTTAAAGGAATTTAAGGACAATACCTAAATTTATAAGTTAAATGGCAAGATCAGCAGTTTAAAGCATTAGTAGATAATAGAGTAACTAGGAACCACATATTACCAAAGGCAGTAAAAAGGATAGGGTTACTATACAAATAAAAAGAATATCTATATCCACTTACAACGATTTTAGGAGATTAGATAGCCTATAGAGGAGGTATTATTAATCTTAAAATAGGACCTATTTAGATAACTATTAAAGGGAGACTAGTTAGAATGTCTTTTAATATCCTACCATTAGGATAGGATAAGGCAATACTAGGAATGCCTTAGTTACAGAAGTATAATCTAAAGATTAATTAGGTTATAGGTTAGGTTAATATTAAGGATATATAATGGCGTAAAGTGCGATAGTAAACCAAGTTGGTATAGTACCAAGTTGGAGCGACATACAAAGAGACTAAGTGAGGCTTAAGTTATATACCAAAGAGATACTATAAGTATGGTAAAAAGTTATAGTTACTAGAAAGTGAAAGGCTGTTAAAGTATACAGTATAGGACCATAAGATAGAATTAGAAGAAGAAATAAGTCTAAAGTTCTTTCTAATCTATAAGCTTACTGAAATAGAGTTAGTAGCGCTTAAGGAGTTTATTTAGGAGAACTTATATAAGGGATATATTAGACCGTTATAGTTATTAGCAGGATATCCAGTATTATTCATCCTAAAGAAAAACAGAAAACTTAGGATGTGTATAGACTATAGACAGTTAAACAGCATTACTAGGAAGGATAGGTATTCTTTACCCTTAATTAGCGAAATCTAAGATAGAATAGGCAACGCAAAGATCTTTATAAAGATAGATCTGAGATAGGTGTACTATTAGATTAGGATTAAGGAAGGCAATAAATAGAAGGCAGCCTTTAGGTTAAAGGAAGAACTATATAAGCTATTAGTTATATAATTTGGGCTTATAAACGCACTAGCAACATTCCAGAAGCGAATTAATAGTGTGTTAAGAGAACACCTAGATAAATTTATTATAGTATACCTCGACGATATTATTATCTACTTAGAGAATAAGGAAGAATACGGAGAACACGTTAAATAAGTCTTAAAGAGATTACAAGAAGAACAGATGCTAGTAGCAATTAAGAAATGTAAGTTCTTTACTAAGAAGACTAATTTTATTAGATTTATTATTAAACTAGGCCAACTTAGTATAGATCTAAAAAAGATCAAGGCTATAGTAAATTGGCAAGAACTAGAGAACGTTATATAGTTAAGATTGTTCCTAGGGTTTTGCAATTATTATAGAAGGTTTATAGCGCAATAGTTATAGAACATTAAGCTATTTACGTAGTTAATAAGGAAAGAAGAACCGTGGGTATAGGGAAAGGAATAATAAAAACTGTTTAAGAGAGTTAAAGAGTTATTTATCTAGGAGCTAGTTTTTAAGATCTATTAACTAGGTCTAAAGACGGTTATAAAAATAAATACATTAGACTTTATACTAGGGGCATACTTTATATAGAAATATTAAGATGGATAGCACCTAGTGGCATACTATAATTGAAAAATGACACTACTAGAGTTAAACTACGATATCTATAATAAGGAGTTATTGTGTATAGTTACAGCACTTAAAGAATAGAGAGCATTCTTACAAGGCACAGAGAAACCATTTATGGTTAAGATGGACTATAAGAACCTTATAGGATTCCTAATAACAAAGAAACTTAACTAAAGACAGGTTAGATGGGCGGAAATGCTTATAGAATACTATTTCGAAATTTAGTATACTAAGGGTATAGATAATACACGAGCAGACGCTCTAAGCAGAAAGGCTAAACTATAAAGTAATAAAAAGCTATTGGGAGCTTTATTATAAAGGGATTAAGACGGATTAATTAGGTATAATTATCCAAAGATTATAGCAACTAAGGAAAGTTAGATCCATAAATTACTAAAAAGTAATTAGATATAAAAGATCTAAAAAGTATAGGTAGAGGATCTAGACTTAGAGCAATACGAAAATAGAGAAGCAATATATATGCCTAAGTCTATTGCAGAAGAATTTATTAAGGAATTCTATAAGGGAATAATATAAGAACATAATAGAGCTATAGGCTTAGTATTAAGACTTTAAAAAGAATATATTATTTAAGGAATCTAGGGACTAGTAAGATAAGTTATAAAGAAATATCTAGATTACTAAAGAAATAAACCAATAAGGCATAAGCTATATAGAGGGCTATAACCTATTAAGACACCAGGAAGACTATAGGAGGTTATATTATAGGACTTCGTTATTAAGTTACTAAAGTTAAGAGATCCTATTATAGGATAAGATTATAATGCGATTTTAGTAATAGTGGATAAGCTAATAAAGTGGGGATACTTTATAGCATACACTAAAGAGATATTAGTAGAAGATATCGCTAGAATCTATATAAAAGAAATATTTGCAAGATATAAAGCACTAAATAAAATCATATTGGACAGAGATCCAAGATTTGTAGTAGTATTTTAGGAAGTATTTCTGGCAGAATAGGGAGTTCGCGTAGCAATATCTATAGCGTATTATCCGCAGACGGATGGATAAATAGAAAGACTAAACTAGACACTAGAGTAGTATTTAAGGCACTATATTAATTACGCATAGAATAATTAGGTATTATTATTACTAGTTATATAGTTTGTATACAGTACAACACTATAAGAAGGAATGGGGACATTACTATTTAAGGCGAATTATGGGTATAAGCTAAGAACATCGTTATCACTATATTAAGTAAAAAAGACGAGTAGCATAGCTAAGTAAAGAATAGAGATGTTAATAAATCTTTATATAGACCTTAAAGAAACAGCTAAACTAGTATAAGAGTAAATAAAAAGGTACTATAATACTAAGAGATCTAAGGGACTAGATCTTAAGGAGGGGGATAAAGTATAGCTACTATACAAAAATTTCAAGAGTTGACGACTAAGCAAGAAGTTAGACTATGTTAGACTAAGACCTTTTAAAGTTAAGTAAAGAATTTTATTAGTTATGTATAAATTAAACCTACTAGCTAAAATAAAAATCTACCCTATATAATATGTTGCAATGCTAGAGCCAGTATATAGGAATATTAAACCACCAGTCTATAAGGCAGATATGTATAGAGGATAAGAGGAAGACAAATAGCAAGTTTTAAAGATTATTAGTTATAAGGATATAGATAACAAAATATAGTATAAAGTAAAGTAGATAGGCTATAGTAAGACTACCTAAAAACTATTAAGTAACTTAGGGAACGCTATAGGAAAGGTATAGGAGTATTAAAAGAAAGTAGGTTAGGTAATATTAATAAAGAAGAATTGCTAAAGAATAAGTCACCTAAGGGGGACCTAAGAGGAGCAATTGCTAAGCTACTTAGAGTTGTTTTCCTTGCAGGAGGAAAGCCAGTCCTTTTGTTACCTAGCTTAAACAGACCCTATTAAACCAGTTTCTACTTCTTAGAATGAACCTTCTTATAAACACGTTTAAGACGTTAAAGATAAGTATAAGCTAAACGTTAAGCTTTAAGGACGCGTATAGACTTTTCTAAGGCATGTTAAACCTTAAGTAGCGCAGAGGCCAGCTTACTGTTAAGCTTCGCAGTGGTAGATTAAACATAAGACCCTATAACAAGTTACTTAGGGAACTTGAAGACTGTTAAGAGTAATAGGACGCGTATACTTAGCGTTAGAGATAGAGCGAACATTGCAGGACAATTAAACGTTTGCTTTAGTATACTTAGAGTAAGAGGAGGGTTGTTAAGACAAAGGACTCGCCAGCGCAACGCATACTAACCCCTCTTTAGCGCAACGAGAGTAAGGGATCGCCATTACCTCACCTAGCAACAGTATAGAGGAAACCGTATAAAGGCGACGCTTAACCCAGGAAAGAGAAGAAGAAGCTTTAGGCATAATAAGTATAGATATTAACCAGACTAATTAAATAGACATTACACCTCTAGTAAACGACTTAGAGATATTAGGAATCTTTAAGGACAAAAATAAAAAGGAGGGAGATAGTATTACAGATGCTTTAAGTACAATATTATAACTACTTAGAGAAGAGTTGCAGGAAGCTAGTTGGTTAATATAGGCACAGTCTAGGATAGATCTGGTAGAACTATATAACAAGAAATAGTAATTAAGGTTACGTGGTGTTAAATGCGTTAACTGCGTTAAATAAAAGGGACATTATATTTAACACAGACAACACGTACCTTATATATAAGAGAGGATTTCTTAGAAGTATGGTTGTATATTTAAAGGACCTCAGTCCCTACCATAGATAGTTCTCTCCTTGTAGTAAATCTTAAAATATAATTGGAGTTAATCTGTTAGGTAACCACTCTACCAGTTATTATTATGTTGTTGTTTTGTTCTTACCTATATACCTAGCCTAATAATAGAACCCACTGTAGTTCCTACTATAAGGTTCCGTTATACCTTTCTATAGATATCTATATAATTGGAGCTACCCTGTTAGCATAACTTACTAGGAAACCTAAATATACAATCTTCGCTGTTATAATAGCCGATATTAAAAAGGCCCTAGCACTAAAGAAGCACACTAACCCTGCCACAAAAGTACCAGTATGCCATTATAAGCATCTAGAAGTATTTTCACAAAAGGAAGCTAATAAGTTAGCGGAGCACCGACCATATAACCACAAAATTATACTCGAAGAAGGAAAATAACCAGGATTTAGACCCTTATACAGAATATCCCAAAACGAACTCTAAGTATTGCAGAAGTACTTGGACGAATACCTAAGTAAAGGATTTATTAGAGCAAGCTCTTTACCTATAGCTATACCTGTAATCTTTGTTAAGAAACCTAGCAGCGGTCTATACTTCTATATAGACTACCAAGCTCTTAACGCTATTACTATCAAGAATTAGTACCCGCTCCCATTAATTTAAGAGACACTAAACTAATTAAATAAGGCTCGCTACTATACAAAACTCAACCTTATCTACGCATTTAACCGCCTCTATATCGCAAAAGGAGATAAATGGCTTATAGCATTCTATACTAGATACGGACTATTTAAATACTTAATAACGCCGTTTGGCCTCGCGAATACCTTAAGTTCATTCTAATACTTTATAAATAATACCTTATAACCTTACCTAGACGTTTTCTATACTGCTTATATTAATAACATCCTGGTATATAGTAATAACCTAGCTAAATACAAGAAACACATTAACCTTATCTTAAAAGCCCTATGTGGAGCTAGACTATAATTAGATATAGATAAATACAAGTTCTATAAAACAGAAGTTCTATACCTTGGACTTATTATCTCTATAGACAGCATATAAATAGACCCAAAGAAGATCGAAGTAATTATAAACTGGCAAGAACCTAAGAACGTTAAGGATGTAAGAGCCTTTATAGGATTTGCTAATTTCTATTAATAGTTTATTAATAACTTCTCCGCCCTAGTTTTACCTCTTATAGCTCTAACCCGAAAGGACAAAGCCTTTATCTTTAATAAGGAATACAAGAAGGCCTTTACCTATCTAAAAGTTATATTTACTACCGCACCTATACTCTAACACTTTGACCTAAACCGAAAGAGTGTTATAGAAGCTAACTTATCTAACTACGTCACTAGAGGCATTCTGTCTTAGTATAATAAAGAAGGGGTACTATACCCTGTAGTATACTTCTTAAAACAACTAAGTTTAGCCAAATATAACTACGAGATCTATAATAAAGAATTATTAGCCATTATTAGATGTTTTAAATAATGGCAACCTAAACTAGAAGGCGCTGGATTTCTAATTAAGGTCCTTAATAACTATAAGAATCTATAATACTTCATAACCACAAAACAGCTAAGTTATTATTAAGCCCGCTAGTTAGAATATCTGTCTTATTTCTAATTCTTAATTATGTACCGCCTAGGCGTTTAAGGTCAAAAACCTAATGCCCTAACTCGACATTTACAAGACATAACAGCATAGAAAGAAGCGCGTGCCTACTATAAACAAACCCTACTTTGTCCCGAATTATTTAATCCCCCAGCTAAAGACCTTATAGTACACGTCCTTAAAATAACTGATTAATCGATTAAACAGATTATAATTAATGAATACCCAAATAACAAGTTTATCTAAGAGACACTTAAGCTAATTTAAGATGGCGTTAGACGCTCTAAAAAGATCTCTCTAAGTAAATATAAAGTTCGCGGAGACTGCTTATACTACTAGAACCGCCTAGTTGTCCCTAATTACAATAAACTTAAGCTTAAGCTCCTTAAATACGTATACGACCTACCAGTAGCCGGCTACCTAGGCTAAGGAAAAACCCTAGAGCTACTCCAACAGGAGTACTACTAGCCAAATATGCATAATATGACATAAAGGTATATCTCCAGCTGCCATACCTGCCGACGAGCTAAAGCTTCGCATAAGATATATAACGGCTTTCTAAAGCCACTGCCTGTTCTAGACCAAAGATAGAAGGATATCTTAATTAACTTCGTTATTAATCTCCCCAAAAGTAAAGGCTGCACAAATATTATAGTAGTTATAGACCGACTATTTAAGATAAGACACTTAATCGCCTGCCCTAATATATTAGCACCTACTATTGCCCGACTATTCCTAGATTATATATGGAAACTCTATAAACTCCCCAAAACAATTATCTCTAATAGAGGCCGCCAGTTTGTCTTGGCGTTTTAGAAAAAACTAACTACCCAACTTTATATTAAAGCACTATTGTCTACGGCATATTACCCGGAAATGGATGGTTAAACGGAACGTGCAAATGCTATAATGGAATAGTATATTTGGATATATACGTCGTATCTACAGGACAACTGGATGGACTGGCTTGCATTTACTAAGTTTACTATAAATAACTCCATCTTAGAAACTATAAAGGTCTCCCTATTCCTGGCTAATTACGGCTAGCACCCGCGAATGGGTTTTAAACCCTTTAGTAATATTCCTTATCCAGCTTATTAGGCCTTATAAGTTGCAGAAGTAAACAAATTCATAAAGAAGATAGAAGAACTATAGGAGTTCCTTACTAACGAAATAATATGGGCCTAGTCTATCTATAAAGCTGTAGTAAATAAGAACCGAACCCTAGCACTGGCTTACCAAATTAGTGACTTTATCTAGCTAGACGTAAGAAATCTAAATATAAAACGACCTACTAAGAAACTTAATTGGAAGAACGCTAGCCCTTATAAGGTTAAAAAAGTTGTCTCTCCTTATGCCTACCGACTGAAGCTCCCTAATATGGTTAAAATCCACCCTATATTCCACACGTTAGTCCTCCGCCCTGCCGCCCCTATATTAGACGCCCTGCCTGGACAGATCCAAGACCCTCCCCCACTAGTTAAAGTGGATGGTAAGGATGAGTACCTTATTAAAAGAGTTAATAATATTAAGTATAACAAACGGAAACGCAAATATATATACCTTACGAAATGGAGAGGTTTTACTAAACCCTTATAGGAACCTGCCAACTCTATAGGACTTACACAAGCCGTAGAAGACTTTTACAAACTCTACCTAAAACTACCACAGCCCCATCTCGCAGATGCTCGAGTTTAAAGGGGGGGTACTGTTATAGGACACCCCCATAACACCTTACACACGTCCACCTGTTTCCACCAACTGAACAACCAGAGACTGACCATAAGACAGTAATCTAACAGCAATCTACCATATTCCGCCGCAATCTGCCATCTCTACTATTGGAGTTGCTAACTAGCAACTTTAAGGACCTCTAACTGCCAAATTTTATCAAGTTCTACCAGAACCGCTACCTAAGCTCTACCCTACCTATATATAGCATAGTACCCGTTAACCTAGCAACTAAAGCGAACGTTATATACCCTTTTTCCCCTATTTCCTACTTTCCTTTCCTCACGCAACGTCTTAACTTTATTACGCAGTTTATATACATAGCTTAATAATATCTACTTCGCTATATATTATTACCGCTTGTGCTCGCTCTATAACAGCGGCATACTAACATCTTTGTAATATCTCTTCAAACCCCTTTTAGGACGAGCCCTTATAATCTCTCTACCGTAAGGTAATGGCGATCGGGGGCCAACCGTAAGAAGAGGGGGGGTAATATAAGGGATATTATTGCGGACACCTTAGGTTGCCCTTAGGACAACCTCCAGACGCCCCTTAGATAGTCGCCGGTCACGTGCCGGAGGCACGTGCCTGTAGTATATAGTCTCCACAACCCCTAAGGCTTCACCTCCTTAAGGATTCGTCTCTCTTACCAATCTATCCTGTTCCACAATCGTGCCTTATAGCCCCCTGTCTATAAAGTCCCTTTATATATAGCTACAGGAAATACGTCTATAGGTATAAATTGTTTTAGAGGTTCTAGCTTTAGGAGATTATCTTTCTTCTTTAATGGGTCAATATACTGCCATATCTTATTAGTCTTAGCAGTATCTTAAACAATAAAGAACTATTAAAGCTAATTAGATGGCTAGTTAAGGATAACGTTAATTTTTAATTTGCTTATAGTCATCATTTTTAGAAATTTAATAGATTAGGTAGGGTCCAGGTTAGCGTCTTAGCAAAACCTTATTTTGACGATTTAATTCGTCAGTTCGTTCGTTGGTTGGGTTTGATTGTCTGTTTAACTAGTAGTAGATGTCGTCTACAGCGTAATAGCTGTAGACTAGTTGTGTGTAGAAGACATCTACAGCGTAATGGCTATAGACTGGTTTTGGTATTTAAAGAAGCTCGAGACACTTGCAAAGGTAGTAGTAATTACTTAGCAGACAGTGCGATCCGGGCTCATAACTGTAAGCTTTTACAGTGTGGGAGAATTGAGTGAACGACTTAATTGTAAATCTATGGAAATCAGGTGTACCATATACACGAAATACATGGCAAAGGTTAATGGAGACGCCGATAATAATTTGTAACTGTTACCTAATTGGCCACCAGGTCAACATTACCACTTAGTTGGTAATTGGTAATAAATAGATAATAGAAATAAGTAGTAAGACATACAATAACAAAAGACAGGGTAGTGAGTTATAAAATGAAATAAAGTACTGTTTTGGTATAGCACCGGTAGTTAGTTACAAGAACTGCCTAAGCCAATTCCTATTTATAGGTATAACAGATAGGTAGGACTACCTATTACAACCATCTTACGGATTTATCTCCATGTTAATGGACAAAGGTAGTATAATATCCCCTTTCTTATTACAGACCTTAGAAGCCATAATATAATCTTAGAAAGAAAATGGCTAGCCTATTTGGGCTTATAGCTTAATATATAGAATAGACGGCTTATTTGGCCTAAACCATGCCCCTAATGCCTTCCTTTATAAAAGAGATTAGTATTACAATAGAGAACCTTATACAGCTATAGATAAACACTATTTACTAAGCCAATACTATACATAGGGACTAGGCCTTTAAAAAGGATATATAGCTTAACCCGCAATAGATCTGTATACTATACCGCCCCCAGACTACCTATATTATGCCACCCATACTAGAGATTAAAAAAGTCAGTAAAAAGCTAGTAAAGCTCCCTATAGGGAACTTAGGCCCTAGGCAGCTATAAAGAATAGTAAGGAGCATTAGATACTATACTAAATATATAGACTAAAGGGATAACTTGCGGAAGATAAAATAGGAGCTAAGAAAGATTATAAACCCTAAACCATAAAATACGGCCTAATAACAGTCTATAAAGAAACCTATAGACCTCCCACCAGTTAATATCTGCTATATTAGCGCCGTAGGATTCTACTAGAACTTAGTTTAACCTAATATTATTACCTTTACCACCAGCTTATATAAAATTAATTAAATGATTAAGGAAAAGGAAAATAAGCTTAATAAATAGGAAGACGAGCTTATAGACAAGGAGCTAGTAGAACAGAAGCTACTATAACAGAATCTTGTAGCAGGAACTACAGTGGGTTCTATTATTAGGCTAGGTATGTAGGTAAGAACAAAACAATAACATAATAACAACTAGTGGAGTAGTTGCCTAACAGATTAACTCCAATTATATTCTAAGATTTACTACAAGGAGAGAACTATCTATAGTAGGGACTGAGGTCCTTTAAATACACAACCATACTCCTAAGAAATCCTCTCTTATACGTAAGGTACGTGTTATACGTATTATACATAGCGTACACTACATATACTTTGTATACTGCGTATAACATTATATAACTCGCTTACTATTCCTTATTATATGGTTCCACTAGATCCATCCTAGACTATGCCTATATTAACTAACTAGCTTCCTGTAACTCTTCCCCAAGTAGTTATAATATTATACTTAAAGCGTCCGTAATACCATCTCCCTCCTTTTTATCTTTATCCTTAAAGATTTCTAACATCTCCAAGTCATCCACTAGAGGTATAATGTCCGTTTAATTAGTCTGGTTAATATCCTTACTTATTATACCTAAAGCTTCTTCTTCTTTATAAGCGTAATATTATGCTTGCACTATAGCTACCATACTGTCGCTTAGTGAGATAATATTATCTCCATATTCTCGTTATACAAAAGCGGGGTTAGTGTGTATTGCAATAATAAGTCCTTTATCTCAACAACTCTTGTTTTACTTGGAGTGTACTAAAGCAAACATTTAATCGTCCTATAATGTTCGCTCTATCTTTAATACTAAGTGTGCGCGTTCTATTACTTTTAATAGTCTTTAAGTTCCCTAAGTAACTTATTATAGGGTCTTGTATTTAATCTGCCGCTACGAAGCTTAACAGTAAGCTCTTAAGCGCCTTAGATAAGCTTCGTCGTTTATAGAAAGCAGAGTAGGAGGCTATAGCTACTTAACAGCGTGCCCTTAAAGCCCGTTTATTGGCCTCTACCTATCTTCTTTGTCTTAAAAAAGTGCGTGAGAAGGTCCGTTCCAAGGAGTGGAAACTGGTTTAATAGGGTTTATCTAAGCTAGGTAATAAAAGGACTAGCTCTCCTCCTATAAGGGAAACAACTCTAAGTAGCTCAGCAATTGCTTCTCTTAGGTCCCCCTTAGGTAACTTATTCTTTAGCAATTCTTCCTTATTAATATTACCTAACCTACTTTCTTTTAATACTCCTGTACCTTTCCTATAGCATTTTCTAGGTTGCTTAGTGGTTTCTAGGTAGTCTCACTATAGCCTATCTACTTTACTTTATACTATGTTTTGTTATCTATATCCTTATAACTAATAATTTTTAAAACTTGCTATTTATCTTCCTCTTGTCCTCTATACGTATCTACTTTATAGACTAGTAGCTTAATATTCCCATATACTAGCTCTAGCATTACGATATGTTATATAGGGTAGATTTTCATTTTAGCTAGTAGGTTTAACTTATATATAACCAATAAAATTCTTTACTTAACTTTAAAAGGTCCTAGTCTAATATAGTCCAATTTCTTACTTAGTCGTCAACTTTTAAAATTTTTGTATAGTAGCTATACTTTATCCCCCTCTTTAAGATCTGGTCCCTTAGATCTCTTAGCATTATAGTACCTTTTTATTCGTTCTTATACTAGTTTAGCTGTTTCTTTAAGGTCTATATAAAGATTTATTAACGTCTCTATTCTTTACTTAGCTGTGCTACTTGTCTTTTTTACTTAATATAGCGATAATAATATTCTTGGCTTATATCCATAATTCGCCTTAAATAGTAATGTCCCCATTCCTTCTTATAGTGTTGTATTATATGCAAACTATATAACTGGTAATAACGATACCTAATTATTCTATGCGTAATTAATATAGTGCTTTAGATACTGCTCTAGTGTCTAGTTTAGTCTTTCCGTTTATCCGTCCGTCTGCAGATAATACGCTATAGATATTACTGCGCGAACTCCCTATTCTACTAGAAATACTTCCTAAAATACTACTATAAATCTTAAATCTCTATCCAATATAATCTTATCTAGTGCTCCAGATCTTGTAAATACTTCCTTTATATAGATTCTAGTGATATCTTCTGCTAATATCTCTTTAGTGTATGCTATAAAGTATCCCCACTTTATTAGTTTATCTACTATTACTAAAATTGCGTTATAATCTTGTCCTATAATAGGATCTCTTAACTTTAGTAACTTAATAATAAAGTCCTATAATATAACCTCCCATAGTCTTCCTAGTGTCTTAATAGGTTATAGCCCTTTATACAGCTTATACCTTGTTAGTTTGTTCCTTTAGCAATCTAGATATTCCTTTATAACTTATCTTACTAGTCCCCAGATTCCTTAAAGGATATACTCCTCTTAAAGTCTTAACACTAAGCCTATAGCTTCGTTATGTTCTTATATTATTCCCTTATAGAATTCCTTAACAAATTCTTCTGCATTAGACTTAAGTATATACGTTACTTCTCTATTTTTGTATTACTCTAAGTCTAGATCCTCTACCTATACTTCTTAGATCTTCTGTATCTAATCACTCTCTAGTAATTTATAGATCTAACTTTCTTTGGTTACTATAATCTTTAGATAATTATACCTAATTAATCTGTCTTAATCCTTTCGCAATAAAGCTCCCAATAGCTTTTTATTACTTTATAGTTTAGCCTTTCTACTTAGAGCGTCTACTCGTGCATTATCTGTACCTTTAGTATACTGAATTTTAAAATGGTATTCTATAAGCATTTCTGCCTATCTAACCTGTCTTTGGTTAAGTTCCTTAGTTATTAAGAATCCTATAAGGTTCTTATAATCTGTCTTAACCACAAATAGTTTCTTTATACCTTATAAGAATACTCTCTATTTCTTAAGTACTGTAACTATACCTAACAACTCCTTATTATAGATGTTATAGTTTAACTCTAGTAGTATTATCTTCCAACTATAGTATACCACTAGGTGCTATCCATCTTAATATTTCTATAGGAAGTATGCCCCTAGTATAAAGTCTAATATATCTATTTCTATAACCGTCTCTAGACCTGGTTAATAGATCTTAAAAACTAGCTCCTAGGTAAATAACTCTTTAACTTTCTTAAATAGTTCTTGTTGTTCCTTTCCCTATACCTATAGTTCTTCTTTCTTTATTAACCGCGTAAATGGCTTAATGTCCTATAACTATTACGCTATAAACCTTCTATAGTAATTGCAAAACCCTAGAAATAATCTTAACTATATAACATTCTCTAGTTCCTGCCAATTCACTATAGCCTCGATCTTCTTTAGATCTATACTAAGTTGGCCTAGTTTAATAATAAATCTAACAAAATCGGTCTTCCAGGTGAAGAACTCGCATTTCTTAATTACTACTAGTATTTATTCTTTTTATAGTCTTTTTAAGACCTATTTAACGTGTTCTTTATATTCTTCCTTACTCTCTAAGTAGATAATAATGTCGTTAAGGTATACTATAACAAATTCATCTAGGTATTCTCCTAATATACTATTAATTCGCTTCTAGAACGTTGCTAGTGCGTTTATAAGCCCAAATTACATAACTAATAGCTTATATAGTCCTTCCTTTAACCTAAAGGCTACCTTCTATTTGTTGCCTTCCTTAATCCTAATTTAATAGTACGCCCATCTTAGATCTATCTTTATAAAGATCCTTACGTTGCCTATCCTATCTTAAATTTCGCTAATTAAGGGTAAAGGATACCTATCCTTCCTAGTAATACTGTTTAACTATCTATAGTCTATATATATCCTAAGTTTTCCATTTTTCTTTAGGATGAATAGTACTGGATATTCCGCTAATAACTATAACAGTCTAATGTATCCCTTACGTAAGTTCTCCTAAATAAACTTCTTAAGCGCTACTAACTCTGTTTTAGTAAGCTTGTAAATTAAAAAGAACTTTAAACTTATTCCCTCTTCTAATTCTATTTTATAGTCCTAAGCTGTATGCTCTAATAGCTTCTCACTTTCTAGTAACTATAACTTTTTACCATACTTATAGTATCTCTTTAGTACATAACTTAAGCCTCGCTTAGTCTCTTTATATATCGCTCTAACTTAGTACTATACCAACTTGGTTTACTGTCATACTTTGCGCTATTATATATCCTTAATATTAACCTAACCTATAACCTAATTAATCTTTAGATTATACTCCTATAACTAAGGTATTTCTAGTATCGCCTCGTCCTGTCCCAACGGTAGGATATTAAAAGACATTCTAACTGGTCTCCCTTTAATAGTTATCTAAATAGGTCCTATTTTAAGATTAATAATACCTCTTCTATAGGCTATCTAATCTCCTAAAATCATTATAAGTGGATATAGGTGTTTTTTCTATCTATATAGTAACCTTATTCTTTCTACTACCTTTAGTAATATGTGGTTCCTAGTTACTCTACTATCTACTAATACTTCGAACTGCTAATCTTACCACTTAGCTCTTAAATTTAGGTATTAACCTTAAATTCCTTTAAAAGTCTAAGGCTCTAACACTAGTTCCCTTTGGTTCTGTACGCCTCCCCTTTTCCTAATTATTAGCTACTCAATCCTGCCTATACTTAGTCCAACTTTAGCCAATACTTAGTTTATTTCTTTTCCTCTATATACTATAGACAAGTATTCTCTAGGCACTCCTACCACTATTATCCGTCTAGGCATTTTTCCGTAAGGAATCTTCCTAGTTAAAGTATTAAGTCTCCTTAACCTTATACTTCTACTAGGTGCCAACTATATATATACTTAGCATTTCTAAACCGCTTTTCCTCTAGTGCCTAATATATCCTTGCTAGGTACTTCTGGTTCTTATCTTTAGGTGCTCTATATATATTATATATATTATCCACACAAGCTATCTATAATAGTATATAATGCACTGCATATTTTAGGTTAACTCTTAATTTATCTTTATTCTTAAGTTTAAATCTATACCTAGTTAACCTAACCACTGGTATCTCTGCTACGCATTGGCAAAATATGGTACCCTTTTAATGGCCTTAATGGTTGGTGGTTGACGCAATTGGCGCGCAGTTAAGGTTATTTAGCAACTTAACTGACTAGCCTATGTCGTGTTTTTTTGACACGCAGCCTGCGCGCAGCCTGCGCGCAACCTGCTAGTAATCTGCGCATTTAGCAACCACAATTATATTTACCTCTTTTATACTAATAACATATTTTAAATAAATAAAAGCTACTTTAAAGCTATTTATAAGGCTAGTAAAATAAATAATATTATTTTAGATAATTTAATATAATATAGCGATGGT
>Ga0307507_10006678_pt1 | contig 17449 bp, 24 predicted proteins | sample 7_EM_MG_FD_207223 | JGI IMG/M metagenome (GOLD analysis project Ga0307507, IMG submission 207223) | Populus trichocarpa ectomycorrhiza microbial communities from riparian zone in the Pacific Northwest, United States - 7_EM | ecosystem: Host-associated > Plants > Roots > Unclassified | place...
CGATTATGGCTTTTGGGTTGCGGTTTGATGATTATGGCCCAGAGTATTCGTGGAAAATTGAAGATATACCGGACCTTCAGCTTCAGGCCTTCAGGTCTCTCCAACGTCATCGCTTGGTAAACTTCTGATTCTTGATGTTGTCACGTTTGCCATTAGATGAAATTCTCGCGATGTACGCTCAAACCATTGATCGTTCAAGTGAGGCAGCCTGCAGGACGCCGCTCGATCTTATCCTGATCAAATGTGTAGCGGAATTGGTGCGCAGTTCAGTATTATTTCGGGCTGTTCTTACTTACCTGCGAGAATCCTAGCAAGGCAAAACAAAAACTCCGAGCAATGATAGAGCGGGGACACCGTCGCCTCACAGGAATGTCAAAATTTGTTTTGAAGTCTCCTTCTCCTACCAACTCACCCCAAAACCAACCGGGCAGGCGGCCGCTGCCATCAGTCATGCAACCACCGTCAACGGCAGAGTGGATTACGGTGTCGGTATTATCACGCCCGGTCGCAAGTTTCCTAATCGACGCTTTCACTCACTCCTGATCGCCGTCAAAGCCAAAGCCAAGAATAATCTTGACTCTGCCTTCTCCCAGCTCGTTGTTTATTTAGCGTGCCTCCGTCAAGCTCGGATTGGACGGTCATTGGGAGTATTATGCATATCCTGCGGAAGTCATTGGAGAGGAGCCCGACTGTTACCCCGGACAAGACGAATGATGAGAGCAATGTCGATGAAACCGATGATCAAGACGAAGCAATGAAACTCGATGATAATGGTTTCCTTCACCCACCTGACAATGAAGAAGCTGTGTGAGTACTAGATAACTGAATGTTGGATGTACCTCTTCAACCTCACGGAACTAGTCTTTGTCGCGTGCATTAGTCTGATCTCCAACTGTCTTGCAAGCCTACAAGAGGTCCAGCATCTGGCTCCGATGACTTCAGGGAAGTGACAAACATGTTGCAAGGCATGAGCGATTGGAACATGGGAGAAAGTTCTGGGGATATTCATAAAGACATTCAAGCCGCAGATCGCACGTTTACAATGTTGTTGTGTGCGCGCTTCATCATTCTGAAGCAACTTGTGCAACGACTTCTGGTTGACACAGACGCTATGGTAGCTCGACGGCGATGGGTTCTTGCCCAAGTTTTGCCCGCCCGTTCGGGTTTTTCTGACCTTTTCGCCATCGTGCTTCAAAGTCTTCAGCATGCAGGTACTGGTATCATGCGTCAAATCATCCATTCCATGGTGTCGTTTTCCGCAAATTCGACACCAGATTTATTTCCTGGGGGTGTTTTTACAACTTTCTTCGTCGTGATCGACGATGCCCAGGTGGCTGCCGACCATCTGAAGGAGTACTTTCGCTCCACTTACTGATGCCTTGGTTCGACTCCGAGTAATTCCCTCCCACTTCCCCAACATGCCACCCCTGTACGAGAAACCCGTGGCGATATTCTGGCCATTTTGGTGGAGGCCCTCAAATGCTTCGATCAAAACCTCATTAAATCAGCTTACAATCACTCATTTAAACTTTCGGAGGTGTATGTCAACGGTTCTCTCCGCGCGCAGGTTCCTCGAGAAAGTGTCTATGACACTGAGTTGACGCGCATCCTATGTATTTGGCTGCGCACTAGTGGATGGTCGTTTACTGGACAACTGCACATAATCACAGACGATCGAAGACACAAATATTCCGACATTGTAATTCAATCACCCGACGATAAGCCCATCGTTTTCGAGCTGGTGGCTACTGGCGAACCAAGCTTTCTCGAGGCCCACATTAAGAAAACCCCAGAATACATGACCCTGTCTTCTGCGGTTGAGGGGTGGGTTGTTCATTTCACTTGCGAAGACTCGTTTATCCCTACTTGGCAAACCGATGCTGAGCTGAGTGGGGGTGTTAACGTCATTCACATTTCATATACCGAGGACTTTACAAACTTAAAGCTTTATATTCGTTCGAAGAATAGGAGGGAGAGTATGATTTATCTATTTAGTCACTTCTACGGTTGTTCTTATTTGCGCATACATAACTGCTGCAAATGTTCTGTAATTCTACAAACAGTTCTGAAGCCGACAGACATTCATTGTTCCATGCAACGCCACATCGTCTCAATAACAGTGGGCCTTAATCCACTCACCTTGTCTGACGCTATCCTCCGTTATACGACCTGCGCGTAGAACAAACATATTACCCAAACTAGTGACAGTGACATCAACGTAGACGTGGACGACGTATATCCCAAACGGTAATTATTGCAGAGTCCTGTGCCGCACTACAAACTGAAACAGTTTCTTTAAAACAGGTGGAGAACCTATCCAAACACATCAACATTTTTTTGATTGATTGGTGACAGCATAGTCAGGAAATCAAGTCGTCATCTGGACCTATTGTTGAATCGGGCGATAGTTTTGGAAGGCTGGCGCTGGGTTGAAGAAGGAAAGAGTCTCCAAAGAGCTTGGAGAGACTTCGTAAAGGGAGTACGTCTCTATCACAACCCATTCCCTAATGTTCACCATTTACCTACGACGCGCTGCCGAGAAGCGGAATTCTACCTTTTCCCATGGTTGGCCATGCCCAATCTTTCACAAGATCCCAGTTACACAAGCCTTTCCTGATTCTCTTATCATTATCCAGAAGAGCTTATTATGCAAGGCTTGTGCGCCCTGTTCCAGACGGAGACCTTTGTAGGCATGTCATGAACCCGCTAGAAAACCGTGGCATCGTCTTTCAGTGTTTGGATGCTTGGCGGGTTGAGTGTTCAAGAAGTTTTGACTATGACTTTCTTGTTTACCCAAAAAGGCGAAGGGGATGATCGACCATGCCTGAGGTCAAGTATTCCAACCGTATATTATTGCTAGTTTCCGTTTATGGCGAGTCCAATATATAAAGGGAGTACAATGGTGACACATCTTCGCCTTGTTGATTGTCAATTGAATTTGAAGTTGAATATAAACATCGGACATGATTTTGATTAGCCTTGTTGTGGTGTGATGCATGCTGGAAATGACGGTTGCTGACAAGCAACCAGCTGGAACAACAAGCACAGCTAACTGCCCACCACTCAGACGTAGCATATATATTTTCCCTTCCACGGGCCTGGCATTCAGTTGCATCAGGTCTCACTTAGGAGATTTTCTAATTCGACATAAAGTCTTTGGTGAGTCATTCCGAGTAACAAGCATTGTCTTACACTCGACGTCTTCCTTAGCCGGCTTTTGTGTTCGCCAATAACATTTTCTTAATGCCTAGAGAGAACGATGCTCGAAATAAGAATTCATATTATTCGTCGACGGGCTATCCGCCATCCCCACCTCTCCAGCTACCCACCCCGCTCCCAGATGAGCATGTGCCAGTAATTTCCCACTCTGCTCTGTACCTTTCAAGGATGGAGGAACCAGGAGTTTTGTCACCACTTATAGATTTCGACACTACACCCCCGCAGCCAATAGTTTCGCTTCCAGCCGAGACGAGTTTGGTGCTCAGTAGCGATATCGACAACGATATGGCTATCGGCCGTTCGCCACCGTTTATCGAGGCTCCTTTACCTCAGGATTCTCCTCCTCCACTACCAATTCGACCAAGGGTCGCCCACTGGACCGATCAGGAATACCAAAGAAGCATGGAAGGCGCATTGTTAACCGATGAAAGGTCCTTTGTAGTACACTCTCGCACTCCCAATATTTCTCGGTAAGTTGTTGCCCATTTTCATACTTTCGCGACGTTGTATTTTCCGTGATTCGGTCGAAGAACCGGTCACACGTTTATTGAACGCATTTTGCGTCCTCAATGTCGCCTCATGGGTGACTTATATCCACACCGTGGCCTCATCTCGGAGCTAATCCTTTCTTACGCACAATTATGAACAATATAAATCACACGTGCGGACCAGCCCTTAAATATGCTGCTCTCTTGTTTAAAAAACAAGACTTTGATGCCCGTCTTTGAGAGCCTGTTGAGCAAGCTGACTGATCCCTCATCCTTCCGTTACAGCGCAGGAACCAGGACATCCTCAACACCCGTTTCTCCCATATTTTCCACTACCAGTGCTTCGGCTTCAACTCTTGAGAACCTCACTCGTACTATCCGAGGTTACGTGCACTCCTCCGTCCTCGTTCCTTCGTCTCCTTCATCTCCTCCCTCGAACTCGCATGTTGTGGCCATCGGTACCTCTTCAAGAGCACCACCTCGTCAAGACCGTGCCAGTCAACAAGAATTCGAAAGAGATTACGAATTAGACAATGAAGAAGACAAGGAATTTTACGGCAATAGTAGCAAACCACCTCATCACCCTGTATTACAACAACATCACTCTGGGCGTCACTCTGACTTGGAAGTTCCCTCAGGCAGGCACCCCATGGCAACGATGGGCAGTTCGGGACTAGCGCAAGCGATCCAACGGAATATTGATACAGATCCGAAGTCCCCACCTGATCAGGCTGAGGCGATTATTTGGGCGAGATGGGATGTTCTTCACGAGCAGTATGTGTTTCCCTTCTTAATCTGGCCTCTTTAATGAGCCGAAAATGGCAGGCGGCTACTAATTGTCGGTTACTTCTGTGGACTGCAAGTCTGGGACTGCACAAATCTCTCTTCAGTGGATGAAATCTTAAACGTCAGTCTCGATTCTGACGAATGGAGGATGCTACTTGAAAGCGAGGGCTCGGGATCAAGTGTGCGCGTCGTACATGCTGCTGTTGTACCTTCACCGAACCATCAGTCTGTGTACTATGGTGATATCGACCCATACATGGCCCAACGACCGCTTCTCGGAATTTTGTGAGCCCAACGTGTTAAAATTATTATCAAAGACTTGAGTTTGTAAATTTAGGTTGGAATCCAGTAACGAAGGCACGTCCGAACAGGCGATATTTTTCATTTATTCTGTACACAAGCATCAAGTAGTGAAAAGACTCAAGTTACCAGGAGCCCCCTCGACATTTATTTCTAATGAACAATTCACTGTTATTGTACGTGCATCTATCTTCCTCTTCTGTAACTCAACATTGAATCTACGTGACTTAGTCTGCAACAAATCCACCAATCTTACACATTCTTTCTTCGACGACGTTTCAGACCCTGCAAGAGATATCGTCTGCATCTCTGGAACTTTCCGTCCCTCAAGTTTCATTTATATCACACGCCATTGCCAACGTTCATTCAAGTTCTGCGAGTCCACCTACTTCGACACATACCTCCAACCGCCATGATGAGGATGTGTTAAATCGCTCAAGTTCCAGTTCTCCTGTCCCCGTCTTTGCACTCTCACATCGGCTTCTTGCTTACGCTTCCTCGTCTCCATCTGCAATGCCGTCTGTTTCTCAAGAACCTCTGGATGTGAAAGATACCCGTCGGTTTTCATCTTCCGCAAACGCGTCTGTGCCATCTGGACAAGAATCAAGCGTCTCATCCTCTCCATTTGGGTTTGGGCCTGGTCTTGAGCAGATCACAGCCATAGATGTTGGTCACGCGGCCCTGAAGGTCGGAGAGACCGTGTTTAATGGAATGAAGTACTTTGGGGGAATAGCACTTGAAGCGGCCAAGAATCACGTTGCGTCTGGACAATCGTTTGGGGTGGGTATAAGCAATCAGCGTCCTAACAGCGGGCGCGATAATAGCAGCGGAGGGAGATTTATTTCCAGGAGTGCCCCTGATCATCCCACCGTTCGTGATAAAACGGAGCAAAAGCTGAGACGGTCGTCATCAACTTTAATCAGTGATCCTCATGGCCATCCAACCAAAGTTGCGCCCTCGACGAAGCAAAGTCGAGAGAGGGGTCACCACGTGACTGTTGTCGATCTCGCAACAATGTGTAACCAACACGAAATGACAAAGATCGACGAAATTCGAGTGTCTACCAGTCAACCCGCTGTGAAAATCGAGTTCTCTGCCGACGGTACTAGTATTGGGGTTGCTCTGAGAGACGGTCATTCGATGAAGGTGTTCAAGCTGAAGCCATCTCCAGATATCGTGACTCCTTCATCAAAAGACAAACTAGACGAAAGAGGCGAACTTAAATATCAGAGAAGCACCACGACCCAGCTTTACGATCTTTACAGGGGGAGGACATCAGCTGTCGTTGAATGTATTGTCTGGGCAATGGATGGCCGATACATTGCGTGTGGGACGATGAATAGAACCATTCACATCTATGCTGTGAATCCATATGGTGGGAAATCAGATCTTAGAAGTCATTTGGAGGGTCGGATTCGAAATGTCGAAACTGTGGTACGTACCATTTGTCAGCTTTGTATATCCCTAATCCGCAACCGGCTAGGATCATTCAACGACGACTCTAACTCCCATTGCGAGATTAAGGGGATCTAGGACTGAATCCCAGGCGGCCCTTGCTCTCACATTTGTCTCAGATGCGGAACTTGTCGTTGCACCGCATCTCCTTCCTCCGTTGTCGTCGAATCGTACAACTCTTTCTCCATCTGGAGGAAAACTTGGCACTAACTATCAACATATTCTGCTTTTCGATCCAGAAGATGGAGTACTTTCATTGCATCGACTCACACTTGAGAAAAATCTACCTCGGGACGCAATTATGGGCGGTGTCGCAGCTTCGATTCAAGCATTAGGTGTTACCAGCATGTCACTTCCTGGCACTAGCAATCTAGGAAGATTGAGCACGTCCCCCTCTGCTAAACCAGTTACCACAACCAAAACTCCTGAAATCCCTATGGAACTTGTTGCGAAAGTCAATCGAGTAGCCACGTACAATCTGCGACGTGGGAGGGGCTGGGATGAAGTCACAAAACCCCTGGAAACGCCAGGCCCAAGGAAACAAAGTTCTCCTGGCGGAGAGTGCGTGACAAACTTTTTATGTATTTCGTGATGATAGCAATTTAACTCTTTTAGCTGGTTGGCGGAGGCTGAATTATCAACTTGTCCCAGCTCTCACCGGTCAATCTACCTGTCTCATCAATTTTCCTTTCATACCCTCGGAGAGGACTATCATGCACTAATTCGGGGGTATCAATTACACGTTTCCGGAATTAAGATCGATGTGAGGAAGGAGGTCGAGATCAGGACTTCGGCCTGGAACATTGCGACCTTTGCTGAAGGGTTTTCCTCTGCTCTGGATACGCAGCGTGACCCTTCTTCTTTCGACGAGCCCATATCCTCCGCAATTTCAGGGAGTTTTGATAATTCCAATATTCCTCGCATCCTGCCCATGTATCCAAACGGTCTACCAGGAGCAAACGTGAAGTCGTTGAGAAATACCATTCCAATTCGTGCGATATCTGGACTCGGTGATGGGGTCAGCGAAGGTTTTGGACGAATTCGCAAAGAAATGCATAGAGTGCGTTCTCCGACAGTGGCGCTTCGCTCGGATATCAGCACTGTGCCACTCGAATTTGACGAGGAAGAATTCCTTGAACAACATGGAGAAATGTTACTGGATACCAGCGGTATCAAACCTACCTCTTCGCATACTCTTTCAAACAATAACATATCACCGAAAATCTTAGACGGAGATGTTGTAGGCAAAGTGGATGAAGAATTGTTCGACGGTTGGGATGTAGAAGACAAACAGGCAATTGATGAGTTGGAACAGTTTCAAGATATTGCCGCTGCGGGTTACCTTGTTGAAGAAGAGGAGAACCTCCAACAAGAGAAGAGAAAGTCATACCCGAGGAAGTGAAGTCCAGGGATTCGGTAACCTTCAACTTCCAGAATTGACAACCATTGTATTTTATTGGATTCGGGAACAATTTTACATCTTTTCATGTAATCTTCAATCGATGTCTCCATCTTCAGATTCCTCATCTTGCCAGTATGTGTCACCATAATCGAGTAAAAGCTCCCCCGCCTTCTTGATCGTCACCCCTAAATTCCGTTATAAGACATGACATCAGCCAACAACCTGCACTGGAAAGACTGACTCGAGACGCACCTGCGAAGATACCAATCTTCACGTCTCCGTTTACCATTGTCACTAGGATTCCTTTGTCAGTTTGAAGAAACCCAAGAACTGAAAACCCTCACGCCGCGCAGTGCAATTTGAATGTTTCGAGTGGTTTAGATATCTTGTTTCATTGCCCAACAAGTAGGAATCCAAACATAATGTTCGTGTCAGGGAAAAGGCGTAATTGCGATGAAGGAATTTTCGTATCCTATATAATACTGTAGTTTCGTGGAGACTGAAGAGAAGAATACTTGCATTGAAACATCAATGTCTTCGCCGATAAACTCTCCGACATAATCTGTTTGTGGTTATCATTCGAAATTACGACTGTTCTGAGGAAGGAGACCCAGACCTCCTATGCATCTTCCTGCATCTATCCGGTTTATGGAAAATGCTCCGAGGCCAAATCGCGACGGGTGAACCCAAATTCGCTACAAGTAAAACGGGAAGTTCATCATTTATTTGGCAGTTGATCGTTCACATACCGGGAACCCGCCTCTTTGCAACGCCGTATTCCGGCACGTTAAGGCATGACTACCTGCAACATCCTTCAATTAAGAGTACAGTTCTCCAAGGACACCACTTTCCATTGGAATTCCTGTGTATAATGTCAATCAGCGTGAGATAGGGAACCTTCTGAAAATACAAGAACTAACTTAGCATCGCAAGTGAGGCACGCTTCTGGATCACATTCACGACCCGCCTTCCGACAGGGACAGTCAGCAGCTTCTGAACATGTTTTTGGCCCATTGCATTCACACCCCTTAAATCTGAGATTGCCTTCCGGGACGGTAAGCATGGTGCTATGAACATCAATGAAGGCAACAAATCGTACAACTCTTTGGGCATCTGCACGTCCTCTGACATCGCTGGCGGCTATCGTAGCAAGAGCAGTTGGAGTATTGGTTGCATGTTCCTGGGTGATAACATTGTTTCACCCTAAAGAATTTGCGGTCAGGTAGAAATCCGACGTAAGGCTCGAAAGTCTTTCACCTGTTTCTCAGGACCATGTCGGGCTTAAGAATTAGATCATCCTCTTCTAAAGGGATTAGTATAAGTGGTGCTTACGAGTCAAATTTATCAGGGAATTTACCAAATTTCATGTCAAGTGGCTCAATTGGCAGTGTTTCCTCTTTCTCTGCTTCAATGTCATCATCAGTGAAGTGTTTACGACGCTGAATGTAGATCTAGGAACAGTTCACTAAACAAGGCGCGAACTTGAAGTATTTGAGGATACTTACGTCTATGCAGGGCCTCCGGCATATGACTGCCAGATCACAGGGGCGACTGTCAGGTGCAAACTTGACAACACTGGAAAATAAAGAAAGGTCTTCTTCGTGCCATGATCCAGCCAAGTTCGACTAAGGGATCGGGAAATGAGCCTTATAGCGAACCCTGTGAAAATGGATTAAAAACATTACCAATTCGCCTGTTCCTAAATAAAATTTGAAACAATCCCGATCACAAGGTGTGATATCCATGGTTCTGAGGTCCTTTGAAGTCAAAGCGGGCTTCACAGCAATAATCGGGTGAGATTCATCTGATGGAGAAATCACTTGGGGATCTCAGGATGTGAGGGCGACGCACCATGAGCTGGACAAGCAGAGCGTAGACAATTCAGATTGTCGCAAAAGGACACAACCCCTTGGGTGACACTCTCATGGAGATTTAAGTTTGGTCGTACCCCTTGTTGTACCAAGTCCGGGAGCGAGCTCATCTGTGATCCTGGCCACAGCAATCGGTCCCTGTGGAATCAAGTGAACACGGCATCAAAGCGGAATCCATGCAATGATATAACAATACCGCTGAGAGACTTCCCAAAGCATACCAGCAGAGCCATGAACACGAAGGGGAACGTAGTGGATCTGAAGATTATCAATCTCCAAGTTACTAAACCCATGACCATAATACAGCCGGCGAGCAGTTTCAAGAAAAATCATTTCCCCTGGCAAGAATAAGAGAAATACAGAATGAAAATAGAATCCATACTATCCGGGTCCCAGAACTCTGTTTGCCATCCGAAAGAGCTGAACAAGGAGAGATACGTATTCTTCTTGAATTCAGGATCATCCGAAAATGGTGTAAACAGCGCCTTTTCTTTGTGATACTGGGCATTTGCTGAAGATGGGGTGCAGGTCGAGTAAGGCGAGTATGGACGGAAAAGTTCTTCTTGAAGCTTCAGCTTCAAAGGAAGGGCGTCCTCGTAGTGTTCATCACAACATTCAATGGTGAACCACTCGGTGTACTCGTTCAATGAATCAAATGAATGGGAATTGACAGAGCATTCAGATGGAAATTCAGGGAATTCATGTTCTGCTGGCTGTTCAACTTGAAGGCCCTGCAACGTCTGACGACAGAACTGTCGATCCCACTCATAGAAGTCCTTCCAGAGGGATCTATACACCTGAAAAGCCGTCTCTTCTTTTGCAAGCAAGAAGTTCTCGTTGGCACCATCAGGAATTGTGCTAGTATCTTCGAGTGCCATGGGTAAAAACCTTGTCTGTCTAGATCTGGATGGTGAGGTAAGAGCCACCTGGGTTCCGACACGTGGGTTTTATGCGAGGACTCTGTTTGTCAACACATTGAACGTTGTACTGGCAGCATTTATTGCCTGTGGTTTAGAACATCGAAAAGACAGCGCACATACTACAGGTCTCCATTCAAGATTCCATACCAGAAGGTCGAGCTAAGCAAGAGCAAATTGCATCTCCGACGACTGATGCACAGTGGGCCATTGCTTTGATTCGTTCCCCCAGCACAATGACGGAGAGGACAAATTCCAACTTGCTGTTCGCGAATTTCAATCAAGACTTCTCGTAACCGGCTCTCGTCGTATTTGCGCATTCTTCGTGCTTATCTTTTCTGGTAGATGTATCTCAATTGGAACGCGGAAGGGATATAGTGTCACAAATTGCGATCCATTTGGACGCGTCTACACAATGAGTGAACTTCCATTTTCCCTTTATTCCTCGAATTCGTTCTGACGTACCACAGATGATGGAGCGAGAGGCATAGTAGAAATGCTCTTCTGCACGTCCCTAATTGTGTTAGTTGGCGCTGCAGACCAACCACATTCCAGCCCACGAAAGCTCCAGATCATGAATACAAAGGTTCGTACGGAGGTCTCTTCAAGTATTTAAATGTTGAGCTTTGACCAGCGCCAATCCATGATCTGCGAGCTCTTGTTTCCGTCATCGATACTCGCTGTGAAACTCAATCGGAAGTCCTTGGTTATCATCCTGGAGACTGAGATTTATATTTATGACATTTCAAACATGCGATTGTTGCATGTCATTGAAACTACTCCTAACCCGGAAGGTGAGTTAATGTCCCTCATACCGTCAGCAAAGTTCTCAATAACCCTAGCGATATGTGCTCTTTCTCCTTCAGCAGACAGTTCATACCTTGCCTATCCCTCTCCCGTCCCATCTCCTTCGTCTCCACTTGCCTCTGGCAACATGCCCTCGAGTGCTGCTGCATCCCCTCCTCAAAACCAATCAGGGGATGTCCTTCTGTTTTCCACGCGTTCGTTAACTGTTGCCAATGTAATACAAGCGCACAAGGCGCCACTTTCCTTCTTGTCCATCAATTCCACCGGGACATTACTTGCGACTTCTTCCGAAAAGGGTACAGTTATCCGTGTGTGGAGTATCCCCGGAGCTGAGAAGCTTTATCAATTCAGAAGAGGGACTCGGGAGGCTAAGATTTACTCGATAAATTTCAATCTGGTTTCTACTCTTCTCGCCGTGAGTTCGGCGCATGATACGGTTCACATCTTTAAATTAGGTAGCAGGGATCCCTCTCCGGGGACTGGCAGCACAGACACAGGCTTGTCGAGCCCTCCGGAATCCATTGATAGTACAGCTGGCGGCTTGGATGTAGGATATGAAGCTTTTATCGAGAAAAAGAAGAGTGGCGGTGTTGGGTAAGTTCTCTGAGAGAATTTGTTAGCCTTTCTGAACTGTAGAGTGTCTAGGTCTAGTTTGAAGCGGAAGTCAATGCAGATGACAAAAACATTGACACATTCTGTGGGTGGGTACCTCCCCAACACTCTAACAGAGATATGGGAGCCAAGCCGGGATTTTGCGTTTCTACGTTTGCCTGTCAGCGGGGCAAGGACTATTGTGGCTCTCTCTGGGTGAGATTTTTGTATCCTATTCTTTTGTCCTTGTGAATGACCCTCGGCCAAAGAACAATGCCTCATGTTATGGTTCTTTCATCCGAGGGATACTTATATTTGTATGGTATTGACTTGGAGAAAGGTGGTGAATGCTCGCTAATCAAACAATACAAGTAGGTTCGCCTCTTTCTATACTCGACCATCTCTGATTTATTTAGCCTGCTTGATACCGGAGACGTGATTTCAGGATCTGGGATGGATTGAATCGGTATTTAGTAGAAATCGAGTCATTTGTCACAATTATACCTATAAATAATCGTTGACTCTTAACCGCCATCATAAGCTTTCTATTCAGCGCCGTCGGCTCCCGTTCTCGCCCTCCTGGGTGTCTCAGATTTTTCTGGGCTTTCTTCAAGTTTAATACCAATAAACAGTTTCTCAACATCGGCTACGAATCCAAAGTACGACACCTGTCCACTACAATAAACCCTGTTGTCGACACCATGCAATTTTCCTCTGGAGACTCTGATCTCATTGCCGCCCTTCATGCATTATCCATAAAGTCTCCAAAACTTGTGCGTTCATCCACATATGCGCCGCAGGATGATCCCAGTATCGAGATTCAAAGCTGGAAGATGAACGAGTTCAAATATTATGACATTCCGTCTCCGTTTCCTACTCTTGCACGGGGCCTGTTCTCCACGAAGATCAAGAACAAAGCAGGGAAATACCGGATTGTTGTACGAGGTTACGATAAGTTCTTCAATATTGGGGAGGTCCCATGGACGACTGTAAGTAATGTTCTTAAATGTCAGTTTAAAATCATGACCTCAATTCAATTTAGTGGGCTTGGCTGGAGGAGCACACAACTCCTCCTTACACACTGTCTCTTAAGTCGAATGGATGCATTATCTTTATTGGGGCACTCACTCCAAAGAAACTTCTCGTTACATCGAAGCACTCCCTCGGTCCTATTCAGGGCGTGTTACTTAGCCACGCCCAAGCTGGGGAACTGTGGTTAAAAAAGTACTTGAATAACATTGGAAAATCAGAAGAAGATATGGCCAGCGAGTTATGGGAAAAGAATTGGACTGCTATCGCCGAGGCACGTTTACAGCTCTGCCTTCATTCCGTATCTAATTATGCCACAGCTCTGTGACGATTCCTTTGAGGAACATGTCTTACCATATCCTCCAGATAAAACGGGTTTGCACCTACACGGGCTCAATGTCTGCTCGGAAGTCTTTGAAACGATGCCAACGGATGAGGTTGATGCGTTTGCCGAGAAGTGGGGTTTCATCAAGACACAAACGACGGTGATTAATTCCATACACGAGGTCAAAGACTTTACAGCTGCATGTGCCATTAAAGGGGAATGGAAAGGGGAACCAATCGAAGGTTTCGTTGTCAGGGCGGGTGTAATGAAAGCGCGGAAGAATGGTTCGCCTTATCGGGATGGCTCATCGTTTTTCTTCAAAGTCAAATTCGACGAACCTTACATGATGTACCGGGATTGGCGAGAAGTCACTAAATATCTTCTCTCCCCGAAGGGCGCCATGAATCCCCGGAACCTTCCCAAGTCGAAGATGAAGCGTTCGGAGACGAAAGTATACGTTAACTGGGTCATCGAAGAATTTAAAAGGAATCCGGATGCGTTCAAGGATTATACGAAGGGTAAAGGGATTATAGCAACAAGGGAGAAATTTTTGACTTGGTTAAAATCGGACAACGGCGAACGTGGTTTAGCTGCAGTAGGAAAAGACGACGAAATAGTGCCATCGACGTCCGACGTTCGCGAATACAGCAAAACTATTATTGTACCAGTGGCCATTCCTGGATGCGGTAAGCATTTCGTCTTCTTCGGCCAGATATTCTGTTGATTTTTGAATAGGCAAAACATCTGTGGCCATTGCACTGTCCCACTTGTTCGGTTTTGGCCATACGCAAAGCGACGACGTCCGGGCCAAAAAGCCGGCACCTATCTTCATTAAAAACGTATTGAAGTTATTGAGGGACCATGATGTGGTCATTGCTGATAAGTATGATTTGACACTATTCCCATCCCATGATCTCATCTTTGGTCATAGGAACAACCACCTTCAACAACATCGCCAGCAGCTTCGAGACGCAGTCAACGGTATGCATCCTCCTGTCCGCTTGCTGGCCTTGAACTGGAACCTGGATCATCCACCCGCCATTCTCCATCGCATTTGCCGCGACCGAATCGTCTACCGTGGCGACAGTCATCAAACCCTTCGTGCAGACACCTCCGCAGCCAAATCCCATGAAGAAGTGCTTTGGAACTTCATTAACGACACACAAGATCTTGTGCCTGCCGAAGTTGATGCTGTGATCGATATGGAAGTCGAAGAGAACTTGGATGAGGCCATCAAACGCGCTGTGAATGGTGTGGTCAAAGTGCTGGGATTGCAGCCTCCAAGCGAGGAAAAGATTGCCGAAAGTTTGAGTGCGATCGAACGTTACTCACCCGAAAATAGGAAGCCAGATGAAAAAAGGAGGAAAGGTGACTCCACACGATATTATGCTTTACTCCCGGAATTGGACGTATTCGAGTATCTGGACAAAATATTCGCCGATCTCGATGAAGAAGATGACCTAAAGGGTGCATGGGACCTTTTAAAGCTGGGTAATCGCGTTACAGAGCGTCCCCACGTTACCATCGTCCATAAAAACGATATCGACACTAATCGCGCACTTTGGGACCGATGCGTGTCCTTGCATGCCATACCAGTAAATCCTCCAACGTTCAAAGCCACTCTCGGTAAGGTTATGTGGAACGGTCGTGTTATGGCCATAACCATAGACAAACTCGCTTTAGAAGACGGTGGGGCGATTGCAGGACAGGGGGAAGAATTCTTGTCGAACTTCCCCGCAGAGCTTGAGCAGAGGTTGCATATTACAGTCGGCACCGCAAGGGCTGGCATCCAAGCAGTGGAAGCAAAGGAAATGGTGCTGAATTGGAACAAAGATTCAAAAGGGGTGGTTATGCAAGGGCTAGATGATGCTGTAGTACGGGGGCAGATTAAAGGATTGATTGCCTAGATGCTTTTTATACAATATATTTGCCGGTTCGTGAAAAAAAGGAGTACTTATCCTTGTATATCAAAAATGGAAATTTCATTCTGTTCATTGCTAGATCAGAGACATGCAGCTATACTCAACACATTTTCTTTGCGAAACGGATTCAGTGATACAGTACATTCAACACTTATCTTTCATGCGCTTGACTTCTATCTTTGCCCTCTTCCCCGCAATGATCTCTAACAAAATATATCATTTTCATTTGAGAAACGATGAATTGGGGTTTCTGATGCCATGCATATGCAATATCGAGAGGTCGGGCAAAGTGGACAGGAGGTCAATCTACTACTCAGTAATGTTGGCAGAAGGCCCTGAACTACCTCCTGATACCCTTCGACCCATGGCGCCAATCCTCTTGCCCAAAGCAAGATGCTGGACATTCGGAATTGATGGGACGAGTTTGCGGCCCATGTCTTCCATATCTTGCCATCCAGAAAGTTCAATTCTATTTAGGATTCAAGGACTCAACAAGGCAAACTTCCTTCTCGTCTTTCATGTTCACCCTCTTCCAGGCTGTACACCAGCTGGAAGTATGACTTCGCTATGGTGCGGTTCACTTACTTTTGTATATCGTACTATTTAATCGGGTGCACCGTGACTGGTTGTTGAAAACCCTCAGAGGAAAGTAATTCCACAAGGTACATAGATAAATGCTCAAGCTACTTTAAACTCCTTAGTAACAGCCACATTTTACAACCAAGCAGCCAGCCTCTATATAAGGTTTTAATCCAACACATTTAGTTGGTGGATCAGGATCGTACGATGGAAGAACAACAGGTTCACCAAAGCTATGCATCCAGATAAGGAAGAACACTTTGCCGCAAGAGGAACAAAAGGGGGCCTATATCCCAGGACACCAAAGATAGAGGTCCCACTTTAAATGGAGGTACACTTATTTCGACGTAGGTGCCGCAGTCGAGATGAGCTCCATAAGACCTTGGACAGGTAAAGCTTTTTCCCAATCCTCTGCTCCGTAAACCTCGAGGTATTTGAGATGGACAAGGTCAGTGAGCTTAAACCGAAAGCGAAACCTGCCGTCGCTTTGAAAGGATTGATGGTCTGCTTGAACTCTCGCCTGATCTCAAATGTGAGCTTTTTACGTCGAGTCCCATAATTAGACGTGCCTTTATCATTAACTTGAAGGTCCAGACACAAGCTTGCTAATGAATCAGAGCAGGCAGCAAGAAGCGGCGGAAGGAATTCCCGCAAGGTACGCTGAACGTCTTCCGAGACACCTGTAAACTTCAGAGAGCGCAAATTGCTTGCTTGCACCCCAGCATATTCCATGGTCATTCCACAACAAGGCCGAAAGAAAGATAAACGGTGACAGTAATGGAGATGCTCGATCGATCCTGACAGATCTTTTGTCATATTGTGGCTCTCCGCACAAAAGATCCAGTGCTACTGTCCTAAGGTTCTTGCAGCCGTTCAGCGAAGCCAACGGAAAGGACAGAGGAAATGCACATGTCTCTCACTTGAGCACGTAAAAAGGGCACAAAACACCTTCTCAGGCAGTTTATCCCAAGACGAATCTATCTTTCCGTTAAGTGTTATCTTTGTCAACACGGGGAGCATAGGCAACAAAATAATTAGCGGAGAGTTCCCATAGTCCTTCAAGTAGATTGTCAAACTGAGGATTTTAATCGACGACCTCTGGCAAAATTGTGAGGCATTCTACTTTTGGATGCAGTGGGTCGTCGTACAGGGTAATTTCGGCGTAAATATAGCGTTGGGCAATTTTACAGGGGATTGGATGGCTGCGAGCGCACTTCTCAAATCCCTCCCCATATTGCAGAAAGATGTAGAGGTGGGTGCGCTTAGCTCACAAGAGAAGGTGACAGTGACACAGACAAATGTCACTGTGGTCAACCTTACGCACGCCTTTTGTCATGACATCGATTACACGAAACCTACCGTGGTTTATTCAGGACTTAGGCGTATCCATCGTAGGCCAAGTGAGCTTTTTTCCTTACTGTTTTATACCACCCAGTCTGAAAGGCACATGATAGGAATGCTACACATCACTGGTTGAAAAGCTGAATATCGGAGACGTTGAATGCCTCAAATATTCGCTTTCAAAGGGTCTGGGGTTAGGCATAGTAATTGGTGGTGCAATTATGAAAGTCCCCCAGATTGTCCTGAGTAAGTTTCAGACCACATTCTGCTGTGCGATTTTGTCTGATGAAGAGAGAAAGTCATAACCGCGCGGTCAGCTCGAGGGCTTTCATTTCCGGCTTACGTTCTGGAGACAATGGCCTACGCGATTACCCTTGCATACTCCTTCAGACATCACTTCCCATTCTCTACATACGG
>Ga0307507_10006679_pt1 | contig 17448 bp, 3 predicted proteins | sample 7_EM_MG_FD_207223 | JGI IMG/M metagenome (GOLD analysis project Ga0307507, IMG submission 207223) | Populus trichocarpa ectomycorrhiza microbial communities from riparian zone in the Pacific Northwest, United States - 7_EM | ecosystem: Host-associated > Plants > Roots > Unclassified | place...
ACTCCCCCCCCCCCCCCCCCCCCCCCCCTAAGAGCCATTAAAGGCGTAAGGGGGATTTATCCGTTCCGTTCTAACTACCATGATACCAAGCAGCGGGATATATTATATTGGGTATCTTTTATGCCTAGGCCCAGCTAGGCCCTTTTAAAGGGTCACTACTCCGTTAAAAGAAGAGAAGGAAAACTATAGGTTGCAATCTAGGCTGCCAGTAGTATTACGGCAGTAAAACGGCGAGTAACCGCATGCTCCGCGGGCGATCGCCCTAGGGGTTAGAAGGGGCCGTATATTTACTCGTTCGTTCGTTTGTTCGCGCGTTTACTCATTCATTAATATAAGATTGTTAATGCTTTTAATTGGGGGTTAGGGGATGTTATTAAGTACTGTCTATCCATGTTAGATTATATAGGTGCCCTGGATAGAAGAACAGTGTAGTAGTTGTCGTACTATAGAGGGCCAACAGTGGTGGTTTTCAAGATCTCACTATCCGAAAATTTTTCACCACCGCCCTTAATGCCCACAACCACCACCAGGTCCTGTCCGCACGCTGTGCGACGTCTCTGCGTTGGCTCTGGATCTGATCTTCAAAGACCTAGGTTTGTAGCCGTCACCACATATAGGTGCAGAGTCCGATTTCGACGACCAGCTTTAATATATACTAAAACTATATAAAACCTAAGCTTTTAGATTACTATACTTACCTAGACTATTACTAATAAGAATACCGCTACTAGCTACCCTCTTCTAACTAAACCCTATAGAAGAAAGCGTAAAGTAAAAGACCTAACCCCGTTTAATAGTAAGGGATTACTAACTAAAAAGTAAGAAATTTTTAAAATATAGGAAAGAAAGGTCTAAGGCGTTTTTTAAAGAGATATAAAGTGTTTTAAACCCCTAATAGATAAAGTCCTCTATATATTAGATATTCTAATAAATAAGGTTTACAACTATATTAAGCATAGCCTTAATATACTACGTATGTACCTAAATAACTTAAGCAAATAAACCTTCTCTAACTAAGAGTCTATATTTATATATATAAGGAAGCACTATAAGACTATAGATATAACCTAAGCGGCTAAAAATAAGTTAGATACCCTAAACTAGGGCAAGTATAACTACTAGTCCTAAAAAGTAGAGCTTAATAAATTAATAATTAAAGTAAATAAAACTAAGAAACAAAAAGTGTATTTACTTAAAAAGAATATTTTCCCTAAAATAAAGGACCTAGCCCTTACCCTTAGCTGTAAGATCGGCGATACTAACTACAAGGGCTAAAGTAAGTAGATAGATATGTTTACCTATAACCTATAGAACTACGCCCGTTAAATAAAGCTAAATACCGCTAAGCTAAGTACTGCTAGTAGCTATTGACCTATTGTAATGGAACCTTGTAGCAAGAACTACGGTGGGTCCTATTATTGGGCTAGGTATATAGGTAAATAAGAAGTCAACAACGTAATAATAACTGGTGGAGTAGTTGCCTAACAGATTAACTCCAATTGTATTCTAAGATTCACTATAAGGAGAGAACTATCTACGGTAGGGACTAAGGTCCTTTAAATACATAACCGTACTCCTAAGAAATCCTCTCTTATATATAAGGTACGTATTATACGTGTTATATATAGATATACACTGCGTATACTGCGTATACTGCGTATAGTATTATATAACTCGCTTACTATTCCTTATTACATGGTTCCACCGGCTCTATCCTAAACTATGCCTATATTAACTAACTAGCTTCTTCTAACTCTTCTCTAAGTAGTTGTAATATTATACTTAAGCTGTCTATAACACCATCTCCCTCCTTTTTATCTTTGTCCTTAAAGATTCCTAATATCTCTAAGTCATCCACTAAAGGTATAATATCTGTTTAATTAATCTAGTTAATATCTTTACTTATTATACCTAAAGCTTCTTCTTCTTTATAAGCGTAACGTTATACTCGCACTATTGCTGTTATATTATTACTTAGTAAGATTATACCGTCTCCGTATTCTTGTTGTTCTAAGGCAGGGTTAGTATATATTACGATAGTAACCCTATTCTCTTAACAACCCTCTTCCTATTTAAAGTATACTAAAGTAAACATCTATTTATCTTATAATATTTACTCTATCTCTAACGCTAAGTATACGCGTCCTATAACTCTTAATAGTCTTTAAGTTCCCTAAGTAACTTATTATAGGGTCTTGCATTTAATCTGCCGCTAAGAAGCTTAAGTTAGAGCTGGCTGCTGCTTATACTAAACTCCACTAGTCTTTAAAAGAGACTGCTCTAGCCCTTAAGGCTTAATATTGCTCCTTTAAGGTTTAATAGGCTACCTTTACTTAGTTAACCCGTCTTAAAAAGGTTTATAAGAAGGTTTATTTTAAGGAGTAGAAACTTATTTAATAAGGTCTGTCTAAGCTAGGTAATAAGAGAGTAGAGTTTCTAGAGAAGGAAATAACTCTAAGTAATATAGTAGTTGCTTCTCTTAGGTCCCCCTTAGTTAACTCGTCCTTTAGCAGTCCTTTTTTAATACTCCCTAACCTACTTTTTTTTAATACTTCTATACCTTTCCTATAGCGTTCTCTAGGTTACTTAGTAGTTTTTAGGTAGTCTTACTATAACCTATCCACTTTACTTTATACTATATTTTATTATCTATATCCTTGTAACTAATAATTTTTAAAACTAGCTATTTATCTTCTTTCTATCCTCTATACGTGTCTGCCTTATAGACTGGTGGCTTAATATTCCTATATGCTAGCTTTAGCATTATAATGTGCTATATAGGGTAAATTCTCATTTTGGCTGGTAGGTTTAGCTTATATATAACTAATAAAATTCTTTATATAATTTTAAAAGGCCCTAGTCTAACATGGTCTAACTTCTTACTTAGTTATTAACTTTTAAAAATTTTATATAGTAGCCATATTTTATCTCCCTCCTTAAGATCTGGTCCCTTAGATCTCTTAGTATTATAGTACCTTTTTATTTGCTTTTATACTAGTTTCGCTGTTTCCTTAAGGTCTGCATAAAGATTCATTAACGTCTCTATTTTTTTTTTAGCTGTGCTACTTGTTTTCTTTACTTATTATGGTAATAACAATGATCTTAGCTTATACCTATAATTCGCCTTAAATAGTAATGTCCCTATTCCTTCTTATAGTGTTGCATTATATATAAACTATGTAACTAGTAATAACAATACCTAATTATTTTATGCGTGATTAATATAATATCTTAGATACTGTTCTAGTGTCTAGTTTAATCTTTCTATCTATCTATCCGTCTGCGGATAATACGCTATTAAGGTTACTACGTAAACTCCTTGTTCCGCCAAGAATACCTCCTAGAATGCTGCTATAAATCTTAGATCTCTGTCTAATATAATCTTACTTAGTGCTCCGTGTCTTATAAATACCTCCTTAATGTTGATTCTAGCGATATCTTCTGCTAATATCTCTTCTATATATGCTATAAAGTATCTCTACTTTGTAAGCTTATCTACTATTACTAAGATTGCATTATAATTTTGTCCTATAATAGGATCTTTTAACTTTGGTAACTTAATAATAAAGTCCTATAATATAACTTCCTATAGTCTCTCTAGTGTCTTAATAGGTTGTAGCCCTCTATACGGCTTATGCCTTGTTAGTTTATTTCTTTAGTAATCTAGATATTCTCTTATAACTTGTTTCGCTAGTCCCCAAATTCCTTAAATAATATACTTCTCTTAAAGTCTTAATACTAAGCCTATAGCTCCGTTGTGTCCTTAAGTTAGTCTCTTGTGAAATAACTTAATAAACTCTTTTATAATAGACTTTAGAATATAAGTTGCTTCTCTGTTTTTGTACTATTCCGTGTCTGGATCCTCTACCTATGCTTTTTAGATCTTCTGTGTCCAATTACTCTCTAGTAATTTATGGATCTGGCTTTCTTATATTGCTGCTATCTTGGGATAATTGTACCTAATTAATCTATCTTTATCTTTTCGTAATATAGCCCCTAATAGTTTTTTGTTACTTTATAGTTTAGCTTTTCTACTTAGAGCGTCTGCTTATGCATTATCTATACCCTTAGTATGCTGAATTTCAAAATGGTATTTTATAAGCATTTCCGCCCATCTAACCTGTCTTTAATTAAGTTTCTTTATTATTAGGAATCCTATAAAGTTCTTATAGTCTGTCTTAACTATAAATAGTTTTTTTATACCTTATAAGAATGCTCTCTATTCCTTTAATACTGCAACTATACCTAACAACTCTTTGTTATAGATGTCATAGTTTAGTTCTAGTAGTGTTATCTTTTAATTATAATACGCCACTAGATGCTATGCGTCCTAGTGCTTCTGTAGCAAATATGCTCCTAGTATAAAGTTTAATATATCTATCTTAACAACCGTTTCTAACTTGGGTTAGTAAATCTTAAGGATTAGTTCCTAGGTGAATAACTCCTTAAGTTCCTTAAACAACTTTCTTTACTTATTAGCCCATACCTATGGCTCCTCCTTCTTTATTAGCTTTATAAACAGCTTAATGTTCTTTAACCACTGTATAATAAACCTTCTATAGCAGTTACAAAACCCTAGGAATAATCTTAACTACGTAACATTCCCTGGTTCTTACTAACTTACTATAGCTTTAACTTTCTTTAGGTCCATGCTGATTTTTCCTAGTTTAATAATGAATTCTATAAAATTGGTCTTTCTTATAAAGAACTTGTATTTTTTAATTGCTACTGGCATCTGTTCCTTCTATAGTCTCTTTAAGACCTATTTAATATGTTCTCTATATTCCTCCTTACTTTCTAAGTAGATAATAATATTGTTAAGGTATGCTATAATAAATTCATTAAGGTGTTCTCCTAATACACTATTAATTTGCTTCTAGAATATTGCTGGTATGTTTATAAGCCTAAATTGTATAACTAATAGCTTATACAGTCCTTCTTTTGACCTAAAGGCTGCCTTCTATTTATTACCTTCCTTAATCCTAATCTAATGGTACGCCTATCTTAGATCTATCTTTATAAAGATCTTTATATTACCTATCCTATCTTAGATTTTGCTAATTAAGGGTAAAGGATACCTATCCTTCCTAATAATGCTGTTTAACTGTCTATAGTTAATACACATCCTAAGTTTTCTGTTTTTCTTTGGGATAAATAGTACTGGATATTCTGCTAATAACTATAACGGTCTAATGTATCCCTTTTATAAGTTTTCCTAGATAAACTCTTTAAGTGCCACTAACTTGGTTTTAGTAAGCTTATAGATTAGAAAAAACCTTAGACTTATTTCTGGTTCTAACTCTATTTTATAGTCCTATGCTGTATACTCTAACAGATTTTTACTTTCTAGTAACTATAACTTTTTGCCATACTTGTGGTATTTCTTTAGTATATAACTTAAGCCTTACTTAGTCTCCTTATATATTGCTCTAACTTAGTACTATACCAACTTAGTTTACTGCCGCACTTTACGTTATTAAGTATCTCTAATATTGACCTAACCTATAACCTAATTAATCTTTAGATTATATTTTTATAACTAAGGCATTTCTAGTATTACCTTGTCTTTTCCTAATAGTAAGATATTAAAAGATATTCTAACTGGTCTTCCTTTAATAGTTAACTAAATAGGTCCTATTTTAAGATTAATAATACCTCCTCTATAGGCTATCTAATCTCCTAAAATTATTGTAAGTAAATATAGGTGTTCCTTTTATCTATATGGTAACCCTGTCTTTTCTACTACTACTAGTGATATATAGTTCCTTATTGCTCCACTATCTATTAATACTTTAAACTATTAATCTTGCCACTTAACTTATAAGTTTAGGTGTTGTCCTTAGATTCCTTTAAGGGTCTAAGGCTCTACTACTGGTTCCCTCTAGTCCTATAGGCCTCCCCTTTTCCTAACTATTAGCTACTAAATCCTATCTATACTTAGTCCACTCTTAGCTAATACTTAGTTTATTTCTTTTCCTCTATATACTATAGATAAGTGTTCTCTAGGTAGTCTTACCACTATTATCTATCTAGGCATTCTTCCATAAGGAATCTTCCTGGTTAAAGTATTAGGTCCTCTTAACTCTATACTTCTACTAGGTGCTATCTATATATATACTTAGCGTCTCTAAACTATTTTTCCTCTGGTGCTCAATATATCCTTACTAAGTATTTCTAGTTTTTGTCTTTTAGTGCCCTATGTATATTATATATATTATCCATATAAGCTATCCACAATAGTGTATAATACGCTAGGTAGCTTAGGTTAACTCTTAACTTGTCTTTATCCTTAAGTTTAAACTAATACCTAGTTAACCTAACTACTAATATTTCTACTATAGGTACTAAGATTTATTATTCTCTTCTTTAGTCCCTAGATCCCTTTTCTAGGTTTCTTAACATTATAATTAATGCTCCTTTAATATAACTTATACATTTTTCTATAATAGGTTAGTCTTAGATAACTTTTTTATCTAGCTATATATAAAAGTCTTCCTATTTATTATTATGTTATTACCTATACCACTTTCTATATAATTGGTTTAGTGTATATAGTCTATCTATAAGAAAGTACCTTGTTATTACTGCATTATAACATCCTTTAGTATATTTTTCTTTAAACCTAACTAGAATATCTAGATCCTCTTCTTATTTTAGTTTATTTAACTATTTTACTCTAGGTGTCCTTGCACTAGGCCTATTAGTAACTCTTTATATAGGTGCTCTATCCCTTATATAACCTAGTATAGCTAACCTTTTATCTAGCTTTTACTCTTACTATGTAATAATTCTTTATCTAAACTTATCTATAGTTTTTTATTTTCTGCGTCTTACAGCTAAATCCTTAAAGTCGTCTTACTTCCTAATCTTAGTATTAACTTTTTAATCTTTAAGCTAAACACTATGTTTACCTAGAATTACTATAGTCCTTATTTGTTTCTTAAAATCTTGGCTTCCTATTAATATTATTATTTATTTCCTAAACTTATAGTTCTTAAACTTACATCCTATACTTATTTATTTATTACTAAACTAAGTTACTGCTCTTTTCTATTAGTTTTTATCTGTTATAGGCTCTTAAGCTATCCTTATTACATCCTATAAGTCTAGAGCTTTCCTTATCTCTTCTTAAGAATCTTAGACCTATAGCCTTTTGCCTTTTATAAGTGGTAAGCTAGTACTAGCAGTTGTCTGCTTACTTAATTATCTCTAGATATTGCTCCTTCTATCTTATAAAGTGATAAATACTGTATCTAATGGTGTTATAATACCTATTACTAATCCGCGTTCTATAGTAGTTTTAGTCTCTACTTCTATTGCATTATTAAGGTATAAGTGCTCCTAATTAGCCACCTTTTCTTCCTTATTACTATTAATTAATAAGTACTTTAACTCTATTATTATTGTTGCTAATCTTTATCCATATATTGCTTTAATATCTTAATCTAGCTTATAGAGTTAATCCTATTCTTTATCTAACTCTTTAGTTCCTTTAAGTCCTCTTAACTTTAGCTCTTACGGCTAATAGCTTACGCCATACTTAGCGTTTTTATAAATTTGGTGTGCGTTATTGTAATAAAACATAAAGTGTTTAATTAAACACTCCTTAGTCCCGCGTAATATCCCTATATTTATATTATTATACTCTAACAACCTAGTGCCTTTTACTATATGGTTACTCTAACCACCTCTATAATCTCTAGTAAAATAACCTTATTTTCCGCAATTTATATAAGCTCTATCTTTAAACTATTTTTCTTGTTATAGAGTCCGCCTAAACATCTTCTGCTACTAAGATCCCTAGTTTAGCCTCTGCTCCCTAGTCCTATAATTACTTAATTCTTAACCTCTAGGTTTCTATAGTTTCTTTATCTATCTCTTAGATTCTTTAGTACCGATTAGGTCTATTAGCTCTACGCCATTCCATAGTTTTTAGCTCTATATTTATTAATATATACTTTACGCCTTATACAACTATAAAACTCTATCTTACCCTTTCTTGGCTTATTCCCTTTAATAGATCCTATTATTAATTTTTATTAACTAATCTATTAAGTCTTATAGACTTTCTGCATCTTTTATTAGAATAATTACATCCTAGACTTTAGCCTTAAGTCCCTATTTATACTATGTTATAAGCGCTTTATTATTCCACTTAACCTGCGTTATAAGTGTTTAAAACTGTATTATATACTCTATTACTAAAGAACGTTATACTAAGTTTTAAAGCTTTTATTCTGCTATAGTTAATACTTCTAGGTCTCTAAATATCTATATTAGTCTTTTTATAAACCCATTCTAATTGGTAAATATAAATTATATATCTTAGTTAGTAGTTATTATACCGCTAACTTGTATCTCTATAAGGTAAGATTTAAACCATTCTAGTGCTCTTCCTGTTAAGAACAATCCTGCGTACGCCACTTAATCTATAGGTATTACCAACTTTGCTCCTTCCTATATAACCTTAAAGTGTATTTATATAAGGAATCCTTTAAGTTTTAACCTTTCTCCTAAGAATTATTTAATTAACGGTAACTTAACTTTTACTACTCTAATTCTATTAATATGTTTCTTAAGTATCCTATTATTGTCTAATAAGTAATTAACTATTTCCTGTAACTAACCTCTTGTAACTACTTATAAGTCTATATCTGCTATACTGGTGTCTCCTAATCCTAAGGTAGTTATTGCTGTTAATAGCATCGCAACTAGTACTTTAAGTAGCATATTATTTAACTTTGTTAATACTATAACTAGGTAGTAAATATGTAACGGAACCTTGTAGCAAGAACTACGGTAGGTTCTATTATTAGGCTAGATATATAGATAAATAAGAAGTTAACAACATAATAATAACTAGTAGAGTGGTTGCCTAATAGATTAACTCTAATTGTATTCTAAGATTCACTATAAGGAGAGAACTATCTACAGTAGGGACTAAGGTCCTTTAAATACATAACTATACTCCTAAGAAATCCTCTCTTGTATATAAGGTACGTGTTATACGTATTATACATAGACATACACTACGTATACTGCGTACACCGCATATAGCATTATATAACTCGCTTACTATTCCTTGTTATATGGTTCCACCGGCTCCATCCTAGACTGTGCCTATATTAACCAACTAGCTTCTTCCAACTCTTCTCCAAGTAGTTATAACATTGTACTTAAGCTGTCTGTAACACCTATACTACCTAATAATGCCCTAGTATTAGTACTATAAAATAACCTAATAGACTTTAACGCCGTTAAATTTAACAGTAGTAGTAGTAGCCTCCCTAATAATATCTAAAGACATTACATAGATAACAGACTCTATATAGCGTGTAGCCAACCTAGCTACTAGAAAGATATTCTTCTAATGCCACCGCACTAACCCCTTTTTAGCTGTAATAGATTTTTTAGTAAAGAAGATGGCAACTAAGGCGGTAATTATAGATGTGGACATAGGCTTAGACAGAGACTTACTCCTATAATTCCCTTCCCTAATATAACCCTAGCTAATAGTTCCGTATGTAAACTATAGATTAGTACTTTATACTACTACTAATTATAAAACTAGCTATATCCTTAGTAAAGTACCCCCTAGCATATATTCACTATTAGAGACCAATATATTAGGATATACTAGCTAAGACTATAGCCATTAACTAAGCCCTATAATCCAATTATTAAAAGGCTAATCCCCACATTCTCCGGCCGACGCGCCCGCTACGCCCTACTTAATTAAAACTTAGGACCTGTATCTCTCCTCGCTTCCTACTATGCTTCTAAAAGTTAGAGGACCTAAGGCTCTCTAGGATATATAACTAAAAGCTATAAAATCCCTAATTTAGAAACTAAGAATCTCTAAATGCGCAATCTGAAATTAAAAAGTCTCTACCTAAGCATTTCTAATTAAATTAAGAAAGACATCTTAAAGGACTAGATATAATAGAAAATAATAAAATCCTAAGCTCTAGAAGTGGGTAATTGGATATTTAGAAAGTTAAGTACACCCAAGTTTGTAACCTGGCGATTTTAAAAATTCATATCCTCTATGCCTGCGGTTTTGAAGCCCCCAGAATGCACGATCGAAAGCTAGGGAATTCACGGGTCTAAAGGGGGAAGCTCCGGACCTGCTGAATAGCACATAGTATATTCTGGCAGTGTCACGGCACAGTCCTGACGCGTACTGTCTCGTACTGTTTCCTACTATTGGCTGGCCCACCACTAGCGCCTTGGCGGCTGCCCCTACTATTTGTGTATAATACCCCCTTTTACCTCCTTCTCCTCTTCATACCATAATGTAGTTATTTAGCCTATTAGCATTACAGCACTGTGATAGTTTGTGGTATCTCCTCTTATGCCCTATCACGATCTTTATTCTCCCCAGTCCACTATCTCTATTTTCCCAGTATAATCACGACCCAACGCGACTAACACCACTGTACCACAGTTTTAGACAATCTTAGTATAGTTCTAAACAATCTTAGTATTGTCCTAAATAATCTTAGTATTACAGCCAGCCTTATAGATTTTAATTACCCTGCCTAGATCCCCTAAAATGGGTAACTAGAATACCCTATTGGCGAATATACGCGAAGCGCTCGCCCGCCTCTTTGATACCTCCTACACTAATATTACCTGGGCAATTAGGAGTGGTCCAGAGTACCCTAAGGACCTTAATATAGCAGGAACATTTCAGCACCTCTCTATATATACAACCCTTTTAACTAGCGTTAAGAGCGGTCTCCAAATAGTCTACAATAAAGGCTGGACTGTAAAGTCCTAACTTAAAGAAGCTCAACATAGAATTAACTCCCTTAAGACACTTAAACTACATATAAAGCAATACAAACAGTAAGCTTTGGCATATACTAAGACTATATAAAGCCTAAGCTCTTAGATTACTACACTTACCTAAACTATTACCAATAAGAACACCGCTACTAGCTCTCCTCCCCTAGCTAAGCCCTATAGAAAAAAGCGTAAAGCAAAAAACCCTACCCTATTTAATGGCAAGGGATCGCTAACTGAAAAGCAAGAAAAATTTAAAATATGGGAAATAAAGATCTAAGGCGTTTTCTATAGAGATATAAAGTGCTTTAAGACCTTAATAGACGAAGTTCTCTATATATCAGACATGCTAACAGATAAGGCTTATAACTATGTTAAGTATGGCCTTAATATGCTATGTATACACCTAAACAACCTAAGCAAATAGGCCTTCTATAACCGAGAGTCTATGTTTGCATATATAAAGAAGTACTATAAGACCATAGATATAACCTAAGCAGTTAAGAATAAATTAGACACCTTAAACTAAGGTAAGTGTAATTACTGGTCCTAGAAAGCAGAGCTTAATAAGTTAATAATAAAAGCAAACAAGACTAAGGAACAAAAGGTAGATCTGCTTAGGAAGAATATTTTGTCTAAGATGAAGGACTTAGCCCTTACCCTTAGCCGCAAAATCGACGATGCTAACTATAAGGGCTGGAGTAAGTAAATAGATGTGTTTACTTATAACCTACAAAACTACGCCTATTACACTAAGCTAAATACTACTAAGCTAAGTACTACTGGCGGCTATTAACTTATACTACCTAACAACAATACCTTAGCACTAGTACTATAGAATAACCTAATAAACCTTAACGCTGTTAAATTTAGCGGTGGTAGTAGTAGCCTCCCTAATGACATCTGAAGACATTATATGGATAACAGACTCTGCCTAGTATGTGGTTAACCTAGCTACTGGAAAGATGCTTATAACCCCAAAATAAACTTAAATCCCCTTCTAATGCTATTGCGCTAACCCCTTTCTAGCCACAGCGGATTCTTTAGCAGAGGGATTAGTAACTGAAATAATAACCGCGGATAGGGACGTAGGTTTAGATACAGAGATCTACCCCTATAATTCCCTTCCCTAATACAGCCCCAGCTAATAGTCCCGTATATAAACTATAGACAAGTACTCTGTGCCGCTACTAACTATAAAACCAGCTATGTCCTTGGCAAAGTACCCCCTAGCATATATACACTGTTAGAGACTAATACATTAGGATATACCAGCTAAAACTATAGCCACTAGCTAAGCCCTATAATCTAGTTATTAAAAGACTAACCCTTAGACTAAATCACCTCTAAGGGTTAGAACTATATAGGGAGGAGGATAAAAGGATTAGATTTATGCTACTAAATTAGTTAGATCTTATTCTAAGTTAGCTGCTACTTAACCTTAAAATAGCAAACAATGATAGGAATGCCATCCTTATTTAGATCTACCTTTCCTTACTACGCAACCCACTCCCACAAGTTTTCATTAAAATAGTAAGCCTTATTAATAGTGGTAGTATAGCACTAGCGTTTATAGACGAAGACTCGCTTATAAAAAAGCACAATATTATAACAAAAAGACTCCTAGTCCTAAAACCACTCCGCCTTGCTAATGGACTCTTATCTAGCTTTATTACCCACTACTTTATAGTAAGAATAATAATTGGCCACTATATAGAATCCATACTCTTCTATATTATAAAGTTATCACCCTTAATACTAGTAATTCTTGGAATGCCCTAGCTTAAAAAGCACAACCTAAAACCAGACTTCCCCACTCTAGAGCTTAAATTTAACTCCGATTACTATGCCTACAACTATCTCCTATGGTATATTCCTAACTGTAACCAAGTAGCACTACGCGGACGCATTGCACGGCCAACACTTAGATACCATTAGCCAACAGTAAAAGAGGTGCCTGACACTAGTAAGCTAATATATACAGTAAATAAAACAGAGATTCTGGAAGACTGGACTACTACCCTATTCCCAAAAAAACAAACACTACTAGAACTATAAGTCCCCCGCATATACCCACTTAACCTAGGTTAGCCAATAAGACACCTAACTTTAAGTCATTTACTATATATATATGTAACCGCATATATAACAGCCAAGGGCGTTATAGCCAAGACTAAAACTAGAGCAATTGAGACCTCCCCCCCGCAACGCCTAACCTCACACCTATCTCCCGCGCGTACCGTGTAAGGCCGCCACCTTGTTTCCACCCCCCTAGGCTAACCAAGCTATGCTAGCCTAGCTGTAGCACCAGAGAACCAGACATGCCCTAACCTAAACAACATTAAATGCACTTATGCCGTTAATTTTACCTAGTTTTGTAAACAAAAAGGCGTAAAGGTGATAAGGATCCATATAGTAGAGCTAGTAGAACTAGTTAAATAAGAAGAATACTAATAGCTACTTAAGGAGCTACCCATAGGCCTAATAGAAGTACTAAACCTATTAGAAAGGTCTTTCCACCAGCTAATAGAAGGCAACTATACAATAGAGGAAGCCCGTAAAGCGCTACCCCCTTATTTCCATAACTTTCTTAAAATAAACCTAAAAACCAAGTCTAAGTTTCTACGCTGGAAGATAGTCGACACTAATATTAAGAAATTCCTAAAAGGCAAACCAGGATTAACCTATAAGGATATTTTATAACGCTTACCAAAAGAGTTTTATAAATATATTAAACACTTCCTCCCTAAAAACGCAGATAAGCTACCCCCTTACTAACTATGGGACCACAAAATTAAGATTATACTAGAAAAGCAGGCCTTATACTATAAAAACAGACCACTCTTACCCACTAAACTTAGCTATGTAAAGAAGTGGATTGACAAGATGCTAAATAAGGGTTTTATCCGCGAATTGACCTTACCAGCTACTATACCACTCCTCCTTGCAGCGAAACCTAGCGGCGGTATATAAATCTGCCATGACTACTGAGGCCTAAACATAGTTACTATTAAGAACCGATACCCACTGCCACTAGTCCATAAGACACTTAACGCACTCTATGGTGCTAAGTACTTTACTAAGCTTAACGTGATTGCTGTGTTTAACCGAATCCAAATCACGGAAGGCTATAAGTGGCTTACAGCATTTATTACCTAGTTTGGACTCTATAAGATGCTAGTTATACCATTTGGTCTCTATAATGCGCCCACTATGTTCCAAAACTATATTAACCATGTTTTATATAACGCCCTTAACAACTACTGCACTGTGTATCTTAATAATATCCTTATCTTCTTAAAAACACGCGCCGAGTATATAAAATATGTAAATAAAATTATCTAGAGACTTGGTAATACTAGACTCCAGATTAACATTAATAAGTCTGAGTTTTATGCTACTAAAACAAAATACCTTAGCTTAACCATCTTAACTAACGGCATAACCATAAACCCTAAGAAGGTGCAGGCCTTATAGGAATAGAAGAACCCAACATTAGTTAAGGAACTACAGCAATTTCTTAGCTTCGCGAACTTCTACCAACGATTTATTCAAGGCTATTCTAAGGTAGTTAAGCCCATAACCAGGCTACTAAAAAAGAGCATTAGCTGGTTATAGGGCCCTAATTAAGTATAGGCATTCCAGACCCTAAAAATAGCGTTCACTAAAGCACCGGTCCTAGCGTATTACAACTACACAAAGAAAACTGTGGTAGAGACAGACGCCTTAAACCAGGCTTTAGGTAAAGTACTCTATTAAGCTAACAAAAGTAATAAGCTTAAGCTAGTCGCATTCTTCTCTACTAAGCACTTAGCCCCTAAATATAACTATAAAATATATAATAAGGAGCTCCTGGCAATTATTAAGGCACTAGAAGAATAGCGTCCCAAACTATAAGGAACTAAGCAGCCGTTTGAAATTATTACGGACTATAAGAACCTCCAGACCTTTATAATAATGAAACAACTAAACTAGCGCTAAGTTTACTAGGCTAAGTTCCTTTCCTAATTTAACTTTATTATTACCTATAGGCCTAGCACTAAAGCTATAATCCTAGACGCTCTTAGCTACCTCCCAGGCGTTGCACCTGCCAATGTTAATAACAAACGTCTACAATACCAAGACCACGTTGTCTTACCACCAAAGAAAGTTAACCCTACCATCCTAGAAGAACTACTGAGCGAATCCTAAAACTAGAGCATTAAAGACTTTATTGCAGTAATAGACCCAGAGCCTAAGAAAAAACCCCTTAAGGAGCTTATTAAGAATGCCTATAAAGAGAACAAACTTACTAGGAATATATTAGCTGCACTACGCGAACAGAAAGACTATAAAGCACGCTGTTAGCCTAAGCAGATTAGGAAGCTACTCCGCTATAACAAATCTAAATGTTTAATTATTGACGGCCTAATCTACTATAGAAATTGAGTATTTGTCCCTAATTTACATAAACTCTAACTAGAAGTTATACACCGCATATACAGTTTGGGCCCTACAGGTTACCTAAGCCGCATTAAAACACTAGACCTCCTTAATTAAATATATTAGTAGCTAGGTATTTTATAGTTTATGGCTACCTTTATAAAAGACTGCGCTCTCTACTTCTGTATAAAGACCCTACGCTTAGCACCACCTGGTTTCCTAAAGCTACTAGAACTACTAGTCCGCCTATAGACCAATATCTCCATTAACCACGTCATCAACCTGCCTAAGTGCCTTTATAACGGCAAAACATATAAACATATCTTTGTTGTTGTTAACCGCCTAACAAAGATAAGACACTTTATTCCTATTACTAGCCTAGATACTAAGGAGCTTATTAAAGCATTTATTTACACTGTCTATAAGTTACACGGCGCTCTAAATACCATTGTTTCCAATAGAGGCTCTTTATTCATTTCTGACTTCTAGCATTGCCTAAACTAGTGCCTAAAGGTAACCCTAAGCCCTAGCTCTGCATAGCACCCTAAAACAAATAGTTAAACCAAGATTATTAATATAGCAATGAATAAGTACCTACGCGCCTTTATAAGCTTTACCTAAGACAACTAGGTAGATTGGCTCCCCCTTACTAAGTTTACCATAAATAACTAGGTTAATAAAACTATAAAAATCTTACTATTCTTTGCCAACTATAGCTATAACCTACGTCTAGGCGTTGAACCAGTAGGCCCCCAGCCATCAGCCCTGTCTGTATATATAAAGAAGGAGTACCTATAAGCTAATACTATTACCAACCGCTTTAAGCGCATCTTAACCTAGCTTAAAGCCCTAGCTTATATCTCCTAGCAACAATATAAAGACAACACTAATATAAAACAAGACGAAGGTATAATATTTAAAAAAAATAACATAGTTATAGTTAGCCTTAAAAACATAAAGACCAACCAGCCTAAGAGGAAGTAGAACGATAACTAGGACGGACCCTAGCCCATTCTAGCTGCCTATAAAGGAGTAGTCGTAGTTAACCTCCTAGACTATATCCGTGTTAATAAGTCTTTCCATACTTTAAAAGTCCGCCTCTGGTTCCCTAAAGAGATCTCTAATTAAGTACACATTAATAAAGAGGAACATTATAATGTTATAGGCAGGATAGCTAAAAGGGATAATAACGGCAATATCACGGACAAGTAGGAATTTAAAAAGATCCTTAATATATATAATAAACAAATGGACAAGCATGGCTTAACATACTATATTAAATGGAAATACCATAACGAGAAAACCTAGGAACCCAAGAAATCCCTAAAAGGGTGTGAGCGCGCACTACTAAGGTTCCATAAATAACACCCTAAGAAGCCAGGACCCCCAGACTGGGTATAAGATAAGGAAGAGTCACGCCAAGGCCGTGGCCGACCATGAAGGTAATTTATAGTGGTTAAGATCTTATGGAACTTCAACCGCCGGTCAAAGTTATCTAATTGGTCGGTTTTTTGCCAAGAAGCGCCACGCGGTGGCGGTATAGAGTTCTGCTAATTTTATTTATTAAGCTAACCAATTAAAATTTTCCATACCCAGCATGGAAAATCGCTATTGGCTTGGTTAAGGGCGGTAAGTAGAAGTAACATCTTTGCAGCAAAAATAGGTTACTTGTTCAGTTTAGGGACCAAACCTTCTGGGGAGGGGAGTACTGTCACGGCACAGTCCTAACGCATACTGTCTCGTACTGTTTCCTACTATTAGCTGGCCCACCACTAGCGCCTTGGCGGCTGCCCCTACTATTTGTGTACAATACCCCCTTTTACCTCCTTCTCCTCTTCATACCACAATGTAGTTATTCAGCCTATTAGCATTATAGCACTGTGACATTATAATCTATTAAACGCTAACTATATACTTTGTAATATAAAGATATAGCTTATAAATAGTACTCTATTCTATATAGGTAATTTAGTACCAAAATATATAGTAAATACTATTATAAGCCTATATATATATTAATAAGAATAGATAATATAAATAAATCTCTTATATATTTATATCTCTTTATTCAATATTATCTTAATTTAATTCTATTAAATTATTAAGGAAATATATTATAACTTAGATATAGTAATATTATAACTTAGATATATTATACATTTTCTTATATTTTATATATTCTTTCTTAGTCTTCCTCTATAATATACTTATAGTGAAAGTTTTATAGTTAAAGGTCTA
>Ga0307507_10006680_pt1 | contig 17447 bp, 4 predicted proteins | sample 7_EM_MG_FD_207223 | JGI IMG/M metagenome (GOLD analysis project Ga0307507, IMG submission 207223) | Populus trichocarpa ectomycorrhiza microbial communities from riparian zone in the Pacific Northwest, United States - 7_EM | ecosystem: Host-associated > Plants > Roots > Unclassified | place...
CGCTAAAGACTAGTAATATTTCTTTCTGGCCTATAAATCCTTAAATAAATTAAATAATCCATTCTAGGAAGCCCTTTGCCCTAAGGATGTATAGGAGACGCTTATAGGGTATATTATTATAGGCGCCACTAATATCTAGGCTAAGCATTAATACTATAAAGTCCTTTCGCATAGCCCATGCAGTTTTAATGGTAGTAGCAATTAGTATAAGTGCTAATAGCGTTAAGCAATTCTTTCTTACCCCCATTTAGCTTTATGGTAGTAGGGCATGTTCCTCTACTATATCTACTATATGGTCCGCTATAACCTTTTCTAAGATCTTACTTAGGGTGTTTTTTAAGGCAATAGGGCGGTAGCTTCCTAGGATTAAGTAGTCTACTTTACCTTCTTTTTATAAGACGACCGTTATTATGGATCTTCTAAGTCGCGGGTAGTAGCCTATTACAAAGCATGCTCTAGCTACATCTGCAAGTTAAGGTGCTATAAGTGGTCTATAGGTCTTTAGGGCTTTGTTTAGGATCCTATTTAGTCCTAGTGCTATATTGTTTAAAAGGCGGCTAATAGTTCTGGCCATTTCTTTAGTTGTTATATCGCTGTCGACCCTTAGGCGAGTTACTGGTATTTTACTAATAATGTCACTAAGGTCTACTGGAGCCAGTTAAGGGAAAAATCTTTTTATAAGGATCTTTGCCTTCTTATTATTGTTGCTTGTAGCCTATGGTTTACCTACTCTTTATAGGGGTGGTAGGTGTGGATCTTCTACTAGGCGTCCCACCTTTTTCTTTACCTATTTCGCTATAATCCAAAGGCCCTTATTATAGGGGAGACTTAAGTTAGTAGTATATTTGTTTATAAACCGTCTCCAGTTATTCCTTGCTTCTTTTCTTAGGGTATTCTTTAGCTGGTTTTTTATGTCTTTATATTGTCTCTCGTCCTTAGAATCGTGGCTGCTTATATATTTCCTCCTTGCTCGTTGTTGGCCGGCTACAAGGGCCGCGCACTATATAGACCATGCGTGTCGCGTATAGGGGCCTGGTTTTAAAACCGGGCAGTGCTCTTTTAGCCTACTTTTAATTGCTACCTAGATCCTTTCTAGTCTTTAATTAATTTCCTTAGGGGTAGCCAATAAGCCTTGCTTATTTGGTATTAGGTGGATTTCTTCTAGGTCTTAAAGTTATTGTTTAATTATATTAAGGAAGCTATCTATATTAAGCTTCCTTATTGCGTATCTTTTGCTATTTAGTTGCGCCTTAATGTCCAGATCTAGTTATATCTGGATAGGGATATAGTTTAAGGTAAGTGCCCATTCTTCTTTAGGGGAGTACCTTTTGAGTCTCTGGTATAGGTTTTCGTCCATAATCGTAAGGTTAATTGTACTTTTAGTAGTGCCCTATTGCCATATAATTGCACCTAGGGGGGTAGCTAGCTTAAGGCCCCTGTTATCTATAGCTCTTAGTAGGCACTCTACCTGTTAATTAGCAGCAACATGGATGCCCCCCTACTATAGGTAGTAGAGGTTTATATCTCCTAGTAGAATAAACTCCGTGTGTTTAGTTTCTAGCAAGCTTATTATAGATATAATATTCTCTATCTATGCTACCCCTTCGACCCTAGGGTTATAGATATTAATAATTTATATTAGTCCCCTATATATCTAGATGGTTATAACTGCAATATCTAGGTTAACTGCCTGCTATAACTATAAGGCAAGGCTGATATTTTTGCTAATTATAAAGCATATGCGTATAGCTGCTTTTGGTTCATATAGGAGCTGGAATTCTTGGGGGCAGTATATTAATTATATATAGGTATTGTAATACGGCTCTTATATAGCAAGAATATGGTATTTCTCTGGGTCTAGACTGTCTAGTAGGGGCCTTACTAGACGGTGGTTCGTATTGCCACAGTTGTACTATATAATAGTTAAGTAGCGGACCCCCGGTGGGGGTCCTTCGCCTCTTCTTCACTCCTTGCTTCTTCCGTTTCCACTTTCTCTAAAATGTTCAGAACTTCTATCTCCTGTATTTACTCCCTGGCCACTACTTATTTTATATAGAGCTTTCTATTTTTGTGTTTTGTATTTCTACTAGCCTTTTTAAATCTAAGTTTGTTATTGCCTCCAGTTCTTCCCCCGTTCTTGCCGGTTAGCTGTATACCCCTTATAAGCCAGCTATATGTGTTATATTTACCACGTTAAATCTAATTCTTAATTGTCCCGGCCTTAAACTTACTATAGCCGTCTATGGGGGTCTTCCTACTGGGCGTCCTCTCCCTTGTGTCCTATATGTCCCTTATGTCCTATGTGTCCCTTATGTCCCTGTTCAGTCTGGTGATGTCGCGCAGCGTCGCTTTTGGCCCGTTGAGGCTTGGGATAGCTAGCTTAGCCCCCTAGTGTTAAAGGTAGGAAACGCTAGGAAGATACCTGCGTCCCCCTAGCTTATTGCCTATTGTTTCCATTTATATAACCTAGCGTGCAGTTATTCCTATAGCTGTTAAGCCCTTTCCTTCCGTCTCCTATATTTAATGCAGTCTTCTCTCTCCCACGCCTTATGTGTGCTTTGGTAACAGTTCGCGCATTTTGTTTGGTCTTAATTTATATATTGTCTTGTATTGTGGGGGCCTACACAGTGGCCGCAGCACACCTGTACTGCGTATGTGGATTAGGTGTGTCCCTATTATGCGCAGCAATAACATCGTTCCAGGCGTAGTCTGTGGTTATAGAGCCTTGTGTTGTATATAAGGCCATTTATAATTATTCCTTTTTGGATAAGAAGTTTTTGCATTCCTAGTGTATATACGCTGACGATAAGGGAGCTATGTATTCATTTATTATTTCCTTAGCAAGTCTCTAGCGCCCTTTATATCCTTTCATTATTCTTATTATATGCTTGGTTTGTATTTTCCTATTAAAGCCATTAGATCCGGGTAATTACGAGTCCTAGTATAAGGCGTTCCGTTTATTTTACTATCTCCTATATAGTTGCTGTATTGTCTACCTGGCGTTCCCTTTTTACCCTAAGGCTTATGGGAACCGACAGGACTTTAACTAGGTAATCTTTATAAAGCACTTTTATGCCAATACGTTCTCCTAGCCTGTCCCCTACCCTTATAGCCCGTTCCTTTACCTATTGGTCCTTTAGGGTGACTCTAATGTCTCCACTTCTAAGGTGTTGGACTGTGACGGCGTTGTGGACCTCCTTGTAAATCTTTGTAAGAACTTCTGTTTCTAATTATCCCCTAAGTTCCTCTACCTTTTCTATATTTAGTCGTATTGTGATTATATGCCCGGTTGTTATCTTTAAGGGGGTAGGTTCCCTATGCTATAGGAGCGCAGCTATAGCGGCCTAGGTGCAGTTCGTCTATTAAGGGGGGTTTTATTTATCTTTAATTTTATTTAGCCGTTGGAGGATTTAATTAAGGGTTTACTAGAGGGGCGCCTAAGGTTCGCTAGACTGGAGCCATTCTACTAGCTGTATTAGTTTATAATAGCTAATAGATGCTCCCCTACAGTTCTGGATATTAGACGCGTCTAATAGGCTTTATATTTTGTTAGATGCCTTCTTAATTGGGGTATTTCCGCTTTCTGGTGTGGTATTCGCCCGTCCTTGTTGTTGTTGTGGGGGGCCATTATTGGGTATAGGTCTGGCGGTCGCGCGCGACTGTGTACCACCGTCGTTCCACCTGTGCCTCCCCTGTAATGTATGCATCTTAGGGGATTATCAGGGTGTTTTTCAGGGTTCTTTTGGTTGGTTTGGTCTTTTTAGGCCGGGTGCAGCAAGAGCTCCAAAAGTCGAAAAAGTTCCTGAAGGTATCTTATATGTTTATTATAATGTTTAATATAATATAGACCTAAGGAGTTGTCCATCTACCTACTAGAGGAGGTAGCATCTAGTATAGATTTATAGAGCTTATAAAGCGCTTTAAAATGGTACCACTTTTATCTAAATATCCTAAGGATAAGTAGTATTATATAGATATAAAACTTATAAGAGCTCCGCGGAATAAGGCCTACCCATATAGAGCTCTACTAAAGCTTAGCAAAAGCTCCACATAAAGCTCTGCATGAAGCTCTGTGGAGGCTCCGTATAAAGCTCTACGAAGGCTCCGCACACAGCTCTGCGGAGGCTCTATATAAAGCTCTGCGGAGGCTCCATACAAAGCTGTGTGACGGCGCTGGGGCGCGTCACCTAGTCAGGGGTTCGCTTAGGGCTTGGCTTGTGTATTTAGACGTGGCCTTACCACCTTCTCTTGCTCCTCACCTTGATATCTTCGTAATACAGCATTCGTTCGCTTCACCTTGGAAGCATTTATTCAAGTCTTCGTCAAGACATTTGTTCAATGGTTCGAGCCGTCACACTCTGCGTATAGAGGCTCTGCGTAAAGCTCTAGCAAATACCTTTAGCTTTCTGTAACGGAATCCCCCAGGAGGTACATATTAGATAAGATAGTAGGAGGTTTTATTAATATCCTGCCTACGTCCCATGTATATTCCAGAAGAGATATAGTTAAATAGATAGGGGCGAAAGGTTTTACTAGTGTCTTAGAAGGTTTATATAGGAAGCTAGTTCTCCTCTAAAGAAGAACCAGCGATTAGTCTCTAAATAGAAGTGGTTAGAAGCATTTGTTCTTTAATACGTAAAACTTATTCTACCTTTAATTTACCTTTAACTTACCTTCTACTTACTTGTGACACTGTCGATTAGATAATTATACGTTCCGGTTAAGCTGGCCTTTTATAATTCTAATCGCTCACAATCTGTTAGGAACGTACGGCTATTAATTAATAATAATAGGCTATACTCCTTTACCCTACAAAGCAACGCCCTCACCTTAAGAGGCTTAGAGAGTCTCTCTAAAGGAGCGCATTCCCTCTACTTATAAAGGAGTAGACTAGGAAGCTATGGCTAGTCTATCTAACCTTCCAAGACCCTTAGGAACAATCACCGCTAGGGAGTTATCAGAGTGGTCGCTATACAAGACCCTATAAAGATAAAGGAGTTGGGGATATAATTAAAATAAGTATATCAAGACTACTAAGGACAATTATAAGAACAATTAGGGGAAGTATAGACACCCCAGACACGAAGCGGACTTAGAGGGGCAACGCTATACTACGCTATAATATTAGATAAACCTAAATTCCGTATAAAGGAACTTGATAAGTATAATAGTAATAGTCTCAGAAACTGCAATTGTTTTATCCGTTAATGCAAAACCAAGTTTTGGCTGGATCTAAAACGTTACTCTAACAAGTATAATTAGACACTAATTGCTTCTACCTTCCTGCGTGGCACCGTTAAGAGTTCATAGACACGCTACGAGAAGAAACTTACTATACCCCTTAAATTTAGCGAACTTAAGTCCTTGTTGGTTAATTAGGTCCAAAACCCTACTAATTAAGGGATAGATTACAACCAGCAATACCATAATACAAAACAGCGAGAAGGCCAGAGTGTAGTCTAGTTCGTAAACTACTTAGAAGAGCTAGAAGACAATATACCCTACTCAGACTTATAGGACGACGCTATATAACTCTATTAGCTACTTACCAAGTTACAACCTAAGATTTAATAGGCCATATAGGAAAAGGGGGAAATTCCTACCTTTTAAGAAAAGCTTATCTCTAAAGCTACTTGGATTAAGAACACTAAAAGAGACCATCTAGGGAAGCGAAAGGAATGAGACGCTAATAATAAAGAGCGTAGAACTAGACCTAGCTTTAATAAAAGGGGCAGATCCCGACCTAACCACTCTATAAAAGGATAACGCGAGCAGGCTTCGCAACCCTAGAGCAACGCTAGTTAACCCTAGAATAATAATAGGTAGAAACCGTAGAACTAAGAGTCACATAGCTATTATAACTACGGCAAGAAAGGCCATATACAGCGCTTCTACTAACAGAAGAAGCAAGAGGATGCTTAATTAGGAAAAGAAAGAGCCTAGTAGATCTTCACTCCCTCACACTAAGCTAGTAAGAGAAGGAGGGAGTAAGCTACCGCATAGTTATTCCTATCTCTATTTAAGTCAATGACGAATGGGTAACGCGAGACTGCCTTATAGACAGTGGCGCAACCATAGGGTTTATTTCTTAATTACTAGTAAAGGAATTGGATTTGGACCTTAGTAGCTCATAGGTACGCACTATTTAAAGCATTAGAGGCCACTAGATTCCGTGCTATAGGGAATAAACTTTTTCCATGGCTAGCTAGGACCGCAATAGTCTATAGAACACACAGGAGATGCGCTTCTATACTATAGAAATTAAGGGGTATAACCTTGTTTTAGGATACCCATGGCTTTAACAGGTTAATCTAGACATTAATTGGCCTTTAGCCTTATATTAACACCGGAAGTCTTAACTGCGCATTATAGTTAAAGATTAAAAGACTTTCTTAAACTATGTGTAAGAGGAAGGGTGGGCGTATGCCATATATGCCACTCTTAACACCAAGAATAGGGACGCGGAGTATTCATTTTTGGATATCCGGCTATACGCAGTTAAGGAACTAGAGATTCCACAGGAATATATAGACCTAAAGGATGTTGCTAATAAGGAAGCTACACACACCTTGCCTAACCCTATATTGGTAGAGCATGAGATAGATATAGGAGACAAGGAACCTCCTTTTAGACCACTATATAACCTATTAGAAAACGAGCTGGCAGTATTACGTTAGTATATAGTGGACAATCTTTAGAGAGGATGGATTTGGCCTTCTATAAGCTAGGCAGGGGCACCGATTATATTTATACCTAAGAAGGACAAGACTCTTCGCCTCTATATTAACTATCAGGCGCTAAACAAGATTACTATAAAGAATTGCTACCCGCTACCCTTAATAGGGGAGCTTATCAACAGGCTATTAGGCGTAAAGATATTCACGAAATTAGATCTAAAAGATGTATACTATTAAATCCGGATCAAAGCCGGCGATAAATGGAAAACGGCGTTCTAAATATAGTACGGCCACTTTAAGTACCTAGTGATGCTATTTAGGCTTACCAACGCACCGGCGACATTTTAGGCCTATATTAATAAGGCATTGTTGGGCCTGTTAGATATAATATATATAGTCTACCTTAATAATATTATAGTCTACTTTAATAACTACGAAGCATATATACACCATGTACAAATGGTACTAGAAAGACTGTGGGAATATAAGCTCTATATAAACCAAAAAAAATACTTGTTCTATATTACTAGCATTAATTTTCTGGGCTTTATTGTCAGCGTTAACGGAGTATTAATAGAGAAAAGCCGGGTAGACGCTATTAGGGAATAGCTATACCCTATAACGTTTAGGGAAGTATAGGTTTTTATAGGCACGGCGAACTTCTACCAAAGGTTTATTGTTTATTACTTATAAGTGATGCTCCTAATTACCAATCTGCTAAAGGGATCTAAGGATGGCAAGAAGTTAGGACCCTTTATATTTGGGAAAGCTACTAAGCAGGCTATAGACCAGTTAAAGGATTTGTTTACATCGGCGCCTATCCTAATACACTTCTACTAGGAGCTACGTATATACCTTAAAACGGATACATCCGGCTTCACCCTAGGGGCAATTATATCTTAATTAAAAGACGGAGAATAGCATCCTGTGGCGTTTTGGTTAAGGAAAATAACCCCTATAGAGCAGCGTTACATAACGCACAACCAGGAGCTGCTTGTGATAGTCGCAGCAATAAAGCACTGGCGATATTATTATATGGGAAGCAATTATCCTATTAAAGTCCTTACAGACTATAACAACCTAGAATACTTTATAACTATAAAGGTGTTAAGCGGTTAACAAGCCAGATAGGCGGAGGCACTATTATAGTATAACTTTAAAATTATATACTGCCCAGGAAAGATAAATCCCGCTAATAGGTTATTAAGACGTCCGGATTATAAGACTAGGAGAATCCAGGACAGTACAGGGGAAATAATTTCTATATTGCAAAATTTGCTTAGGAAGAAAGAAGAGTCTTTCCCTAGAACTATAATGGCTTGCACAAATGCCCCTAAACCAAAGCTTGTGGATTGCTATCTAATAAAGATACTAAGCTAAGGAGAAGAAAAGAAGGGGGTCGTAAGGACCATAGTAAATATATATAAAGGGGCAGCTGCTAAGGCGCTAGCGGTAAGCGAGCCAATCATAGGTTGGCAGAATATAGCAGCAGTATAGCAGAATTTGGCAGGTAACGCGCTCTAGCACTATTACATCACCCCCCCCTTCTAAAAAAGCCTGCCCTTAGGCGTTGTCCAAGCTCCCTATTATTGTCTAAATTATTATAATTATCTAACCCTTCTTCCTAGCATTTAATCTAGTTGTCTAATTTACATAGTAGTCCAGGGAGGTTAGGGTGGGCTAGGTAGAAGTCCCATAGCTTATAGGGGGAGTACTTAAAATTAGATACGGGGTACCACTCTAAGTTATCGTCATGGCCTACCCAGCTTGCACGGTATTTTAAGACATTATAGACCTTTTTTACTGCTAGGATTTCTTTAACTTCCTATTCTTCGTCCTCAGCAATCTGGATTAGTAGTAGGGGGTTATTATACTATCCAGGTAGTAGATTATCCGCAGCCTTTCATAGCCGGTCTGGAGAGAAGACGGGGTAGATCCTTATTAACTCTGGTAGCTTAACCTTAAAAGAGTATCCTACCCTTTAAAGAGTCTTATATAGGCTAGCCATTTAGTAGTCTAACTTACGGCTTAGCCTCTAGGTTTTTTAGTTCTTTATTAACACCCATACCTTATCTCCTACTTGGAAGTCTTCCTTGCGACAATATTAGTTTATATTAGACTCCTTTTTTTCTTGCGCCTTTCTTATAATTATTTAAGCAGTCTCCTAGGCTCCATGCATTCTCTTAGTAAATGCCCAGGCCTCTTTATAGCTAAGGCGTTTGCGGGCCGTAGTGGGTTCCATAGGCCTATCCCAATTAAAGGACGTTCGTGGTGCATACCCGTAGAGCAGTTTGAATAGGGACATCCCTATACTGTTATAGGGGAGTGTAAGCTGCGCGTAGTCCATTATAGGTAGTAATTCCGACCAGTTGTCCTAATAGTAGTCTATAAAGGGCCGTAGTCGCTAGTCGAGGTACTAGTTTATAATCTCGGTTTAGCCGTTAGTCTAAGGGTGGAATATAGTAGAAAGCTTAATCTTAATCCTAAAGATACGGCAGAGTTTATTTCAGAAATCCAATATAAACTAGGGGCCACAGTTAGAGATAATTAATTTAGGGGCGCTATAGAATTAATAGATATTGTTAACGTAGAGGCAGGCTATATCCTTTACAGTCATGGTCTTAAAACAAGGGAGGGAGACGGATTGCTTATATAGTCGGTCAACCACTACAAAGGCTGCATCGTGGCCGTAGGCGTCCTTTAGAAATAACTTAAAGTCCATAGTAATATATTGCCAAGGGCGTTCTAGAACTGGCAGCGGTTATAGCCACCCAGAAGTTTAATCCCTAGGGGCATTTACACATCTATAGGCATGGCAGTTTCTAACAAATCAATCCATATTAGATAGAAGTCCTCGCCAGTAGTAACGGGGCGCTAGTAGTTAGTAGGTCTTATCACAACTAGGGTATACTATAGAGACTTAACAGTAGGCTTTACGGATTAACTCTATTTATAGGTTGTTAATATCTAGAACTATAAGCCGTTCTTAGTATAGAAGCAGTCCTTCTTCTATTTCCAAATTAGGGTCCTTCTTCGCGGCTTGGTTACGGAGGGCCTTTAGGAAGTCAGCCGTGCGATTTATAGTTAGAATGCAGTTAACTAGCCCTATTAGTTTATCCAAAACTGCTCCCTTTAAGGGTACTAGCTCATTCCGTTCAGAGTCTAGTTCTTTAAGAATTTATGGGTTAAGCTATTTGGGATAGAGGAGGGCGCGCGTCTAGTATTAAGTCTTTAGCTTATCCTAGGGTCCTATATCTTGTTCCCTTTAGGTTAGTGCATCAGCTTTAGTATTTTACTTACCAGAACAATATATAATTATAAAGAAGAATTTAGAGAGTATTTTAGCCCAGTAGGCTTATCATCTGGTAAGCTGCTTTATAGTCATAAAGTACTCTAGGGCTTTATAATCCGTATATATCTTAATCTAGAAGTTCGTGCCTTTAAGCTCTACGCGCTATTAGGACAATAATTGGATAATAGCTAGCATTTCTTTATTATATACCTTATAGTTATACTTAGCTGGGTCCATTGTTTTTAAGAAGAAGGTAATAGGGTACTATTTACCGTCTGGATATAACTATAATAGGATTCCCGCTATAACTCTATTAAAAGCGTCCATCTCTAACATTGATTTGAGGTCCAGGTCATAGTAATAAAGGATTAGAGAAGAGATAAGCCAATCTTTTAACTCTCCAAAGGCTTCTATATAGTCGTTATTAAAGACAAAAGGCGTGTCTTTCCGGGTAAGTCATATAAGAGGCGTTGCCACTACTCTATAGTCATAGATAAATCGGTAGTAGAAATTACAAAAACCCAGGAAGGACTAGATACCCTTTATAGTACAAGGGGGCTGCCAGTTGCGGATTACGTCAACCTTTTTAGGGTCAACTTCGATCCTATCTATACTTACTATAAACCTGAGGTACTTTATGCATTTTACCCTAAATTTACATTTCTTAATATTAACTTATAAGCCTGTATTCCGTAATCTCTCTAAAACCTTCTTAACATAAACTTAGTACTTAAGTTTGTTATTTAAGTATATAAGGATATCGTCTAGGTATGCCATATAGAATTCGTCAAGGTAATCAAAAAGAACGTTATTTATATACCTTTGGTACGTAGCCGGTCCGTTTATTAGTCCAAAAGGAAGAACTTTGCATTTATAGGACCTATAACGGGTACGGACGTTATTAAATCTTTAGATGCAGGGTCTATCCTAATTTAGTAGAAAGCTTAGCGGATATCAAGTTTAGTAAAGATCTTTACCCAGCTTAGACATGCAAGGGTTTTATTAATTAAAGGAATAGAATACCAATTCTTTTAAGTAATAGCATTTAGCTTCTAATAGTCAATATAAAAATAAAGGCCTCTACTAGGCTTTTTTACAAATAGAATAGGGGAAGCAAAAGGGGCTTGACTTAGCTTAATAAACCCTTTATTAAGGTTATCAATTAAGTACTACTTTATTGCTTTTAGCTTATCTATTAATTATTAATAGAGGGGGCTATAGCCTAGCAAGTTATTGGCTTCCAATTAAATCTTATAATTATACGTCTAGTAAGGGGGTAACTTATCCAAAGCCACCCTTAAAAATACGTCCTTGTACTTAGCATAGACAGTAAAAAGGAGATATTTAACCAGTTCCTTATTAGTTTCCTTAATTAGCTTTTCTTCCCTCTTATTAATAATCTGGTTAATCTTATATAGGCTTATTATAAAGACCTTATTGTCCTTCTAGTACATATTAAAGTGGAATGCTATAGCGCTAATTACGGCAATATCTACTGTAGGGGGGTTATATAATACTAGGGGCGTGCGTAACCTTAGGGCCCTCTAGGGTATTAGCGTTGTCATTACTCCTTTTAACTCCTGTTACATCTTTTAAAGGTCATCCCTTATATCTTATCAGTACGTTCTTTTCCACACCAGTTAAATCTGCGCGATTTGGACGTCGTCTATACCACTATCTATTTTGCTTCTGTAGGTAGAGTCCTCCTCAAACATAGCGCTTCAGGAGAGTATCTTTATTAGTATAGAGTTCTTTCTAGCTTCGCGGCGGGCGTCTTTTTAGGCGAAGGCTAGGTTATAGGCCCAGACATCCTGCTAGTATATAGGGTTAGACTTCGCGGCTAGTGTCTTATAGTTAGTTTGGATTTCTCTAACAAAGGAGGGTAATTTTGGCCTATCCTCCGGCTAGACAAACTGTCTTTATTATACATTCAGCCAAATATCAAAGTAGGACATCTATTTTCAGCCAAGGATTATATCGTGGGACCCTAGGTCTAAGATGCAGAAGGGGATACTATATTAACGTCGTCCATTAAGGGAGATATATAACTTCAGGATATAGGTAACCGGCTTACTGGCTTAGCCATTATAGCCTTTTACCTAGACAGGCTTCTCTAGTAGGGTAGCTTTTACATTTAGAAACTTAGTAACGTTAATCGCACAGGCAGTATTTATAAAGGCAAAGCCATTTGCTCTAGTATTAATAAGGGCAGTTAAGTTAACTCTATATCTATTTCGAGATACTATACATGGAACCATAAAGTGTTTTCCACCTATTAACTAACTTAGATCAATCTCTTTAAGATTAATAGGATACCCTAGGGGGAAGTCTTTCCCTAGGGTTCTTCTTTTCCTAACTTATTAGACGTTTCTCCTTCCTCTATCTCCTTAATATCCTTTAGTTCTAGGCAAGATAAGGCAAAGTAACCCTCCTTATCGCAGTTATAGCAAGTAGCTGTGGCAGGGTCGATTAACTTATTACGACAAGTACTGGTCAAGGTTATAGTACATAGCTAGTTAGGCGAGGCTCGCTAGTACGTAGTTATAACTGCTTTTAGTGTAGCAGTAGTCGTAGCTAGTCTTCCTACTCCAGCTTCTATAGGGGTGGTAGGTAAGCTTTAATCGCTATAGAGTCACTTCTACTAATCTAGGTAGGCGTTAATCCGCTTTAGCTCTAAATCCAACAATAGGCAATAAGCTGCAAGTTTTTCGTAAGTTGGTAGGTTATCTAGAGATATAGCAATCTTCTCTTATAGCCTAATTATTAGTTTGTTGTAAAGGCCTAATTAGTAGTTTTTAAGAGGGACCTAGCCTTCTCCTATAAGGTATAAGAATTAAGTCTAGAATTCGGCAAAGGGTTAGTTTAGCTTTATTATTAGGCGGTTATAGTCATACTAAGCGTCCCGTACTTTGTTTAGGTTAACATAGATAGCCGCTAGGTGCTGCAGCATCTTATTAATAGATACAAATCGGACAGGAGAGTCATCTTCAAACTTAGCTTAAAGGTAACGTTAGGCGTCCCCTATAGTTCAGCCAAAAAGGTAGAGCATTTTGGCCTCTTTAAAGGGGAAATAGTTATAGTTAATTTAGAGTTTTCCTTATACTTAGATCCTCTAGTTCTTAAAAGTAGGGTCTATCCCATTAGACAGTAGTTAAGGGTTAAAAAGCTTAACGGATTTTAATTGCTTTATTATTATATTTATACTTCCTAGTGTATCACATTCAGTCGAGCAAATAGGTTAACTAAGGCTTTATAAAGGGGAGGCTGGGCTACTTTATAAGGCAGTAAGGCTTTCTAGGATCTCCTTTAGAGTCTCTTATATGCTTTGGGCTTAAAGACAATCGACCTTCTAATTAGCCGTAAGGGCGCGAATCTGTTCACGTATATCTATAACGTTGTTATTGTCTTTAATTTCTAATCCTAATTGGATCTTATGTTCCTCTTAGGTAGAGGCAGGTCTTTTAAATAAGCTCGCTTTAGGTGCTATTATTAGCCTCCTAAGGTTCGTCGGTCTCATACGCTTTGGTTTTAATTCTAGGGGTATAGGTCCAGTCCTGCCTAGCTTATAAAGTGGGATATTATTAAGGCCTTCCTAGGCAGTATAAAGTTGTTCTAGTATCTAAGTATAGCACATTAACGTATTATTGCAGACGAAGTTTCTTTTAAGATGTGGGGATATTATTAAAGCCTTCCCAGGCAGTATATGGAGAGCTTAGTATAATATAACGGCTTGTATAAATGCCCCTAAACTAAAGCTTGTGGATTGCTATCTAATAAAGATACTAAGCTAAGGAGAAGAAAAGAAGGGGGTTACAAGGACCATAGTAAACATATATAAAGGGGCAGCCGCCAAGGCGCTAGCGGTAAGCGAGCCAATCGTAGGTTGGTAGAATATGGCAGCAATATGGCAGAATTTGGCAGGTAACGCGCTCTAGCACCATTACAAGAACTATAGAATTCCGCGGCAGGACAGAGGTCCTAGCGATACAGCTGCGAAGCACCATAATAATAGAGCCGTAGGATATGGTTATAGACCAGGTTATAGACCAAGTAGATATTACAAGGTTAGTGTACCCCAGAATTAGTGAGAATTCTACGGGATATACTAGGGGTATCGCGGCACCTTTAACTTAATAGCGCACTAGCTGCGAGTTTCCGGATCCAGAGGGGATAGGCGAGATACCTATCCACAGCATGGTATACTGCATAATAGTAGGAGAATCTACTAGCACTAATGGTTTAAAACGTCTTATGCCATACCTAGAGTCCGCAATAGCGGTAGGCGAAACGGAAATAAGCGATCTACACAAAACCTTTCCAGATCTTCTTCTTTAAGCATAATAAAGGGACGCCTTCGTTTCTAGGGAGAGGTGGAAAGACGTAGTAAAGACTAACTTGGCCGGAGTCACTAAGAAGCTATAGCAATAAGACCAAAAGGGTCTATTACGCTTTAAGGGTGCTATATATATCCTAAAGGACTAAACGGTTCGAGATGAAATTCTAAAGGTCTTCCACAACAACCCTCTTGGGGGTTACTATAGTGCCAATAGGACCCTTAAGGCCGTTCAAAGGAAATACTTTTGGGATAGAATATCTAAAGAAGTTAAGGACTATATATTAAGATGTAATACGTGCCAAAGGGTACAGATACCCAGGCATCGCCTATATAGCGAGTTATCAGTGCTTCCTATTCCATAGGGACCTATGTTAGAATTAATAATAGATTTTATAATAGGCTTACCCCCTACTAAAATAAGAACTGGAGAGGTTGCTAACGCTATCCTAGTAATTATTAATAGATATACAAAGTTTTTAGGGTACTTTGCTGTTTTAATAATAATCACAGTAGCAGAACTGGCAGACCTGTTTTTAAAGCGGTGGTTCCTGTTCAGCACGCTAAGGGGAATCGTGTCCGACAGAGGTACCGTATTTAACAGCGTATTTTGGTCTTCATTCTGTCTCTTATTAAAGATACGGCGAAGGATAAGCACTGCCTTCCACCTATAAATAGACGGGCAAACAGAGCGTCTAAATGCGTTATTAAAACACTACCTTTGCTGTTATATCAATTATTAACAGGATGATTGGCCATTGTGGTTAACTCTAGCACAACACGTGTATAATATAAGCATCCACAGCAGCATAAAAATGACCCCTTATAAAGCACTGTTTGGAGTAAAAGCAAATAACCCCTAGAACGTTAAGGATATTATTCCTAAAAAAGAGGTACTAGTAGCGTCCAAGAGAATTAAGCAAATAAGAATTCGCAGAGAAGAACTTAAAAAGCACTTACTAGACGCCTAGGCTACACAAAAAAGGTACTATAATAAGGGACATATACCTAAAGAATTTAAAATAGGAGATGAAGTCTTACTATCTATAAAAAATATCCGGATAAAACGTATTAAGAAGAAGCTGGACTATAGGTAGCTCGGACCCTTTAAGGTAGTTAGGAAAACTAAAGGAAATTAAGCCTATAAATTAGAATTGCTAAAATTATATCTAATACATCCCACATTTTATGTTTCCTTATTGGAGTTATACTAGAGAAGAGATAGTGTGGAACCACCCCTACCTAGCAAAATTAATAGGGAACTAGAATGGAATATAGAAGACATTCTTAATTAAAGATAGCGTTAGAAGAAACGCGAATTTTTAGTTTATTAGGAAGGATACTCCTAGGCGCATAACAGTTGGGAACCTAAGGAGCACCTTTAGCCAGGATGCAATATAGCAATTAAAACTTTCCTAAAGACCATAAATTAGGATTTAGTAACGGTTCCGGATATACTATGGGCAAGATAATAGGGAAGACCCCACAAATTGAAACTATAAGGTCGAGCACAGGCATTAGAAACGGGAATGTTTCGCCATTATAACAGGGATCCTAGAATCCTGTAAGAGAAAGCTATAGGGATCCATATAAGAACCACTAGGGATGCTGTCTAAAGAAGACGCTGTTTAAGAATAAGTAGTAGCACCAGAAGAAGGGGCCCTAGAAACTTAGAAGGATTCCCTAAAGATAAAAAAAGAGTATCCGGTCTAACACTGGAGATACGCAGTAGAGTTAATAATATAAAGAGGACCAAAAAGACACAGAGTGAAGATTTAGAAATTTTAAGAAATTATAAAGCACCTATAAGAACACCACCCGTTCATCATATATAGAGATTATGGCGGTATACTACTTTCACACAGACTGTTACTAAAAATAAGAATAGAGGCATCCCCAAAGTATAAAGTTAATTCCCAGTACTAGGGCATCCTGGAGGCACTAGAGAGGCACCCTACAAAGCTATTCTATAAAAAGAAAGAAAGAATAAGATAACAACTTAAATACTAAAAGTAGCAACAGGAGCCTCCTCCTCCATCTTAACGTCATTGTTGGTAGTATTATTAACACTCCCATCCCCAGAAGCATTAGCATTCTTACCAATATTCTTCTTAAAGCGGCGAGAACTAGACGGACCACTATAACCAAGGAACTGGCGGGGAGAACGTTTATCTTCGTCACTATCCTTAGTATTATCCCTAGGCTCTAAATCGGCATCTAGGCTGGGATTAGAAAGTTAACAACTAAGGAGTTAGCATAGTTCCCAAATGTGTTACTAAAGAGACTTACTTAGCCGGAAAGGCCCGCGTAAGAGTGTAAATATTGTCATTTATAAAAACAAGCTGCTCACATATACGCTCCTGGACACTATATGTCCGAGATCGCTATGTCTCTATAGTAGTAGAAACCCTTATTAAATTGAAAAGGCTGTAAGTAATAGAAGACACCTTCCATCCCCATCTATTACTATTCTAATATAGACGGAAATCCCTAATAGCGCGTTGGAGCCGGCAAGCCTTATATATATAAATAGCAGGGATCTAATATAGTTAGTAAAGTCTAGAATAGGATAGAATAGGAAATACCAGAACACAGGTCTTTTTCTAGCTGTAATAGTGGGAACACTTAGATCTATTCTCGCCAGAGCGCGGCATCTTATAGGCATAGAATAGGTCTAACATAAGCGCGTAAACACAACGACGGCAGCACTTTAGAGAAACCACTATAGGAGTAATAGAAGTAGTCTATAATGCTAATAGAGCAGGGACAACGCCGCCGCCAGTCTAGGGACGCGCAGCACAATCATGAGCCATTACGAGAGAACACTATGGGAAGTTAGTATTATTAAGGAGATAAAATGGGGATCCTATTACCTATAGACGTGTTATAAAAAGAGAACAGAGCAGTAAAAGAAAGAATAGCTGGAGATGCGAAAGCTAAAAGCTAAGATATAATGAAAAACGGTCTGCTAAAAGGCAAGACGAATGGTATTATTAATGGAAAGACGCGTAAGAGACGACAGCTTATAAACTAAAAGAAATTAACATTAAGACGTTATTATTAAGACCCATTTTAGGTAAATAGGGATGGTGGCTAGTTAATATATCGCATAGGACAACCCCCGGATCAGCTTATAACAAATTCT
>Ga0307507_10006681_pt1 | contig 17436 bp, 12 predicted proteins | sample 7_EM_MG_FD_207223 | JGI IMG/M metagenome (GOLD analysis project Ga0307507, IMG submission 207223) | Populus trichocarpa ectomycorrhiza microbial communities from riparian zone in the Pacific Northwest, United States - 7_EM | ecosystem: Host-associated > Plants > Roots > Unclassified | place...
CAGCACCTCCCCTCCCCACCACCAGCAGCAACAGCAACAGCCCGCATACAATACATATCCATATTCAACCCACAACGGCAACTCTACATCCCCACCACCCGCAGCCGCATCAACACCTGGGCCAGCGCAAGAAATTGAACTCTTGCAAATGGCCCGCGACCTCCAACGCATGATTCCAGACCTCCCACTCGACCAGCTCCTCGTGATCAACAACATGCTGAGAGAGAACCCGGAAATGCAGACAAACGATCAAGAAATTGTCAAATTGGTTGAAGCTCATCTTGGGGGTGGCAGCGTGTACTAGTTTAGTTTGGTGTTTCAGTTTTTTTCCTTCCTCCGATCTTTGTCTTTTCATTTCCTTGCCTACTTGTTCCCGGGATTTGTATTTTCTCTTGAATCTCTCTTCATTTCCAATTGCTGGGCTTCGCTGGTCACTTTTTGTTTGTGGGTCGGGGGCGTTTAAAACTGGTTTTACCTTTCTTGTTGCATGCTATGCTGGATGGATGGGTGGTGATGAGGGAGGATGGCAATGGCTGGCGGTATTTGGCCATTTATAAAGTATTCGGACATATTGTGATTCATTAGTACCTGTCTTGGCGCCAAGTGTCTGAATACTTGATAAACGGCCTCGTACTAGTGGTGAGGGTGGAGGATATCACGAGAAGTGTTGTGCAGGGAAAGTGCCGTGTCAATCAGTCAGTCAATCAGTCATGTAACACCTATTACACTTTTTCCTTTGTTTACTTTTTTTCTCCCCCCTGCTTAAATCCAAATCCAATAAGTAAATTTATTTCATATTATCACAGCTACTCCACACTCTCCCTTTTTTATATTATTCTCTCCCTACTTTATCTTTTTTTTAATTCATTCGTTTGTTATATTCCCCTCCTCTCTCTCTCCCCTTCTATCGCTCAGACAAAGGAGAATGCATGCATGCACGAACGAACGAATGAAAAAGAAAAAAAATCCCTCTGATACCATTGCTTTTTGAACATTGAGTTACAAGTACCTACCATGCCATGCCATACCTCGCCCCCCCCCCCTCTCTCTCTAGCTGTCTGTCACTTTGGTTAGCTTTTTCGTTTTTATTCCCCTCCTCCCCCCACTCGATTTGATTAGTTTTGTTCTTTCGCTTGCTTGCTTCGCTCGTGTATTGTAGGTTATAACAGTTCGCCGTCGTCCAGTAGTTGTTAGTTAGTATCCTTTTATAGTTATATTCTGTTTGCGATTTTCGGAAAAGGAGAAAATGGGGTGTAATAGTAGGTTAGTTAAGTTAACCTTTTTGCTGAAGGGAAATGAAATTGAAAATTAAAGGTTAAAGAAATTGGCCTTCTTGGGTTGGGGTTGCTGGTCGGTCGTTTGGCGAGTTCTGATATTGTGGATTGGGATCTGTTGTGGGGTTTGTTGGTTGATGGGGTTGGTATGTTGACTATCATAGGTGGGGGAGATGGATGGGATGTCGTCTGTTTTGTGGAACGTTCGGGTTGTGCGAGCTTTGGTGCTGGGATTTATTGGCTGATTGATTGGTTGGTTGGTGGACGGATATAGTAGCATCAACGTCACGTTGAGGAGGAGTTACGCTCTACTGTTAGTGACACCTACAGTGCAGTGGGAGATCCTACTTAATAGGTACAAGTACGCCCATTGCCTTACCTTAGATGCTGCTCAAGCATACGGTAGCTATCATGCAACAGCACGGATATCGTAGCAAGCGTTGACCCTTGCATTAAGCTAATCTCTGTACAATACACCACTAAAATATATCTACTCATATACACACACACACCCGGCCTCATTATTCCGATACCCGAAGTTACTTTTCCCTCTCTCCCAGCCTCTTTATATCCTACGTGAAGCTTCGCAAGTGGAATACCAGACCTACCCTCATACAGGAGACTACCGCGTTGATAAGAGATATATCGTAGGCCGTTAGAGGTGCAAATTTGGTAAATCCCTTGAGTGAAGCTTAGGGAAAGGGCTTATTTAAAGAGTTGTATTGGGCTAGGACGACCCACTCGGGGAGATTAGTGTAGTATTTCTATGATGCTGCCGCTACCGGAGGACCATCTGGTGCAGATTTATTTTTTAGCTCATGCGGGGTGGGGTGTTGTTTGGTAATGGGGAAGCTTGTAGTGCTGTTTGGAGGTATTTCTGTGTAAGGTTATTTCTTTTGGAAAGATCTGGGTGGGGGTACGGCACTCGCCTGTGGTACTGAGGGGGAGGAGTTGGGGGGCTAGGGTGGTATGGGGATCACTATATATGTAACATACTATCATAAAGCTCTGTTGTCGATACGACATCTCCACTTTTCGGGCCGTTGGACAATCTAGCTGTGAAATGTGAGCGCTGCCGCGCTACGCTTAAACCCCGACATCCAACCGGACCGAGAGGCTCATCAGTGATCACTCGGCAGGAATTTGGAGCTCGAACTGAGGGTGTATATGGCGGACGATACGATACAATACGATACGGCAACCTACTGTAAGTTTATCAGACTCTGTTAGCCGGACTAGGATATAAAAGAATACATTGGATCGTAAGGGAGATGGAAAGGGGGAGGAAAGGTTTATATATGGCGTATTGGGGAGGAAAAAGACCCTAATTCAAGTTTTTCAAAACTACAACTAGCCCACGACTTTGCTGATAAGGATATCGTGGACCCAACTTGATTCTTCCCTAGTAGTGCCCTGTACACAGGCTGTACACGGTCCTGCTCCTCACATGCTGCCAATGGCCTCACTTTTAGGTCGTTTGTCTAATCTAACCATCCTCAAATCTCCGCTGGTCCCGCATCTTCGCAGCCATAACTTACGGTGCGGTGTCAGTTGTTCACAATAATGCAGTGTAGGGCGCTACCCAAACACTAATATCCCAGGGATGATAAGTCATTCCCTACTTTGCTGAGGAGACTATGTAGATTCGTGATGCCCCACCTGAGCGGCGGAGAAAATGCCCGGAGAAGGAAAAAAAATGCAGCTTGGGAAAGGAGAGGATGGAATATACCCCCCAACTCGTTCGCAAGTCGGCACCGCACAGTTCTAGGGAGTTGATCAATCATTGTTAACAGGTTGGGGTGGGATACCGGTGCTCGTAGAATAGGTTAACCTCATTGTCGAAAGGCTCCTTACTATATTAATTCTTAATAGGTAAGATTAAAAAGTATAGATACCGGTAGCCTCCCAACCTCACCTTCTTGCTCACAATAGGAGGGCAGTGAGTGATATCAAATTGTGTCCATAGTGGAAACCAATCGCCATTATATTTTATGAACAACTAACCTTTACGTTGTTTTGCACGAGTGTCAGAAATACTTGCACTTGATATTTTTTTCCTCTATATCTAAACGATGCTCAGGTCTATACTTTAAAGAGAAAGAAGAGGGAAAAAAGGAATTGTAGAAAGCGTGAGTGAACAACAAATGCGCAAGAAGGATCTATAACTAAAAAAAGTAAATGGAGATCTAAAGCCACACCGGCTTATCCCAGCACAATGGAGATAGCTTCCCAACAACACCCGACTCTGGGTTATAAACAGAAACTGACAAATCTTGAATCAACCATATGAATAAATGCAGATAGAGGCTTGGAAGGGTATTTGATAGGTGTGTGTATTCTCATCGGATATGATTCCCTTCGACTAAACAGAAAATTTAGAGCGAGTTCCGGTGACATGATTACCCCGGAGGAAAGGAATGAGGACAAGTAGCATAAGATGGGGGCTTAAACAGTGGGAGGAGGTTGGGGAGAGATGAGAGGGGGCAGGCAATGGCGGTGACGGGTGTGTTCACGGAGCCGTTATGATTCTTGCTGGAATTGAACGTAGAGTATCAGTATTTGAAGGTGGGAAGGAGGGCGATGCGTCCTTAGGTTTAGGTCGTGGTTGAGGTGGTAGATACTAGGGGTTGAAGCAGCGCTACCACTCCCGTATGGCCATTCTTAGCAGCCCGCCAGAGCGGTGTTTGGCCGTCATTGTCTAGTTATGGGGGTTGACGTCGCCTCGCTTGAGTTAGCATTTTGACTACCCCTACGTGCCCACCCGCTGCAGCACAACGGAGCGGTGTCCGGCCGTCCACATCTGGTCTATCAGGGTTGACGTCGCCCCGACCGAGTAGCATTTTTACCATTCTTTCGTGTCCATTGATTGCAGCATACCAGAGTGGTGCTCTGCCGCTGCCATCTAGTTTGTCGGGGTTGACGTCGTCCCGTCCGAGTAGTAGTTTCACCACTCCTTCTTGCCAACCTAAAGCAGCACGCAAGAGTGGTGTTTGGCCCCACATATTTGGTTTATTGGGGTTGACGTCGTCCCGCCCGAGTAGTATTTTTATCACCCCTTCGTGTCCACTCTGTGCCGCATGATGGAGCGGTGTTTGGCCATACGTATCTGGTTTCTCGGAGTCAATATCTTCCCGTCCGAGTAGAATTTTCGCCACTTCCTCGTGCCCATTCAAAGCAGCCAACATGAGTGGGGTATTGCCCGTACAGTCTATTTGGTTGATATCACAACCTTCCACCTTTATCAAACTAGCTACAATCTCAACAATCCCGAAGACCGATGCACAGTGTAGGCCGCTGAAAAGAGAAAGTTTATTGAAATCAGTCATGTGCAAATAGGGGCTATCTCTTTCCAAGAGGATTTTAATGGATATGTGGTTGCCATAGTCGTTAAATAGCTTCAGCGCAAGCAACTTCGCGCAATCTGAGAGCTCTCTTTTTGCATGGACTCCCCAATACAGAGAAGAATACCCAACAAAGGGTGTTCCTTGGGGATAGGTTCTGGTCGGAGGGGCCTTGACCTGCTGGGAATTTAGATAACTTAGGCAGGTTTCGGCCATTGTCGAGTGAGCTGCACTAAAAAGCTTAGGATGGGCCCGCAGGTACTCTTGAAGGGTATAGTGGATCAACCGGACCGTGGAAGTCTCCTTGTCTACAGTAATAAGTCCTTGACAACAGGCTAACAGTGTCCCTGTTGAAGGAACATTATCGCTATTGAGATGTGGTGACCCGATTTCGACTGATAGGGCGTGGCATAGTTCATCGGCCTTCAAGGGCCTCTCCGAGTGCGAGATCCACATCAAAGCTGCCATGCCAAGCCTCGCTTTCTCACCACCTTGCCCCTTTATCCGATCCAATGTTGCACTATAAGCATCCCCCAACCCCAGGCCACTGGTCATCGCATTAAGCTTTTGTCGCCTGCGATGGATTGTAGTCAATGGTATCCGGAAGGTTTTCACGCTAAGTGCATGGTATTCAAAAGGTTTACCCCATTTCTTTGTCCTTGGTATGCTCGTGATATTTCCTCCGGGGTCTCCTCCAGTCCGCAAACAAGCTGCTTGAGTAGGGCGCCCAGCATGCTGGTGGGGGACTGCTCCTTTTGGACGGCGAAGTCAAAATAAAAGCATGCGACGGTGGCATTCCGCCCCCCCGCCTGGTCACATAACTCATCTATCACCAATGAGCTAACATCGCGGCCTGTCAGCACTTTCCCTCATTCTTCCATTCATCGAAGTTCGCCTTTGTTACCTAATATAAGTTTTGACAACGCCAGGATCCCCCCCCATAGCAGAACAAAACTGCGTTATTGGATTCACTTCCCCCACTTCCGGCGTCCCAGTTTCTAAATTCCTCGGTTTGTAAGAGCCATTCCCCTACATTTTCCACCCGGCGGGCTTGAATGTCGTGATGCTTTAACTTGGGGTCTAGAGGGGATGACCAGCATAGGAGATTATATCTGTCATCGGCAAGGGTCAGGTTATTCGTAATAGTCGCGTTCGGTAGGTTAACAGTCGTGTTCAAAGAGTTGGTATTATTACTGAATGATTGAGACATTTTCTGATTTTCACTGTTTAGGATATTGTTGTAAATGATGGATAGATAGTGGAGTCGCTCGAATACCGGTGGTGGAATTCCTCGAGGCTGAAGAAAAGCGGGGCTTTTTGTGAAACCTCTTAGATACATCAAGGCCGTCCAATCAATCTCCACTAAATTTGTGTCATCAACACTTTGCCTGCGCCTATCGCATTGGTGGGGGAAATGTCACACCTCTGGAAGTGCTATCCTACGATAGCATAAATCTTGCGCTGCGATGAACGAACACCCTAGAGCCCCAGCTGTGGAATCAGCCATACCGATATACATACAAGCACACCAAGCCCTCTAAATGAGCTAACCGAGAGACGTAGATCTCACCTAACTTAAAGCATTACAGCATAGATATTCGTGCATCGGTACCTGCCGCCCCGCGCTAAGTTATGTCAAGATAGGGACCTTGTCCTTTGATACCCACTGAGACCGCAAGTACAGTGCTCATGCAGCGCAGCGCGGTGCCGGGATAGTAAGCGGTTACATCTATTATAATTTTCCCTATCGTTCTAATGACCGAAGAGTAAATTCGCCAAAACCAAATACCGATTAGCGGCTAACCTAAGCAGTGACTCGAAGAGCGGTTGAATGTGTTAATAAATAGCCTTATATTAGGGCCTAAGATAATCCAGGATGCAAGATTTACCACTAAGCTAACTACGGGAGGCAGCAGAGCAAAGACCTGGTGAACAAACCATGAAATAAATTATCATACCATTTAGGCAAAATTCTTAGTATACTATACCCTAGAATATAACAAAACTACCCTGATTGGTATAGCATGATACGCGCAAAAAAAACTAACTCTCCTTCAATCTGTTCATGCTCTTTCCTTGATGGTTTTATAACGTCACAGACCGTCACTCGTATAAGTTTGGTTTCGAACTGTGAGTTTATATAGCGCACCATACGATGCAATACGATACGATACGGTAGCCCGCGGTAACCCATACACCATTAGCCGGGCCAGTATTAAAAATACTTTGGGTCTCATGGGAGATGTATGAGGGCGAGGGTTTACGCAGAGCGTAGAGAGGAGGAAAAGTGACCCCGATCTAACTTTTTAAATACGAAATTAACCCACGATATTGCTGAGAATATCCCGGATCCAACTTGTACCCTCCTCGCTAGCACTTTCACGAGCCCTCCCCCTTATATACTACTGAAACCTCATCTTTTCTCTAACCACCCTCCATTTTCCGCAAGTTGGCTGTCGATAATCCGCTTGATGTAAAGAAACTTAATTTATCAGCACTTTCTGCAGCGCAAACTCCCATAGAAAGCACAGAATTATCTGGCGGTTTTCTCGTGCGAGATACTGTTTTCTAGTATTGTATCCTGCAGCTGTGATTTACGGTACAAGAGCAGTTGTTTACAAGACTGTAATGTACGTATTCTTTGAGCACTCATAACCTAGGGCATGATAAGGCGTTCCCTACTTGATTGGGGAGATCATATAGATTTGTGACGCCCAACCTAAACGGCGGACAAAGGCCCTAAGAAAAAATTGTGTAGTGGGGGAAAGGGGGCTAAGGAAGGATGGAGTGTCCCTCCCAGCTCTCGCAAGTCGACACCACACAGCACTGGGGGGCTGTTCAGCCACTCTTGACGGATTTGGATGAGATACCGGTGCTGGCAGAATGGGGTTGATTTCATAGTTAAATGACTCCTTACTATATTAGTTTTCCTTAATGCGCAAGATTAAAAAGTGTGGACAGCCTCCCAGCCTTCTAGCTCACCGGGAGGGGAGTGGCATACAAGCATGACCTTTGCCAATCCATGCCCATAGTGGAAACCAATCACCGTTATGCTTCAGTGAACAACTTGCCTCTACGTCACTTCTTACGAGTGTTAGAAATGCTTGCGCTTCATATTTTTCTCCCTACACCTAAACAACCCTCAAGTTTATACTTCAAAGAGGGAAAAGGGGGGGGAAAGGAATCGTAGACAAAGCGAGTGAACAACAAATGCATAAGGAGGATTTAAAACCAAGAAAGTAAGAGTGGCGGGAACCCGAAGCCATACCGGTCTCTCAATACAAGATAATACCCCCCCCCCCCCCCCCCAACAACAACGCTAATATCTAAGTTACAAAAAGAAACCGACAAATCTTGACTCAGCTACATAAAATGGGGAGGCAGGTTTGAAAGGGTATGTGATAGATGTGTGCACTCTGTTCGGAAACGACTTCCCGATCAAAAGAAAATATTTAAGGTGAGATTCTGTGGCATAGTAACCGCGAAGGGAATGAAAGAGGGCAATTAGCACAAGGCAGGGCTCTAAACAGTGGGAGGAGGCTAGGATAGGAGGGGTAGGTAATGGCGGCGACGGGTGTGTTTATAGAGAAGTTTTGACTGTTGCGGGAATAGCACGTAGGGCATTCGTATTTGAAGGCGGGAAGGAGGGCTATGCGTCATTAAGCTTAGGTCATGCTGGGGGTGTCAGATGCTAGGATTGCAGTAGCACTACAACCCCCGCATGGCCATACCTAGTAGCTAACTGGAGTGGTGTTTGGCCGTCGTTGTCTAGTTTTCTGGGATTGACATCGTCCCGCCCGAGTAGTACTTTCACCACCCCTTCGCGCCCATACTCAGCAGCATAATGGAGTGGTGTTCTGCCGCCCTTGTCTGGTTTATCGGGGTTGACGTCGTCCCGCTTGAGTAGCATTTTCACCACTCCCTCGTGCCCATACAAAGCAGCACACCAGAGCGGTGTTCGGCCGTACGCACCTGGTTTGTCGGGGTTGACGTCGTCCCGTCCGAGTAACATTCTCACCACTCCCTCGTGCCCATACAAAGCAGCACACCGGAGTGGTGTTCGGCTGTGGGCACCTGGTTTGTCGGGGCTGACACCGTCTCGTCTAAGCAGTATTTTCACTACTTCATCGTGCCCATTCGAAGCAGCCCACACGAGAGGTGTATTGCCCACGCAATCTATTTGGTTGATGTCGCAACCTTCCGCCTCTACTAAACTAGCCACAAGCTTAACAATCCCGAAGAGTGATGCACAGTGTAGACCACTGAAAAAAGGGGGCTTATCGAAATCAGTCTTGTACAAAAACAGGATATGGCTTTTCAAGAGGATTTTAGTAGATATGTGGTTGTTATAGTCGCCAAATATCCTTAGTGCAAGCGACTTCGCACAATCTGAAAGCTCCCTTTTTGCATGGACTCCCCAATACAGAGAAGAATATTCGAGAAAGGGCATTCCTTGGTGATAGGGAGAGAGACTGATCGAAAGAGCCTTGACCTGCTGGGAATTCAGATAACTTAAGCAGGTTTCGGCCATTGTCGAGTGAGCTGCGCCAAAAAGCTCGGGATGGGCCCGAAGGTACTCTTGAAGGGTATAGTGGATCAGCCGGACCGTGGAAGCCTCCTTGTCTACAGTAGCAAGTCCTTGGCAACAGGCTAGAAGTGTCCCTATTGAAGGAATGTTGTCGCTATTGAGATGTGGTGACCCGATTTCGACTGATAGGGCGTGGCATAGTTCATCGGCCTTCAAGGGCTGCTCCGAGTGAGAAATCCACATCAAAGCTGCCATTCCAAGCCTCGCTTTCTCACCACCTTGCCCCTTTATCCGATCCAGTGTTGCACCATAAGCATCCCCCAACCCCAACCCACCAGTCATTGCGCTGAGCTTTTGTCGCCTGCGATGGATTGTAGTTTCTTGCAGCACTGCGTCGATATTTAGCGAGACCAACAGGAATCTAGACATGTATCTGTCAGTGGATAACTTGAGGCAGCTCCCCAAGTATTGTTGCTCTAACGTACATTTCAGAAATATCTTCAGGAATTTTCTTCAGAATGTCTGCCTTCAGGCTACTGTCCATCGCATCCGGGGTTGCATCCTCACGCAGCCTGCTATGAAGATATCGAATAATATCATCTCTCTTGGGGCTTATGGATACACTAGCTACTCTTCCTGCAAGACACCTCCTGATCTCGGGTCGAATGTGCTGTCTCCCAGTCACGAATATTCGTGTGCCTGGAGACCTTTCGAGAATCTGATTTAGCGAATCAAGAATTTTGACTCGATGTCCTGCCGCACACTCATCCATAGCGTCGACGCATATGAACGTGCACTTTTTGGAAGAGGTGGTTTGCATCATCTTCACAATATCGGAAAGTTTCGGTCCCCGTCCACCAATGGCATTTCTTTGTCCCTGGTATGCTCGTGATATTTCTTCCGGGGTCTCCTCCAGTCCGCAAACCAGCTGTTTGAGTAGGGCCCCCAGCATGCTAGTAGGGGACTGCTCCTCTTGGGCGGTGAAGTCAAAATAAAAGCATGCGACGGTGGCATTTCGTCCTCCGGCCTGATCACATAACTCGTCTATCACCAATGAGCTAACATCACGGCATGTTAGCACTTGCCCTCATTCTTCCATTCATCGAGGTTCGTCCTAGTTACCTAATATAAGTTTTGCCAACGCCAGGATCCCCATAGCAGAACAAAACTGCGTTATTGGATTCACTTCCCCCACTTCCGGCGTCCCAGCTTTCAAATTCCTCGGTTTGTAAGAGCCATTCCCCTACATTTTCTACCCGGCGGGCTTGAATGCCATGATGCTTTAACTTGGGATCGAGAGGGGATAGCCAGCGTAGGAGATTATTTCGGTCATCGGTAAGGGTCAGGCTATTTGTAATAGTCGCGTTCGGCAGGTTAAGAGTCGTGTTCAAAGAGTTGGTATTATTACTGAATGATTGATGAGACATTTTCTGTTTTTTACTATTTAGGATATTGTCGTAAATGATGGATAGGTAGTGGAGTAGCTCGAATACCGGTGGGGGGGTTCCTAAGGGCAGAAGAAAAGCGGGGTCTTTTGTGAAACCTCTTGGATACATCAAGGCCGTCCAATCAATCTCCATTAAATTTGTGTCATCAACGCTTTTCCTATGCCTACCACATTAGTGGGGGAAATTTCACACCTCTGGAAGTGCTATCCTACGATAGCATAAATCTTGCGCTGCAATGAATGAACACCCTAGAGGGCCAGCTGTGGAATCAGCCATACCGGTATATACATACAAGCACACCAAGCCTCCTAAATGAGCTAACCGAGAAACTTAGATCTCACCTAACTTAAAGCATTACAGCATAGATATTCGTGATATCATAGGTCAGAAAGTTATTCATATCGCCTCGTGCCAGGTTCTGTAAAGATAAGGACCGTGCCCTTTGATACCCACTAAGACCACCAACTACAGCGCGGGAGCACGGTGTCAAAATAGCAGGCGGGTACATCTATCATGATCTATCCCGTCTCTCTAATGATCGAGGAGTAAGTTCGTCAAAATCAAATATGGTTCGACGGTTAACCTGAGTAGTGGCTCGAAGAGTCGTTGAATATCTTGATGCATAGCCCCCTGCTAGGCCCTGGGATAATTCAGGATGCAAAATTTACCACTAGACTGACTAAGCGAGACAGCAGTTTAAAGACTCGATTAATAACTCCACCATAACATTATACTCGAGCAGACAACATTCTTAGTATACTGCGCCCCAGAGCATAAGCAAAACTTCTCTGATCGGCACAGCACATGCAAAAAACTTAACTCTCCTTCTGTCCGTAATACTCTTTCCTCAGTGATTTTAGAACGTCACACACCGTCACTCGTAGGGGTTTGGGGCTCGAAGGGTCTACACACGGCGAAGGAAAAGAAACTCCGATCTGGCTTTTTAAACGAACAATTAACCCATAACATTGTGGATAAGAGCATCGTGGACCCAACCTGCATCCTCCTCACCCAAACTCCCATACACACACTTTCCCCCTCATATGCTACCCAAGCCCCACCCTTAAGCCCCTTGCCTAACTACCCCCTATCTCCGCAAGTCGACCATCTGAAATTCGCTTGGCATAAAGAAACCCAATTTATCCGCACCCTCTGCAGCATGAACTCTTATGACAAAAGACACCGTTATTATGATAATAGCATTATATTTTGTGTGAGATACCGTTTTCCGGTACTGCATCATACAGCTCTAATTTATCCCAAGGCATGATAAGGATTTTCCTACTTAGTAGAGGAGATCATATAAGTTCGTGACGCCCGACTTGAGCGGCGGGCAGAACGCCCCGAGAAGAAAAAGAAATTGTGTAGTGGGGAAAAGGCGACTAGGGCAGGATAGAATATACCCCCCAACTCTCTCTTGTTAGTCGGCACCACACAGCACTAGGGGGCTGTTCAACCACCCTTGACGGATTGGGATGGGACACCGGCGCTCGCAGAATCGCGGTCGATTTCATAGTTAAAAGACTCATCACTGTATTAATCCCCGATGTCCAAGACTAAAAAGTCTTGATAGCTTCCCAACCTCGCCTCCTAGCTCATGCCAGGAGGCCAGTGGCACGTAAGCATGACTTTTATTAAACCGTGTCCAAGTGGAAACCAATCGCCATTACGCCTTAGCGAACAACTAGCCTTTGCGTCGTTATTCATGAGTATCAGAAGCACTTGTTTTCCGCTATATATCTAAACTGTCCTCAGGTCTATGCTTTAAAGGCCAGGAAAGGGGAAAAAGGGGAATTGTAGAAAAAATAAATGAACCAGTGTGCGAAGATCTACAGCAAAAAAGCAAATATACCATATGACAGAAATCTAAAGCCACACAGGCTTACCCCAATTCAATAGAAATGACCCCCCAGCAACCCCAAGCTCTAGGTTATGAACAGAAACTGACAGATTTTAAGTCAACATAAGAAAATACGGATGGAACTTTAGAAGGTATATGATAAATGTATACATTCTACTCAAAAACGACTCCCCCAACCAAAAGAAATATTCGGAATGAGTTTCCGTGGGATGCTTACACCAGAGGAATAGAAAGAGGGCAATTAGCACAAGGCAGAATTTTAAGCAGTAAGAGGCTAGGGTAGGATAGGGGGGCAAGCGATGGCGATGACAGACGTGTTTATAGAGCCGCTGCGGCCTCTGCGAAAATAGCAGACAGGGCATCATATTCGAAGGCGGGAAGGAGGGTGATGCTTCATCAGGATTAGGCCGTGCTGGGTGCGGTAGATGCTAGGGATTGTAGTAACTCCACCACTCCCGGATAGTCATTCCTAGCAGCCCACCAGAGCGGTGTTCGGCCGCCGTTATCTGGTTTCCCGGGACTGACATCATCCCGTTGGAGTAGTAGTTTCACCACCCCCCTATGCCCATACCTAGCAGCACAATGGAGTGGCGTTTGGCCGTCCTTGTCTGATTTATTGGGGGTGACGTCGTCCCGTCCAAGTAGCAGTTTCACGACTTGGTCTCGCCCACCCCAAGCAGCATGATAGAGCGGTGTTCGGCCGTACACATCTAGTTTGTCGGGGTTGACATCGTCCCGTTCGAGTAGTAGTTTCACCGCTCCCTCTTTCCCGCACCCAGCAGCATGATAGAGTGGTGTTCGGCCGTACACATCAGGTTTGTCGGGGTTGACATCGTCCCGCCCAAGCAGTAATTTCACCACTCGGTCTTGCCCACTCCAAGCAGCATGATAGAGTGGTGTTCGGCCGTACAGATCTGGTTTGTCGGGATTGACGTCGCCCCGTGCGAATAGTAGCTTCACCACTCCCTCTTTCCCACACCCGGCAGCATGATAGAGTGGCGTTCGGCCGTACACATCTGGTTTATCGGGGTTGACATCGTTCCGCCCGAGTAGTAATCTCACCATCCCCTCTTCCCCATTCAAAACAGCACGGTGGAGTGGTGTTTGGCCGTCCCCGTCCGGTTTGTCGGGGCTGACGTCGTCCCGTCCGAGTAGTAGTTTGACCACTCCCTCTTCCCCACACCCAGCAGCATGATAGAGCGGTGTTCGGCCGTACACATCCGGCTTATCGGGGTTGACGTCGTCCCGTCCGAGCAGTAGTTTGACCACCCGGTCTTGCCCACTCCAAGCAGCACGATAGAGTGGCGTTTGGCCGTACACATCTGGTTTGTCGGGGTTGACGTCGTTCCTTCTGAGCAGTAGTTTCACCACTCGGTCTTGCCCACTCCAAGCGGCACGATAGAGTGGTGTTTGGCCGTACACATCTGGTTTGTCGGGGTTGACGTCGCCCCGTCGGAGTAGTAGTTTCACAACCCCCTTTTGCCCACTCCAAGCAGCACGATAGAGCGCTGTTCGGCCGTCCCCATCTGGTTTGTCGGGGCTAACATCGTCCCGTCCGAGTAGCAGTTTCACAACTCCCTCTTGTCCACTCCAAGCAGCACGATAGAGTGGTGTTTGGCCGTCCCCATCTGGTTTGTCGGGGCTGACGTCGTCTCGTCCGAGTAGTAGCTTCACCACTCCCTCGTGCCCATTATTAGCAGCACACCAGAATGGTGTTCGGCCGAACACATCTGGCCTGTTAGGACTGATGTTGCCCCGCCCGAGTAGCATTTTCACCACTCCCTCATGTCCATCCTTAGCGGCAAGAGAAAGTGGTGTTTCCCCGTACTTACACGCTTTGTCGGGATTGGTGTCGCCCCGTCCCAGTAGTATTTTCACCACTCCCTCTTGCCCATTCCGAGCAGCAAAATGGAGTGGCATTCGGCCCCCATTATCTGGCTTGTCGGGGTTGACGTCGTTCCGCCCGAGTAGTGTTTTCACTACTCCCTCGTGCCCATTCTTAGCACCAAGCAAAAGTGGTGTTTGGCCGTACACATCTGGTTCGTCGGGGTTGATGTCATCCCGCCCAAGCAATACTTTCACCACTTCCTCGTGCCCATTCAAAGCAGCCCAAGCGAGAGGTGTATTACCCGCGCAATCCATTTGGTTGATATCACAACCTTCCACCTCTAACAAACTAGCTACAACCTCAACAATCCCAAAGACCGACGCACAGTGTAGACCACTGAAAAGAGAAAGTTTATTGAAGTTAGTCTTGTGCAAATACGGGTTCCGGGTTTTCAAGAGGATTTCAGCAGATATGTGGTTGCTGTAACCGCCCAATAGCTTCAGCGCAAGCGACTTCGCGCAATCTGAAAGGTCCCTTTTTGCATGGACTCCCCAATACAGAGCAGAATACTGGAGGAAGGGTGTTCTTAGGGGACAGAGAACGAAACAGGTGGAGGGACTGGTCAAAAGGGGCTTGACCTGCTCGGAATTCAGATAACTTAGGCAGGTTTCGGCAATTGTGGAGTGAGCGGTATCAAAAAGCCCGGGATGGGCCCGAAGGTACTCTTGAAGGGTAAGGTGGATTAGCCGGACTGTAGAAGCCTCGTCTACAGTAATGAGTCCTTGGCAACAGGCTAGCAGTGTCCCTATTGAAGGAACGTCATCGTTATTGAGATGTGGTGACCCTATTTCGACTGCTAGGGCGTGGCATAGTTCATCGGCCTTCAGGGGCTGCTCCGTGTGAGAAATCCACATCAATGCCGCCATTCCAAGCCTTGACTTCTCACCACCCTGCCCCTTTATCCGATCCAGTGTTGCACCATAAGCGTCCCCCAACCCCAGGCCGCCGGTCATTGCGCTAAGCCTTTGTCGCCTGCGGTAGATTGTAGTTTCTTGTAACACTGCATCGATATTCAGCGAGACTAGCAAGAATCTAGAGATGTATCTGTTAGTGGATAACTTGAGGTAGCTTCCCAAGTGTTGTTGGTTCAACGCACATTTCTGAAATCTCTTCAGGAATTTTCTTCAAGATGTCCGCCTCTAGACTACTGTCCATCGCATCCGGGTTCGTATCCTCGTGCAGCCTACTATGAAGATACCTAATAATATCATCTCTCTTAGGACTTATTGATACACTTGTCACTCTTCCTGCAAGACACCTCCCGATCTCCGGTCGAATGTGCGGTCTCCCGGTCACAAATATTCGAATGCCTGGAGACTTTTCAAGAATCTGGTTTAACGAATCAAGAAGCTTAACTCGGTTTCCTGCCGCACATTCATCCAGAGCGTCGATGCATATGAACGTGCGCTTTCTGGACGAGGCCATCTGCATCATCTTCACAATATCGGAAAGTTTCGGTCCCCTCCCACCAATGGCGTTTTTTTGGACTTGGTACACTCTCGATATCTCCTCCGGGGTCTCCTCCAGTCCGCAAACCAACTGTCTCAGCAGGGCGCCCAGCATGTTCATGGGGGACTGCTCCTCTTGGGCAGCAAAGTCAAAATAAAAGCATGCGACAGTGGCATTCTGTCCTTCAACCTGATCACACAATTTGTCTATCACCAACGAGCTAACATCGGGGCTTGTCAGTACTTTCCCTTTTTCTTCGATCCCTCGAGGTTCGTCCTTGTTACCTAATATAAGTTTTGCCAACGCCAGGATCCCCGTAGCAAAACAAAACCGCATCATCAGATTTATCTCCCCCACTTCCGGCGTGCCAGCTTCTAAATTCCTCAGTTTGTAAGAGCCATTCCCCTACATTTTCGACTCGGCGGGCTTGAATGCCCTGATGCCTTGACTTAGGAACTAGAGGGGATAGCCAGTCCAGGATATTATTCCGATCATCTGCAAGGCTCAGGTTATTCGTAACAGTCGTGTTCGACACGTTAACAGTCGTGTTCAAAGAGTTAGCGTTATTACTGAATAATTGAGACATTTTCTGTTTTTTTGCTGCTTACGATATTGTAAATGATGGCTGGTAGAGTCGTTGACTACGGATGGTGGAATTCCTGGGGATTAAAGAAAAGCGGGGTCGTTGTCGAACCCCTTGGATACTTCAGGGGCGCCTAAATGAAGCTCCCCCAACTCGTGACAACACCTCTTGTGCCTACCGTAAAAACTGGAATAATTGGCCCTCATTAGTTGTCTAGAATTCCCCCTTTGGATTAAGAGGGGAAAGACACACAATGAAAAAAACTTACCCTCAAGTACTCGGCGATTTCTAAAGCATCCGGAATCTTGGTACTGATTTGTATGAGTCTTGGCGCCAAGCTGTCCGAATATTAAAAAAAATCTCCGAGTATCATACCAGCGTGAGGGCCAATTATTCCAGTTTTTACGGTACCCCATTGGCACATTACTGTTCACTCATAATACCGGTACGAGTATGGCAGTTCTCATGCCCTAACGTGTACAGTACATACCGTAGGGCAAACATACTGCACGGAAAAATAAACACCATCTTTGCAACACACCTGTAATTTAGCAGTAAAGTTGGGTGATTAATCACCTAAGCTAGCCCTCGGTAGTGTAAGAGTTACCCGGAATCCGGATCCTACTTTTATCCCAACAGTATTGGCTTCTTGGCATTGCGGGAGACCTTGAGATTGCCGTAAGTCTTTATTCCAGTTACATCTGCGACAGGGGCCTATTTTGTTCCCGAATTCTAGTCCGCAGATCCAGTGATGGATTGAAGGATGTGTCAAAGGTCGGCGTGTATTTGTTGGGCTCTGATAAATAAGCGGATGGTGGCATGGGTTATGAAGCATAAGAGTGGCAAGCAGTAGCCTGGAGTACAGCATGAGACTAGACAATATCGTATCATATAATTATAAGCTCGATAGTCATGCACAATTTGCCTCGCACTAGGAGTGAACCTAGAATATCGTACGGTACGGTACCGTATTAACTCGTATAAGAGAGCGGTGTGCTAGGACGTCTGAGTTGCCTCTCCTAGTTAGGTCGGGGGTGTTTTTCTTTTTTATTTGTCTTGGAAGG
>Ga0307507_10006682_pt1 | contig 17435 bp, 3 predicted proteins | sample 7_EM_MG_FD_207223 | JGI IMG/M metagenome (GOLD analysis project Ga0307507, IMG submission 207223) | Populus trichocarpa ectomycorrhiza microbial communities from riparian zone in the Pacific Northwest, United States - 7_EM | ecosystem: Host-associated > Plants > Roots > Unclassified | place...
AGGCTGGTCTCCAGGCCAATATTAAGAAGTTGGAATTTAGTGTTAAGCGTATAAAGTACCTAGGTTTTATTATTAGTATAGACAGAATTAAGGCCGACCTAGAGAAAACGGCCATAATTAACCAGTGGATACCCCCACGGACTATAAAGGGGGTATAATTATTTTTAGGTTTTTATAACTTCTACTAATACTTTATTAAGAACTATAGCAGGATCGCCTGGCCTCTTAACTGCCTTACTAGGAAAGACCAGCCATTCCACTTTGACGCTATATATATGCAGGCCTTTAATAAGCTTAAAAAGCGGCTGGTATTAGCTCCCCTACTTGCCTACTTTAACCCAGAATGGCCCTTAATGCTAGAAACTAATGCCTTAGATGGTGTAATAGCCGGTGTTTTTTCCTAAAAGTAACTGAACGGAGAATGGCACCCTATTATATACTATTTAAAGACTATAATAGATGCTAAGCTAAACTACTATATCCATAATAAAGAAATGCTGGCTATTATCTCTAGCTTTTAGCACTGGCGTATATAGCTAGAGGGGACCCCTAAGCCTATTAAGGTAGTTTCGGATTATAAGGCCCTAGAATACTTTATAACAACTAAGGCCCTTACGGCCTGCTAGGTATACTAGGCGGATATCCTATCTTAGTTTAACTTCTTAATTATATATAGACTAGGCGCTATAAACCGTGCGGATGCTTTTATAAGGCGTAAACAGGACCTAGGTAACTAGGCGGCTATAAAGATTTTATTACGGACCTAGGCACTACTATAACCAGAGCACCTTAACCCCTAGATATAGGCAGAACTAAATATAGACCCTTTAGACGCTAAGATATACCCTGTTAACTTTATGGAACTTAACCTTATTAATAAACTACTATAGGCAAACCGTACAGCCCCTTCTCTACAGGAGTGCTGTGAAAAGGTAAAGGATGCTACTAGCCTATAGTCCCTTAAAAACGGACTGCTTAAGCACTAGGAACGGCTAGTGGTGGCAGAGAAATAGAATTTATAGACTTGGCTTATTGCTAAAGCATATACTTAGGTCTCTATGGCCTACCCTAGAAAAAATAAGACCTGTAGAATTATTGGCAACCGCTACTACTAGCCTGGAATGGTTATAGATATTAACCGCTATATATAGAACTGCGACAATTACCATAGGTCTATAATTCCACGAGACAAGACCCTAGGGCTATTAAAGCCACTCCCAATACCAGAATCCCCCTAGTAGTATATCTCTATAGACTTCCACGAGTTACCTATAGACCGTAACGGATATGATATAGTTATAATCCTAGTTAACCGCTTTAGCAAGCGCCCATTCTTAATCCCCTATTATAAGAATATTGATGCTAAAGAGGCGGCCTAACTATATATCTACTATGTCTACCAAATTTATAGACTACTAGATACTATCGTATCCGACTATAAGCTGTAGTTTATATCAGCCTTCTGGAACGAGTTCACCTAAATTCTAGGTATTAGGCTAAAGCTCTCTACGGCATACCACCCCCAGATAGACGGTTAGACGGAGATTATAAATTAATACTTAGACCAGAAACTCTGGCCCTTTATTAACTACTTTTAGGATAACTAGAGCGGACTACTACCTATAATAGACTACGCCCAGGCAACCCTACCCTATAACTCTATAGGGTTTGCACCTATTTAGCTAGAAATGGGATACTTACCCCATATAAGCTTTAACTAGAAGAGACCGGAAGGACCACAGACCATACGCGAAAAACTATCTTATAAGGAAGCACAGCAGTATGCTAGACGCTTAGAAGAAGTATAAATGGTAGCCCGTAAGAACCTAGAGAAGGCCTAGAAATTAATAGAACAGTAGGCAAATAAATATAGGCGCGAGCCTAACTTTACTATAGGCAATAAGGTCTAGGTTATAACAAAGAACTAGAAGACAGAACGGCCTAGCCGTAAGCTAGACTATAAGATAGCAGGACCATATAAGATTCTTAATAAAGAAGGCAACTTATATAAGGTTAAACTCCCAGACTTAATTAAAGTCCACCCTATTTTCTTACCAGATAAGCTATGGAAAGCTATAAATAACCCACTACCTAGACAAAAGAATAAGCCTCTACTACCGATTTAAGTTAATGGCGACAATAAATGGGAAGTTAATGAAATACTAGCCTATAAACTAGTATAAGGAACGCTAAAATACTATATCTAATGGAAAGGTTACGATCTAGACCTAACCTGGTACCCTGCCTGGAACTTTATAGGTTGCCCCTAGAAGCTTAAAAAATTCTATAACCAATACCCTAACAAGCTAGGACCCCCAAAGTATCTAAACAAGTAGATGGAGTGCTAGTATAGCAAAGATGATAAGCTACCTATTAAGCATATAGATAAGAACACCCTATGGACATAATACGGACATACAAAGCCTAAGGGCAGGCTTTTTTGGAGGGGGGGGTAATGTTATAGTGCTAGTGGAAAACGGTGAATTATGGTAGACGTTATGGTAAACGCCGAGTTACATAAGTCCACGTAACTAGAGGACCGCATAAAACTTCGCACGGCGCTGCTATTCTTCTCCCTTCCTTTCTCTAGCTTTGGATCCTCGTTTATAGACTACCAATTGTACAGGCTTGCGCGTCCCTCATGCCGTGCTTATGCCTCGATTGACTGAGTCGCTAACAGTGGCCGGGGTAGGGGATATAGTAGAGGGTACAATTAATATTAACCATAAAGCAATTATAGAGGTCCTTATGGAGGTTTATCTTAAAATAATTAACAGAAAAAATGCTACATTTATAAGAAGCCAAATTACTAGTTAACTAGGCACCCTCTTAACAGATAAAAGGAGGCATATAATAAGTTTCGCCAAAGCGCACAAAATGTTGGAAATTATAAGGTTACTATAGCCTACTTCTAAAGCTTTCTGGTTTAATATAAAGGCGAAGAAGATCTTAAGGGTGAGGTTAACGAGGCCAAACAGCTCCTTATAGATATAGAAATTGAGGACTACTCTCCCGACCAATACTTTACCAAGTATAGTGAGGTAAATGGCATATAAACCATTACTGTCCTTAATAACCAATCTACGCTCTATTCTATTATAAAGTTAGATATCTTTAATAAGCTAAAGAAAAGTTCCGCGTTCTCCTTTAACAACAGATACTCGGCGAACGTCTTCTATAGTATTATGCCAGATACTAGAGCCGTAGGAGTATCTATAGTAGGAGAACCTTAAGTTCGAGCTCTTTAGCAGCTTAATAGCTCTATTTAGATTAACTAATTAACGGCAGGCTAATATATAATTCGCTTTGGCAAGGGTACTGCAATCTCTCTTAACACAATTAAGGTCTAAACCCTGTTAGGATATATCACTTTCCATATTATTCCTGCGAACACCCCATTTCTATTCTGCATCTAAGATATAGATAAGTTAGGCATTAAGCTCAATAACCTTAAGAATATGCTCGTTTAGGGAGATAATTAGGTGCCCATTGTACGCAAGTGGGGTTACCCTTGGTTGCTACTTTAACAGCTAAAAAGGAGCGTTGCTTAGAGCTATTTAACTAAGTTGGAGTTATATCAACTACACCGTCACTTTAGTTACCTATTAGTTTATAGATTGCTTAGGGTTCTTTAGCAAGCAGGTTATAAAGTTAAGGCTAAGACGATTAAGTATCTTATAAAGTACTGCTATTACTGCTAAATAAACTAGAAGTCCCCTGGCCGATTTAAGTTTACCCTTAAAAATAACTACAACTTCAACTTCTGTATTATTATTGACATTATATATCTTAGCGGCAAGCTAGTACTCTAAGTTATTAACCTCTTAACTTCCTTCCAAGCCGCACGTTTCCTAAAGGATATATTAGCTAGGAACGCATAGGATACTCTTTAATTATACTAGATTAATATCTACCTAGGACCCCCTAATTAAGTTATTTATAACGCAGGAAGGAACTTCTTATCTATAAAGTTTTGGTAATAGGTAAAGGTAATGGAAATTAAGGTTAAGGAAGTCCCTATTAAGGCATATAATAGTGTCGGAAAAGTAGAACGATATTATACGCCATTACGCCAAGTATATAAGATTATTTCTTCGGAACTAGAGGGCGCTAGCAAAAAGCTCATCTTACAAATAGCTGTTAAGGCTGTTGATAATTCCGCTGGCCCAGATGGGCTCGTACCTATATTGCTAGTCTTTGGCGCCTACCCTTAAATAACTAATAATTCTCCACTATCTCCATCCGTTACGCAACGAGCTGAGGCTATCCGTAAAGCAATAAAGGAGGTGCGCCGCATCTACGCTACGCGCTAGGTCAACGACGTACTAAGAATAAGAAACAGCCTAAACACCTTAATTATAACAGATCTACCACTCTAATCTAAAGTACGGGTATGGCGTAAGAAAGGGGGCTGGTTAGGCCCATATATACTTATCGCTATTAAGGGTTAAACTTATACTCTTTAGATGCCCTATAGACCCACTTAATTCCGCTTAACTGTTGTTAAGCCCTACTATAGGGATAACAGTTTTGAGCCTTTATAGGATGCCCTAGAGGATACCCTAGAGGAGAACTATAATTAATGTGCTCTAGAAGGCGACTATAATTCTAATACAGTTGTAGCAGATGTGCCGTAACTACGACGCGGTAGAGGTCGCCCAAAAGGATCACGAAATCGCTAATATCTTGTTGATTTTAAAGAGCAATTCATTACCACCATTAAGAGTAGAGTTAAGTTGTTAATGGCCTTTATAACAGCTAAAGAGAAGGCGGACTTTGAGCTCGCAAAACAACTCTAAAAGAAAGGCCATATTATAACTCTAGGAGCCCCTTTCTAAGCATTTAATAAGCAGGAGATTGACGGTTTTATTATAAGAGGAGTCTTTAAATTTAAGAAGTATAACCCTACTAAGTTTAATAGAGTTCACATCTTTAAGTTAAGAATAATTAATAAGATTAAGGGCAAAGCTACTAACGCCCTATTTAAGAAGTCAAGGCTAGTTATCTAAGATTATAATAATAACAGTAAGGAAGTAATTCTTATATAATCCCCTATAATTTAACAAGCTAGTTAGTGAGTTATTATTACGCTAGCTCCCTCCTTAATAAAAAATGGAATAACGGTTTATTTATAAGATATTACTTAGGCCTATACCCAATTAGAGACGTACCTTTAGCGCTTAATATTAGTATACCTTCTAGAACAAATTCGCCACTAATATCCCAAAGATATAATTATGGTTGTGCTTAAGCCATTATATAGAATCGCAGAGGTAGGAACTTACTAGTAGGCTACCTATAGCAAGCACCATAAAGAGAAGCTTTTAATAATAACTTCTATATTTGACCCCTGCTTCCTTATTACAACTACGGGAACTCCATTTGGAATTGTTGGCATGTAAACCAATAATACAATTATCTTAGAAGACAACCAATTCTTAGCTCTTAAAGAAGATAAGCTAGTAAAGGTAAATCTTATAGCAAAGCCAAAGGAAAAGCTTAATTTAATAATACTATTACTCTTTAATGGATGCATCCTCTCCCTAAATAAGGATTCTATTGCTTTACGCCAGAAGGGTCAAGGCAAAAAGATTAATGTTGTTAACGTTAATTCTCTAAAACAAGGATACGTGGAGCAACGCGCTTGTGGAGCTTATATTGCTTTTATCTGTCAACCTAAGGCTTCCTTTGATCTCTCTGTTGCCGCTTAGCACCAGGAACCAACTAGGGATGACGTTCTTGCCCTAAATAAGCGCCTTTTTTGGCAAATAAACCATCTCGATTAGGGACTACTCTACGTGCCTATTAATCTTCCCACCGCTAAGCTCTTTGTATTTATTGATGGATTGTTTATAAACAATAAAGATTTTAGCTCCTAGCTAGGATATAAGATTATTATCGCGAATAAATCTACTAGAGAGAATAACTTCATAATCCACGGCAATCTTATCTATTGGAGCTTAACCAAAAGCAAGTACGTTACTCGAAGCGTTCTAGCATTAGAGATATATAGAATAGTTGGCGGAGTTAATATGGCAATTGCAATTAGAACTACCCTTAAGATAATTATAGATTGGCTTAAACTCCCTACTATTCCTATAATCGTGTGCACCGACTCATATTCCCTCTATAAGTGTTTAGTTAAGCTTGGTTCTACAAAGAAGAAGCGTCTTATGATTAATATTATGGCACTTTAGTAATCCTACGAGCGTTGAGAACTCTTTAAGATTTAGTAGATTAATGGCCAAGACAACCCAGTAGATGCGATGACGAAGGCAAACCTAAACAAGGTACTAGAGACGTTTGTTAACACAAATACTCTACATATATAAGTTAAAGGTTAGGTTAAAAGGGAGTAGGAGATATAGCAATTCAAGAGCAGCTAATTAGGATTTTCTATGCCCGGTATAGAAAATTGCTATTAGCTCGCTTACCACTAGCGCCTTAGCGGCCCCTTGCCTTTACGTTAACCCCTAACACTCTTCTTCTTTTTCTTCTTAGCTTTGTATCTTTATATAGTAGCAATCTACAAGTATATATAGATGGCAACTATAAAAGAAGAGTTGCCAGTGTCGGGAATAAGGCAAGCGGTTGTCACGTGTTGTTACGTGTTGCCGCGGCACTAGCGTGGTAAGGAGCCTTAAGCTCCTCACCCTTCTTCATTTTTAATCATCAAGCTTTTAACCAACATCACTGTAACCTACTTGAGTAGTCGTTATTGGTAAGTCACCCAGTGTAACCAATAACCTTACTTTATACTTTTAAGGAACCTATAATAATAAGATAATATTCCTTACTAGCTATTATATTAAACCTAAAGAATAATCTAATACCTATACTTAACCTATAACGCCAATTAATTCTAGGAGAATTTAATTTATTAGCCCTAGCCTTAACCCCTAAGGGGAAGCATAGTGGCTTAAAAGATTATAATAACCTTAATAAGGTGGACACTAATAATGTTTTATTTTTTATTAACTATATAACTATAGATAAGTAAGCAAAAGTGCTACTATTTATTAAAATTAAAATATAAGACGCTGAGATATTTATAAAAATAGTAGTATAAGAACCTAATAAATACTACCTAAAGCTTATATAAGCTAAAATATATACTGCCTAAGATCGCGATATTATTTAAGATCTATAAGCTTATAAGGCGCTCGCCAATAATATATACTAAGAGACTAAAGATAACCTCTGTATATTTAAACGTGACGTCTAATAGTTAAAGAAGGCTAAAATTGTACTTATTGCTACAGTTACTGTCGGGACAATATTACGTGTGGTTACGTGGTCACGTGTCGCCGCGGCACTAGCGTGGCGAGGAGCCTTAAGCTCCTCGCCCTTCCTTATTAGAACAATCAAGAATTAATTAACCATCATCATACTATCTACGAACCGTAGCTACGTGATATCACCTTGTGTTACCAACAGTTACTAAAAAAGAAGGTATAATTAAATACCTATAATCTTAGCTTAATAAGTATATTTATAATAATACCAGATACCTCTTTACTGTATATAACGCTACTTAAGTCTTTATACCCCCAGTAACTTTACCTACTTAATACTTAATAGAGGGTTAGCGCTAAGTAGCTTTACCTAATAGGAACTTCTACTAAAGCGGCGATAATAAAAGCTATAATAATTAAACCTAAGCTGCTACTGTAAGGTTTAATATATTACTCTAATCCCTTAGTCTTTTAAGGAAACTATAAGAAATATAGCTACTAAAAAATATAAATCCGCGAGAAATTAACTTAAAGTGCTTACCTTTTTCCTATTAAAAACATTAAGATTGGCTATATTATCGGGCGAATAAAGGGTATACTATTTAATAGACTCTTTTTTAAGTAGGAGACTAATAGCTTTTAAAAGTAGTAGTTTTACTAAAAAGTCTTTAATAATCTTAACCTAATATACCGCAACTATAACCTATTAGCCACTAACTAAGCTAAACTACGTATCCTAAAGATAAGCTCTACTAAATTATTTAATAAGTTCTATATTAAATTCTAGAAATATACTAAATTCCTTACCTAAAACAATACTAAAGACTAAAAAGATTTCCTTAAAAAAGTTACTTATTGCCTTAGCTACGCAGCCGCTAGCCAAAACTATAATAATATTTACAATATAGTAACAGCCCTATAGAAGATTAAACAATAACTAAATTAGATTACTACTACTAATTCTTACCTAAAGCCCTTCTTATAGAAGCCCTCTAAACCCACTAAACCTATATATACTAAGCTACTAACGCTTACTACCTTAAATACCACTAGAGCCAATATTAACCTCTTTATACTAATCTTTCCGTAAAAACTCCTAAATAAAGAGCGCGAGCTACTCTAGAAACTAAGATACTGCTATAAATACCATTAAAAAGGCTATTATTATTACGGACAGCTTAAGTACGATGTTACGACTACTTGGGGAAGAGTCGGAAGAAGCTAGTTGGTTAATAAGGGCACGGTCCAGGATGGATCCGGTGGAACCATGTGACGAGGAATGGTAGCTGAGGTCACGTGATGTGATTTGTATAATCTGTGTAATCTGTGTAATCTATAGGATAGAGCAGATAGAGCACACGTACCTTATGGAGCGAAAGGATTTCTTAGGCGTATGGTTGTGTATTTAAAGGACCACAGTCCTTACCCAGATAGTTCTCTCTTTATAGTAAATCTTAGAATACAATTAGAGTTAATCTGTTAGGCAACCACTCCACCAGTTATTATTACATTGTTAACTTACTGTTTATACCTATATACCCAGCCCATTAACAGAATCCACCGTAGTTACTACTATAAGATTCCGTTATACATTTACTACTAAGGTTACAGTATTAAAATATAAGAGAAGTCGAACAATATACCACTAAAAGTACCAGTTATAACTACGGTAGCAACTACCTCGGGATCAGGAGATACTAGTATAGCAGATACGGACTTAGAGATGGTTATAAGAGGTTAGTTACAGGAAATAGTTAATCGCTTATTAGATAATAATAGGATACTTAAAGAACGCATTAATGGAATTAGAGCAGCAAAGGTTAAGTTACCTTTAATTAAACGATTCTTAGGAGAGAGGCTAAAGCTTAAGGGATTTCTTATATAGATGCACTTTAAGGTAATACAAGAAGGAGCAAAGCTAGCAATATCTGTGGACTAGGTAGCATACGCAGGACTATTTTTAATAGGAAGGGCGCTTAAGTAGTTTAAACCTTACCTTACTAAGATACAGATAAACGGTATAACGACTACTAACTAGGATATATAGTACGTGTTTATAAGCTAGAACGGGTTCGCGGAATAGTTAACATAAATATTTAGAGACCTAGAGGCAACAACTACAGCAGAACAAAAGCTTCAAAACCTAGTATAACGTACTTCAGCAATTAAGTATATAACGCAGTTTTAAACACTTGCTATATAGGTCGAGTAGAATAACAAGGCGCTTATAGCACAGTATAAATAAGGACTTAAGGCTAAAGTCCAGAACGCAATTATTCTAATAGAAGATGCGGACACCCTAAGGGAACTAATTAGTTAAGCAATTAAAATTAATAATAGGATTTTCCAAAGGGAACAGACTAAGAAGGGTTAGGATAGAGTTCTATAGTTATATAAGGCGCAGAGTACGCAGTAACAGACACAGAGTTAAAAACTATAGAATGGCGCAGAGCTAATAGACCTAAGCGGTACCAAAGAATCCAAGAGATAGATAAAGAAACTATGGAAACCTAGAGGTTAAGGATTAAGTAATTATAGGACTAAGGAGTAGAGGCTAAACCAGGGATCTTAGCAGCAGAAGATGTTTAGGCGGACTCCACAGCAAGAATAGTGGTTTAAGATAGGAGCTTGCATAAATTATAGAAAATAGGGTCATTTTGCTAGAGACTATAGAGGTGGTTAGAGTAACTACGTAGTAAAGGGCACTAGGTCGTTAGAGTATGATAATATAGATATAAGTGTATTACGTGGGACCAAGGAGTGTTTAATTAAACACTTTACATTTTATTATAACAACGTATACTAAATTTATAAGGACGCCAAGTATAGCGTAAGCTATTAGCTATAAGAGCTAGAGTTAAGAAGACTTAAAGGAACTAGAGAGTTAGATAAAGAACAAGATTAACTCTATAAGCTAGATTAAGATATTACAGTAACATGCGGATAAAGATTAGCAATAATAACAATAGAGTTAGAGTACTTATTAATTAATAGTAATAAGGAAGAAAAGGAGGCTAACTAGAAGCACTTAAACCTTAATAACGCAATAGAAGCAGAGACTAAAACCACTATAGAACGCGGATTAGTAACGGGTATTATAACACCATTAGATACGGCATCCATTACTTTATAAGATAGAAGGAGTAATACCTAAAGACGGTTAAGTAAGCAGACAATTGCTAATGCTAGCTTACCACTTATAAAAGGCAAAAGGCCACAGGCTTAAGATTCTTAAGATAAGATAAGACACACCTAAGATTTACAAAGAGTAATAAGGAAGGCTTAAGCACCTATAACGGACGAAAACCAATAGAAAAGAGTAATGGCTTAGTTTAAAGATAAATAAATAAGTATAGGACGTAAGTTTAAGAACTATAAGTTCAGAGAATAAGTAAGAACGTTAGTTCTAAGTAAATGTAGTATTTAGCCTAAAGATTAAAAAGTTAATATAGGAATTAAGAAGTAAGATAACTTTAAGGATCTAGCTACAAGATACAGAAAGTAAGAAACTATAGATAAGTTTAGGACAAAAATCATTATATAGCAAAAATAGAAACTAGACCAGAGATTTAGCATAATAGGTTATATAAGGGACAGAGTACCTATATAAAGAGTTACTAATAGGCCTAAGGTAGGGACGCCTAGAGTAAAGTAGTTAAATAAACTAGAATAAGAAGAGGATCTAGGGATTCTAACTAGGTTTAAGGAAAGATATACTAAAGGATATCACAACGCAGCGATAATAAGATACTTTCTAATAGATAGACTATATACACTAAACCAGTTATATGGAAAGTAGTATAGGCAACAACATAATAATAAATAGAAAGATTTCTATATATGGCTAAACAAAAAAATTGTCTAAGACTAACCCATTATAGAGAAACGCATAAATTATATTAAAGGAGCGTTAATTATAACGTTAAGGAACCTAAAAGAAGGATTTAGGGACTAAAGAAGCAAGTAATAAATCTTAGTACCTACAGAAGAAAGGCTGACAGCCAGATTAGTTAGATAGAGGTTTAAACTATAGGTTAAAGATAAACTAAAAGTTAACCTAAGTCACCTAGCGCATTATATACTATTATGGATAGCTTATATGGATAACACGTGTAATATATATAGAGCACCTAAGGATAAGAACTAAAAGTACCTAAAAAGGATATATTAGGCACCAGAAGAGAAATGGTTTAAAGATGCCAAGTATATATATAGATAGCACCTAGTAGAAGTATAGAGTTAAGGGGACTTAATACTTTAACCAGGAAGATTCCTTATAGAAGAATGCCTAAATAGAAGATAGTAGTGGAATTGTCTAAAATATACTTATCTATGGCACGTAGAGGAAAAGAAATAAACTAAGTATTAGCCTAAGGAGGACTAAGTATAGTTAGGATCTAGTAGTTAATAGTTAGGAAAAGGGGAGGCCTATAGGACCAGAGGGAACTAATAGTAGAGCTTTAGACCCTTAAAGGAATTTAAGGACAATACCTAAATTTATAAGTTAAGTAGTAAGATTAACAGTTCAAAGCACTAATAGATAGTGGAGTAATAAGGAACTATATATTACTAGCAGCAGTAAAAAGGATAGGGTTACTATACAGATAAAAGGAATACCTATATCTACTTACAACAATTTTAGGAGATTAAATAGCCTATAGAGGAGGCATTATTAATCTTAAAACAGGACCTATTTAGTTAACTATTAAAGGAAGATAGGTTAAGATGTCTTTTAATATCCTACTATTAGGAAAGGATAAGGCGATACTAGAGATACCTTAATTACAGGAATACAATCTAAAGATTAATTAGGTTATAGGTTAGGTTAATATTAGAGATACTTAATAATATAAAATGCGATAGCAAACTAAGTTAGTATAGTACTAAGTCGGAGTAATATATAAGGAGACTGAGCGAGGCTTAAGTTATATACTAAAGAGATACTATAAGTATAGCAAGAAGCTATAGTCGCCAAAAAGTAAAAAGCTATTAGAGTATACAGTATAGAACTATAAGATAGAGTTAGAACCAGAAATAAGTCTAAAGTTCTTTCTAATCTATAAGCTTACAGAAACTAAGTAATAGGCACTTAAGGAGTTTATCTAGAAGAACTTATAAAAGGGATATATTAGACTATTATAGTTATTAGCGGGATATCCAGTATTGTTTATCCCAAAGAAAAATGGAAAGCTTAGGATGTGTATAGACTATAGATAGTTAAATAGCATTACCAAAAAGGATAGGTATTCTTTACCCTTAATTAGCAAAATCCAAGACAGAATAGGCAATGCGTAAATCTTTATAAAGATAGATCTGAGGTAGGTATACTATTAGATTAGAATTAAGGAAGGCAACGAATAGAAGGCAGTCTTTAGGTTAAAGGAAGGACTATATAAACCGTTAGTTATGCAGTTTGGGCTTATAAATATACTAGCAACGTTCTAGAAGCGAATTAATAGTATGTTAAGAGAACACCTTAATAAGTTTATTATGGTATATTTTAACAATATTATCATCTACTTAATAAGTAAGGAAGAACGCAGAGAATATATTAAGTGGGTCTTAAAGAGACTACAAGAAAAACAGATGCTAGTAGTAATTAAAAATATAAGTTCTTTATAAGGAAGACCAATTTTATGGGATTTATTATTAAACTAGGAAAGATTAGTATAGACCTAAAGAAAGTTAAAGCTATAGTAAATTAGCAAGAACTAGAGAACGTTACGTAGTTAAGATTGTTTTTAGGGGTTTGCAATTACTATAGGAGGTTTATAGCATAGTGGTTAAAAAGTATAGAGCCGTTTACAAGGCTAATAAAGAAAGAGGAACTATAGGCATAGGGTAGTAAATAGAAAAAGTTGTTTAAGGAACTAAAAGAGTTGTTTACCTAGGAACTAATCCTTAAAATCTATTAACTAAAGCTAAAGACGGTTGTTAAGACAGATATATTAGACTTTGCATTAGGAGTATATTTGCTACAGAAGCATTAGAACGTATAGTACCCAGTAGCGTACTATATTTAAAAGATAACACCACCAGAGTTAAACTATAACATTTATAATAAGGAGTTGTTAGGTATAGTTACAGCGTTAAAGGAATAAAGAGCATTCTTGCAGGGTATAGAGAAACTATTTGTGGTTAGGACGGACTATAAGAATCTTATAGGATTTCTAATAATAAAGAAGTTAAATAGAAGATAAGTTAGATAGGTAGAAATGCTTATAGAATATTATTTTAAAATTTAGTATACTAAGGGCACTAAAAACGTAAGAGTAGACGCACTTAGCAGGAAGGCAGAGTTATAAAATAATAAAAAGCTATTAGGGGCTTTACTACAAAGGGATTAAGATAGGTTAATTAGGTACAATTATCTAAAGATTATAATAACTAGAGAAAGTTAGATCTATAAGTTACCTAAGAGTAATTGGACGCAGAAGATTTAAGATATATAGGTAGAGGATCTAGACTTAGAGCAATATAAGAACTAAAAAGCAACTTATATTCCAAGGTCTATTATAGAGGAGTTTATAAAAGAGTTTTATAAAGGAATAATATAAGGACACAACGGGTCTATAGGACTAGTGTTAACACTTTAAGAGGAGTATATTATGCAAGGAATTTGGGGACTAGTAAGAAAAGTTATAAAGGAATGTCTAGATTGCTAAAGGAATAAACTAATAAGGTATAAGCCGTACGGAGGGCTATAACCTATTAAAATACCAGAAAGACTATGGGAAGTCATATTATAGGACTTTATTATTAAGTTATTAAAGTTAAGAGATCCTATTATAGGATAAGATTATAATGCGATTTTAGTAATAGTAGATAAGCTTATAAAGTGGGGATACTTTATAGCATGCATAGAAGAGATATTAGTAGAAAATATCGCTAGAATCTATATTAAAGAAGTGTTTATAAGACACGGAGCACTAAGTAAGGTTATATTGGATAGAGATCCAAGATTTATAGCAGCGTTTTAGGAAGTATTCTTAGCGGAATAAGGAGTTCGCGCAGTAACCTTAATAGCATATTATCCGTAGATAGACAGACAAATAGAAAGATTAAATTAGACACTAGAGCAGTATCTAAGGCACTATATTAGTCACGCATAGAATAATTAGGTATTGTTATTACCAGTTATATAGTTTATATATAATATAACACTATAAGAAGGAATGGGAACATTACTATTTAAGGCAAGTTACGGGTATAAGCTAAGAACATTATTATTACTACATTAAGTAAAGAAAACGAGTAGCATAGCTAAAGAAAGAATAGAGACGTTAATAAATCTTTATATAGACCTTAAAGAAACAGCTAAGATGGTATAACAGAGAATAAAAAGGTACTATAACGCTAAGAGATCTAAGGGACTAGATCTTAAGGAGGGAGATAAAGTGTGGCTACTACACAAAAATTTTAAGAGTTGACGACTAAGTAAGAAGTTAGACTACGTTAGACTAGGACCTTTTAAAATTATAAAGAGAATTTTATTAGTTATATATAAGTTAAACCTACTAGCCAAAATAAGAATTTACCCTATATAGTATATTATAATACTAGAGCTAGTATACGGGAATATTAAGCTATTAGTTTACAAGGAAGATATATATAGAGGACAAGAAGAAGGCAAATAGCAAGTTTTAAAGATTATTAGTTATAAGGACGTAGATAATAAAACGTGGTATAAAGTAAAGTGGATAGGCTATAGTAAGACTACCTAGGAACTACTAAGCAACCTAGAGAACGCTATGGGAAAGGTATAAGAGTATTAAAAGAAAGCAGGTTAGGGAGTATTAAAAAAGGATTACTAAAGGACGAGTTACCTAAGGGGGACCCAGGAAGAGTAACTATTATATTACTCAGAGTTATTTCCTTCTCCAGAAATGCTACTCTTTTATTACCTAGCTTAGACAAACCCTATTAAATAAGTTTCTACTCCTTGGAACGAACCTTCTTATAAACTTTCTTAAGACAAAGTAGCCAAGTATGGGCCAAGGTGTGAGCTTTAAGAGCATAACACTCCTTATCTCTTACCCGTTTAGCGCAAGCATGGTCCTCATTCTATAAATAATAGATCTCACTTAAGGCAACGGAAAGCTTATTATTAAGCTTTATAGTAGCAGATTAAACATAAGACCCTACAACAAGTTACTTAAGGAACTTAAAGACTATTAAGAGTTATAGGATGTATATACTTAGCGTTAGAGACAGAGCGAACGTTACAGAACAATTAAATATTTGCTTTGGTGCACTCTAAGTAAGAGGAGGGTTACCAAGACAAAGGACTTGCTAGCGCAACGCAAACTAACCCCTCTTTCGCACAACAAGAACACAGAGATAGCATAATCTTACTAAGAGACAGTATTGCAGTAACGGTACAAGACCGGCGAGCTGTAAAAGAGGAGGCCAAAGGTTTAGAGACCTTAGAAGGTATAATAAGTAAGGATATTAACTAAGTTAATTAGACGGACATTATACCTCTAGTAAACAACTTGGAGATATTAGGAATCTTTAAGGACGAAGATAAAGAGGAGGGAGATAGTATTACGGACAGCTTAAGTATAATATTATAACTACTTAGGGAAGAGTTGGAAGAAGCTAGTTAGTTAATAAGGGCACAGTCCAGGATAGATCTAGTAGAACTATATAACAAGAAATGGTAGCTAAGGTTACGTAATGTAATCTATATAATCTATAGGACAGAGCAGATAGAGTACACGTACCTTATGGAGCGAAGGGATTTCTTAGGCGTATGGTTATGTATTTAAAGGACTATAGTCCCTACCCAGATAGTTTTCTCTTTGTAGTAAATCTCAGAATACAATTAGAGTTAATCTATTAGGCAACCACTCCACCAGTTATTATTATATTGTTGACTTACTGTTTATACCTATATACCCAGCCTATTGACAGAACCCACCGTAGTTACTACTACAAGGTTCCATTACAATTATTGCGATAGCCTAAACTACCTAATAGCTAAGTTTAGTAGCTGCCGCCTAATACCTAATTTAATACCCTAAATACTAAATATGTTATTATACGCTATTACTATATAAGACAAAGATATAGTAATAGTGGTAAAGTTAGATATATAAGCGGAAAACGCTAAGTTTTAGCCCTAAGTTATGGGTTAGGACGTCCTAATAAAAAAGGGATTTATATATTGGCCTACTTAATAGATAACTTAGTAAATATAAATAGATGGAAATAGATAGTTTTACCTATAATAGAAACTACTGCTAAAAAATAATATAAAAGCTGTTTTTTAATTAATTGCGGAGCTATTAATAAATTTATAGATATCTAATTTATATATACTTATAACCTACTTACCTTACCCCTTACTAAAGCTGGGGCTCTATAACTTATTAATAGTAGTTATATCGTATAGAAGATTACCTATATACTATAACTCTATTTAGATATAAACGGGTACTAAAAAGAGCTTTAGGCCTATATTATACCACTTACTAACTACCCTATTATTAACTAAAAAAAGAAAGAAGTAAATTTTAACTTTAAATACTATAGTGTAACGTGTCCCGCCCCCACGTCGCTATACGGCCAAAAAGATAGTAAGTGCTTGCGAATTTGTTGTAAGCGCGGCGGGATCTAATATATATACTCTTATATATAGAGAGACTTATCTAGGGTATAGCCTAGCCGCCTTTATTTACTCCATTGGCAAAATATAGTACCCTATCAATGGCCTCAATGGTTGGTGGTTGACGCAATTGGCGCGCAGTTGAGGGCATTTGGCAACTCGACCGACTAGCCTATGTCGTGTTTTTTTGACACGCAGCCTGCGCGCAACCTGCTAGTAATCTGCGCATTTGGCAACCACAATTATATTTAGAGCTATTTACCTCTTTTATACTAATAGCATATTTTAAATAAATAAAAGCTACTTTAAAGCTATTTATAAGGCTAGCAAAATAAATAATATTATTTTAGATAATTTAATATAATATAGCGATGGTTCTCTTCTACTTATCTACCTATTGACTTACCTACCTGCCTACATCGCCTACCTGTCTGCATTGCCTACCTGTCTGCATCGCCTACCTGTTTGCATCTGCCTACCTGTCTATATCTGCCTACCCGTTAGCATCTGCCTACCTGTCTGCATCTACCTACCCGTCAGCATCTCCCTGTTTGTGCCTACCTGTCTGTGCTACCTTGATTCGATCGATC
>Ga0307507_10006683_pt1 | contig 17432 bp, 7 predicted proteins | sample 7_EM_MG_FD_207223 | JGI IMG/M metagenome (GOLD analysis project Ga0307507, IMG submission 207223) | Populus trichocarpa ectomycorrhiza microbial communities from riparian zone in the Pacific Northwest, United States - 7_EM | ecosystem: Host-associated > Plants > Roots > Unclassified | place...
GCCCGCGCTACATTGCGTATTGAAATATTTTTTTATTTGTAAAAAAAGATGTCAAGAAAACACAAACATGTTATAAAAAAAGTTTTTAAAAAAGGTGACTCGGAGAATAGGCTCGACTGAGAAAAAAATATTGGTATAATTTAATTATATAATAAAAAAAAATAACAATAGTAAATGGACCAACTTAAACAAAAAAAAAATCATGGTAACTTGAAAAAATAAAAAAGAACAGTCAAAGAAACAAAAAAAGTCGACAAAGGTTAGATTTCAACCAATCAAATATGAAAGAACAAATCATAAAAGAAAAATGACTTAAGACAACTTGAACGAGTATGTCAAATATGCAACTCATATCATTAGACTGAGATAAGCCAATAGAAAGCAAATGGAAAAGTCGAAGTCCAATTCTAAACAAATCCAATGTAGAAGGATGAAATCTAAAAGAAGGTCAACACACACACACACACACTCCAATCACAAAGAGGTAAAACCTTACTACTCTAAACTGACCTTTCCAAATCAAACACGGTAGTTCCTAGAGCCATCCAATGGAAAGATGTAACCCTTTCAAAAGATTGGATCCTCGAAAGTGCAACATAACCAGAACCACAACAACTACCAAAACCAAATGTTCAAATTAAAGAGATAACCCAGTATACAGATGGAAAAGTCAAATTATCTTTCCATCGACATTCAACTAGTTCTCGATTTTTGAATGTATCCTCCTCATCCAGCACTATAGTTCTAAGAAGAGTTTCCAAAATCTCTTCTATCATAAACATACCATACCAAATGAATCCACCTAGAAACTCAACCTCTGATATACCTAGTATTAACTTCCAAAATGCAGATTACACTACAAATATACCCAAACCTTTATATAAAAACCTTGAACAACAATCCCCTCCAACCAAACACAACTCCAAAGCAAAAATGAATTTTTCAAAGCCATAAAAGACCATCTTTGCCAAATTAAGACTTCAACCCTAATCGTGTCTGACACCCCCAAGTCAGTAACAATCCTTCAACCTCCACAAACCAAATAAACACCATTCAGAATAAACAAACAGATCAAGTCCAAACCTTAGATGATGATGTTTTCCAAGAAAAAAATCCTGAGATTAGTAAGCTCCTCTAGAAAAGCCCCAAATCCCCTACTGCCCCATACATATCCATCTAAAATGAACCTACCATTATCAACCAACACAAATACAATGCCTCATCTCTCTATGAATGGAATCTAGATGGAATGTCAGAATACCACATCTTAAACACCCTCCAACAAATGACCATGGTAACCAATGTATACAAAACTCAGACTGGTACTCTAGATAAAACCATAGCTAAACTTCTTATAGCTAGTTTCTCTGGCCAGTTAAAAGGATGGTGGGATTATCATCTCACTGAAGCCGAACACCTCCAAATCCTAAATTTCATGCACGCGCGCGCGCGCGCACACACACACATATAATACCAAAACAATTACCCAACAAACCAAGCAAGCCAACAAAGAATGACAAATAAAAAGAATAATTTCAATGTCTCAAACTCGTAACTAATGTCTCAAACTCGTAACAAATGAAGTCCTAGACCCGGGTTGAACCAAAAAACTTGATTCTTAACCACTTTAATGTTGAAGGATGGAATTAGAAAAAAATAATTTCAATAAAAATTAGTAAAAGAAAATTCAACAAAAAATGACAAATAAAAAGATCCAAAATAACCTGAGTCATTTTCTAAATCAACAAAAAAAAATATACAAATAGAAAATAAATAAAATAACGGAGCCCAATCTCATATTGGATAAATGTATAAGGATAAAACTGAAAAAACATGAGTTTAAAGAGGAAAAAAATAGCAAATTTAGGCAAACCTTTTAAATCTCAATTAATCTCTAAAACTCGCAACCCATAAATGTATAAGGCTCAATCAAGAAGCTCAATTCCTAACTAATTTAATGTTGAAAGATGATATTGAAAAAAAAAATGAATTTAAAAGAAAAATCAAAGTAAAAAACATAACAACTAAAAGAATTGAGATCAAATTGGATAGGAAAAAAAAACTGAGGATGAAATTGTAAAATAAAATTATCTTAAATAAAACAAATAAAAATCAGAAAAACGAGGGCCAAATTTGAAAGATTAAGAAATCCAAGGGGGGTTAGATTGAAAAAGAATTCTAATTTTATAAATTATTAAAATAATTATTTCAATTATTGAAGGAAGAAATCGAAAAGAGAACATCAATTTAAAAAAAAGACAATTAACAAAGAACAAAAAATAAGATGACCATAAATAACTTAGGTCATTTTAAAAATCAATGTAAAATTCTATAGAAAAATAAATAAATAAAAATAACAGAGCTCAGTCTCAAATTGAATAAATGAATTAAACTTTAAAAAAAAGCACCTAAATGAATGGGTAAAAAACCAAGCAAACACGAGCAAACCTCCTCAATCTAGGCTAATTTCTTAAACTCATATCCCGTGAAATCCTAGATCCAGGCTCAACTAAAAAGCTTAATCCCCAACTAATTTAATGTTCAATAATGAAATAAATAAAAAATCAATTTAAAATTTTTTTGAAATAAAAAAAATTACAATAAAAAGTATGGGGATCAAATTTGATACAAAAAAATTTAAGGATGGATTTGTAAAAAAAAAATAAACTTAAAAATTATCCCAAATAAAACAAACAACGATGATAGGTTGAAAGGTTAAAAAAATGAAAGGGGATAAACTTGAAAAAGAATTCTAATTCTATAAATTATTAAAAATAAAACAATTAGTAATCAAAAGAAAAACAAACTGAATCTAAAGAGAAAACAAATTCTATGGGTTGCTTTGAAATTTTTAAAAGGCAACATGAAAATTAAGACAAACAGAGAAAAAGGAAAAAAGAAAAGAAAATACCATCGGCGCCAAACTGGAAGGTCGTTTGGAACACGCGTCGCCTTATCATGGAAACTCAAATTAGACAACTTGGGTTATTCTGACAAACCTTCAAGTGACGTTAACCTTATAGAAGGGAAAAATAAATAAAAATATTATGAAGCCAAATTTTCAATCATCCCAATATTAAAAAATAAAATTGACGAAAACAAATTTGAAAAAAAATCATAACAAAAATTCAATAGCAAAAAAAAAGGGAAAAACATTGTGGATTACCAAGTTCAATTAAAAAAAAACATTTCACCAAACCCATAAACCGGGGTAACCTAGATTACCTTGGTAAACTCGCAAACCATGCTAACCCTATAAAAAAATAAAAAGAAAAAAAATTACGAAGCCAAATTCTCAACTACCCTCAATATTTAAAGATGAAATTGACAAAACTAAATTTGAAAAACATCATAACAAAAAAAAAAACAAACACAAAACATTGTAGATTACTATTGTAATCCATAGTGCAATAGGCGCAGGTGAACAGTAGTGTCCCACACCTTTTTATTTGGTGGCCTCACTAGCTACACCAAATTCTTTTTCACTCGGAAAAATATGTTTTTTTAGGAGACGATTATATTTTTAAAGCAATGAGAGATCATTTGAGAATATGATAATAAGAAATGAGGCAACAACAATAAAAAGAATTTTAAAAAATATTGTCCTGGGCAAAGCTGGGGAAAAGAAAATAAGAAAAAAAAAATGTTAAGCTCTATTAACTTTTCAAGCTCGTGACCAAAGTTATAAGACTGGAAGTACTATACATGAAAAGATTGTGAAGTCCAATTCCTATGAAATGAAACATTGAAGAATTAAATTACAAAAATTACAAAAAAATAAAAAATAGTAATTAAAATAATAAGAGTCAAAATCAAAATAAAAAATAAATTAAAGGGCAACAACAAATTTTCAATTTGAGAGTTAAATTGAAAAGAAAAAAAAAACATTAACAAAAGAAAAAAAATTAAAAGAATGAGTTCCAAAATGAAAAAAAAAACATTATAAATTGGATTGGATGGTGAAATTAAAAACAATGTTTTTATAAAATGTTCAAGAAAAAAATTCAGAAATCTAATGAATAAGGATGAACTTAAAAACAGCAATACATGATAAAACAAATTAAACATGTAGAATTTTTCCAACATGTTTTTTTACATAAAAAAAATCTTACAATGTAAATTGCAAAACTTATGTGTGCATATAATTAAACAAATCATGAACTACTATGTAAAGAAATTAAAAAAAGAAGAAGTTAATAGCAATAAAAAAAAACAAAATTGAAAAAACAAAGAGACAAATATAGATTAAGATATTTAATATTGCAATACGAGTAATTTATCTGGTTGTGTTTAATAAATTTGTTTATTAAAATTAGTTTGTAATAGAAATCAACACACATAAAATTTATTAAATAAAATAAAAAGAAAAAAAATATTATGCAAGATTGCACATATTAAAGATATTATACAAATATAAAATATATAAAAAAATTACAAGTGAATTATACTAAATCTTCAAGAATTAAACACATTCAAAATAATTAAAAAATAATTGCTATTTAAAAAAAGCTAAATAAGAAAAGAAAATCACATAGAAGTAAAATACAAACTTAAAAATTATTTTTAGAAAAACATATAAAAAGGTTTAAATTAAAATAAAATCAAAACTATATATATATATATATATATATATAAAGAACAAAGTTAGGCCAAGCGCATGGTCTATGAATAAAGCGTGTGGGCCTTTATTTTTATTTTTTGTAAGTTAATGGGGCGGACGATATGTCATCTGCCTCAATTTAGCTTGAAAAAAAAATAATTGATGTGTCATCTCGAATCTCAGATCCCGACTACTGTGGTAGTCGAAAAATCAAGGTGGCTGATTATTTTCTTCTAAAAACTCATTTTTTACTCACTTTCAACTCAAAACACCTAGAAAACATCTTAAGAACCTTGTTAAATCAATTTATAACATTCAAAAGTGCGAAAACCACTTCGATATTTAAAATCAACTCGAAATCAAAAATCTTCCCGGCTCATATATGTGTTATAGGCACTTTTAAGATTTTTTTAAAAAAACACTAATTTGATACGGAACAATTTGGAATGAAAATATATCATTTTGATGTCTAGAATAGTCGCAACAACTCTCTCTTTAGATTGGAATCCGACGATCCCCTCTATTTCTTCCCACCCAAAAAAGAATTGAAAATGATGAAAATAAATTAGAGGAATTGTTCACTTAATAGCTAAGAAAAATGGGGGATTCAAATGTACTTTTCAAATAAATTTAAAAGCCATGCACCATTTATTTTACTTGTATTTTTCATTTCAGTCCTTTATCTTTTAATTCAATCTTCTCTTCAAAAAAACATGTCATTGGATGCTAATTGGAAGCTAAATAAAAGCTCAATTATATATAAAAAAAAGTTTGAAGATAAAATTAAAAATTAAAAAAAATTATTTCTGCTATTCCTAGTGATTTATTAAAAGATAAACAGTGATTTAAATTACAGTAAAAAAAATCCACATTTTTAAATTTTATACTTAATAAAAAGGAATGATAACAACATATTACACACAATTATGTTGAAGTTGTGATTGAAGTTTGAAAAAATAAAATCCACAAGCTTGCAATTGGGCAACCGTACTAATGAGCTTAAATTGAATCATGCGTGGTTTTACGTACGAATATGGTTGACGAAGTGCAAAACCTAATTGTACAGGTGTGCACTACAATAAAGTTTTTTGCTAGATGGCATCTTCGTATTAATGTGGTTGTTGGACAAGGTACACAATCGAAGCTTTACATTAAAATAAAAAAAAAAAAAAAAAAAAAAAAAAAAAAACCCTCCCAGCTCTAACTGAGCAGTACATCATAAATTATTTCCTATTATTTCAAGAAAAAAATTAATTAATCTCTCTTGTTTTATAAATTAATTATTTAATCACTTATCATTGTTAATCATGCTTAATTTTATATTAATTTATTTCAAAAAATACCTACTTCTCTCATCAATCATCAATCTTTCCATAGCATCTATTTTTTTCCTCTTTTATTACAAAAAATAGAAAAGAACAAAAAATAGATAAAAAAAAACTAAATAATTACTTTTTCTTAGGAAGTGGACTAATTATTTCTTCTTTTTTTCAAAATTAAAACGATTAATTTATAATTTACCCAGCTCTAACTTGACTGAGCGGCAATACTGTTATTAAAAAAAAAATATTACTCATCAATAATTATGACGCTAAAGGAAATATTACTCATCTTCTATATATACACAGGCACGACCTCCCTACAAGTAAGGAAACAAAGATAAGTACTAGTAGCAGTGAAGTGATGGCTTCTCGACCTGGAATTCTCACAGACTGGCCATGGAAACCTCTTGGAAGCTTCAAGGTCTTATGGAAATCCCTCTCCTATCTCTCTCTCGCTCCTTTTCCTTCTCGTTAATATCTGATAACATACGTAGAGTAACTCATTTTCGTGCAAACAACGTTAATATATCATAAACAAGAACAATAATATTAACTATATATCTTTGTTTTGTTTGTGGTGTTCACTATTGCAGCATGTAATATTGGCTCCTTGGGTCATTCACAGCACCTACTCCTTCATGATTAAAGATGGAAAAGATCTCTCAACCTTTCTCGCATTCCCGCTTCTGTTGTGGAGAATGCTTCACAACCAGTTATGGATCAGTCTGTCCCGTTATAGAACAGCCAAAGGAAATAACAGGATTATCGACAAAGCCATTGAATTTGACCAAGTTGATAGAGAAAGCAGCTGGTATTTGTGTGTGTGTGTGTGTTAAACAATTTCATGCATTAATTTCCACTCTAGTGCTTGTGAAGTTTCTGATACTTAAGGATTTTCTGGATGGATATCTGCAGGGATGACCAAATATTGTTCAATGGAATTTTATTCTACGTTGGTATCCATACAATTCCAGGAGCTAGCCATCTCCCCATGTGGAGGTTAGATGGTGTAATTATAACAGCTCTGATTCATATGGGTCCGGTGGAATTCCTGTATTATTGGCTTCATCGACTTCTTCATCACCACTATCTCTACTCTCGCTATCATTCCCATCACCATTCCTCCATTGTCACAGAGCCCATTACGTGTAAGAGTGATCCAACATGATTAATTAGACCTCATGATCTTAATAAAAACATATCTTGATATAACGTAGACCAATATTCTCCATTGATATTAGCAATACATGATGATATACAGCAGGTACTTGTAATTACTACTTGACATTATCTTCTTTTTTGACATGTGCATCGCAGCTGTGATTCATCCATTCGCCGAGCACATATCCTACTTCATTCTATTTGCAATACCATTGATAACGACTATTTTGACCGGGACAGCCTCTGTAGCATCCCTTGCTGGTTATATCACTTACATTGACGTGATGAACAACATGGGTCACTGCAACTTTGAACTCGTTCCCAAATGGCTCTTCACCATTTTCCGCCCTCTCAAGTACCTCATGTACACCCCATCGTAAGTCTTGATTTCTTGCAATTTCAATTATTAATTCTCACCAGCCTAGCTCCTTTTCTTTTTATTAATGGGATTTCTTTCAGACTTGTGAACAAAAAGCATGATTGTTATGAAAGATTATAGGAAAATGATTCATCTCATCTTACAAAAACAAGAAAAAATAAAATAATATATATATATATATATACCGTCGTCTATGGAAAATATACTGTTAATTATTTAGCATTTAATATGGCTGCAGGTTCCACTCTCTTCACCACACTCAATTTAGAACCAATTACTCACTATTCATGCCCATCTATGATTACATCTATGGCACAATGGACAAGTCTTCTGATACCCTCTATGAAGATTCGCTCAAGAGACCCGAGGAAGCCCCTGATGTGGTGCATCTAACTCATCTTACCACACCAGATTCCATCTACCATTCACGGCTAGGACTTGCCTACTTGGCTTCCAACCCTCAGAAATCGAAATGGTATCTCTCGTTAATGTGGCCCGTGACACTGTGGACCATGATGTTAACTTGGATTTATGGACGCGCTTTTGTTGTCGAGAGGAATCGCTTTCACAAACTCAGATTACAGACGTGGACAATACCAAAATACAATATTCAAGTAATTAATTAGAAGGATGTAACTCTGTCATTGATTAATCTAGTCCGTTCAGTTTAATTAATTTGGTCTCATTAATTTTCGTATCTACTCTTTGGCAGTACAACTTGCGATGGCACACAGCATCCATAAACACATTGATTGAAGAAGCTGTACTAGAAGCTGAGGAAAAAGGTGTTAAAGTGTTAAGTCTCGGCCTCTTAAATCAGGCAAGTACTTCACGGTTAAAATATAATGCATTCTAGGGGGGAAAAAATTATATTTATATTTACAGTGGTGGTTACTTAAGAAGGGCCAGTACTGGAGTTGAGTTTATTGTTTATATATTGTATTTTCATCATGTTCAAAAATAAATTTTGCAGGGAGAGGAGCTTAATAGGTATGGTGAGCTTTATGTGCAAAGGTATCCGAGGCTCAAAACGAAGGTGGTGGATGGAAGCAGCCTAGCCGTTGCTGCTGTGCTGAATAGCATCCCTAAAGGAACAACACAGGTGCTTCATAGAGGCAATCTCTCTAAGGTTGCCTACGCTGTTGTTTTAAATCTCTGTCGGAGGGGAATACAGGTATTTTTTATGTTGTCTAGCTACTAGGCCAATAGGCACATGTTGTCACTTGCTTCAATTTGACTTTAGTTTATTTAAATTGATTGTATAGGCAGGCAAATTTAATTCATTTAATTTGGTCATGTTTTAATTTCTAATTTTTTTTTTTTAGGTGGCTGTTCCATACGAGGATGATTACAAGAGGCTTAAAAAATCCTTTGGCAGCAGATCTGATCAGAATAATCTGATTCTTTCAAAGAATTATTCAATAAAGGTATACCCTGAAAAAAAATCAGAAATTAGAAATCAGTTTTTTGTCAAAAAAAAATTACAACTTAAACATAATACACACACACGTGCATAGTGACTGGCATTTCTAATTTCATAATAAACTTTGGGCAGACATGGCTGGTTGGGGATGGATTGAAAGGAGAAGATCAAAAGAAGGCAACAGAAGGAACATTATTCATTCCCTTCTCGCAATTTCCCCCGAAGAAATTGCGCAAGGACTGCTTCTATCACAGCACACCAGCAATGGCAGCCCCTGCATCTCTTGAAAATGTGGACTCTTGTGAGGTAATTAATTAGTCAAATATTGCTCAGCTTTAAAGTACTATTTGCATTATTTTTTAAAAAAAATTATTTCAAGAAAGATAATTAATTTGAATGATGACAGAATTGGTTGCCAAGAAGAGTGATGAGTGCATGGCGTGTGGCTGGAATAGTGCATGCCTTAGAAGGATGGAATGAGCATGAATGTGGTTACACCATGTCTGACATTGACAAAGTTTGGCAAGCAAGTATCCAACATGGCTTCAAACCTCTGGTCATCACGGCTCAATCAAAATTCTAATGGATATTTAGCTGCATTTTGTTGCTAGTCGTGCCTTAATTATATATGCTTGAAAGGATTGATATATTGTGTATCACCTCCATGATATTGCGCTGCTATATTTATGTTATCCACTACTATATATGTATTTTCTGTACCTATCAATATTATGCTACATTTCACTATGCAATTGACAAATAATAAGCAATGGATTAATTATGATGGTTAATTTTATTTTCTTTTATGCCTTCTCTACTATAACTAAAAATATTCAAAATATTGTCAATACAACAAGTTATTTAGTCATGATATCATGAGAATCTATTCGCCTATATTATCAAACCTACTCCTTTTAGCGAGTCAATATAGTTGTTATATCATGACAAATACAAGATATAATTAAAAAAAAAACTAAAAATTTTAAAGTTGACACTAGTTTCAGAAATTTAGGTGCTAGATTAATTTTGTCTAAGAAAAGATGTGTTTTCTCCTAAATTTATTTCAAACATACTATTAATTGCATAAATGTATTTCTGAACTTATTCGTAATTTATTTTTAAAACAATAATTTAGTCTTTAAGAATAAGAGACTTGTTGATAAATTTGATATTAATCCCAATAAGCGATTTCATCGATTGTTTTTATATATATATAAAAAATTGACGTTAATCCCTAAAAATAAATGATTTCGTTGATTTTTTTAAAAAAAGAAAAGATTTAATTTCGATAACATCTAAGATTAACCTAAATCAGACAATCTTGGTTAAGCTAATTCTTTTCTAATCAACAAAATCATAAATAAACAAACAAAACCCTAAAAGAAAAGGTTTCAAGCTTGTTATTTTTCATTCAATAATTTAAGCAAACAAAAAATGCATATAGTCCATAATTATTCTTCATGTTTATTATAATCAAGGTTATTTAGCATAAACACTAATGAATTAAGTAAAAAGAGCATGCATCATCACAAAGAAACCCAAAAGAAGTGAACTTTAAATCTCCATATATTTTCTCCTAAATTTATCCTACGCATACTATTAATTGCATAAATATATTTCTAAACTTATTTGTAATTTATTTTTTTAAAAATGGTCTCTAAGAATAATAGACTCATTGATAAATTTGATGTTAATCCAAATAAGTGATTCCGTCGATTTTTTTTATATGACGTTAATCCCTAAAAATAAAGAATTTTGTTGGTCTTTTTTTCTTTTAAAAGAAAAGATTTAATTTTGATAACATCTAAGATTAACCTAAAGTACACAATCTTAGTTAAGCTAATTCTTTCCTAATCAACAAATCATAGATAAACAAACCAAACCCTAAAAGAAAAGGTTTCAAGCTTCTTATTTCTCGTTCATGCATCATTTAACCAAACAAAATCCTTCTTCATGTTTATTATAATCAATGATATTTAGCACAAACACTAATGAATTATGTCAAGAGAGCATGCACCATCACAATGACACCCAAAAAAGGTGAACTTTAAATCTCCAAAACATATAATTTCATGTTAAACATGGCATCTAAAGAATAATAATAATAATAAAACCTAGACTATGATAACCCTAAGTTGTCATATTCTCCAAATCATTATACATATGCTTTCTAACCACAACAATGGGTTGCAAACCTAGAAAATTGACATTCTTAAGATTCAAGAGCAACCTTACACTCAACATTTCATATCTAACCTTGTTCAAATAAAGAAGAGAAACTTTCCATAACATATTTTCTCATGGATCAAAACAACAACATTTCAGGCTTAGATGGGGTCTACTTCCACCATTTAAAAACCATAAGTTGCTTCCAAAAAAATTATTTGGTTTAGTATGAACCTTAATGCACCTTATCTATTAATTTTTACAGAAATAAAAACATGGAAGTATCTTTATTATTAACTCATGATGATCAAGCTTGGTTCAAACTAAACAACAAAACTTAAAACATATTTTTTTTATGGTTTTCATAACAAGAATGACTAAGGATCTTTCATGTTTCATGATTGAAAATTCCCAACCTTAAAAATCTATAATTCATGCACCCATATCAATATAAAACATGAAATAAAAATAGCAAACCCACAACCATGCATAATACTTCAAATAAGGTTCACTTTGGTAGATTTTTTCCCTATATAATCTCATGGTTCATGCTCTATTCATTCAAAATTTATTATCTCAAATTACAATGACATGCAACCATTAGAAAAAGATTAGATAAATGACATTTAATACAAAGAAAAAGGTCAAAAACTTACCCGATATTGTTGTGGTTGTTGCTGCTAATGTTCCACTGGTATTCTAAAAGAAAAAAAGAACAATTGTTGCAAATGTTTTAAAATGTTGTTGAAGCCTTTTAGAGTCACTACTACTTCCTGAAAATATTATCACCATCCCAGAACTCCTCCAACAACATGAGTATGCTATAAAAATCCTTAACCAAAGAAGTTTCCCATTATAACTTGGTTTCTCCTGCATCTATCAAAACCAAAACTAATTTTACCACCTAAAAGTGTTTTTATGGTGTTTGAACTACTATCGAAGCATCATAAACATGTCTATGAAGTCTATGGTTGTCTCAAAAAGGTTAGAAAAGGATTTTATGTATAAGCAACCATTGTAGCAGGAGATGAAAGCCCCATGTTTATCTTTATACAAGAATTCTTTCTTCTATCTTCTTTTATGTTATGTTTTCACTCTTTTCTCCTTTTCTTTTATATTTTCTTTTTCTCTCTCTCTCTTTATGTTTCTTTTTTGCTTAATCTTTCTCTTTTTGTCTTTCTTGTTTTGTTCTTTCCCTACTCTCTTTTCTTCCTTTTTATTTTTTCCTCTCGAGTTTGATTTATGAGGGATATTTATAGGCCAAGAAGGAGGTATTTGGAGTATTAATCTGGTAAGATCAAAACCCTTTATATCTGAAAATCTATGATCACCACTATTGGTTAGAGCTTATGCTCGTCCTTGTTTGAACTGCAAGCTGGCCAAGTAAGGTACCTAATTGTCTTTATGTTTTGGAGGTTTTTGGCATAGTTTGGGAAAAGATTTTGTGAAAACCAGGCTAAATCTTTTCCAATAAGAAATAAATGAAATTTATTTTTAGCTAGGAAATAAATTGGATCAAGTTAGATGAAATAAAATTGGATAAATGAAGGGGCAAAATTGGATTAAAAAAAAGGTTATAAAGCATAAAGTAATTAGAGTTAAATGAGGTAGAACAAAAGATAATTAAATATAAATGGGGGGCCAATGTGTAATTGATGGAAAATTGGGGTATAAATACCCATTCCTTCACCTAGTCGATGGTTTACATGAGATGCGGGGATTCTGATTTTTCTTTCAAATTCTTGCAAAATTCAACCAAAAAAAGAGAGATTAGGGTGTTTAAAGCATAACCAAGGAATTAAAAAGGGAAGACTAAGGTTTTTGGGTGAGCTTTGGAGAGTAAATTAAGGTTTGGGGTTTCGAAAAAAAAAAAAAAAAGGGATTGAAGGGGGTTTGATTTCCTAAGCTTCCAACACTTGAGAAATCATCCATTTAAGGTAAGAAATACCTTTAAATAGATTAATTGCATTGAATTTGAGTTTTTGTTAATGAATTGTGAATGTTATGCTTTTGTGAGAATGAAATTGTATTGATTATGTAATGAATGAATGTTATTGAGATTGGTTAATGACTATTAGCATGAAATAAGAATGGGTAATGGTTTAATGTCAAAAAAAAAGTTAAAAGGATAAATACCCCTTTTATTGGCTTAGTTTCGGCAAAGGAGAAAAAAAAATTGGGTGACTAAATTTTTTAATGCAATTAATTAAGATTGATGGAGATTTTGGGTTCGGTGAATATTGATAAATAGGAAAAGAGAGGGAAAAAAATTAGGTCATTATAATTGTATTAGTTCAAGAAAAATAGGGTTGTTACGGGCGGTATCAAAGCCCTTGTCTGAGTTCAGGAATTGAAAATGAAATCTAATGAACTGTTGAATTGTAGATGGTTTGTATGAGGAAATGTGTGATGACATATCTCTCGTCCGTAGGGGGATCTCGAGGAAAGGCAGGGAGAGAACCCCCTGGAGGATACTACCTCTCATATGCCACTAATAACACCTTAGTTGAAGTTGAGAGAGAGATCAGACCTTGGGGGGATGCTGAATCGAGGTAGGTAGAAGTGTCAAATCCTGAGGAACTGAGTTAACAAAGACAAAGTATATTACCCCCCAACTATAGAGGCAGTACTTATAGTAGCCCCTACCCTACATGTTGATCCAACATTCACAGCTCAGATTGTAAGGGCGGTGATTGAAGCGATGCCTAGTACACTAACCTTGATAGCTCTAGTGGCTCCAATAGTACAGACAACATCAATGGTGATAGTAATAGTCACGCTAGTATGTATTGTAAAGAGTATGAGGGAGTTGAGATATGAACCCTTTTTCAGGAGAACCAGATGCAAAAATAGTTGGTAAGTGGCTTCGCATAGTTGAGGACACATTGGATTAGATGCAAAAATAGTTGGTAAGTGGCTTCGCATAGTTGAGGACACATAGTTCAAGAATTGAAAAGGAAATGTGTGATGACATATCCCTCGTCTGTATGGGGATCTTGAGGAAAGGCAGGGAGAGAACCCCCTAGAGGATACTACCTCTCATATGCCACTAATATCACCTTAGTTGGAGTTGAGGGAGTGATCAGACCTTAGAGGGATGCTGAATCGAGGTAGGCACGAGTGTCAAATCCTGGGGAACTGAGTTAACAAAGACAAAGTATTGTACCCCCCAGCTACAGAGGCAGTACCTTTAGTAGCCCCTACCCTGTATGTTGATCCAGCATTCATAGCTCAGATTGTAAGGGCAGTGATTGAAGCGATGCCCAATACACTGACCTAGTGGCTCCAATAGTGTAGACAACACCAGTGGTGATAGTACCAATAGATAATATGGTCACGCTGGTGCGTATTGTAAAGAGTATGAATGAGTTAGGATATGAACCCTTTTTCGGGAGAACCAGATGCAGAAATAGCAGGTAGGTGGCTTCGTATAGTTGAGGACACATTGGATCAGATGCAAGTGGCAGACTATTTAAGAGTAAATTGTGCTACCCATATGTTTTTTGACAAAGCATGGTCTTGCTGGGATACTATAAGATCGAGGAGACCAGCAGGGTCATAGTCATGAATCGATTTCAGGGTCTAGTCCGAACATCAATTTTATTCATCATACCATAGTAAGGTGAAGAATTAGGAATTTCTGGCTTTAATGTAGGGAGACATGTTAGTGCTGGATTATGAGAGGAGATTCCATGATCTCTCTATGTTTGCCTCCCATTATGTTTCCCAGTGAGTAGCACAAAATAAAGAGGCTACGAGATGGGTTGCGACAAGAATTAAAGCAAAGTCTGACCATTTTTAAGTTTGAAACAAGCTAAAAGCTCATTAAGGCAGCTGAGGCCCTATAGGCATGTATTAAAGAGGGCCAACATGGCTAGTATGGTTTGGGCAAATGGAGGGATATTAATTATTCTGCAGGTAGACCACCTCTCCCAAAAAGAAACAAAACGTAGTTCAATCAGTTCGAAAGTGGTGGAGGAACAATAACAAGATTTACTCAGAGTACTGAAGAGGGGTTAATAAGAGGGCAGTCAAATTTAAGAGGCGGTTTTACTAGAGGAGCTTCATAGCATACGATGATCACTTATCCTCGGTGTACTCAATGTTGACAAAGGCATCTAAAAGACTGTTCTGCATTGCTAGGACAGTGATATATCTACAGGGGGAACATAGATGGTAGGACTGCCCAAACTTAAGTCGAGGATGCTATTATTGTGGAGGTTAGGGCTATTTTTAGAGAAATTGCCCTCAAAGAGCTGAGTTTGTTCAAAGCCAATAACAACAGGCCTAGAGCCAACAACAATCTGCCAATGTGGACAAAACAATCAGGCAAGCATAGTCAAGGGCAAGTGGTAATAAAGGTTGGTCTCGTGTTTAGAATGATTGGACCCAGGGCAGGGTATTCTATATGACTCAAGAGGATACTAGAGTAGCTCTTGATGTGGTAGAAAGTACCTTACAATAAAATTCTATGTCAGACATGTATTATTTGATCTTGGGGCTACGCATTTATTTGTTGTAAATATACTTGTAGGGAAACTAGAAAGAAATCCATGTAGGATAGAAAGAGGGTTTATTATAAGTACCCCTTTATATGAAAATATAAATATTGATCATGTTTATAAGGGGGTTAGGGTTGATATTAATGGGTTTGAGATTAAGGTAGATCGATTACCATTAAAATTACATGACTTTGATATCATTTTGGGTATGGATTGGTTAGGTGTATATAGGCTAAAATGGATTAATTTGCAAAAACAGTAACTCTCCAAGAACCCAATGATAAAAAGGTGGTATTTAGAGGAGAGAGGAATGTCATACCGAGCTGTATCATCTTGGTTATGACCGCTAGAAAGATAATATTTAAGGATGTGAAGCCTACTTTGCCCATGTTATAGAGGCAAAGAAGGATGATATCCAGACGTAGAACATTCCTATAATGAGGTAGCTTCCAAATATATTTTCAAATGAGCTACCAGGAATACCACTAGAGAGAGAAGTAGATGTTATTATTAATGTGTTACCTGGTACATTGCTGGTAGCCCAATCACCGTATAGAATAGGTGTATTATGATTGTGTGATAGAGTATCATCCAGGGAGGGTAAATGTTGTTGTCGATACCCTTAGTCATAAGAACATGGCAAGTGATATGTCCTGGACTTAATTTAAAAATTGGTCTTTTAAAAATCTAATTATGTCATTGGACTTAATTTTTATACAAATTCATCTAATAATGATTTAATTTGACATTGAATCTGTATTGTCTCTTCAATTTTAGATAAAATAGGGTACAATTAGGTTCCCGATTCCATTCAAAATTGCAGTTTGATGCTAGTCTTCTTGCTCTTATTATTTTATTTATTTTATTTTTATTTGGGAAAGAAAAAAAGATGAATTTAAGGAATAACTCATAAATGATTTATGACACATATTAAGCTAATACATAATTATCCATAAAGCAGTAAATAATATCATCACAAAAAAGCATCTTCTTTGAAATGATGACATAATTTTTTATTAGTAGCAATGACAATTAAATAGAAAGAATTTTTAATCATTTGCAATAAGTAGAAAAAATGTATCTCTTAAAAATAAGCTCAATTTTCTTATTAATTCATCTCTTTTTTATTTTAACAAAAACATGTTTTTTAATCATAACTCTTGTTTTTATATAAAAAAACCATCATAATCTTAAAATTTATTTTTAATGTAAAAAATAAATAATATCTCAATGTTTTGTTTGTGGTTGAAGACAAAAAAAATTAATGTGATAAAATTAAGTCAAAGATCTATCAAAAAATAGAAATTTCAATTTCATTGAATATCCATGAACATTTTTTTCATGCATATTAGGTATATAGTAATTGAAAATAAACTATTAACATTTTCATAAAAAAAAAAAAACTATGTCAAAATTGACTAATAAGTAAAATACAATGTTAAGTATTTTATTTATAATGCATTTCAATCAAAATCCAAAAAATAAATTAAAAAAAAGGCTATATAAAGAGTTTAGACTCCAAGGCTAAAGAAATTGGGCTCATCTGCCTAGCCCAACAGAAACAAGAGCTGGCGCGTGTGGGCCTGGAAGGCTAAGTCCGTGCACTTGGCCTTCTTCATTTTTTTATCTAAAGGTGGATGACCCTTTATTTTTTAAAAAAAAATGAAACATACGGTGCGTCGTCTACTGACTTCTCAACCATTAAAGAGGTTGCCAGAAAATCAGGCTATAATTCTTTGTATCAAAAAAATATATTTTCACTTATTTTCATCTAAAAACACCTTATAAACATCTTATGAAGCTAAATAAAACAATTTATAACCTCATAACACCCATAAATTAGTCAAAAAATACAAAATTAAATCGAATAATTTTTTTT
>Ga0307507_10006684_pt1 | contig 17428 bp, 20 predicted proteins | sample 7_EM_MG_FD_207223 | JGI IMG/M metagenome (GOLD analysis project Ga0307507, IMG submission 207223) | Populus trichocarpa ectomycorrhiza microbial communities from riparian zone in the Pacific Northwest, United States - 7_EM | ecosystem: Host-associated > Plants > Roots > Unclassified | place...
GGACATACTTGTAATCGTAGAAAGTTTCGTCAAGAGAAATTTCATTTCGCCAGTATGGCATCTCAATTTTCTGATTGTGTGTGCGAGGGCACCTTGCCTTGGGAGAACGAGCCTCTCGGGCGCTAAATACAACCAAATACAACTTTAAAAAATTCGTGTTGTATGTAAAGCAGCCTGGCATGGAATATCAGCCAGTCCTCGTTAAAACTCATCCACGTCCATCTTCCTCAAAACACAACCCAGAATCGAGGTATTGGCGTCAATTCAAACATCCTGTTTTTGTGAAGGAGTATGCGCCAATTACCTCGATTCACTTCTCTCCATCAAAACCACACAGATATGCCGTGACTGCTGCCACAAGAGTTCAAATTTACGCTCCCCGTACTCAAAGGATCACCAAGACAATCTCCCGTTTCAAGGACGTTGCTCGGAGCGCCAATATACGTCAAGACGGTAAACTTGTAGTTGCAGGAGATGACAGCGGCTTGGTGCAAGTGGGTATCGTCCGCTTACCCAGTATTTTCTCTGACTTTTGCCCCTCAGGTTTTCGACATCAACTCTCGTGCAATTCTTCGAACTCTAGATGCACATAAACAACCAGTTCACTTAACTAGATTCTCTCCTTTGGCACCTACACAGGTGTTGTCTTGCTCCGATGACACGACAGTAAAACTTTGGGATATACCCTCTCAAACGGCCATCTCAACGTTCACGGATCATACTGACTACGTTCGCTGTGGCCAGGTATCAACGTCTAATCCTCATATCGTCTTAACTGGCTCTTACGATGCCACCGTAAGGCTCTTTGACTCTCGGACGGGCCAGTGTGAGATGACCATGAGGGAACATGGGGCAGCAGGGGGCGCAGTCAAAACGCCAGTTGAGCAAGTCTTAATGTTTCCTTCTGGAACCGTCGCAATCTCATCTGCGGGCCCCATCCTTCGCGCATGGGATATGGTCGCAGGAGGCCGCTGTGTAAGGGCTCTATCGAATCACCAGAAGACCATCACCGCGCTGGCGTTCAATGGATCCGCTAACCGTCTTCTGACGGGTAGTCTCGATCATATGGTCAAGGTCTACGACGTCAGCACGTATCAAGTCGTTCATACTATGCGATACCCTGCCCCTATTCTCTGTTTGGCTATATCTGTGCGCATTTGTGTGGTTGCATTTTATTAGTACCTGACTAGTGCAACAGCCCGACGAGACACATTTAAACGGAGGGATGGCGGACGGCACTCTCTCAATTCGAAGACGACAGGATAAACCCGAAGAAGCGGATGTGTCTTTCAACTTGACCAATTTTATAGGTTATGAAACGACGAAAACGAATGGAATTGAGCACAAACCTTTTTGGGACAAGGACGAACTACGGATAGAGAGTCGGCGGATGAAGCGCCTGAAAGAGTATGATAAACTTTTGAAGGCGTTCAAATACTCTGCTGCGTTGGATTCTGTTCTTCGAAAAGTGAGCTTTGTTTTACAGATATCTGCTTTATGTTTCAACCCTTTCTTTAGCAAGTTCCACCAACGATATCGTTTTCGCTTATTCATGAACTCATTCATCGAGATGGGTTAAAGGCTGCTTTGGCAGGGCGTGACGACGTTTTATTGGAACCTGTACTCAGACTCCTGGTCAAGTATGCCACTGACCCGCGCTTTGGAGACATTGTTTGCACAATCACCAGCATTGTTATCGGTGCGTGGGCAAGCTGGGTGCATGCATGAATAGTATTGACCATCTGTACAGAGATGTATCGACCAGTACTAGGACAAGCCCCCCTGATCGATAGCTTGTTTCTCCGGCTACGGAAAAAAGTTATAGCAGAGATCCGGTTCCAGAATGAGCTGATTAAAACCTCGGGGACGTTGGCTATGATCTTTTCCTCCAGTTTGTTAGATAGCAAATTATCCAACTCCTCCATCCCATGAATTTGGAGCCCTTTGTCCCTATGTATTTTCTTGAGAAGGTTCTAGAGCAGCTATCAAGCCTTGTAATATTTCTCTTCGAGACAAATGATGCTCTGCTTCGTTTGGTCGTTCCTCATCTTGAAGATTGTCATAATGCACACGCAGAGTTTCCACGATCTCATTCACAGATTGATTTTTGCGGCTCAACATGCGGATAGCGTGAAGTCGGATCTGCAGAGGTGTCAATGGAGGTACTCATGAATGTAAAACTGATTTCATTACGAACTCCATCATCCTCCATGATCAGCCAGGCCAGGATATAATCCAGAGTTTGAAGCGTAAAGAGACCTCCTTCTAATCTTCGTACGTATGTTGAGTCTGCGTCCTCCGAGGACGTGGCTTCGCCGTCCTCAGAAAGCTCCTCGCGAATTTCAGCACGTCGTAGACATACAGAAGTGAGAACAAACCTGTCTCTCCGCATCAAGCTCCAAGTCAGTCATCCTGAGGCGACTTTGTGCAGCATCTCTGAGCTCTATTAGTCTGTCAACCTTTTCATAATCTCCCTCCACAAATTTTGCTAGTAAACGGATGCGACCTCGAGAATCAGAGGCTAGATGAGTGAATAGTGATGAGATGATGCCAAGAATATGGGTAATGTCTTCAGATGCTGATGCCGGAGAGGCCGCATGTTTCTTGTTCGACTGGAAAAGAAATAAGCTCGCCGATCTTGCGTCAACAACAATACACACCTTTCCCATGAGTGCGGCGAATAGGACTTTCAAGCCAAGAGCCTCCACAAAACTTTCACACATGCCTGAGCTCGTCGTTCCCGACATAGCGTAGTCTAAAGCCTTGATGGCACGAGACTTAGACTGCATATTCTCCCTTAATAGTTGTCACAAAAATTGAGGAGATAACCCAACAACAAACGCACTTCATCATGAGGATCATTAAATCTGGCCCTTCCGCTGAGAGGAAGGGCTGTTTGATAGAGGGTTCATTCAAGACTGAACATAGCGAGTCAAACAGGTTTTCCATAAACTCGGTCTCGTCGGGATCCACAGGATCTTTCCGTCTGTATTGCTGCCAACAGACGTACATAAATAGCAGCGCGAGTAGAACAAGCTATTTCTTCGTACCGAAATGACCTTTAAAAGCAATTCGACACCATCTTCTTTGCCGAAGCGTATCCGATTATCAACATTATTTTGGAGTAGAATTGAGAGTAGTTCTGCGGCATATCCTCTGTTTTCGTCGTGCGTCTTTGATTGCAGACGGTTTAACAACCACGGCAGAACATTCGTCTTCGAAACAAGTTCAGAGGCAAGATTTGAGTTGTAACTTAGAATGTTTTCAAAAACAGCTGAAACTCGGTAAGTCCTCGCTCAACAACGGAATACTCTTACAAAATACATACCCAGAACATGGAAAACTCCCTGTTTATCAGATTCTTCTGCTTCGTTCATGCGAGATAAATTATCAACCAACAGCTCCAGGATCGAGTGCTGTACCTAAAGAGCGCGTTAAGCGTGCGAACTCCTAAAAAGTGATCTGACCGTACCAAACTATCAATCAAGAGTTTTAAGGCCGCCTCGGTGTCCTCCAATTCTTCATCATTCTCGAGGTCGTTGCCAACATCTTCGTCAGTAAGTTCATGGATCAGTTCTACTACGTCAATGGCGATGTCCACGTTCTCGTGAGCGAGGAGTCCAATGAGCAATGCCACCGCTCCGGAGCGCACTAACTCGGGATATGCAAGTACAGGCGCTTGTGATAGGGATAACATGGATTTAATGGCACTATCCAGGTCTGCCTCAGAATCAATGAATCTGAAGTAAACAGCGCAATAAATAACGGAACATGGAGAAATGAGGATATGCGAACCTAGAAGGATCATTGGGATATTTTGAACGCTGCTCTTGATTCTTATTTACACAGCGCTCAAAAGTAAGCAGTGATTTTCGGACAAGGGTGATGGATAGTTCTTGCGGCTTTGCATGATTAGACGAGAAAACATCCATTGATATATCGCACTCACAACATCTTGAATACCTTCACCCGCTGAGTTATCAAAGATGTTGAGAATGGTCTTCTGTTCGGACGTCAAACCTCCTCCAAAGAAACGCCCTTCGTCGTCCTCTTCCGCGAAATAGTCTGCATCTCCTCCAGGAGCAAAGCTCTCATCCGCGACCTGGTCCTGTGCATCTTGGATGGTCGCTGACTTGGCTGACTTGGTCTCTCCCTTGGATTGAGTAGAGTAGTTATGGCTGGGATCTACTACAAACACGCTAGGCATGGAGGAATCCATTTTCAGCTTCTTCAACATCTCTGGAGTGGGGTTATCAGGAAGTTTCCTCTTGTTACCGCCTGCAGGAAGCTTTGGCACCTAATTTTGTTGAGGTGAACTTGAATTCACTGTTTCGAATCACTCACTTTGAATAGTTTATCGATATCCATTGTTCGACGCGGTTGAAGTTGGTGTACTGTGTATATAATTGATTCAGTATCACGTGACAGGTCACTCACCCATACAGCTGCAAGTTCAACCTGGACATGGCTGATCCCCCACCAATGGAACCCACTTTCTCTTCATCTACAGCCAACTCTGACTTTGAGATACGTGTTGCACGCATTGCTGATCCAAATACAGGCTAGTTCATTGCGTTCGATGCGCCTCACTAGCTAAAGGGACCTTATTCTAACAGACCTTCGAACCAAGCATGCAGTGGCATGCGAAATTAAAGAGATGCTGGACACAGTTCGAGATGCCGACACAGCCAAATCCCTGCCGTATCTCGTGCCGGCTCTTGTCGAATTGCTTCAAGCCGGAGAACCTATGTCTCAAAAAGAAACCATTGAATACCAGTTTCGTCGAGTCTTGTTCGAAATCCTGAACCGCCTCCCGGTTAATGAGGGCGTACGCGTTCACTTTGATTCAATTTTTGCCTGCATGTTGCACGTATTACGCCACGACAATGAGGAAAATGGCAGCACGGCTTGTAAAACACTGGTTGACCTTATTCGCAACTACCGATCGCTGAAGAAAGAAGGTCTGTCAGAATTCGTCATTATTTTTCAAGACGTGTTTGGGAACATGCGGGGACTTGTCGACCAATATCTCTCTGAGGATTCTGTTCTACTTGATGCCAACTCTGCTTTTCCTGCAATGCGGAGCTTCAAAGTGCTTGGAGAGATGGGTATGGTCATGGTCATCATGTCGCAGCTCAATCGCTCTTTAGTCCAAACGTCGATACAGGATACTACTGCATCTGCTTTTGATATGCTAGCGTTAGAATCACCAGCGCAACAGAAGGCACGCGTGGAGTATGAGGCTATGGGAGGAATATGGGCTGGGATGACTCCTTCTATCAAGAATGCGTCAACATACAGCGACCTCATTCACGCGCAAATCAAGGCATGATTTTATCTTCATATGTTAGTTTGGCTGATGACGTACGTCCAGATGTTGTCCTATCTGGCATATGTAATGCGCTTTACTGGTGACCAGGATGATGCATACGGAGAAACTCTTATCTTGAGTGCGTTGCGGATTCTCCAAGACTGCCCTGCTAATGGCATTGCACTTCGAAAGGTATTTATGTTTGAGACCAATTCCTTGCCCCGTTCATCAGTATTTTAGGAGTTAATGGTGGTATTTCGCCACCTCATGGGAACACCTCACCGCCGTGCTTTATTCATCTACCTTGATAAACTCTTTGATGAACGTGTTCTCCTTGGCACTGGAATAGCCAGCAAAGAAATATTGCGGTGAGATTTAATTGTTGCTGATTACCTTGACCTGAGAACAAATTTCTTTCATAGCGCTGTGGTCTATACTGCTGTTGCAGACCTAGTTCATCATGTTAGGAATGAACTCACTGCATATCAATTGGCTCGGATCGTCCATGTCTATTCATCTCTGATGCATAATCCTGCCCTAGGCATAAATCTCCACACACTTTTTGCGAAGATGATGTTTGGGCTTACCGATGCTATCTCGACGAAGGAATCAAATGAAGGTGCAGCCAGGTTAATTGGAGCTATGTTTGAGACCTGCCTCGAAAGGCTCGAGGGCTTATGTACTGTGTACACAGACATCAGCGCCAATATCGAAAGGGCGAAGAGTATGACTGATGTTTCTCGTGTGGATTTTACTTTCATCGAAAAGGCAAGACCCGTGGGTGGCGCTGTTCATGCCATTGAAAAGCCGGAGGAGGTCATGCATGGTCAGCCCATCCACTCACAGTCCCCTCACATAGTCTTATCTTCACCAGAATCCCGTCTTATTTATAGGACACTTCTGCACGGATTCCGTGTTTGCCTTGCAGCTATCAAAAAAGCCAATGCAGGTTCACCTGATGGGACCTTGATCTTCCGTTTCTTTGAGGGTTGTATCCGCTGTATGTCTTTGTTCGATCCGGATCCCCGCATGAACGAACAAAATGATGCCATCGATTGGTTCGGGCACGCTCTCCTCGAAATCGATGCCCACACTTTTCAGGAAGTATGGACCCACAAGATGGAGTTCTTTTTTGCATGTGCACAAAAGCGGATTATGCTCCTTAATATTTGTCAATTCCTCTTCACCCGAGAAAATACTTCTCCCGCTCTTCTTGCCATTGTCTTGCGATTTCTCATTGACCGACTGCCTTTGCTGGGAGAGTACGACGATCTCACTGCTGCAGCTACGATTCGGCTTTTTAAAATGGCATTCGGGGCGGTTGCAGCACACCCTGCTACGAATGAAACAATTCTAGCTGCTCACCTTGCAAAATTACTAATGGATTGTTTTCCTCTTGCTGCAAAAGCAACGAAACCAACAAACTATTTTCATCTTCTTAGAGCTCTTTTCCGGGCCATTGGTGTTGGTGGAGGACGTTTTGAGTTGCTCTACAGCGCAGTCCTTCCTCTTCTCCCGGACATGCTGGAAAGCTTGAACCGACAACTCCTCGCTTCTGAAGGCCAAACGCGTGACATGATTGTTGAACTTTGTCTCACTGTCCCCCTCCGACTCACCCACCTTCTGCCGCATCTAACTTACCTTATGCAGCCACTGGCGTTGGCTTTGCGAGGAAGCCCCGAACTAGTTTCTCAGGGATTGCGCACTCTCGAGCTTTGCATTGATAACCTGACGCCCGATTTTCTGGACCCTACTCTCAGTACAGTTCTCAGGGAGCTGATGGAGGCATTATTCAGTCATCTTAAACCCGCCCCTGCCAACCATCATCCTGCCCATACAACTATCCGCATTTTGGGCAAACTTGGGGGACGCAACAGGCGATTATTAACGAAAGAGCCTGCCCTTAACTTTCATCATCACTCAGAGTCTGCCAAAATGGTCATTTTCTTTGGCGGAGGTTCTGAGAAAATCGATCTGGGACCGGTGGCTTCATTAGCTGCACGGGTTGTAACAAAACAGTCCTCGATCGATCGTGTCCACGCGTATCACTTCTTGGAAAATTGTCTCTCCTTCATTTTGCATGAGGTATTCTCTCCCAGTTGCACATCCTGATAAATTTTCACTTTCTTTTTTTATTTGTAGGGTATCAAAGGCCGGAATGTTGAAGAGGTTTTTGTGAACTCACTGGAGGGTGTCTTCGATGCCGTTCATGTTTCGGAAATTCATGATCAGGCAGAAGCATTTGTTCGGAAACTGGGCCATGTCATCTTTAATGCAGAAATCAATCGGTACAAGACAGGAGAACCGACTGGCAGACCTCCCTCTCCTAGTAGCTTCCTATCCTGCTATCTAGATGCCTTCCCGCACGCCCTGGCCCAAGATCAAAATGAGGCTGCGAACAAGACACAGTCTGTTATTACTTCCATCATCTTGGATCTTCTCTCGATGAGCAGTCAACCAGATGTCACCTATCAGCACATCTTGTTGATATTGCATCAAATTGCAAATAGGTTCACTGCCCTCTGTTTGGACGATTCCTGGGTTCGTAAGCGTGCTGGCTGCAGCGGCATCAAGATTATGACTTGCACCCCTGACATTGGGGTGAAGTGGGTGACGGACCGTGAGGTGGACCTCATTCGCACTCTTCTACACATCCTCAAGGATCTTCCCCTCGATCTTCCTCGAAATGTCGACGATGTGGTCGATGTCCTCATCGACGTTCTGAAAATCAGTCACTCAGGTCTTAAATTCCAGGGCGAAGGTATCGCAGTGGCTCGGAACAAGCTGATTCATTTGATGGGAATATTTTTCCCAGAACTGCAAAGCTCTAACCCCGTTGTGCGCCAAGCATCGCAAAGGTGCATTGGGTTTTTGGTCAGCTTTAGTGGGCGTCCAGCAGTGGAGCTCCTTATGCCACATCGTGATCGAATGCTTGCTGGCATCTATACAAAGCCTCTCCGAGCCCTTCCATTCTCCAAGCAAATTGGTATGATTGAAGCCGTTCGCTACTGTGTTAGCTTGGATCCACCGCTTGTTGAACTCAATGATGAACTACTTCGACTTTTGCATGAGACATTGGCGTTGGCGGATGCAGAAGATGCACAACTTTCAGGGCCTCGTGTGCGACAGGGGGGCGTTGAAATTATAAAGCTTCGAGTGGCGTGCATAAAGTTGCTCACAGCTTCGATGCCTCTGACGGATTTTTTTTCGAGGCAACCTCAGACTCGTCAAAGGTAGTGATATATTTTATTAGTGGAAACAGGACTTACTTTCAAATATCCAGAGTTACTGGTGTCTACTTTAAATCCCTCTATTCTCCTTCACCTGAAGTCAAGGATGTCGCCCACGAAGGGTTGCGGATGGTTCTGACTCATCAAAGTCGACTTCCAAAGGAGTTGCTGCAGACTGGCCTGCGGCCCATTCTGATGAATTTGGCTGATCCCAAGCGCCTTTCTGTGCCTGGTTTGGAGGGTCTAGCACGGCTGCTGGAACTCCTGACAAACTATTTCAAGGTTGAGATTGGCCATAAATTGCTCGATCACTTCCGTATTGTCGCAGATCCACAAATGCTCCAGTCGTCATCAAAGGTATCCTTGCCAGAGAGTGAGGGCCTCACAAAGCTTGTGCGCCTTGCCAACATTTTTCATCTCCTTCCGTCAGCTGCAAACATATTCCTTGAAAACTTCATCAACGCCATTGTTCAAACTGAGACGCATTTAAATTCCTCAACGCAGAGCTCATTTTCAGAACCCTTGGCCAAATATCTTGATCGGTATCCTATGGAAGGAATCGACTTCTTCATCCGCCATCTTCAGTCTCCTCGTCATTTGCGTACATTAAGGAGTATATTGCAGGCAAAAATGGCACCAAATCTCCAGCGTGAATTAGCGTCCCGAACCCCGACCGTCGTACATCATCTTAAAGGTGCTGACTCTGCTCAGGTCATTGCTGCTCTCAACATTCTCGATGACCTTGCTTCCTTAATCCCCACGTGGCTCGCGCAGAATGGATACGTAATCGAGGCTTTAGTCGACTTGTGGCATTCACTAGCTGCACCGCCTGACCTTACTACATCTGTAGTGTTGGAAATCATCCATCAACACTCAATAATCCAGGCCATCTTTATCAAAGCCCTCAAACAATCTCCCCGCATCGATCTACTTTTTGAAATCGTCTCTATCTATAATCGTAACCTTGGGGTAGACGTCATCCAAACAACCAATTTTCTTTACCAACACGTTGCACTCAGCGAGGATGTCCTTTTTCGGCGCAATGTTTTAATGCGATTCCTCACGTGGTTCACCGACGTGTCGTATTCGTGGACTCAAAAAGCACACTTCATTCGATATATCGTGACGCCGACTCTCCTGGCCCAAGCCACGCGCTCATCTCCAAATGGGCGACTGCTTGATACAGACTACGTGAATCGACTTCATCGGATTATCTGGCAGCCAATTATCGAGGGTGGCACTTTCTCGGATACTGATGATATGTTTAAAATTGAGCTTCTTCACCTGACGACTGTTTTGGTACACCATTATCCAGAACTTCTTGAGGACGTGAGGAAGGACATTATGAAGTGTGCTTGGTTCTACATCACTACTAGTGATGATATCATCGTGAAGCAGACGGGTTACCTTCTAGCTGCTCGTTTCTTTGCAGCATTCCATACCCCCCCAAAATTCATTCTGCGAGCTTGGACAGGATTGCTTCGTATCCCGCATTCGGAAGGTCGTGCTCATGTACGCCACGAAGCGTTGGCGACTCTTGCGCCTTCCCTTCCCCAGCACGATGCAGGAGAGACCGGTCATCCTCAGTGGGCAAAAACCACTCGGAGATTGTTGGCCGAGGAGGGTCTTGCGCAAATGCTTGCTATATATCACCTCATCGTCAAGCAGCCGGAATTGTTTTACCCCGTTCGCTCTCTGTTTGTTCCGCATATCGCCAACTCTTTAAACAAGCTTGGGATGACAGCCTCTTCAACAACGGAGTCTCGGCTGCTTTCGATTGACATCTTACAAGTTATTTTTACGTGGGAGGAGCGGGCCTCGCAAGCGGCCAATGTTGCTGAGGTAGAAACAACAATGCCAGGGGAACAAATATGGTTAACACCTCTACCACTACGGGAAAATATGGTCAGTTATCTTGTACGCCTGGCAACTATCCCCCACGATCAACTAGCCCGAACCCCTGTTGTTCCACGGATCCTTGCTTTGCTTCAACTGATAGTTGGACCAAACGGCTGGTCAGACGTCACTGTTGGTTTGCGCTTCTTTGCACGGGCCCTTGAGCAGGTAATTGACCTCGTTTTCCACATTTGTCGTTCTACTGATTGAAGAATCATTCCAGACTGATCTCAATAGTGATGCCCATCTCAGCCAGGCTCTTTCATCTGCAAAAGTTCTTCATGCCATCACTACGGAACGGTCCGACTCGTGGTACATGGCTAACGCAACAATCCTGCAAAAACTTATCCGCAAAGGTCTGCTCACGGACGACCATGGGTTGCATGACACGCTCCATCCGATCTTCGATCAACTTATCCGGTTATACCCATTGCCCAAAGAGGACGATGATCAAACTAGCGAATTATCCGATTTTCACAATTTTATCTACAGTTCCATTGGAGATAGTTTGCGAAATTCAGTCGCTCTGCGAGGCATCCTTATGATGTTAAAGTCAGTTGTGCGCACCACACCGGAACGCATTGAAACCTTCAGCCAGCTTCTTATGAAACTCCTCAGTAAACTAGCCAAAGACCACATTCACTCTACAGCGACAACTTCTGGCTATGAAAACAATGTCCGGCTCATAATGGCTATCTTAGATATTTGCCAGTTTGGAGTTGCGTTCCTCGCAGATCAAAGGCGATGGTTGCTCAGCACTCTCGTCGCTCTAGTGGAAAAATCCAAGAGTCTTATACTTTGTCGGTACATGTTGGATCTCGCGAGAACATGGGCTATGCACAGGCAAGAAGCTTATCCCACGATGAAAGAAAAGGCCAGTCTTTTGCAAAAAATGACGCAGTACGAAACTCGGGGTGACACGCTCTTCACGCCTTATCTTGACCTTATCTACGAGATATACACAGAACCGACACTCCGGCGCAGCGATCTAACCACACGACTCGAACAATCTTTCTTACTTGGATGTCGTGCCAAGGAAACTTCACTACGAGAGCGTTTTATGGACTTGCTGGACATCAGTGTTCCGCGGTCGCTGTTTAGCCGCTTGACTTACATTCTAGGAGTTCAGAGTTGGGACGTACTTGCCGACCAGAATTGGATTCACGTCGCTCTACATTTGATATTGGGTGCTGCAGATTTTGGAGGAAGTCCGACGAATGAGAGGCGTCAGTTACCAGCAGGTCCATTCTCCTCCATCACGCGTCCTCAAAGTCACAACATCATTCGCCCAATGCAGCGTTTACTTTGCTTAGATCCGAAAATTGGTCATGAAACCTGGGTGTCCATTTTCCCAGCAGTTTGGTCTTGCCTTTCCCGCCGAGAACAAAACGACATCACGAATCACATGATCAACCTCCTTAGCAAGGATTATCACGTCAAGCAAGCGTCAATGCGACCAAATATTATACAAACGCTTTTAACAGGAATACAGGCATGCTCTCCTCCAATGATTTTACCACCCCATTTGGTGAAATATCTGGCTAAAACATATGGAGCATGGCATATTGGGATGGAAATTCTTGGGGCATCGTTGGAATTGGCGAAAGATGAGGAACCTATCATTCGCGACTATGTGCACGATTCGTTGGCTGAGATATACGCAGAACTAGCTGAAGAGGATATGTTTTATGGTCTGTGGCGACGCCGCTGCCTCTTCTCAGAAACGAACATTGCCCTTAGCTTTGAGCAAAACGGCATGTGGGAACAAGCGTCAAATGCCTATGAGGCCGCACAGAATAAAGTTAGATCAGGTGCCACTGCTTTCTCTGAAGCCGAATACTGTTTATGGGAAGATCACTGGGTGTTAGCTGCGGAGAAACTACAGCAATGGGATATCCTTTACGAGTTTGCCAAAAGTGAGGGCAATCAAGAACTGATGCTTGAGAGTGCATGGCGAACGAAAGAGTGGGCGGATCATCGGGAAAGCCTCGAGGAGCAGATCAATTTACTTCCTGAAATCCCCACGCCCCGTCGAAGAGTCTTCGAGGCCTTCATAGCGCTTCTCAAACTCCCTGCTGCCTTGGACAAAAATGTCGAATTTACGAAGCTTCTTGAAGATGCTATGCAACTTTCGCTTCGAAAATGGGTTGCCTTACCACAGCATCTGTCCGTAGGGCACATACCTCTTCTCCAACACTTTCAACAATTCGTAGAACTTCAAGAAGCTGTTCAAATTTTTGGATCTTTATCTGCAACCAACGCACAAAATCTCGAAAAGAAATCCTCCGAGCTTAAAATGGTGCTTCAAGCCTGGCGCGAACGGCTCCCAAATGTCTATGACGATATCAACATTTGGAGTGATCTTGTTGCTTGGAGGCAGAATGTCTTCCACTCCATTAACAATGCATATATGCCCCTGATTGGCGGTCCTAACCAGGGGAATGCTGGAACTTCCAGCAGTGCCAACACCTACGGATATCGTGGCTTCCACGAAACTGCATGGATAATTAACCGCTTTGCTCATGTTGCTCGCAAACATGACCTACTCGACGTTTGTTTTACGTCCTTGACAAAAATCTATACCTTGCCCAACATAGAAATCTCAGAAGCATTCTTGAAGCTGAGAGAACAGGCTCGGTGCCACTACCAAAAGCCCAATGATTTACAAGCTGGTTTGGAGGTCATCAACAACACAAACCTCATGTTTTTCTCTATCGCCCAAAAAGCCGAATTCTACACTCTGAAGGGTATGTTTCACGCGAGGCTGGGTCGTAACGAGGATGCAAATCTTGCCTTTGGACAAGCCGTTCAGTTGGACATGTCGCAAGCCAAGGCCTGGGCTGAATGGGGTCGATTCAGTGACCGAATGTTCAAAGAAATACCAAATGATTTGTCCTATGCGAGTAATGCTGTTAGCTGCTACCTTCAAGCTGCAGGATTGTACAAAAATGGAAAGAGCCGTCCTTTACTTTCTCGTATCCTCTGGCTTCTTAGCGTGGATGACAATTTGTCCACGATATCGCGGGCGTTCGACACGTACAAAGGAGACGCTGCCTTCTGGTTCTGGATCACCTTAATCCCTCAATTATGCCTGTCCCTTTCCCATCGGGAATGGAAGGCGGCTCGATATGTTTTGCTCAATCTTTCCAAACATTATCCTCAGGTAAGTTAATTTTTACTTTTTTCTGTTCTTCGTGTCCTGACGCAACGAAGGCCATATTTTATCAACTCCGCACCACTCGAGAGGAAATGCAAATAATGAAAAAGGCTATGGCGGCTCGTGCAGCTCAGACACAGGCTTCTCTGGATTCGTCACGCCGCCTCAACTCAGATCTTCGAGAGGGAACCGATACACCTGTCAACGATCAAAATACAGTTCAGCCCACAGCCGCGCCGTCAGACAGCAACGAGCGTCCTTCATCGGTCACTGTTCATCCAAGCGCTCCCGTCGTAGCCGAACCTTCAGCTTCCTATCCTCGCCAGCCTTGGGAACACGTCGATGAAATTCTTCAAACCTTAAAGACAACATTCCCTCTCCTAATTCTCAGTCTAGAAACCATGGTTGATCAAATACAACACAAGTTCAAGCTTTCCCAAGAAGAGGATGTGTATCGAAATGTTTGCATGTTGTTGCAGGATGCCATCCAGGTGATACCTCTTCTCGCGGAATTGATCTCAGCTAATTGGCCCTGTAGAATTATGTACTTCGGATGAATGGTCAAGAAGATGATGGCACCCTCAACGCGGCCACTGTTTCAACGCTTGCGCGTATGGCTTCCAATATGCCAATATTTGTCAAGGTGTGTGCATCGATTATCTGAGTTCGTGTTTTATTGAGAAGAAAACAGAAAGAGTTTGAAGATGATTTCATCACGAGCAAACCCAATCATTATGAATATATACAACGACTTCAGCGATGGAGAGATAGATTTGAGAAGATTCTTGATGCTCGCCCCCGCCTCCAACCTTTAGCAGTCTTGAGCCACTATTTGACTGAATTCCAGTATAGCAAAGTTGATGAAATTGAAGTTCCAGGTCAATACACTGAGGTCAGAAATTTGCCCTCTTCCCTTCTTTTTTCTAAGGCATTTCCTCCAGGACAAAGACACGAATCAAGCCTTCATCAGAATCCAGAAATTTGCACCCAAGTTTGAGAATTGCCGTTCCACTGGTTCCTGTTGGAAACGGATCACCCTCTATGGCAATGATAATTCAAAAACCTCATTCGTTGTTCAACTTCCTTGTCATCGACAATACCGTCGCGAAGATAGGGTGATCCAGGTCCTTCGAAACTTTAACGGGTAACGTCAAATATTTCCATAGAAATGGAGGCAATTAACAAGCCTTGTTCATCAGTGCTTTGAGTCGCAAGAAGGAAAGTCGGAAGCGCAATATTTCGTTCCATATACCAGCATCAGTTTCTTGTAGTCCCTCCGTGCGGTTGTTTCAAACCGACTCTTCGTATGTTTCTTTTGGAGACATCTATGACCTCCATTGCGAGGAGAACAGCATGCCAAAGGAGGAGCCAGTCTTGCATGTAGGAGAAAAAGTTAAAAAGGTTCTACGCGAGTTCCGCCAATCTGCAACAAGACAAGTACGTAGTCCCAGTGAAAGGCGTTGTCATTGGTAACTTACCATTTGCTTACAGTTGACCAAGACGGAATTCATCACATTGAAAAAGGATCTGTTCGAAGAAGTAGCTATCAAGCTGGTGCCAGAAGATATACTCACCAAAGTTCGTTGACCAATACTTGCATCACTTTGTCCTTGACACACCTTTATCTCTCAGTTCATGATGCGAACCATGTTGGGACCATCGGAACTATGGAGGATGCGAAAGCAATTCGCTTTACAGATCGCATCGACCAGCTTTATGACATACGTCCTATGTCTTTCAAGCCGTCATCCAGCACGATTCCATCTCTCTCGAGCCACTGGACAGATCGCGATGTCAGAACTTTTACCAGGTTTGTAGCTTGAGTCTCCAGCTTTGCAAAATTTACACCCTTTTAGGTGTATCTAATCAATTGCCCGTCTTTGCCACGAGTGACATCGTGCCATTCCGACTAACCCCAAACATACAGAATTTCCTCGGGCCTGTGACTACAGAAGGTATATTGACATCCAGCATTATGGCGTTGGGTCGATGCCTCACCGAGCCAGAGGTGTGGTTTATACATACTAATGCAGGTTGTTGTCCTAACAGCGTTCTAGTTTGACCTAGAGCAGCAACTCTGCTTGTTTAGTCGTGATGAAGTTATATCGTGGATGTCGATGCGGGGTAAACCTTGGGCGGTCGACATGCTTTTTCGACAGAGTGTCGCCGCAAATATCGACGGGGTGGTCAAGCGCGCTGAAACTATGGCATGTAAGAACGAAAGGGAAAACGTAAGACGCCTCTTGGTTTTCCTCTTTAATTACTTGTTAACGTCTCTTCATGTAGGTCCTGCAGAGCAATGGGGCGACGGCGACGGTTCCAGTAGTTCAAACTGTTACCAACTTGATATCAAGCGCCACAAATCCTTTGCAGCTTGCGAAAATGGGGGAGCTTTATCAACCATGGTTTTAATTCTTCGACTTTATGTATCTGCCGAGTATTAGGTACCAATGTTGGCACTTTATTGGTGGCCAGGAACAGAACGGTTGGATAACATTATTTCAAGAACGACTAACGCGGATCTGGAAGGACTTCAGCCGACCTAGAGGGCTATGCTCGATTTGCTCCACGAGCATAGCCCTCCGTTTGACGGAATGACAAAATATGCCCTTCACTCTCGATCATCATCTAGTCAAATCATTTGAGTTGAGAAGTCACGAGCAACTACAGGGACATAACATACATCTTCTGCCATGGCATGAACGTCTGACCCGGGCCTATTATACATCATTGCATTTGCGAACATGAGAAAGATGTCCCGCTGGAACTCTAGTGAATTAGCGACGAGCCCATCTTTGACCCTGGTTTTAATTGTTTTCAAATCCATGGGACGCTTCACGATGTCGTGGTAATCAGGAGCTTCTGAATTTTTTATGGGATTATGGAAAATATTTCCGTTGCGGTGCTGCGATATCTGGGAGTGGAGAAGACTGATGACGTTCTGGAAGCGTTTCAGCGCGACTTGTTCCTCTGTGCGGGTGCCTTGACGGATCGGGCGGGTGCGGGTATTGTGCAAACTTGGGCCTAATAAATTGTCTAAGATATTTGTGGATGGTAGAAGCAATGATACGAACCAGATTCATCGTCATCCGCTGGCTCAGAGTCTTCTCGCACTCGTTTCTTCTCACGCTGATACTCTACGGCTTCTAGGGGCGACGCCTTCCTCTTACCTGCTGTACGGTCAATGGGCATCGTTCAAAAATATAATAAAATACTACCTTCACGTCGCCTAGCAGACTCAGACATTGGCGTTATGTGGCGCCCTTCGACTTGTAGCATATCGACTTTCATTTCGGGGTCGATGTCTGCCTCAGAATCTACTGCGTTCGGTGAAGGCTCACTCTCAGCTGTTTGACGTCGTCGTCGTGAGCTTCCCCTCGTCTGGAGGGGAGGTACAGAAGAAGTTGATGACTTTCGGCGGCGTGCTGAGCCTGAAAACAATGGGTGCTGAGAGAGAGGTCGAAGAAGAAGAAGACATACGCCGTGCTGCTTTGGTTGGTTCCTCCTCAGAAACCGGTCCATCGAGATCTGAAGCAATAACAACTTCGCCCACTTTGGTGTCAACGATTGCTGGGGGAGACGTCGTTTTAGCCTCTGACTCCGTCCCAGTCGTGTCAGTAAATGGGGGTGGTAACTTCGTTTCTTCATGATCAGTTTCTTGCCCTTCGACCTTCGCCTCTAAAGGGACCTCTTCCTCTTCCTCTTCACCGCCTTCCACCTCTTCATCCCCCTCCTCCTCTTCTTGTCGCTGGATAAAACTTTGTTTCTCCTCTGCACAATTTCGGGTTTCAAGCAAATCTGCCATCCCTGCGTCTACAGGAAGCTCTGGCAGTG
>Ga0307507_10006685_pt1 | contig 17428 bp, 4 predicted proteins | sample 7_EM_MG_FD_207223 | JGI IMG/M metagenome (GOLD analysis project Ga0307507, IMG submission 207223) | Populus trichocarpa ectomycorrhiza microbial communities from riparian zone in the Pacific Northwest, United States - 7_EM | ecosystem: Host-associated > Plants > Roots > Unclassified | place...
TAACTTTAATAGCAGCTATATAGTATATATAAAAGGCCAAATCTAAATTTTTAGAATTTATTATTAAGTGGTTGTTAAGATACTAATGTATAATTTTTCCAATTTTTAGTAAGTTTTAAGGTAGGCCACTTACTTAGGTAGGCCGCTCGCTTATAGAGTACGTTAGTATGTTTTTTTAAGGGGGTATTTTATTATATAAAATAAACAATTTTATATTTTAGGCGCATAAAGACATTGTCGGTATACTCGCTTTATCAATGGGCACGAATATCACTGTATGATACGTATGCGGTGTTGAAGTTGGTAGTTGTTGTTGTGTCTAAAGAAAGGGGTTGCTCCAAGGTCAGACAGTTAGTCTCGCTTTATAGTCTCGTAACTACGTCACGTGATTAACGTTCCGACACTAGAGCAACTCTAAAAAGAAGGCTAATCTACGCTCTAAAGTTAAGTCTTCTAGACTACTTATAGCGTATACGCAATAGTTAGGCTTTTCCTATCTATACGCAATAGCTTCTCTTTTAATCCTTAGCTACATCCTAGGAGCTCTTAGGGCTGCTAAGGCTAGCCTTTAGCTAGGCCTTGGCCACCCTTTATAAGCTCCTTAGGCTTACAGCCTTCTTCCTCCCCTATTGGTTTGTCTCTCTCTCTCTCTCCTGTACAAGGGTATTGCCTACTCCCTACTATACACCCAGGCAATACTTTACAGTTCGTTCGTTTAACCCACTCCTTTATTATAGCGTCCGTAGGGTATTCGATTGCGGCTAAAGTTTCGGTTGTTTTAGTTATGGTTTCGGCCTTGGTCTTGATTATGGTAGCGGCAATCCATAAAGGTAGTATACGCTCCTTAACTGGGGTATTTCTTCTCCCATACAACGGTTAAAGATTGTAACTTGTTAATTAACTAAGACAAGTCTTCTTTAGGGTTTAAGACGGTAGTTCTATAGGCAGGAACTCCCTAGCAAGCCTTCTGGTTATCTGTATAGATCTTTATAATTATAGCCACCTCCTTGCTATATCTAGGTCTTTGCCTAGGTCCTTGCTCCACACTAGGCACAGTCGGCCTAGGTGGTGTATATATATGTAGCTGCTGCAGTTGCTACAGCTGCTGTGGTTGCTGCTCTCTCGACCATAGCAATTGGTTATAATTGGAGGATTAAGGACCGGGAGGGGTAGTAGGGGCAGCGGAGACAGCGGGGGCAGCAGGGGCAGCAGGGGCAGCGATCGGGGTAGCTGGCGGTGCAGCGATCGGGACAACTAGTGGTGCGGCAGTTGGAATAGCTGGTGGAATTAGCGGAGCAGCTAGTGGTAGGGTAGGAGCAGTTGCTAGAGGGAGGGTAGAGGCAGTTGGTGCAGCTTACCGGGGTATAGATACAACAGATAGTTGAGGTGTTATAGGGGTAGGTATCTACGTTCCGGGCGGTATTATAGCTATAGCTGTAGCTATAGGCTGAACTGATTCTAGGCCAATAGCTAAACCGTTAAGAGTATGGTTTGGTCTATCCCTGGCAGTACTAGGGTAAAGATACTGGGCAGGAGGAGGACTAGGTGGGGTAGGAGTACCAGGGGGGGCAGCAGGGGTAGCAATCAGGGTAGCTAGCGGAGCGGCAATTAGGACAGCTAGTATTACAGCAGTTAGAATAGCTGGTGGAATTAGCGGAGCAGCTAGTAGTAGGGTAGGTATCTGCGTTCCGGGCGGTGTTGTAGCTAGGTTAGTATTGGCAGTACCAGGGTGAAGATACTGGGCAGGAGGAGGACCAGGTGGTATTGCAGCTATAGCTATAGGCTGATTTAATAGACCGTCACGAGTGTGGTTCAACCTGTCTTATAGTACTCTCGTAGCCAGTGGTTCTGCTAACTCCTTAATAGTTGCTACAATCTCCCTATCTGTCCACTGATGCAGCTCTTCTTATTGTACAACTTTAAATAGCAGCTCAGATACAGTAACTCTGCTATTGCGTCTACCTACGTAAACACCTCTTTTAAGGAGATGTCTTCGTAGCTGGGATCTAATATCTGTGCGTATCTTCTTAAAGCTCTCAACTATAAACCCCTCGAACAGCTCTTAAAAGATGGCCCACAAGTCATTATCCGTAAAGTCTTGTGTCTCATATATCATCGTTTCTACAAACTCTACTAGTTCGTCCTTTATAGCCTCATCTGCATCAATTCCGTAGCCATACTTGGCAATTCTCTCCTTCCAATTAATTTCTATATTGTCGTGTCTTTGTGTATATGTGTGTGTTCTCCACGGCTGTAGAAAGCCGTAGAAAAGGTATATTTATATGTTATGGTTCAAGGTCAAGTGGAGGTTCTAGAGGTTCGAGTTTGAGGTTTAAGGTGTTCTCTACAGCCCTGGGGCCTATAGAGTGTCCTTAGTCTAAGAGTTTAAGGGTTAAGGCTTGAACAGAGGTCGAGGGTAAGGTCGAGGTCGAGGTCAAGGTCGGGGTCGAGGTCGAGGTCGTGGTCGAGGTCGAGGTCAAGGTCGAGGGTGAGGTCAAGGTCGAGGTCAAGGTCGGGGTCGAGGTCGAGGTCAAGGTCGGGGTCGAGGTCGAGGTCGTGGTCGAGGTCGAGGTTGAGGTCGAGGTTGAAGTCGAGGTGAGGGTATTAAGGGTGTAAGGGTGTGTGCGTGTCCCCTTGACAAATCTACAGTTTTTGAAGACTGAAGACGATTCTTAGCAAAGATACAATCCTCTAGGCGATCTGACGCGTCAGCAGTTAAGCTGATACGTTCGTCTCGAGCTTTGAGGGTGGTATAGCTCTCTTTGGTATGTACGTCCTCTACAGCCGTCAGGCCTGTAAAGTGTTCTTAGCAAGATTGCTATTCTCTCAGCGATCTGTTGTATTGGCTGTAAGGCCAGTACAAATTCTCTCAAGCGTAAGGGAGGTCGTAATCTTCTCTAAATAAAGATACAATTCTCTAGGCGATCTAACGCGTTAGCAGTTAAGCTAATACGTGGTCTCAAGCTTTAAGGGTAATATAGCTTTCTCCTTCAATGAAATAGACAAGGCCAGGCGATCCGTGTACTATTTCCAGTACGGTTCTTAAGCTCTAGCTTATTGCGTATTTCCTGATCTGTACGTCTACTAATCAGTGTCGGTATACTCGCTTTATCAACAGGCACGAATATCACTGTATGATACGTATGCGGTATTGAAGTTGGTAGTTGTTGTTGTGTCTAAAGAAAGGGGTTGCTCCAAGGTCAGACAGTTAGTCTCGCTTTGTAGTCTCGTGACTACGTCACGTGATTAACGTTCTGACAGACATTTTTTTTTAAAAAAGAATTATAAATTTATTTAAGACTATCTAAGCTTTAAGTTTAGAACTTTATATTATTAATAATATATTACTAATACTATTTTTATAGAGGTGGAAAAACGGCGTTTTATATAGGAAACCTATCTAAGTTTAGGGTAACCAAATTCTAGGGGTCCGAGCTTACTGCCTCTATTTATAAAAAAAAAAGCCCTAAAGAATTAAGTAAACGCCTCTACTTAGTTAGTCCGTTTTAAAAAGGGTTATAAGAAGGTTTATTTAAAGGAACTTTATCTTATTAAATAGGGTTTTTATAAAATAGAAGAAGATAAAAAAAAGGATTTTTATCTAATAGAGATGGAAACAACTTTAAGTAATATTATAGTTGCTCCTTTTAGGTCCCACTTAGGTAACTTATTCTTTAGTAATTCTTTTTTATTAATACTCCCTAATTTAATTTATTTTAATACTCCTATACCTTTCTTATAGCGTTTTTTAGGTTGTTTAGTAGTTCTTAGGTAGTCTTATTATAGCCTACCTACTTAACCTTATACTATATTTTATTATTAATATCCTTATAACTAATAATTTTTAAAACTTCCTATTTATCTTCTTTTTAATCTTTATATATGTCTACCTTATAAACTAGTGGTTTAATATTTCTATATACTAGTTCTAATATTATAATATACTATATAGGGTAAATCTTTATCTTTTCTAATAGGTTTAACTTATACGTAACTTCTAAGATCTTTACTTTAATTATAAATGGTTCTAGTCTAATATAGTCCAACTTTTTGCTTAGTTATTAACTCTTAAAATTTTTATATAGTAGCCATACTTTATCCCCCTCCTTAAGATCTAGTCCCTTAGATCTCTTAGCATTATAGTACCTTTCTTTCTTTTTTTTATACTAGTTTAGCTATTTCCTTAAGATATATATAAAGATTTATTAAGTTCTCCATTTTTTCCTTAGCTATATTGCTTATTTTCTTTACCTACCGTAGTAATAACGATATTCTTAGTTTATATCCGTAATTCGCCTTAAATAGTAATATACCTATTCCTTTTTATAGCGTTGCATTATATATAAACTATATAACTAGTAATAGCAATACCTAATTATTCTATGCATAATTAACATAATGCCTTAAATATTATTTTAACGTTTAGTTTAGTCTCTCTATTTAACCGTCCGTTTATAAGTAATATACTATTAATATTACTATGCAAACCCCTTATTCCGCTAAAACTACCTCCTAAAACGCTACTATAAATCTTAGGTCTCTGTCTAATATAATTTTTATTAGTACTCTATGTCTTATAAACACTTCTTTAATATAGATTTTAGCTATATCTTCTACTGAGATTTCTTCTATATATACTATAAAGTAGCCCTACTTAGTTAACTTATCTACTATTATAAGGATTACGTTATAATCCTATCCGGTAATAAGGTTCTTTAACTTTAGCAACTTTATAATAAAGCTCTATAATATAACCTCCTATAATCTCTTTGGTATTTTAATAGATTGTAGCCCTCTATATGGCTTATGCCTTATTAGTTTGTTTCTTTAACAATTTAGATACTCCTTAGTAACTTTTCTTACTAACCCCTATATTCCTTAAATAATATATTCCTCTTAAAGTCTTAACACTAATCCCATAGCTCTACTGTATCCCTAAGTTATTTCCTTATAGAATTCTCTTATAAATTCTTTTATAAATTCTTTTAGTACGTATATAGCCTCTTAGTGCCTATACTACTCTAAGTCTAGATCCTTACTCTATATATTTTAGATCTTTTATAACTAACTACTCTCTGGTATTTTATAGGTCCTTTCTTCTTTTATTACTATAATTTTATAATAATTATACCTAATTAATCTATTCTTATCTTTATATAGTATTGCTCCTAATAGCTTCTTATTATTCTATAGTTTAGCTTTTCTGCTAAGCGTGTCTACCCTTATATTCTTAGTACCCTTAGTATACTAAATCTTAAAATAATACTCTATAAGTATTTCTGCCTATCTAACCTATTTCTAGTTAAGCTCTTTTATTATTAGAAACCCTATTAGGTTCTTATAATTTATCTTAACTATAAATAGTTTTTCTATGCCTTATAAGAATGCTCTCTACTCTTTAAGTACTGCGACTATACCTAATAACCCCTTATTATAAATGTTATAGTTTAGTTCTAGTGGCATTATTTTTTAGCTATAGTATATTACTAGGTGCTATATATCCTAATGCTTTTATAGTAAATTTACTCCTAGTATAAAGTTTAATGCGTTTATTTCTATAACCGTCTCTAGCTATAGTTAGTAGATCTTAAGGATTAGATCCTAGGTAAACAGCTCTTTAAGTTTCTTAAATAACTTAATTTATTTACTGCCCTATATCTATAGTTCCTTCTTTTTTTATAAGTCTTATAAACGGCTTAATATTCCTTAACTACTATATAATAAACCTTTTATAGTAGTTGCAAAACCCTAGGAACAATCTTAACTATATAACGTTCTTTAGTTCCTATTAACTTACTATAACTTTAACTTTCTTTAAATCCATATAGATCTTACCTAGTTTAATAATAAATCTAATAAAATTGGTCTTCCTTATAAAGAACTTGTATTTCTTAACTACTACTAGCATCTTTTCTTTCTATAGTCTCTTTAAGACCTACTTAATATATTCTCCATATTCTTCTTTGCTTATTAAGTAGATAATAATATTATTAAGGTATACCATAATAAACTTATTAAGGTGTCCTCCTAATATACTATTAATTTATTTTTAAACCATTACTGGTATATTTATAAGGCTAAAGTGCATAACTAATAGCTTATATAGTCCTTCCTTTAACCTAAAGGCTGCCTTTTATTTATTTCCTTCTTTAATTCTAATCTAATGGTACGCCTATCTTAGATCTATCTTTATAAAAATTTACACATTACTAATCCTATTTTAGATTTTGCTAATTAAGGGTAAAGAATACCTATTCTTTTTAGTAATGCTATTTAACTATCTATAGTTAATATATAACCTAAGTTTTCCGTTTTTCTTTAATACAAATAGTACTAAATATCCCGCTAATAACTATAATAGTCTAATATATCTCTTTTATAGATTCTCCTAGATAAACTTTTTAAGTACTCTTAACTTATTTTTAGTTAGCTTATAGATTAGAAAGAACTTTAGAGGTATTCCCGGTTCTAATTCTATCTTATAGTCCTATACTATATACCTTAATAGCCTTTTATTTTCTAGGCTCCATAGCTTTTTACTATACTTATAGTATATAACTTAAGCTTCGCTTAGTCTCTTTATACATTACTCTAACTTAGTACTATATTATCCTAGTTACTTATTATACTTTACGACGTTAGGTATTTTTAATATTAACCTAACCTATAACCCAATTAATCCTTAGATTATATTTTTATAATTAAGGCATCCCTAATATCGCCTTATCCTTTCCTAATAGTAGGATATTAAAAGATATCTTAATCTGTTTTTCTTTAATAGTTAACTAAATAGGTCCTATTTTAAGATTAATAATACCTCCTCTATCGGCTATTAGATCTTCTAAAATTATTTATTGGTACCAATTTAATGGTATAAGTGAGTCGTGTCTAGGGGCACGAAATACATATAGTATCGTATGCTCATTTAGACGGTGGTGACTTCCTCTTCTAATCGTACATGAAGAGGTAGAATTTAAGGGGTTTCCTGAGCTCGCTTAGCTCACGTAATTGCGACCACAAATTCCTATTCGAACTCGTTCAAACACTGGCGGTACTTAAAAAATGAAACCACTTGTGTATAGCCTCCGTAATTGCTTTAATAGAACCGTGAAATATAAAAGAAATATATAAGAAATAAAACCATAAAATACAAAAGAAATGCGTAAGAAATGAAACTGTAAAATAGAGGAAATATATAGGAAATCCCTCTCGAAGTGCCTTTTTGGTTGTCTTCTGAACGGTGCTTTAAGCTAGCCGTAAGTCCTGCTTACGGTCCGTAAAATGAACTGTACGGCCTTCTAACAGGCCGTAAATGAACCATAAAGCCTTCCAACAGACTATAGATGGACCGTACGGCCTTCAAACAGGCCGTAAATGAACCATACGGCCTTCTAATAGGCCGTAAACGAACGTGCCCTAATTAACCGAACTTGTACCATCTTGTCTCCCGTTCTCTCTACCCGTTTAGTGACCTATAGCTTAACCATTTCAGCTATTGCCTTCCGTATTGTAGCTGCTTAATCCGTAATAGGTGGGGTAGGAGGGTCTAGGTTGCTTATTCTTGGGTAGGCTCTATAAACCAAGAGGGTAGGTACTAGTCCGTTAGGGCTAGCGGTGTCATTAATAGCTTTTATGGCTATCTATAAAGCCAGTTCTTTTTAAATACCCTTGCACTCGTCCGTAATAACCTAGTAGGCTCTTGAAACGGCTTTTTAGCTAATAGGTAGCCGAAACGGTGGTATAGGCGGTGGATTTTGGTACTGCTGGCGGTAGCGGCGGTCCGTAAAGAAGGTAGTATATGCTCTTTAGTTAGGGTATTCCTTCTCCCATACAACGGCTAAAGACTAGGCAGCAAAGGGTAGATTAAATAAGGTCTTTGGTTGGCAAATAGACGTAATATGCGCCCCTAGGGGTAGTATATTAACCATAGGTTGCTTACGCTCCTTAGCCGTAGGCTTTGCCTTATGTAGCTCGTTTTGCTCTGCCTTTATAAAGGTCTTGTTTTGGGGAAGGCGGGGGTTGTATATAGGTTAGTCCATATACAGCTACATATTGGGGTTGGTGTTGGCAGTACTAGGGTGAAGATACTGGGCAGGAGGAGGACTAGGTAGGGTAGGAGCAGTTACTAGGGGGAGGGTAGAGGCGGTTGCCGCAGGCAGTGATTACTAGGCAGGTTGCGGAGGTTTATATAAGTTTGGCTACCGTGGCTCCTTAGCTCTAGTTAACAAAGAGGGTGAAGCTAGTAGAGCTTGCGCGGGCGGAGCTTATACGGGTAGAGCTTGCGTAGGCGGAGCTTGTACGAACGGAGCTTGTGCGGACGGAGCTTGTGCAGACGGAGGTTGCGTAGGCGGAGCTTGCGCGGACGGAGCTTGCGTGGGTGGAGCTTGATCTTGATTTCCACCAGAGTCCACTTGTTAATTTCCACTGGAGTCTACCTAAGTCTTGTCCTTATCTAACGTTTTAATAGTCTCTTCCTTTAACGTCTTGTCCAGCTCTTCCTTTAGTATAGCTACCCCCCTAGAACATTCTGTGGAACCGTTCTGCTATAGGGTATACTGCTGCTGGGTAGGCCGCTAGGCAAGTTGGGAATGTGACGTTGTATATAGCAAAAGTCCTATTTCTCCAGGCAATAGTGGATTTGTAAGTATTAAAGGTCCTATAAAAATCCAGTTAAGTTTACAAGAGGTAAAGAATCCATTAGTATTAATATGGTCTAGGACTTCCTCTTTAGTCCATTCCGTTTAGTCCTTCTTATGTATTGTGTTGTATAAGAACCGTGTAATAGTAACCCATTTATCCTTCTTAACCCATACGCCTTAGTAACGTAAAAGGGTTTATAGGTTGTAAATAACTGCAAAGTTATAGGCCTTAAAAGTAGCTTCCGTAAAGTCCGTAAAGTCTTCCTGGTATTGTTCCCACAGGTTATTATTTATAAGCTCAAAGTATCTATATTCAAGGATTTTAAACTTGATATAGTTATTAACATTAGGTATAGACTTAATGTCAACTCCCTGCCTCCACTTTCTTTAACCTTTATCAACTTGCTTACTAATATCTGCCATACTATGTAGCATAGTGTAGTACGTAGCGGGCGGAAGAGGTCTTGTGGTGGTCCATAAGGGCGGTTGATATCCGTAACGGTTCACAAAAGGGTAGGGGGTTTCCGTAAGGTCTTGTAACGGTCCGTAGAGGTAATTAACAGGTCCGTAGTAGTTTGTAAAAGGGTGAGGGGTCTCCATAAGGGGTCAGAGAGGAGGCCAGGGTATTTTGGTAGGGTATAGTAGTCACATTCTTGGTGTGATCGTGTTCTTAACGTGGTCGCGTTAACTACTAGTACAGTGGTCAATATCTCTAATTAAGGTGGAGCGTAAACGTCTTCCAAAACCAGGGTAGATTCAAGGTAATTCTAGGTAAGGTAGAGCGTCAGACGTCTTCCAAATCTAAAGTACTTTAATTCTCTTCAACTGAAATAGGGGCTTGTAAGGTGGAGCGTTGGACGTCTTTTAAGCAAGTGCGTATCTCCTGATCTGTGCGCGCTCACTGATTAGTGTTGGTACCAATTTAATGGTATAAGTGAGTCGTGTCTAGGGGCACGAAATACGTATAGTATCGTATGCTCATTTAGATGGTGGTGACTTCCTCTTCTAATCGTACATGAAGAGGTAGAATTTAAGGGGTTTCCTAAGCTCGCTTAGCTCACGTAATTGCGACCACAAATTCCTGTTCGAACTCGTTCAAACATTATTATTAATAAGTATAGGTACTCTTTCTATCTATATAGTAACCCTATTCTTTTAACTACTATTAGTAATATATAGTTTCTTATTGCTCTACTATCTACTAATACTTTAAATTTTTAATCTTGCTAACTAACTTATAAATTTAGATATTAACCTTAAATTCCCTTAAGGGTCTAAAGCTCTACTACTAGCTCCCTCTAGTTCTATAGGCCTCTACTTTTCCTAACTATTAGTTACTAAATCCCGTCTGTGCTTAGTCCACCTTTAGCTAATACTTAGTTTACTTTTTTTCTTTAATATACTATAGATACGTGTTTTTAGTGCACTTCTACTACTATTATCCGTCTAGGCATTCTTCTATAAGGAATCTTCTTAGTTAAAGTATTAAGTCCCCTAACTTCTAAACTTTTACTAGGTGCTATCTATATATATATTTAGCGTTTCTAAATCATTTCTTATCTATTATCTAATATATCCTTATTAGATACTTACGACACTTATCTTTAGGTGCTCTATATATTTTATATATATTATCTATATATATAATCCATGCTAATATATAATATGCTGGGTGCTTTAGGTTAACTTATGGCTTATCTTCGTCCTTAAGTTTAAACCTCTATTATACTAACCAAAGTACTGCCGTATTATTTACTAGTACTAATATCTATATTATTTCTCTCTAGTCTATAGCCTATTCCTCTACGTTCTTCAATATTATAATTAATACTCCTTTAATATAACTTATCTGTTTTTCTAATATAGCTTAATCTAGCATAGCTTTCTTATCTAGCCATATATAGAAATCTTCCTACTTATTATTTTTTTGCTATCTATACTACTTCCTATATAGCTCTATAAGGAAGTATCTCTTTATTGCTGTATTGTTGCAACCCTTTATATATTATTTTGCGAATCTAGTTAAAATCCCTAGATTATCCTTTTATTCTAGTTTATCTAACTACTTAGCTCTTAGCGTTTCTATCCTTAACCTATTTATAATTTTTTATACGGGTGCTCTGTCCCTTATATGTCCTAATATACTAGATCTCTGGTCTAGTTTCTGTTCTTACTATATAAGAATTCTTTATCTAAATTAATTTATACTTTTTTGTTTTTTGCGTCTTATAGCTAGATCTTTAAAGTTCTTATTCTTCTTAATTATTATATTAACTTTTTAGTCTTTAGGCTAAATAATATGTTTACCTAGAATTGTTATAGACCTTATTTGTTCTTTAAAATCTTAGCTCCCTAGGAATCTTTATCCTAAGCTTATTTATTTATCTTTAAACTAAGCTGCTACCATTTCCTATTAGTTATTATCCGTTATAGGTTCTAGGTCCTCTCTTATCTCTTCTTAAAAACCTTAAGCCTATGGCCTTTTACCTTTATTAAGTGGTAAGCTAGCACTAGTAGTTGTCTACTTACTTAATCTGTTTAAGATATTACTTCTTCCGTCTTATTCCTTGTAACGTTAGGGTCCTTAAAATGGGTGGTCCGTGCAGAATCACTATAATATTTCTAAGTACGGGTGCCAAATTCAGCTAATCTAATTGGTTGGTTCTTATCGATAACCTGGGGACCTAAATTGACGTTATAAGGGATAAAGCAATGGATACTATATCTAATGGTATTATAATACCCGTTACCAAACCTTATTCTATAGTGGTCTTAGTCTCTGCTTCTATTGCGTACTTAAGGTTTAAGTACCTTTAGTTGGCCTCCTTTTCCTCCTTATTGCCGTTAATTAATAAGTACTCTAACTCTATTATTATTTTTGCTAATCTTTGTCTACATATTGCTATAATATCTTAATCTAGCTTATAGAGTTAATCTTATTTATCTAACTCTTTAGTTTCTTTAAGTTCTTATAACCCTAGCTCCTATAGCTAATAGCTTATACCATACTTAGCATACTTATAAATTTAGTATATATTGTTATAATAAAACGTAAAGTGCTTAATTAAATACTCCTTGGTCCTGCGTAATATACTTATATTTATATTATTATACTCTAATAACCTTATGCCTTTTACCGCGTGGTTACTCTAACTACCTCTATAATCTTTAGCGAAATAACCTTATTTTCCGTAATTTATATAAGCTCTTTTTTTAAACTATTTTTTTTATTATAGAGTTCGCCTAAACATCTTCTGCTATTAAGATCCCCAGTTTAGCCTCTGCTTCTTAGTCCTATAATTACTTAATCCTTAACCTCTACATTTCTATAGTTTCTTATTCTACTTTTTAGATTTTTTGGTACCGCTTAAGTCTATTAGCTCTAGTCTACTATTCTATGGTTTTTAACTTTATGTTTGTTCTTGTGTCCCCTATGCCTTATATAATTATAGAACTATATCCTAGCCCTACTTGGCTTATTCCCTCTAATAGATCCTATTACTAATCTTAATTAATTAATTAATTAGTTCTCTTAAGGTATCCGTATCTTCTATTAGGATAATTACATCCTAGACTTTTGCCTTAAGTTTCTGTTTATACTGTGCTATAAGCGCCTTATTATTCTATTTAACCTATATAGTAAGCGTTTAAAACTGCGTTATATACTTAATTGATAAGATTTATTATACTAGGTTCTAAAGCTTCTATTTTACTATTGTTATTACTTCTACCAGGCTAGGTTACTAAATATTTACGTAAGTTGGTTCGCGAATCCTTACTAGCTTAAGAATATATACTTAACTTCCTGGTTAGTAGTAGTGTTTCTATACTCTTATATCTTAGTAAGATAAGGTTTAAACTACTCTATTACCCTACCTGTTAAGAATAGTCCCATATAGACTACTTGATCTATTAGTATAGTAAGCTTTACCTCCTCTTATACTACCTTAAAGCGTATTTATATAAGAAACCCCTTAAGCTTTAACTTTTCCCCTAAGAATTGTTCGACTAATAGTAACTTAACCTTTACTGCTCCTATTCTATTAATTCTATCTTTAAGTATTTAGTTATTATCTGTTAACCAATTAACTATTTCTTATAACTATCTAACCGTAACTAGTTATGAGTTAGTATCCCTTATTATAAGCTTTGCAGTATAGGAGAATTAAAGAAACAACTTAATTGTAAATCTATGAAAATTAGGTGTACTATATACACAAAATACATGGCAAAGGCTAACGGCGATGCTAATAACAATTTATAACTGTTACCTAATTAGCCACCAGGTCGACATTACCACTTAGTTAGTAATAGGTAATAAATAGGTAATAGAAATAAATAGTGAGACATGCAATAATAAAAGGCATAGTGGTAAGTTATAAGGTTGCGTAAGCTCTAGTACAATAGTTAGTTACACACCCCCCCAGATTTAACGGTGTAGTTAAAGCTGTAGAAAATAAAATAAAGGTAAAAACTATGCTAAAAATAGGAGATTTAGATACAATTTTAAAATGGTAAAGGGTAGGGCAATAGTGCTATACGCTTAACGTTGAATTCGTTTTAATCCTTTTAGTAGGATAAAGTTGGTAGAAGGTTTAACCAAGATTTCATTAGCACGTGGAGCTATATTAGTAGCTCTATTAGACAGTTCTGGTAAACTACTTAGCTAGGTAAGACCTATTTTAATTATATCCAAGATATTGTCTTAAAGTCCATTTAGTAAGGTGTTTATTTCAGGTAGATCTAGAGATACCGTTCTGCTAGGAGTCGGTAACTATTTAACGTCCCTTATAGAAGGTTCTACTGAATCGTTTAATTTAGGTATGGTATTTTAATCTGCATTTAAGGCAGTCGTTTAATCTATACTCAAGGTAGATCCTTTTAATCTATGCTTAGGATAGACGCTTAGGGTAGTCATTTAATCCATAACCGAGGAGACGCTTAGGGTAGCATTTAAGCTGTAACTAAGGAGGACGCTCAGAGTGGAACCCAAGGTAGATGTTTAAATCTAGTTAAGTAACAGTGTTATTGTTTAATATAGTGAGGCTTTGGATATAGCCGTTAATTATATCGCATGTAGTGCTTCTAGTAAGGCTCTAGATAAAGCCGTTATATTTAGTTAAGTCTCTTATTACTACTGGGTGTATCTATAGCTCTCTCTCAGGTGCTTATAAAGTTTATTTCCTAATTTAAATTGCTTCTTACATCTTTAATAGGCTGTCTTCTTTACATAGGTTGCCGGCTACGCTATATTCAATAATTCTAGTAACATTGTAGACGTTGTATTTAGTGACGTTGCGGTTATTACAACTAGTGCCAATTTAGGCGGATCTAGTGCTAATATAGGCTCGTATCTCTTAGAGGTTAAGAATGTTAATTAAGTCAAATCTAGGGAATTTGTAGGCGTAGGCTCTCTATACATTAGTGCCTAGTTGCTAGATGGTAGAGCAAGTTTCGTCCTAAGTCAAAATGGATATCATTATTAGTAGCTCTTAAGAGTACTACAATATTTGTAAACATGGTGGGTACTAGTGCTACATAGGATAGCTTCATTTTAACTTCCCAGTAGGTATATTAACAGTAATGGTTACTATTCCATAGGCTTAAAATTTCTTAAAATTTCTGCTAGCAATTAGGTAGTTATCTTCTGCTGCTGGGTATAAGAAGGTAAAGTCTTTTTTATTATTATAGACGTATATATCTACACCAGAGTTAAATATTTAGGTGTTCTGGAGTTTAAACGGAATTTAACTAATGCTAAACGCAGCAGCATTATAGGTCGGTGTTATAGAATCTGGGCTGGTTTTAAAATCAAAATCAATTATTTTTATATTCTTTGCTTCTAGTTCTTCTTTTTAAATCTATTTAATTATAGGGTTAACCCAAGGTATAAATAAGATCATTTCATCTATTTTCTTTTAAATTTCCGCCCTTAGTCTCCATCCTTAAGGGCGCTTGTGCTTAACAATATAGTAATAGTTGTTATATTAATATGCAAGGCCGCATATACATTCCTTATGCCATTTTAAGTTTAAATTTAAATTGCTGTTAGAATTAGAATTGGAATTATTTTTAAGGGTTATAAATGCAGAGTTGTTGGCAGTCGTAGTAGAAGATGCCTACTACATGCAGTAGTGCTCCTTAAATTCTTCAATATGATTAATAATAGATGGGGCGTCTTTATCCTTCCATTCTTTCCAAATAAGGTCTACTTTTAGTGCTCCTACAAAACCAGAAGAGATAGGTTTAATGGCTTGTACAAAATTATAGTAGGGTCTAAATCCTTAGACATCTAGTAGCTCTAATTGTTCTGCTAGCTTATAGATGTTCCTCTAGCTATTTAACCATTTTTTAATGCTCTGTTTTTCAATATAGGCTTTAATAGCCATGTATTAATTAAGGACGTTATACTTTTAACCTAACATAGTAGGGGCAAGTGTAGTCTTTAGTGCTTAAAGCCATTTGTGTACTATATTAAGGCCATTAATAAGTAGAAGGTAGGCTACCAATATTGTGTAAACAATATAGTTGCTAACATTGCTAATAGCCTGTTCTCGCTTCTAGTGTATATAGAGGTCATCCTTATATTTAGCATAGAGTTAATTATATACAGTAAGCTAAGTCTGGTTTAATTAGGCTATTAATATAGTGGTAGGAAGTACGTCTACAGGTATAGGTTAACTGGGTAATTCCAGCTTTAGAAGCTTATTTTTCTTCTTAAATAGGTCAATATACTACTATACCTTGTTAGTTTTAGCAGTATCTTAAATAATAAAGAACCATTATATCCAATCAGATGGCTAGCTAAGGATAACGTTAATTTTTAATTCGCTTATAGTCGTTATTTTTAGAAATTTAATAGGTTAGGTAGGGTCTAGGTTAGCGTCTTAGCACAACCTTATTTTAACAATTTAATTTATTAGCTCGTTTGTTCGTTAGGTTTAATTATCCGTTTAACTAGTAGTAGAGGTTATCTACGGCGTAATAGCTATGGACTGGTTATAGAGGACGTCTGTAGCATAATAGCTATAGACTAGTTATAGTAGAATATCTACAGCGTAATAGCTATAGACTGGTTTTGGTATTTAAAGAAGCTTAAGACACTTATAAAGGTAGTAAAAGTAGTAACTTCTTAAATAAGGTAATAGATTAATTGCTTAGCAGACAGTATAATCCGGGCTTATAACTATAAGCTTTACAGTATATAAGAATTAAATAAACAACTTAATTATAAATCTATGGAAATTAGGTGTACTATATACACAAAATACATTGTAAAGGCTAACGGCAATACTAATAACGATTTGTAACTGTTACCTAATTGGCCACTAGGTCAACATTGCCACTTAGTCAGTAATAGGTAATAAATAGGTAATAGAAATAAGTAGTAAGATATGCGATAATAAAGGGCACGGTGGTAAGTTATAAGGTAGCGCAAGCTCTGGTACTAATAGTTAGTTACACTTATACTGGTATCTCTACTTATACCTAAGGTGGTTACTGCCATTGATGGCGTTATAACTAGTACTTTTAGTAGCATATTGTTTAACTTTTGTTAATACTATAACCTTAGTAGTAAATATATAATAAAGCCTTATAGGAAACACTACGGTGGACTTATTATTGGGCTGGGTATATAGGCAAATAAGAAAGTTAATAATATAATAATAACTGGCGGAGTGGTTGCCTAATAGATTAACTCTAATTATATTTTAAGATTTACTATAAAGAGAAGAACTATCTAGGTAGGGACTATAGTCCTTTAAGTATATAAACTGCGCCTAAGAAATATTAAGTATATAAAGTACATAAGGTACATAAGGTATGTAGGGATAGAACCACGATTAGCTAACGGTTATAGTATAAGCGACTTTATTGTCCTACTATAAGATCTATACTATTAAGCCTAATGGTTAGTGCCCTTCTTTTTTTTTTAGTTTAGACCCATATTTTAGTATCTACCTAGCTAGCCTAGGGGCTTATATAAGCTTATCTAATTGGCCTAAAAGTTTATAAAAGTTTATAGAAGCTCTTTTAATTAGCTTAAGAGTTTATAAAAGCTTATAAAAGTCCCTAAAAAAGTGTACCCGACTAATAACGCACTGTAAATATTATATATATATAGCATAATTAGGCGAGCTGTTTATAATATAATATAAGAGGCGCCTTATAAAGTTTAATAGTAAATAGAGTTGTAGTAGTAGAGTATAGTCGCTGTATTAATAAGACTAGTTGGGTATAACTAGGTTTAAAACCGCGTCTTTAAACTTTAAGGCTAACGTAGGTAACAGGGTCTCTACGGCGGAGTAAAAAGTAGCCGAAATTGGCACGTGCGTTAACACCAAAAAATTATATATATTATATAGCTAATATCTCGTCATTTGGCCTCCCACGCGCTCGTAATCGTGCGTAAGTCTTACGGGATCAAATGCGGGGCATTTAAGCTCTTGAATTGATAAATTTGGTTAGTTTATTTATATAAAAACAGTAAATTTTTGGTGTTAACGCACGTGCCAATTTCGGCCACTTTTGTAAGGGCGTGAAAAGGCTTTAGGGAAGATTTAAAGAAACAATATAAATTCTATCTAAATCTAAGGGTATATAGCTCTTGCAGAGAACAAGATATTACATAAAGAAAAAAAAGGAATAATAAGAGAATTACATAACGTATTTCACGGGTGAGCTGGTCAAACGGGTAAGCTGATCACTTCAAAAACACACCAAAAAATGGAAAAATCACACTTTAATATCTTAACAACCACTTAATAATAAATTTTAATAATTTAAAT
>Ga0307507_10006686_pt1 | contig 17421 bp, 17 predicted proteins | sample 7_EM_MG_FD_207223 | JGI IMG/M metagenome (GOLD analysis project Ga0307507, IMG submission 207223) | Populus trichocarpa ectomycorrhiza microbial communities from riparian zone in the Pacific Northwest, United States - 7_EM | ecosystem: Host-associated > Plants > Roots > Unclassified | place...
TGAACAGGGCGTGTTCAAAGACTCTCTGTATCATTGCAATTGTAAATAGTGTCCTCAGAGGTGTATGATGCTAAAATCGCAAAAATCGAATTTTATAGGGTTAAATTGATTTAACCCGTATCAACAGTCACTGCAATGGCCAATCTTGCAGGTACATATGGACATCTGGGCAGATATGAAGAAGCAGAGAAGCTAGAGGTCCAAGTTTTGGATGCAATGAATATAAATTTTGGGGAAGAACATCCAAGTACAATCACTGTAATGGCTAATCTTGCAAAAACATACAATTATTTGGGGAGATACACAGAGGCTGAAAAGCTAGAAATACAAGTTGTGGATGTGACAACAAGAATTCTGGGAGAAATGCACCCTGACACAATTACTGCAATGGCCAATCTTGCAAATACATACAGCTATCTGGGAAGATATACAGAGGCTGAGAGGCTGGAGATTACAATTCTAGACAGAAGAAACAGAATTCTTGGAGTGGGACACCCAGACACCATCACAGCTATGGCAAACACTGCAGCTACATATAGAGATCTTGGTAAATACACAGAGGCAGAGAAGTTGGAAAATCATGTCCTCACAGAGATAACTCACATTCTGGGAAAAGAACACCCAAGTACTCTTACAGCAATGGGAAATCTTGCAGGTACATACAGATGTCTGGGAAAATACACAGAGGCAGAGAAGCTGGAGCTTCAAGTTCTGGATGCAAGAACCAGAATTCTAGGAGTGGAACATCCCAATACCATTACAGCCATGGCAAACCTTGCAGTTACATGCAACAATCTGGGAAGTTTCATGGAGGCAGAAAAGCTTGGGATACAAATTCTGGATGCACGAACCAGAATTCTTGGAAGGGACCACCCTGACACAATCACAGCAATGGAAAATCTTGCAGATACATACAAGTATCTGAGCAGATATGTGGAAGCTGAGACACTGGAGATTAAAGTCTCTAATGCAAGGGAAAAAATCTTTGGGATAGAACACCCAGACACAATCACAGCAAAGGCAGACCTTGCTGATACATACCGGTGTTTAAAAAAATATGCAGAGGCAGAGATACTAGAGATCCAAGTTCTTGATGCAAGGGTAACAATTCTTGGTGCAGAACACCCAGATACAATCAAAGCAATGGAAAATCTTGCACTCACATATTGCCACTTGGGTAAATATACTGGGGCAGAGACACTGAAGATCCAAGTTCTCAATGCAAGAACAAGAATTCTTGGAATGGAACACCCACACACAATCAGAGCCATGATGAACTTAGCAGAAACATATCAAAGTCTGTCAAAGTACATGGAAGCAGAGGAGCTGGAGATTCAAGCTTATGGATTGCAGAGCAGAGTTTTTGGAGTAGAATCCCCCAACAGAATTTCCAGCATTGCCAATGTCCAAGAAGCCCAGGAGAGTCATGTACTTGCTGCAAGCAGCACAGTCCCTAGAGAAGACAACTTGCATTCAACCCAGGTTTTTTTGAACTCCACAGTACCAGTTCAGCCAGATGAAATAAAGGATCCTAAGAAAAAAAGTATGTGGTTTGGTAATTGTTGTTTGGACCTCCTCTGATGTTTTTATCCTTAGTGGATGTTTTTTCCAATCTTGCAGAGAGAGTTTCAAAAATTAGATTCAAAGTAGCACATCCATTTCATAAAGCAAGATCTTGATGATGACATTCATACTTAATTTACCTACTACAGTGATTCCATGCTTCTCAATTATACTCAGTTTCTCTGATATTCTGTTCAATGATTTTTTTTTTCTGATTGGTTTCATTGATGATTGAATTCATGTAAGTATTTAAGATCTCTCTTTTGTAATACATCTCTATACTTGAATTGAACTCAGAACCATCCTCAATCCCCTTGATTTACCTTGATTTGCCCTCACAATGCACCCACTAACTTCCATGGATCATATGTCCCAAGGCCACTTGAGGTTGTTTGGAAATTACATAGAGGAAGAGTTTCCTCACCCAAATTTTGGATGCAAGAAACCGAAATATTGCAGAGGATCAACTAAATACAGATGGAGGAGACACAGTAAATATTCGAATCCCATCCAGGGACCATAAGCTGCTAAACAAGTTTGCAATATGTGAATGATAGTCCTTGTCATTTATATGTTTCTTTTGTGTTCGTAAATCAGCTTATAACATGAGTTTGAAGTTCACCTTAAGTTCTGTCATTTCATTCCGATTGAAATTGTAATGAGGTAATGAGAATGAATGCTAGCAACAAACACGAGATAGATGGTAGTAAGTATAAACGAAAAGAAAATCTACAATATGCAAAAGGAAAAGGTGAGTTACGACCCTATCGAACCACATCGGTATCCAAAAGGTTTTCATAGTGACCATAAGCAGAAGTAGCAGACATCAAAACAAAAATACAAGAAAACGAGAAATCCGTCCACATAGCTAGATCAGGTTCATATCCACTCTATATCCCCTAACCCCCAGTCTCAACAGGCGTCCCAGCCCGACTCAACCCCAATTCCACATCCTCAACCCTTTGATCCACCACCCCTGTCCCCGTCCTATTCCCCCCTGACGCAACACCAAAGAAAGCCGTCAAATTCCCCACACTCCCACTTCGACTCGCACTAACCGGCACACCCTCATCCACGAACCGCACAGACCGTGAAGGCGACGCTTCCCTCGTAGGTGGCCTCGAATGCAACGCCCGTATGGAGTCGATCCGTTGGTTACGTAATGAGCTTTCTGCCGTCCCGGGACGTGTGGGTGTTGCTGAGGAAGGCGCTGTGGATGGTCGTGACATGCGTGATGCTGCTGTACCCAGTCTAGTCTTCCCATGTCCGGTCTTCTGCGCCAACGCAGGCGGCTGGCGGCCCCTCGCCTCCTCAGAACCTGCACCACCGGCAGGAGCATGCTGGCCCCACGACTCCTCATTCGCACCTGCAGTCGCCCCAGCAGCAACCATAAAAGGCGTACCCTGCGCTTGCCCAGTCGAGTTTCGTCGATGAACAGATCCCCTACGTCGAGCCGTTCGAATGGAGAATCTCCGTGGTTTCTTCCTCCCGTGCGGATGTGTCGACCCCTCTGCATGAACATGCCCATCTTCTGACGTTCCCTCGCCGTGATCATGTTCTTGTCCATCTCCCCCGTTGCTCCTCTCCGAAGCCCACCCTTCGTCTTCCCCGTCAGTGCCCTCCTCAAACACTAAATCCGTAGTCGGTTGGCGCGCATGATCCACTGCCGTAGTAGAACCTCGCGAATGATCTCCTCGCGCGGGAGACACAACACCCTGAGCCCTATGCGCCAATTTCTGCCAATCCTTCGCTAAAATCCCGCCAGCGCTGTGTTTGAGATCGTGCAAAAAGGCGGCTTTGCTCCCTGCCCCCTGAGGGGTATCTGGGTCGTCGTCCAGGACCGTGACTTCGACCTATAGTGCGGGATGGGAGTAGTATCAGAACAAACTAATAAAAGACGCGAGAAGGACGGGGAGGAAGAAGCGAAAAGGAGGGTAGACGGTGTGTGAAAGGGAAGGAAGATGAGATAACAACGCAAGGATTGGGAGAAGAAAACTCTGCATGAAGGAAAGGAAGGAAGGGAAATGAAAACCACGCGGTGACTCCCAAAACCAGACCTCCAACGGAGAGAGGAAGGAAGAGTGAAAGGGAAAGAAAAGCGAACAAGATCCAGAAAGAGCAGAAGAAAAACAAGAAAAGAGAAAGGAAAACGTACATCATCCCCCGCCCCCCTCTTCGTCTCAATAACCCTCTGCCTGCCTTCCTTCCACTCCATCAACGTGTCATCCCCGTCTGGTGGGACTTGCTTCCTGTAATCTTCTTGGGGTGCTTGCTGGCTATCGCCCTGGGGTGCTTGAGTCCTATAGTCCCCCTGAGGCGCTTGCTGCCTGTAGTCGCCCTGGGGCGCCTGCTGCCTACGATCCTTCTCCTGCGGAAACACCCCAGAACCTTGCCGTGGAAGATACTCCAACTCCCCCTTATCCTCTCCCAAATCCATACTCCGACTAACCCCCAACTCCTGACTTTGCCCCAACTTCGTACTATCATCGCTGCTCCCTTCTTCTCCCTCTTCTCCTTCCTTTTCCCCAAGCCCCTTCTCACCCAAAATATCACCATCACCACCAAAAACGTCCTCCCCAACCCCCTTCTCACCTAACTCCTCACCATCGCCCAAAACAGCCGTACTCCCATCGCTCTTCTCCTTTATCCCCATCCCCCTCTCCAAGTCCTCATCGCTCCTATCCCGATTGATAATAATATCCTCAGGAGCAGTAACCACCCTCGCCTGATTCGTCCAATCAGGAATACTAGCATGCCTGGACCAAGTCCTCGACACCGAATGCACCCTCCTACCCAACGAGAAAGAGGGGATGGATAGCCCGTGTACTGCGATGGAGCATAGGACCATGAATGCTACGATGGGTTGGATGGTTTCTTCTAGGAGGGTTATTTGGGCTAGGGAGTGGTGAGAGGCCAAGGAGGGGTGGGAAGAGGAGGCTTCAAGGGATTCACGGATGATTTGGGTTGCGAGCGTTGATATGAATATGCCGCCTATCGTCGTCATCCATCAGAAAAAGACAAAGGGAGGAGGAATGAAGACGCGCACCAATCCCAATAGGCCCAAAATGTCCACAAAACACCGACTCCCTAAAATTCTTAATATCCGGCATCCACCTGTAAAGGGCAACCATGACGGGTATCCTCTTCAACAGCAACACAAGCAGCGCAACGACAATCAGCCTCCACACGCTCAACGTCAACTCTGCATTCTGGAATTTATCAAAGGGCATCCAGGCGCCTACGAAGATAAACGCGGCGACGTTGAACAGGGTATCAATCACACTTGAAAACACTGATTCTTCCGTCTGCCGATTGAAGAAACCGTCCCAGGCGAAGACGGTGCCGCAGAAGAAGGCGGCAAGGAGGTCGTCTGAGCCGAGGAGGGTCGTTACGCCTATGGTGAGCATGGCGAGGGAGACGTATTGGGCTACGTAGGAGTGGCGGTCGATTAGGTCGTGGCGTTGGCAGAATATCATTAGGTGGCGGAAGCTGAAGCCGAGGAGGGAGCCAACGACGGCGCCGAGGACGATCTGGTCTGATGGGATGAGTACGTGTGTACGTTTTTGGGGTAGAGTAAAAGGGAAACTCACAAAGCCAGAGAATGAGAAACCAATCTCGTACAGCTGCACCCGTAGTAGCGTCCAACGTGAGGTAGAGGGCGATGAAGAGGAAGGGGAACGCCGCGCCGTCGTTGCACCCACTCTCTGCCGCCAGCAAGTGCCGAATGTGGGCTGGTACGTGTTTGTCGGCCCATTTCCCACCTACGACTGCAGCTGCTAGGATGGGGTCTGTGGGTGTGAGGCATGCGGCTACTGCGAGACTTGATAGGAAGTTTAGGCCGGGGATTAAGGCGCAGATTAGGCCTGCCGATACGAACCATCCCTGATGTGTGTCGCGTGGGTTAGCCATTAATAAAAGAAAGCCAGGGCAAAGGGGACGAACCCAAGTCATAACAGGGACGAGGAGGAAGACCAATGATTTCCAGTGTCGTGCCATGTAAGCTTTTGGAAGCTCGACTCCGATAGCGAATACGCCGATGGCGAGGACGACGCGGGTGAATTCGAGGGTTATCATGTTGGTTGCTTCTGTTGATCCGTTGCCCCATGCGCGGGGGTTGAATATGTCTAGTGCGTAGGGTCCTTGAGTTGTTACTCAGGGTTAGCTTGGAGGTGGGGCGAGAGGAAAGGAGACGAACCGATGATGATACCAAAAATAAAAGCCCAACATGCTTCTCCGATGTACAACTACTTAATTGAGTGGGTTGGATGTATGAGAAGAGGGAGAAAAAGGCGCACTCTTTCTCGTAAAAAGAGGGAAAACATTCCAAACTACGTCTCTGTTAGCTCCGTCTATTCGGAAGCCATTTGAAAGACGCACCAAAACGATGAACCCGCCGAGACAGGCATAGATGATATGGGGAGTCGATACATCGAACTTTGCGGGAAGGAAAGTGTTAGTCCACGCCGCTAGTCCTTATATAAGAATGGACGTACAGGATGAAAGGTCATGACGTCGTGAATGTCAGGCGAATGGCGATAATCCCTCACTCTAGCAAGGGTACCGAAGGAAACACCGGAAGCAGAGCTGAAGAGAGAGAGTATGGACTGACTAGAAAAAGAAAAGAGAAAGAAGACGCCGTTAAGGGAGGTGGTGCGGAATGAATGTAAAAAAAGCGCATGAAAGGTTTTACTTTATAATTGACCCTGACTATTTGGGATCACGTGATTAACCCGATCTTGGCCGTTCTTCCGGCTCCGTGACCGCAGTGGTGCGTGTTGATCTTGGCGTGTGTCGCTTTTAACCTTGCTTTTGCCCATTGCCCTCCTCGACGCTCTCCCTCCGAGGAATTAGGGAGAACGTCGAGCAATATGAATATGAAGTTCATTGAAATTCTCAAGTCGTTTCAGATCTTGGAGACTAGTGTCAGGGCTGTCTTTTTTTTTTCCCCTTCTTCAGGTATCGCCGCACAGGTACTTACTCATCATTGTCCTCCAAACTCCGTTTCCTCAGTAATCAGTAAGTAATCTCCCCCTCAGAAGTCTTCAAGTTTGATAGGTTGCATGAACGTTCGACATTTCATCGTTCTGACAGAATCGTGATAACTTATCAGCCAAGTCTGCTAAGCCTTCTTATGCCCCCCACTCTGACGCAATTTTCCTTGGATTTTGTCCTTGACATTGATCCCGGGTCCTTCCAAGGACCAAGGAACCAAGCATGTGGGATTCATCCTGGTTAATCGCCGGCGTCCCGGCGGAGTTTATTACCTCGCTCCCCTTCGACCCTGATATCAGGTTAAAGCAGGCGTACAATGGATGAATTAATAAAAGTGAGTCGTCGTCTCAATCAAAACACCAATCGACTCACTTCATCTCTCAACTCTAACGTCAACTCTCTCACAATCAAGATCATATCAAAGCACAAGACGGACGAGACAAGGCACCCCGCGTCCACCTGAGCCATCTCCGGAGTTTTTGTGTCTTGTGTCTTTTTTAACTTTCACCAAGCAGCCACGCTTTTCTTAGCACCAACGTTAACCTTCGCCACCTCCTTGGCAAGCTGGCACGCCTGCGCACCCATCCTCTTCCGCAGTTAACACGTTCCACGAGGGGACAGAACCTAAAGGCTGAACGGAACCATCTGTCTCTTCACCTTTGGATTCGCCTTCAAATTCGCTGGGGTACATGCCGAGCCGGAAGCAGCTTGAAACTTGAAGGAAACAAACCTCCACTTTCTTACTCTCCACCGTTTGAGCGGACCGATTCCCTCCTCCACTCAGTCATTAAATCAACCGCGGCCAACAGCGGGCATTAAATATTCGCCCCTTCCCCACGATGAATTACGTCCGGCGTTCATTTCATGCAAGAAAGCTTTAGCCGCTCTGCATACGTGCTTCCATACCTCGTCCTAGTAGAAGTCGGGTGATGATGGTGGTGTGTGGGCTTGTCTTGGCGATGTGCATTGAGGTGAGTTTGGCGTCTAAGAGTTTAACACAAGTGATGATGAAGTTCGCAACGAAGAACGAAATAATTCAGGATGATACTCCGCGTTGAGGTGGGTAAGTTACCCTCCTCCCTACTACCCTTCACATGCGAAAGCCGTCTTCGAAACTCAGCTGCTTTTCTACAAAGGCTGGGTTACGTCAATCTTACCATTGATCATGGGTGCTATCCACCCCGAGTTTATTTCAAGGTCGCCGCTTTGCAAGTTAACGAAGTGAAGGTACATCATGATATATCATTCATCTGGCCACATTCCCGCACGAAACTTAGATGATCGCATTTTCCTCACTTTGATGAATGATCATGAACCTCGACGGGGCACCGTCCACAGGTGTTCAGTACTCAGCGTCCCACCGAGGCTGACAGGGTTCGGTTGCTGGTGAGGCTCCCCACCTTGAATCAGAGTCGTCGAGTAATGGGTCTAACCAACATTTACAGACAACGCTCCCGCCGCAGAGGTTTTGTCTTATTTCGCTCCCGGAACCCTTCCTACTATCAGCGTGAAACTTCAAGTCAAGTCAATCACCCACGCGTTGTCTGCCCACCCATGCACGGGTAGGGTTACTGAGGTATCCGATTCAAGCGTTAACATCTCAGACCCCTTTTTCGCTCCCGGTTCTCTTTTGTCATTTATCAGGGTAAAACTCATGTCAACCACCCGTGAGTGACGACCTCCAGCTGGGATCGGGCCTCAAGAAAAATTATGGAAGACCTAAATCATTTCACTGCATGCTCCCCCCTTCCAGTCACCAACAGCCGGCGGAACCAAACTCGAATAATAATGACTTCGACGTCCTGCAAAAAAAAAAAAACAAAGGCAGGTACCCACTTTCCAATTCACATACCCTCCCTCGCTTATTGCGTGAACTCCTGACAGCGTGGGTGACTCCGAGTATCTTTTTGGATCGAGCATCATTTTAAGCGAGATTATAGCCGGCTACAGGATGGCTGCCTGCCTGCCTGCCTCCGACGTCGATTATGCCTGGCGAAAGCATGGCGTGCATGAACTAAGTATTCATTGTACGCTTTATTCCCTCGGTTTTCGAGGTGGCCCTCCTCCATGTCTACATGCCCGAAACTAATGCCCGATGCCGTGTTTCATTCTCATGCTTAGTCTTCAGTTGGCTTCCCAAGTTTTTTTTAACGGCGGTAGTGGTATGGTTGCGTGCGTAATTTTCAATCGCATCTTACAGACTTCGTACCCGGCCATGAATTATTCAAGCCTAGTACGCTTCCGCTGTATTATATTCTCAGGATTCAAGTCCCGGGAGCTTCTTGAGTTCTTAAGCTTCATATTCAAACACCTAACGCATAACGCTCATCGTCGTCTATGCTTAACCTTTCGGCTGGAAGCAGTCGTAGTGGTAGAAGTATCGCGTCTATTTACCTTTTGGCTTCGTGAAGTTTGGTGTGATATGTAATATAGATATATAAAATTGTAAAGTAGAGTCTCCATACTCGAGTATGGTGTAACGGCTAACATTACCGCCTTTCACGCGGTAGCTCGGGGTTCGATTCCCCGTACTCGAAATTGCAGAATAACAATAACCATCAAATTTTTACTTTACTCTTGTAGCCTTTTTATACTGAAACCAAAATAATCCATGCATATTAACAGACGCGTCTGAAGGCAGCCGGACCTCCCGAAGCCTACTTACCAAGTCAACAAACCCTACGACTACGTACAATTTTGCAAAGCTTAAATAACCAGGCCGCAAAACCAAGGAAGGTCTTGACTATTAATCCGTAAACTCAAATTTCTGTTGAACATGGCGTGCGAGAGCTCCGGCCGAAACACGTATCCCCAATTCCATTTTTTGATAAGTTGTTGAGTGCATGTGTTTTGTGGTGTGTAATTGCAATGTCCTTCCTTTCCTCACGGAGGTTAAATGACGCTATGACAAGAAGCTCGAGGTGATTTTCCGAGGTTGGACCTGTGTGAATGGGAGGAAGGGAACATTTTTTCTTTTTCAAATTGGGTAATGACACCTCACTATAACAATTCGGGTACTTGGTTTACACTGGCAGTGAAGGAGGTGGAACCCAACGTGAAGCATGGGTGTTAATGCACCGCATCAGATTAAATTGAGCTGACGTAAAAGTAAAAAGCAAGGCAACACGTCGGCCGATACTCGTCGTGGAATGAGTCAGTTGATATCTTGCCGTGACCTAAACCGCTACCAAGGAAAGGTTAATACACCCTTTCGCATGAAATAGTTTTCCCAAGGAAGAGTCATCTCCCAGTCCTTACCAATCACCTATTGGTAAATGACAGTCAGCCACCTCCGTGGTGTGGAAGAACGGAAGTTCAGATAGGGGGAGGGTCACCGGTCGTCTGCCACAGAAAAGAGAAAAAAAGAAAAGACAAAGTAGTCAAAGGTTTGACGAAAAGATAAAACGTGAAGTGCTCTATAGAAAAATACGTAGCGTTCTTAAAACCTTAATGATAATCTATCTTGAAAGCGTGGATACTCGACGCGCTCGTACACGTGAACTTGAAGAATGTCGTGCCTTGGCGCACAACGACTTGGAAGAGAGGGAAGAGAGTGTCGAGGGGAGACGAGTTCATTTCGAAGTCTTATAGTGAGGGGACAAAATTAAAAGAGAGGAAAAAAAAAGTGCCCCATTCGAAAGGTGGAACGAGAAATCACAAGGCATCTGCACGTACCCGTGTGCTGCCTGTCCAAGAATTTATCTAAAATAAGAAAAAAGAAGAATGCTAGTGAATAAAAATAACTATGACGTCTTCTGTCAGATCCCTCTGCCAAATACTCAAGCTGGGAATTGCTCGGGGAGTTGAACAACACTGGGAGAGGCTTATTTACGTGCGCGTTGCCGCCCTCAACGCGAGCGTCCCAGTCGTCGATATCTCGACCCTACCATCCAACCCTCCGACGAAGCTTTGGTCTCATAGGGAATTGTCGTAAGTAAAAAAAAACAAAATGAATAAAATAAAAAAGAAACAAAAACTGTGTGTACGAAAACGAAATCCCGAACCGAATATCTTCAACACGAGGCTAGAAGAAGTTGATCGAAGAAGTTGCCGGCGATGACAACATACGACGAGGGCATTTGTAACAAGTAACCGATTTGTGTGTGACAAGCAACTTCTGACAAATACTGGTTGTTACGACAAGATGATGACAAGTCGAGAGCACTGGTTGTGTCGCGTGACCTCTGTCTGACCTAAAGAAAATGAAAGGGTGTAAAATTCTAAACGCGCGAAAAACAATGGTAAAAAGGAAGTTCCGTGAATAGAACATTCCGCAGGACTCCTCCTTCCCTCGTATTGGATTTGAGAAACAAAGCAATAAGGTTGATTCAAGCTTGGGTCGACCAAAAACACGGCTGCATCATTTTGTATACTAATCCGGAAATTGTGCAATGGTGCCATGTTCATCTATCAGGGGGTACTACTCGTGAGACCGTGTGAACAGGTGACAAGATTACCGGAGTCTGGTGGAGGCAAGGGCATAGTGTACACTCACATTCATTCTTGTCCAATTCTTGTCTCCACTTACAATTGTACGAAGAGGAGCATTCTATTTGACAAAGAAATTTTTCGAAAGCTCTTTTCTCTAGAGTTCGCTATGCAGAGTACTTGCGTCATCGTCCCAAAGTCTTAAATCAACACATACCCGATTTTCCAATCATGGCTCACTCTGCCTTATCACGATGGCGTACCCTCAAATTTAATGGTCATTCTTTAATTTTTGGTGTAACATTAGCTGGTGCATAACTGTACCTGGTTTAGACCAGTTTCGCGACCTCTGTTAGAAAAATATTCATACCGATGTTTTACACAGTGTTAAAAATACGAAAGTTGTATGTACCAACTCTCGATACATTTATCTACGTGGTGAAAAAGAAATTGGGCCAAAAGGATGTCTATTCATTCAATGACACAACGAAAAAGTTACAGTGGCCAACTACCTGACCATTGACAGTAGTACTTATCAAAAGTTCGTGAAAAAGCAAAAACACAGATGGACGAATGGACAGATGGGTGAAGCCTGAAGGGAGGGCCGGAAGGACGGACGGACACTCCGGATCTTCCAAATCCCCGACTTTCACCAACTATCTTTATGTAAGCTCTCCGAGACCTCCCTATACCTCGGCACTTAGCCCCCTCAGAGACATTCTTATCATGCCTCCACGCACATACGCTCAAGCTGCCTCTCGGCCTTTGATCCCTGTTACTTTCCATTACATCGCGGAAAAACCTGAAACAACTGAACGTCTCTCAATGCCCTCAAGGACCATACCTGTGTCGGGCGGTGCGTTCTCAACATCTGCTGGTGCCCAACAGTGTTTCGACAAAGACGACCGAGCCCTGTTGCCAATCAGCACATCGGGCGAGATTGATGAATACCATGTATTGTCCGTCGATGAAAACGGCGTACATTTCGAGCACCAATTATCTTTTGTCGAGGTATGTCAGCCTCATCATCCTTGCAATGTTATCTAATACAGTTCAAGGCAGATAATAAGTCACTGGTTACAAGTGTTAACTCTCTTAGGAGTGAGGTACATAATCTTAGGGCCGAATTTGATTGTTGGACGCAGAAGCAGCGGGATACGGACACGACCATCCTCCGCTGGGAAATAGCTTCGAAAGCAATAGAAGGTCTCTTTTTCCCTTATGCCCTCAATGGTCTACTGACTCGCTCTCATAGCTTTTGGGTACCTACTATTAGAGGAACCCAGTGCCGTCTCCAGGACCTCAAAAGAAGAGATGGATCACTACTTCATTGATGACGGTATGTTTGTATGCTCTCTCCTTTCACTCCCTCGCTTACCCTTATATTACAGTGACAGCTCTTCGTTCTTTAAGCCAAAAACACGATACACACCACAACCAGCGCAGCGCTCGAACTCATGCCGCTTCTACGATCTATAACTCCATCCCCATTTACTACCGACGAATCCTTGATCATCTTGTGCGTGCGAAGGCTGCCATTTCCTCTGATTGGACGATTATAGCTCACGCACCGGTGAAAAAGTCAGAGATCTCAGCTTTTTTGGCACCTTATTTCCTGCAACAAACAAATCCTGCGACGGAGTTACTAAGAATTGTTCAAGATGTGGAGGTCACAGATTCAGTCTCTGGGGAGTTGGTTCCTATGTTTGTGGAGGGCTGAATACGAACTTGATTGTTTTTGTCCCATTAATTGACCTTTTTGAATCCCGGGCGTTAGTTCTCTCCATGCCTCCTACATACATTTATATACATGAATACCAACATAATACTGGGTGGGTTACGCGACGTCTGTGATAGCGAGACAACTGGCTCCGCCTTTCAGTGCAGTACACCAATGGTTTCCTGTAAGCACTGAAAATGCTGATGATTGCGCATTGCATACGTAGCCGTGCGGAGTTTGGACTCTTCTGCGGATTGTCGTTCATTCTGCGAGACTTTTCATTTGAGGTTCTTAATGATTACGGATTTACCTGCGGATTTCTGAGAATACACACTTTATTGCAGATACGGTAACAAATACACAATTTTATACTACTGGACCGTTTTTCTGCGTCGTTCTGCGAATTTCTGCCCTTGGTACCTCTTGTCCCCAGGGCCCCAGTTTGTTATCATTCCGTCTAAGTCCGTTTGAGCTAAAGGGACAGTAAGTATTTGGGATATCGCAGCGGAGACGAACAGAGACGAACACACCTATGAGTTACTTGGCACTTGTTGCCTTCGATGCCACCTTCTTTTCCTTGCTAAGTGCTTCGTATCGCTGTTAAAAGTTCTTGAGCAACGATGCAGAGATGAAAAAGGTAAATGTTACTTTGAGAGTGTCGGCATCGAGGTTATCGTAGATCTCCTTGAATTCAGCGTTCGTAACTGGATTATCCCTATGATCTTTCTCATAGTCGAGTGCGTAGAGGTTACTAAGAGGACGTTAGCATCATTCAACAAAAACGGACGATATTAACTTACCGAGCGGTTAGAGACGTCTGTGACGGCACCATGAATCTTCCCTTCTTTGGTTTCGGCTGTCCCGCAGTGGGAGCGGACGTCGGGGTTGGCGGCACGGGCACTTCGAATGGAGGCTCTGGTACCTTGAGGCCAGCACTGCAAGTTCAGTGAACGAAAATAGTAAGTTAGTATGAGCTATATGCGAAGTTCAAGTTCGCCGTACAGGGGATTGAACTTTGCGACGAAGGACCATGCGAAGTGAACAAAGAGATTGCGAACATGCTCACCCCTGCTTCGGCGGCTGACCGTTCCTTCCCGAGCAGCCTCTTCTGCCAAAGATTGAGAGGAAAGTCTTCCAGTCGTGCTAGGGATCACAGCCTGTGAAACGTAATGTTAGATTGTGAGCGCGTAAAAAAGTGATCTTGGCTGTGGATGAACTGTAATGATCGGGTTGATAATGGACAGCAAAAGCGACGTGGAAAGAATTGGAGTTGTAGTTTCTGAGAGACTTGCGGTTGTAACAGGGTTATTAGACGTTGGAGTGTCTTCAGGTACGATTGAGAAGGAAGTTGGTATTGTCTTGACATGATTTTCCATGGACTCTAGACGTGACGTTGCAGTGATAGGCTCCTGTGCGATGTTTGAGGAAGAAGCTTAGACATGCGCGGTGGAGTTGGAGAACTGACAAGAATATCAGGGGCTGAGGAAAGGGCGGGATCCGTATAGGATGGTGGAGAGGGGAGGGACGGATTTGCCCCAATGGTGATCACCTGGCCGGTTGAAGGGGGGTCGTCGCTTTCAATTTCAATGACTTCAGATGCAGGGAGCTTGTTCACGCGTCTCTTTTTGGGCTTGGGCGCGGGAGCGCTGTTCTGGTCTATTCCACGTTTGCCAACCGAGGGTTTTGTGCCTAATTTGAAAGAAATAGTCATCACAACGTGAGAACATAAAGTATACACTCACGAGTCAATGTTCCAGGATCGCGGTAGTGACCACTCCAGTTGGGGTATCGATCTATTATCTACAAAATGAACGAGAATGATAACGCACCCGTGCGACACGATGTCTCTTTGATAGACTGCCATTCTCATCGTTGGTATCCTCCCCTTCCTCCCCAGAATCCTCACCAGAATCTTCTCCATGAGACATCTCCGCATCCCCCGCTCCTGCTGCAGACCCTCCAGGACGCGAATCGAGCCAATCTTGAAACCCTTGAATCGGCTGAGGCGGCAATTATGGAATAAGTTTTGTGTGGCTTTGGAATGTTCTCCGGCACCCTTGCATCGAGGACAATGGCATGGTCTTTTGGGCGCGCCTGAGCTCATGAGATGCAGTCGTGCACGCAGTTGAGTTGATATCGACGAGTTGGCGTGGCGTGGAAATCCGTCAAAACGTTGATGACACATCGATCACCCTTGCATCGCCACAACGCATGGCTCAGAAATCCGCAGAAAAACACTGAAAGTTGCAGATTCTGTCATCAACCCGCATTACGGTGCAGACAAGCGCATGTCCGACTTTCATGGGAAGCTTAAGTTCCTATGATTCTGCGACGCGCTCAGGCTCTGTGGCCCAGCACCAATCTCAAATATTTTGATACGGTGATCATCGCGAAACTTCTAGTGTTGCCGAAGTTCAGTTCAGTCCGGTTCTTGGCTCTTTTTGAGAACTGAGAACTGAACTGACAACTGCCAGCCAGAACTGCCGAACTGGCAAAAATTGGGCAAAACCTTAGCATTTGCCTCACCAATGCCCTACTATTCAACAGTATTAAGGAAATAACACCATAGTTTACAGGGATGAACTTCCAGAAAGCTTAATGATGATAATTCCAATAGCTGTATGTAGTCATTGGAGGGATACTTACTATGCACAGGCCCAGGTGTACAGTAAAAATTTAAAAGTAAGATAATTATGATTGTCAGTGATTGTACTCATCATGAACATGAACTCCTTGTATTATAGAGTTGTGCAGTCTCTAAAAACCTTGCGGGGGCCATTCGCAATGTTGTCGGAACTTAGCGTTGTCATCTAGGTCAGTTGAGTGTTATTTTGCCGTGGTAGAAGCAAGGTTTGCTTGACCGGTGTTGGCCGACAACGTTTTCTCGGGGCACTGTTTGTAAATATCCTCGTGCTCAAGCGCAGAAAGGCACTGGCTCATGAAGGAATTTGTAGTCATGTCCATGTTCTCTCCCCAATGCGAGGTACAGAACATATGTGAGTGAGAGAAAGTTGTTGAGTGAGGTCCAGATTGCGCAGTTGGTCAAAGGATGAAGTGCGGTGGCCGGACCCTGTCTATCACGCGTTCGAGGGTCTCCAATAACAAGTTCTGTCCAAACAATCGGTTTTTGAAAATCACAAAAGAGTGATTTTGCACGACGGCAGTAGCAAAAAAGACAGGGTTATATTTACTACAGTATTCAAACCCAATGCAGGCTAGTTGAAAAATTGAATGTTACTTGTATGTTGCTAGACAGCCATGGAAAATACTTTCCCGGAACGTCGTTCGCCCTTTCTTGTAAGACAGCTCCAGGGGCGGACGGCGAGTAGCCCCAGATTTCGATGTTGAGTGAAACACAATGAAGCTGGGGGAAACCACGCGAGAGCACAGCATCCAATCCTCCCCATTCACTTCCAGTTTTACACCAAGAGTCGGTTAGGACGATGACTTTCAGTGATATTTCTTCAATCACGTTGCGTCCCGAAATAATTCTAAATTCCTCGCAGAGTCCGCACAAGGGGTCTTGAACGTCATCTTCGATGTCATGCTGAAGGCGCAACGTCCTCAATGTTGATAGGGATGATGTGTTCAGTGATGCGGCGAAACCTGTGTATCCCCGGGCCATTTCAGCTAAAATCGTGAGTAAGATATGATATACACATGGTAGGGGACCCCATACCTACTTCCGTATACTAGAGTTTCAAGCTTCTTTGTAGCCCCGATGAATGCTTGGATTGACATCAAATGTTCCTCTGCATACGCCTCGACACTCAATATTCGAACTTCACTGAAGTCTAGCACAGGAACGCCATTGGGACGTCTGGCATTGAGAAGGTGCATTGCATATGAATTGCTGTTCATATGGAAAGCAAACGACTGGAGCTGAGGGGAAGTTTCCTGTGCGGAAGAACTGTTCTCATAGCTCGCCACCGTAGTAGTAGGTTTTGCGATGCAGGCCAGGGCGAGGTCGGCTAGATTTATGCAAGGAAGGAATGCAGTCACTGGGAAATCATAGATGTTCGATATGTTCAAGCGCGACACAGAGGGCAAGTGAATTAGACGCAATAAGGCATCTCGAAACGGTTGGCGTAATGTGCTCCACTTTTCTGCCATGAGGTCCTCAATTTTCAGCTCGAAAGATTGAAGATGATGAAGCCTGCCCAGCACCTTGGGCACATCGTCATCGTCAACGTCCCGCAAACACACGTGGAATACGAGATTCTGGACCAAATCTGAAATTCCTGGATTGTTGCTGAGAAGAATCCCGAATAATGTAATAACGCGTGGAAGGCTTCTTTGGGTGTAGCACCGAGTCGTGATGCGGATGGATCGAAAGATGTATTTGCGACACAGTGGGAGAAGTGATGAGCAGGTCTGCGAGCATGCCTTCAAGGCCGTAGGATTATCCCGAAGAGAGTTGACTATCTCTTCGATAATTTCTAGAGGTGAGTCGAAGAAGGGCGCCATTGACAGTGGTGGAGGAGAAACGGTTGGTTTTGGCAGATCTTCCCACGAATGACTTGCCTAGGGTGAGCCAAGGGTGCTCCGGCAATGGAATGCCGGACCTATACCCGGTTAGTTAGTCCACCCGAAGGCCCGAAAAAAAAAAAATGGAGGTCTTGACAACTCAAGCCCAAGATCACTGTAGAGCCTCATATTGACTTTTCTTAAGTGTAATTATGTTATGTACTACCATATAGCTGCTATATGACACAGGC
>Ga0307507_10006687_pt1 | contig 17417 bp, 2 predicted proteins | sample 7_EM_MG_FD_207223 | JGI IMG/M metagenome (GOLD analysis project Ga0307507, IMG submission 207223) | Populus trichocarpa ectomycorrhiza microbial communities from riparian zone in the Pacific Northwest, United States - 7_EM | ecosystem: Host-associated > Plants > Roots > Unclassified | place...
TAGGAGCTAGAGAGTATATATAAAAGTCCAAATTTAAATTATTAAAATTTATTATTAAGTGGTTGTTAAGATATTAAAGTGTGATTTTTCCATTTTTTGGTATGTTTTTGAAGTGATCAGCTCACCCATTTGACCAGCTCACCCGTGAAATACGTTAATAGGAGATCCTTAAGCAGAATTATAATAATCCTATAAGTAGCTACTATGGATTTAACTATACCTATAAGGTAATTACGCGGAAATATACTTAGAACAGTCTTACTAAAGATCTCCGCAAATACCTAGATAACTATAATACCTACTAATACTATAAATCGCGCTGCTATAAACCCTATAGTAAGCTATAGCCTCTTTAGGTCTCTACCTGAGCCTAGTAATATTATTTACTTAACTTTATTATGGATCTCCCTAAGTCTAAGACTCCTAATAGCGTAGAGTGTAACTCTATCCTTATCCTTATAGACCGTTTTATAAAGCTAGTATGCTATTATCCAGTGCGTAAGATAATTAATGCTATATAACTCGCAGAACTCTTATTTAAAGTCTTTATATAAATAGGGCCCCTAGATAATATTATCTCTAATAGGGATAGCGTGTTTATAAGCAAGTACTAAAGTACTATATACTACCATCTCCGCGTTTAGCGTAAGCTTAGCACTATATTCTACCCACAAACAGATAGTTAGATAAAATGCCAAAACTAGGAGCTTAAGGCATACCTACATATATTTATAAACTAAGAATAGTCTAATTGGGCCTCCCTACTTAATAAAGCAGCCTTTACCTATAACTCTAAGGTCTATACCATAATAAAGTGTTTCCCTATTAAGCTCGCCTATGGCTAGCTGCTAAACATCCTAGATAGAGTCCTAGACGGCGTTTAAGACGCCTAGTAAGGTAGGGAGGGGTCTAAGTTAATAAATATTAAACTTGCAGAGACGCATCTATAACGCCTGCGCCTTATATATAAGGCAGTGGCGGTGTTAATAATGCACGCCTAACAGCTTTAGGCAAAATACTACAATTGTTACCATCTAGCTAAGCATTTTACTGTCAGTAAATGAGTCCTACTCTCTTCTAAGAATATCTATACAAAACGTCCCTATAAGAAACTTAACAGCAAGTTTATAGGACCGTTTTAGATCCTAGAGCGCGTAGGGCAGTAAGCATATAAGCTAGAACTCCTACTTGCTATAGTATAGCTCTACCTAGTCTTTTATGTCTCCTTACTAAAGCCTTATAGGTTATGCCCTAGGTTTTAACCCCTGGCAGTAGGCAGTAGAAGAGCTTAAGGAAGGCAGCTAGGAAGTAGAAGTAATCATTGCCTACTAGGATCGTGCTAGACAACCGCAATACCTTATTAAATGGCTAGGATGGCTAAATAAGTATAATAAATAGAAATATAAGATAGAACTTAAGAATTGTTAACAACTGCTAAATAAGTACTGTAAGCGGAATACCCTAGTTTTATAGCTAAAGCGTAGGCAAAAAGCAAGCGCTACTGCTAAGATATAACCTACATTAAAGTAGAGTAGAGGACGTTTTAAGGGATTAAAGAATAGGTAAAGCATGATTTATCACTATCCTATATAAGCCACACTCTGACGTAACCTGGCTATACTAGTAACTCGTAGGCAACTCACAGGCAAAGCTATGGCGTATACTAATAAAGCTTAATCTAGAAAGCACCCTTCCTAGACCTAGTCCATTACTCTATACTAGCTTAGTAGATTATTATATTAGAGAACAGGCCTACTTAACTAAGGTCTAAGACCTACTAGTAACCCGCTAGTAGTAACCTATACTAACAACTTATACACTATTCCATGTATATGCTATACAGATAACGCATAAGGCTAAAGTATAGGTTAGTAGCGGATTTAATAGGTATATAGCCTTACCGTCTATAAATCTAGCTATATATAAGTAATCTATAACCTACCTATAAAGTATATACGGCGCTATGCCAGTATAGCGCAAGGCCAAAGTATAGGGTTAGCGGTAGATTTAATAGGCATACTGCCTTACTACCTATAAGTCTAGCTATATGTAAATAACCTATAACCTACCCACAAGGTACCAGCGACCTACCTATATAAGCGATCTTTTAGAATATTTTTAATGGTCTACTAAATTTAGGTGAGCCCTAAACAGACTAATTAGGATTTTCTATCCTAGGGATAGAAAATTGCTACTAGCTTGGTTAAATATAGGAAGTCTTAGCAAGGTAAATCTAACTAATTAGACAACTTTAACCGGCGGTTAAAGTTCCTTAACATCTTTACGCTGCGTATATATACCACCTATCTCTCTATACGCAAAATCAAGACGCTCTTTTCCCTCCAATTTTTTTTTCCTTACTAAGGTTTTTTATAGGGTTTTATTAAGGCTTAAGCATATAAAGGATTAGGGACAATCCTTTTTAAAGGGGGGGGGCATTGTTAGGTGAAACCTAAGTAGATAGTTATATAGCCGTAAGGTATAGGCGACCCTAAGGCGACCTAGGGGTAACTCGCCCGTAAGGCATGTACACTATACGTAACTAGGGAAAACCCTTCCTTACCTCGCATATAGACTCCTCCTTTTCCCTTAAGGATTTGTCTGTCTATATAATATACCCTATTGTTCCATTATTAAGCTCCCTATCTATATCCTTACCTTATACTAAGCCTATATACCTATAAACTTAAACTACTAACTAAGATAAAAATACACCTAATGTTTTACGTAAGCTTATTATAACCTTTAAAAGATAATCCTATAACTTATAAAGTGCTACCACTACCTTCTATAATTATTAATAACGGTAACTGTGACGGGCTTATATAAATGCTTCTAAACCGAAGCTTGTAGAATACTACCATATAAGAATACTAAGCTAAGGAGAAAAAGGAGACTAGTAAGAGACTGGCAAGATATAAAGGGGTCGGCAAGGCGCTAGTAGTAAGCGAGCCAATAGCAACTTGGCAGAATATGGCAGAACTCAGCAGATTGCTAAGGAACGGCAAATTGCCCTAGGAAGTGGCAAATTGCCTAGAAAATAGCAATGTAGTAGGTAATACGCTCCAGCACCGTTACATTACCCCCCCTTTTTAAAAAAGCCTGCCCTTAGGCTTTGTCTAAGTTCTTTGTTGTTATCTAGATTGTTATAGTTATCTAATCCTTCCTCCTAGCATTTAATCCAGCTGTTTAGTCTATGTGGTGGTCCAGGGAGGTCTAGGTAGGCTAGGTAGAAATCTTATAGCTTATAGGGAGAGTACTTAAAATTAGATGCGGGGTACCATTCTAGATCTTTATTGTGACCTACCTAGCTTATATAGTATTTTAAGGTACTATGGTTCTTCTTAACTGCTAAGATCTCTTTAACTTCCTATTCCTTGTCCTCTACAATCCAAATTGGCGACAGGGGGTTATTGTGCTATCCCAGTAATAGGTTATCTATAGCCTTCTATAGTCGGTCTAAAGAGAAAACAGGGTAGATCTTTATTAACTCTAGTAGCTTAGCCCTAAAAGAGTGCCCTTCCTTCTTAAGGATTTTATAGGGGCTGGCTATTTAGTGGTCTAGTTTATGGCTCGGCCTCTAGGTCTTCTAGTTTTTTATTAACACCTATACCTTATCTCCTGCTTAGAAGTCTACCTTACGGCAATATTAGTTTACGTCGGCCTCTTTCTTCTCTTATACTTTTTTTATAATTGCTTAGGCAGTCTCCTAGGCTCCATGCATTCTCTTAGCAAATGTCTAGGCCTCTTTATAGCTAAGGCGTTTACGGGCTATTATAGGTCCTATAGGTCTGTCCCAATTAAAGGATGTTTATAGTTTGTATCTATAGAGTAACTTAAATGGCGACATTCCTATACTATTATAGGGGAGCGTAAGCTGTACGTAGTCTATTATAGGCAGTAGTTCTAACCAGTTATCCTAGTAGTAATTAATAAAGGGGTGAAGTCGCTAGTTAAGATACTGGTTTATAATCTTGGTTTGGCCGTTAGTCTAAGGGTAGAATACAGTAGAGAGCTTAATCTTAATCCTAAGGATGCGGTAGAATTTGTCCTAGAAGTCCAATATAAACTAGGGTCCATAGTTAGAGATAATTAACTTAGGAGCGCTATGGATCTGGTAAATATTGTTAATATACATACGGGCTATATCTTTTGCGGTTATAGTCTTAAAGCAAGGGAGGGAAATAGCTTGCTTGCTTAGTTGGTTAACTACTATAAAGGCTATATTATAGCCATATTTGTCCTTTAGGAATAATTTAAAGTCCATTATAATATGCTGCTAAGGGCGTTTAGGAACTAGCAGTGGTTATAACTATCCAGGGGTTTAATCCCTGGGGGTATCTACCCATTTACAAGCATAACAATTCCTAATAAATTATTCTATATTGGATAGGAGTCCTCGCCAATAGTAGCAAGGCGCTAGTAGTTAGTAGGTCTTATCTTAACTAGGGTATACCATGGAGACTTAATAGTGGGCTTTACGGATTAGCTCCATCTATAGGTTGTTAACGTCTGGAACTATAAGCCGTTTTTGGTATAAGAGTAGTCTATCTTCCATTTCTAAATTAGGGTCGCCTTCCGTAGCTTAGTTACAGAGGGCTTTTAGGGATTTAGCTATACAGTTCGCGGTTAAGATATGGTTAATTAGTCCCATTAGTTTATCTAGGATCTCCCCTTCTATAGGCGCCAGCTCATTCTATTTAGAGCTTAGTCCCTTAAGGATACGTAGGTCTAGCTGTTTGGGACAGAGGAGGGCACGTGTCCGGTGCTAAGCCTTTAGCTTATCCTATAGTTCCACGTCCTATTCTCTCTAGGTAAGGGTATTAGCTTTAGAATTTTGCCTACTAGGGCGGTATATAATTATAAAGAAGAACTGGGAGAGTATTTTAGCCCACTAGGCCTATTAACTGGTAAGCTGCTTTGTTGTTATAAAATACTTAAGGGCTTTATAATTAGTATAGACTTTAATCCAGAAGTCTGTGCTTCTAAGCTCTGCACGCCACTGGGACAATAATTATATAATAGCCAGCATTTCCTTATTATGCACCTCATAGTTACACTCTACTAGGGCTATTATCTTTAAGAAGAACGCGATAGGGTACTACTCGCCATCTAGGTGTAACTGTAAGATGACCCCCGCTATTACTTTATCAGAGGCGTCCATTTCCAGCATTAATTTAAGGTCTGGGTTATAGTAATAGAGAATTAGGGAGGAGATAAGTTAGTCCTTTAACTTCTTAAAAGCTTCTATATAATTATTATTAAAAATAAAAGGCGTGTTATTCTTAGTTAGTTATATAAAAGGCTTGGCTATAACTCTGTAGTTATAGATAAACCAACGGTAGAAGTTATAGAAGCCTAGAAAGGACTAGATTCCTTTTACAGTATAAGGGGGTTTCCAGTTATGGATTGCCTTAACCTTTTTAAGGTTAACTTTAATTCCTTCTATACTAATAATAAACCTAAGGTACTTTATTCGTTTTACTCCAAATTTATATTTCTTAATATTAACTTATAGACCTATATTCCGCAGTCTTTCTAGGACCTTCTTAATATAAACTTGGTGCTTAAGTTTATTGTCCAAGTATATAAGAATATCATCTAGGTATACCATATAGAATTCGTTGAGGTAGTTAAAAAGAACATTATTTATATACCGTTAGTACGTGGCTAGCCCATTTATTAATCTAAAAGGAAGGACTTTATACTTATAAGAACCATAGCGGGTGTAAAATATTATTAGATCTTCTAATGCAGGGTCCATCCTAATTTAGTAGAAAGCTTGGCGGACATTAAGCTTAGTAAAGATTTTAGCTTGGCTTAAATGTATAAGGGTCTTGTTAATTAAGGGGAAAGGGTAGTAATCTTTTCAAGTAATGGTATTTGGTCTCTAATAGTCAATGCAGAAACAAAGGCCTTTATTAGGTTTCTTTATAAATAAAATAGGGGAAGTAAAAGGGGCCTAACTTAGCTTAATAAACCCCTTATAGAGGTTATTAATTAGGTACTACTCAGTTGCTTTTAGTTCCTCCGTAGTTTACTAATAAAGGGGGCTGTAGCCTAAAGAGTTATTGGCCTCTAGTTAAATCTTATAATTATAAGTTTAGTAGGGGGGCAGTATATCCAAAGCTGCTTTTAAGAACGCGTCTCTATAGTCTAAAAGGTATGTAGGGAGGAGGCGCTTAACTAGCTCCTTATTAGTTTCCTCTACTGGCACTTCTTCCTTCTTATTAATAATCTAGTTAATTTTATATAAGCTGGTTATAAAGACCTTATTGTCCTTTTAATATATATTAAAGTGGAAACCTATAGCGCTAATTGCCGCGATATCTACTATAGGGAGGTTATGTGATAGTAGGGGTGTCCATGGCCTTAGGGGCCTTTGGCGTATTAGCGTTGTCTTTACTCCTTTTAGCTCTTATTACATCTTCTAAAGGTTGTCCTCTACGTCCTATTAGTATATCCTCTTCCCTATTAGCCGGATCTCCATAATTTGGAAGTTGTCTACATCACTATCTATTCCACTTCCGTAAGTAGAGTCCTCCTTAGCTTTAATCCTTTAGGGGAGTATCCTTGTTGGTATAGAGTTCCTACTGGCCTTATAGTGGGCATCTTCTTAGGTAAAGGCTAGGTCGCCGTCCCTAATATCCTACTAGTAGGTAAGGTTAATCTTCACGGCTAATATCTTATGGTTAGTACGGATTTGTCTAACAAAGGAGGGTAACTTTAGTTTATTCTCCGGCCAGACAAACTATCTTTATTAAATGTTTAGCCAAATATTAAAGTAGGACATCTATTTTTAGCTAAGGATTATATTATAGGACCCTAGGTCTAGGATATAGAAAGGGATACCAAATTAGCGCCGTCTATTAATAGCAATATATAGCTTTAAGACATAGGTAACCGGCTTACCGGCTTAGCCGTTATAGCCTTTTACTTAGACAGGCTTCTCTAGTCAGGTAGCATTTATATTTAAGAACTTAGTAACATTATTTACATAAGCAGTATTTATAAAGGCAAAGCTATTTACTCCAGTGTTAACAAGGGCAGTTATATTAACTCTATATCCATTTTAAAATACTATATATAGAACCATAAAGTGTTTTCCACCTATTAGCTAACTTAGATTAATCTCCTTAAGATTAATGAGATACCCTAGGGGGGAGTCTTTCCCTAAGATTCTTCTTTTCCTAACTTATCAGATATTTCTTCTTCCTCTATCTCCTTAATATCACCCATATCTTTCAGCTTAGGGCAAGATAAGGCAAAGTGTCCATCCTTTCCACAATTAATGCACGTAGCTGTAGCAGGGTTAATTAGGGTGTTGCAGCAAGCATTAGCTAAAGGTATAACACGTAGTAGGTCGGGTAAGACTCGCGGGTAGACGGTCGTGACCGCTTTTGATGTAAGGGTGGTCATAGTTTGTCTTCCAACGCCAGCTCCCGTTAGTATAGTGGATAGGTTACGGTCGCTATAGGGCCGTTTTAGTTAATTAGAACAAGCGTCAATTTATTTTAGTTCTGAATCTAGCAACAAACATTAGGCTGCAAGTCTTTCGTAGGTTGGTAGGTCATCTAAGGCTACTATAATCTTCTCTTATAGTTAGACTGTTAGCTTATTATATAAATCTAAATGGTAGTTCTTAGGGGGAACCTAGCCTTCTCCTGCTAGGTGTAAGAATTAAGTCTGGAACTTAGTAAAGAATTAGTTTAACTTTATTATTAGGCGATTATAGTCATAACAGGCATCCCATACTTTATTTGGATTAACATAAATAGCAGCTAGATACTGTATTATCTTATTAACAGATATAAACTAGACAGGTAACTCATCCTTAAACTTGGCCTGGAGGTATTGCTAGGCGTTCCTAATAGTTTAACTAAAGAGGTAAAGCATTTTAGCTTCTTTAGAGGGGAAATAGTTATAGTTAATATAGAGCTTTCCTTATACCTAGATTCTCTAGTTCTTAAAGGTTAAGTCTACGCTATCTAATAATAGTAGGGGGTTAGGGAGCTTAACGGATTTTAATTACTTTGTTATTATATCTATACTCTCTAGTATATTGCATTTAGTTAAGCGAATGGGTTAGCTAAGGCTTTATAAAGGGGAGGCTAGGCTGTTTTATAAGGCAGCAAGGCTTTCTAGGATCTCCTTTAAAGTCTCTTATATGCTTTAGGCTTAAAGACAATTAACCTTCTAATTGGCTGCAAGAGCACAAATCTGGTCGTATACACCTATAATGTCATTATTATTTTTAATTTCTAATCCTAATTGGATCTTGTGTTCCTCTTAGGTAGAGGTAGATCTTTTAGATAAACTTGCTTTAGGTACTATTATCGGCTTCCTTAGGTTCATTAGAATTATATAATTTAGTTTTAATTCTGGGGTTCTTTTAAAGGTGCAGGTTAAATACAGTCTGGCCTATAAAGTGGGATATTATTAGGGCCTTCTTAGGCAATATAGGGAGAGTTTTTTAATGTCTAAGTATAATATATTGACGCGTTGTTGCAGACAAAGGTCTTCTTTTTAGGGTGGGATATTATTAAGGCCTTCCCAGGCAATGTAGGGAGAGCTTAGTATAATATAACAGGCTTATATAAATGCTTCTAAACCAAAGCTTGTAGAATGCTACCATACAAGAATACTAAGCTAAGGAGAAGAAGGAGACTGGTAAGAGACTGGTAAGATACAAAGGGGTCGGCAAGGCGCTAGTAGTAAGCAAGCTAATAGCGACTTGGCAGAATATGGCAGAACTCGGCAGATTGCCTAGGAAACGGCAATGTAGCAGATGACACGCTCTAGCACCGTCACAGTAACGGTTTGTACTTTATTAACTTAATTAATAATATATAATAGAAAACATAATCTAAACAATTTAAACTTCTTGTTAAGTGGGAAGGATATAAAATATAAACCTAGGAAATCTATAATTAGATTAAGGCCGACGCGCCTTCCTTAATAAAGGAATTCCATAAGGACCATACTTTGCGGCCTACTTTAGCTAGATGGATATAATATAAAGGTAAATAATTACCACCTAATATAAATACACAAAAAACAATAGCAGGAAACTTAAAATTAAAAAGAACTTAAAATATACTATAACGCTTATAATATAATCATATAATACGCAATAGGCTATAAGTCTTAACTAAAAATAAATTATTTAGACCTTTGGTTAAAAGGGGGGGTACTATAACGGGACTAGCCTAGTTACAGTAGGAATGTCTTAGTAAAACACTTAACAGATAAATTCCAACGCTTTAATTAAATTCTGCTAAATTTTACCAAAGTTAATTAAATTCTACTAAATTCCACTAATGTAATAGAATTTGGTCAAAACCTGTTAAAATCCGCGTGGGCTTATGCCTACGCGTCTACCGCTAAGACCCCAAATATTTAGTTACAAGTTTCCTATATTCCTTTCTCTTCTCTACGCAACGTCTTATATTTAGCAAGAGCTATATACCCTTAGATTAGATAGAATTTATATTATTCCTTCAAATCTTCCCTAAAGCCTCTTTACTCCCTTACACGCTAATACTACTAGCTTATTTATATCTTCCCTAAGTAGTTATACTACTACTAATATAAGGTCTATAACACCATACCCCTCCTCATTATCTTTATCCTTAAAGATATCTTATATCTCTAAATTATTAACTAGAGGTATAGTATTCCCATCTTTAATTTAGTAACCTTTATTATTTCTAATACCTCCTATTAAATCCTTTATATCTAAACGTCGTACTTATATAATTTTAATAATTCTTTTACTAGGTAAAATTATACCTTCTTATTCTTATTATATGGAGAAGAAGTTAGTATATATTATAATTACGGCTCTATCTAATCGCTAACCTTTTTTCTACGCTAAGTATATAAAATTAAATATACGGTTGTCCTATAATATTTAATCCATTTCTAACGCTAAGTATACGCGTTTTATTATTCTTTATAGGCGTATAGTACCTTGTCTAATTTATTATAAGGCCCTGGATTTAATCTACTGCTAAGAAGCTTAATAGTAAGCTGTTAGCTGCCCTTAAAGAACTGCGCTATACCTATATAGCGGAATTAAAAGCTACCTCTATTTATAAATAAAAGGCCTTAAAGGATTAAATAAACACCTCTACTTAGTTAATCTGTTTTAAAAATGGTTATAAAAAGGTTTATTTAAAGAAACTTTACCTTACTAAATAGGGTCTTTATAAAATAGAAGAGGATAAAAAAAAAGGATTTGCGTCTAATATGGATAAAAACAACTCCGAGTAGCGTGGTAATTGCTTTTCTTAGGTCCTCCTTAGGTAACTTATTCTTTTATAATTCTTTTTTATTAATACTTCCTAACCTAATTTCTTCTAATACTTCTATACCTTTTTTATAGCGTTTTTTAGGTTATCTAATTGTCGGTATACTCGCTTTATCAACGTGCACGAATATTACTTGTAGTGGTACGTATGCGGTGTTGAAGTTGGTAGTTGATTGATGTCTAGAAATAGGGGTTTGCTCTAAGGTCAGATTAGCTAGTCTTGCTTTGTGGTCCTGTAACCACGTTACATAACTAACATTCCGACACTGGAGCAACTCTAAGAAGAAGGCTAATCTATACTCTAAAGCTAAGTCTGTTTCTAGACTATTTGTAGCATATACGTAATAGCTAAAGATCTAATTAATACGCAATAGTTTCCACGCTCCTCTTATAGGTCCGTAATTGCATAACTAGTGTTACGGCTTATACCAATACCTCTAAACTGAAGCTTGTAGAATGCTATATTATGGGGACACTAAGCTAAGGAAAAGAAGGAGAAGAATTATTAGGGGTAGTAGGTTGATATGTCGCAAGGGCCGCTAAGGCGCTAGTGGTAAGTAAGCTAATAGTAATTTTCCATCCTGGGGATGGAAAATCCTAATTAGCTAGTTAAATTTAGGGTCCGCAGAATATAGCGGGTGGCGTGCCTTAGCACTGTTATAACCTATAAACCACCTTCTATTGCTCCCTACGCTCCACCCAACCTATAGCCTATATATTAACTTAGTTTGTATTAATAAGTTGCTATAGGGCGACGCAAGGCTTCCCCTTGGTTATTGCGTCTATAGGGTTAGCTTTACTATTAATCTATTTAACCTCCATAATCTGCTAACATTTGTAGGCTTGTTGTAGGCACATTACATTAATTATTAATTACTTCTCTTATGTGGTTTTGAGTTGTATAAGACAGTTATATAGCAACTTAGAATTGGTGTAAAGCATAAGCGGGAGGTTAATCTGTAGGACCTTATCTACCATAGACTTGATGGCGACGGCGATATTAAAGCTGTAAGCTATTCCGTAGAGTTTAGAAGCCAGAACGCTTCTAGTGACTCTTTTACACTTAATTAAGCTCTAATGGATAATATTAGCCTTCTTAGTTGCGTTAGCTAGTATAATAATATAGCCAATTTGCGAAGAGAGGTCCTTATTGTTGGTAAAGGAAGCGTCTATAAAGACTAAGAGCTGTAGGGTCTTAGCCTCTAATTTAACAAACTTAAGACCTCTATGTAAGTTCTGAATCTGCTAACTTAGGCGCTTATTTAACTCCTTTGCGTCTGCCTCTTTAGGATTAGTTACCTAGGTAGTAAAGGATAAGTTAAATAAAGCCTCTGGTTGATAGACTGAGGCGATATAGGCTCCTCTAGCGCGTTAAGCGATATACTGGTCCTTTAGCATAAGTAGGCCGCGCGTAATTCCTCTGGAGCTAGTGCTGTCTGCTAGTGTAGTGTTAACCATACTAAGGTTCTTACACTAGCGCTTTTGCGTTAGCGTAATACTCTTATTTTGTGCTAATTAAATAAGTCCTCTATTGAACTTGACTGGTGTATTAGTAGTTAGTTACTCTCGCTCCTTAGCTATAAATTCAGCCTTATATAGTTTGCTTTGTTTAGCCTCTATAAAGGTGTTATCTATAAGGAACAGTGTATTATTAGTCTGTAAGCTAATAATTCTAAAAGGTTTGTTGCTATAAAGTAAGCAAGGGTTGTATATAGACTAGTCCATTTACAGCTAATTAACATGGTGTAAATGGTAGGTCTTAAACTAGTGGTTTCCAGCTTTAGGCACTCTATAAAGTGGCTTTATAACCTTTAGAACGAAGTCCTTATTAATTCCCAATTGTTTGTTCAGCTTGTGTGGTGGTTGTATGTAGAACTTGTGGTTTAGGTTTATAGTAGACTGGATGTAGACTTATGAGATGTCTTAGAGGTAGAGTTATGTCTATGGTAGTATAGCAGCGATATAGAGAATCAGCCGCTGGCTAACTTGTTAAATTATTGGTGACTAAGTAAGGACTAGCTCTTTCTCTAAATTGTTATAGGCCTATATAATAAGTTGTGATTTCTTAAAGGCTTTATTGGTTCCCTTATTCTTAATCTTATTAATAAACTGTGAATTAAAGAGTCTGACCCCCTTTGGCATATTATATAGCTTAATAATCTTAAAGACGCCTTTCTTAAGTAGGCCTATGACCTCCTTTTGCTATAAAGCGCTGAACTGGGTATTACTATCATTCTGTAAGTAAATAGTAGTGTTAGCTATATCTGCGGTATTATTGTCCTATAAGTAGATAGCGATGTTGGCTATATCTGCAATATCACCCATAAGGGCATCTATGTCTATTGTAGCGTCCGTAATAGCTGTATCTGCGATGGCTGTAAGTAATGGGTATTTATAGGGGTGACCTCTGCCTCGCTTTGGCGGTAGCTGTGGTTTAGCTTTAGGTAACGGTTAAGGTTTAGCTGGTATAGGTACTGGTTTAGCTGATTTAATAGACTCTTATGGTTTAATTAAGTCTTATAGGTCCAGTAGATAAGGTTTTATAACCATAGAGCGGAAGGTTGTAGGCCTATTTGGTAGCTTTATGGTGCAGGTTTTACCGTTAACGGTAAGCAGCATATATAGCCTGTCCCAATAACCGCTTTGGCTAGTGTTGCCTTCTCTTTAGACTAAGACAGGCGAACTAGGTAGGAGGCCATAAATAGCGTTAGTTTGTTGTCTATTTCGCGTATTAAAAGCGTTAGCAATTTATTGTTTAGCTTATAGCTTCTAAATTTCCACTATTACTTTCTTAATGGCCGCAGCTTGCTGTGCAACTGAAGGTAATAGTGCGTCTAATTTAACTATTTAGGGGTAGGCTCTAAAGACTAGGAGTGTAGGGACTAGGCCTTCTGGGCCAGCCGTGTCATTAATAGCTTTAAAAGCCATTTGTAGGGCTATCTCCTTGCTAATTTTAGGGATTTTAGATATAATAATTTGGTAGGCTTGTTATAGCGGACCGTAGTAGCGCTCTACCATTCTAATGGAATTGTGTAATTTAACTAGAACTAACTTTGTAGTTACTCCTATGGTAGCAGTGTAGTGCTTAAACTCCTTACTAATAAAGTTCTTTCTAGCGTCTGTGGTGATTAAGTCTAGTGGTCCTAAATAGCTATTAATCTAGTATATTCGTAGAACGTCCTAAGTGTACTTGGTGCTGATATTTTGTAGCCATCTACCAGCTTAAAATTAAGTTGCTTTGTTAACTATGTGTAGTAGGGGGGAGCCGCTAATATACATAATGTTAACAATAATATTATAGTTGAAATTAACGTCGTCTTATAAGGTAAAGCGAAATCTACTTAGAGATCTGCTAAACTTCTAGCAGTAATAGCAGAGTCTGGTTAGCTCTTTAATAGCAGATCTATTAGTATTATAGCTATAGCCAGTCTTATTAAGAAGCTTTTGCAGTTTATTAACTAATGGGTGACCAAATTAACGGTGTAGACGTTGTAGCTCTACGTTAGTTAAGTAGCAAGGGTTTGTGTTAAAGGACTTAACTAGATAAGACTATAAAGAGAAGCTCTATATAAGAAATGGGTGGCTAAATTGTCTAACTACTAGCACCTTTTTAGTGCGAGTGATAATGACGTCCTTTAGGTTATTATATTCAATATAGAGTCTATCTATATCTGCTAAGTAAAGTAGGAAAGGAGTATCTGCTTTAATAATATGGAATTATACCTTGCCTATAGGGCTGTTAACGTCTATAGTTCTAATAGATATAGAGGCTCTAATCCCAAATTGAATAGTTACTTGGCCCTTAGTTAATGTGTTAAGACTTATAGACTTGTCTACGGCCTGTAGGGCTTAGAATTGGCTATAGCCAGCCGTAGACTTATATAAAGCACCTATATTGATTATAATTCCCATAAAGACCATTAAGGTATATTGTGACGCTATAACTGTAGCCGTACTATAGGCAAATGGGTTGATCTCTGTGTGGGGTTCTGTAGTAGACTCTATAGTAAGTTTTAAAGCCGTAAGCAGGTGTATACAAGCCTTATTAGCTAGCTCTATGCTTATAGAGGTTGCTTTCTTTATAGTAAGTGTTCTAAAGATAGTGATATAGGTAGAACTATTGTTAGGTTCTCTAGCATCGCTCCTAGAGTTGTTAGCGTCTTATATATAGGCTTTAAAGTTTAAATTGTTATCTTTATCTCTTTTATAAGCAGTAATATATTGCTTAAAGTGGTTGTTAAAGTTACTTTTATTATGGCCCTTGATATTAATAAAGCGTCTCTTATAGTTGTCTCTGGACCGATTATACTCCTCCTTTATATATTTCTATAAACGGCAGTCCTCCTTCTTATAGATGTAGTACTTGGCCTTTAGTCTGCCGTTAGTTCTATAGGGGCGATTGCTACCGTAGCAATTGGTGTTTTGGTCTTAATTTTGGTCATTTTAATAGTAACGTTAATCTATAAAAAAAGCTTAGTAAGATAATTTTATTAAGGCCTATAGGGGGTGTTCTTTTTCCCACGCAATAATAGAGGATTATAGCTTACTAATTAACTAAGAAAGGTCTTCTAAAGGGTTAAAGACAGTAATATGGCATACTAGCACTCCCTAACAAGCAGTGACTAACTTATTTATAAGAATGCGGTTTGTATAAAAGTCTGGGTGTAGTCTATAATGTTACTTTAGCAGTTTATCTATAAGCAGTTAGAAGTTCTAATAAATTAACTTATTAGGGTTCTCGTCCATAACTCCTTAGAGGGTTATACTGTTCCACTCTATAAGGTTCTTATAGTAGTATTCTAGCCCTTTAAAGAACTATTGTATATAGTTACAGGCTTCTGTAAAAGGTTTTAACTTAAGGTTGCTGTTATAGTAGTGGTCCTAAGTAAGCCCTTTTAGCATGCTAGGGAATGCCACTATATAGCCTTCTAGTGGTAAGCTAAATCTCTTATAGATGTTATAGAAGATAGTTAGCTTAAAGTTAAAGCTGTTATTAACTCTATTATACTTTTAATTATCTATATAGATTTTCACAATTATGGCTACCTCCTTGCTATATCTAGGTCCTTACTCCACACTAGGCACAGCTGGTTCAGGTGGTGTATATATATATGGCTGCTGCGGCTGCTGTGGCTACTACGGCTGCTGCTCTCTTGGCTATAGCAGTTGGTTAATAAGAGCGTGGATTTAGTTGTAATTGGAGGATTAAGGACCAGGAGGGGTAGTAGGGGTAGCGGGGGTAGCAGTTGGGGTAGCTGGCGGTGCAGTAACTGGAGTAGCTGGTGGTACAGTAGCTGGGGTAGCTGGCGGTGCAGCAACCAGAGTAGCTGGTGGTATAGTAGCTGGGGTAGCTGGCGGTGCAGTAACCGGAGTATCTGGTGGTACAGCAGCTGGAATAGCTGGTGGAGTTAGTGGAGTACCTAGTGGTAGGGCTGGAGGTATAGCAAGCTTATCTAAGGTTGAATTGAGTTGGTTTTGTAGAGTTGTTATAATTATTAGCTTTACCTCTGCAAGGGCCGCAATAAGCTTCTTATCCATCCATTTATAAAACTCTTCTTTATTAGCAACGTCTGTTAGCACCTTACTAAGGGAATATCTCTTATCTTGCTTAATAATATATACTCCTCTCTTAACTAGGTATTGACGGATTCCTATTTTAGTATTAGATTATACTTATTTAAAGGTCTCTGGTATAAAGTTCTTAAAGTCTTTCTAAAATACTGTCCATAATGTAAAGTCTATAAGGCTGGATTGTGCGTATAGGTATATCTTGGTTTCCATATACTCCGTTAGGTCGTTATCTATAGCTATCTCCAAGTTAATTCCGTAGCCATATTTAGTAATTCTTTCCTTCTAGTTAATTTCCATATTATTGTGTCTTTATATATAAGGGTAGGTATAAGGGTAAATATAAGGGTAGTTGTTAGTTTAAAGAAGTTAAGGTTTAAGGTAAGGGTGTAAAGGTATATATGTGTCCTATTAACGAATCTACAGTTCTTGGATACTATAGATAATTCTTAGCAAAGATATGGTCCTCTAGGCGATCTAACGCGTTAACAGTTAAGTTAATATATGGTTTTAAGCTTTAAGGGTCCTCTAGGCGATCTAACGCGTTAACAGTTAAGCTAATACGTGGTTTTAAGCTTTAAGGATAATATAGCTCTTTCTAAGTAAAGATATAATTCTCTAGGCGATCTAACGCATTAGCAAGCTGATACGTAGTCTTGAGCTTTAAGGGTAATGTAGTTTTCTCCTTTAACTAAAATAGGGCGATAGCTCTGCAATCTAATGCGTTAGCAGTTAAGCTAATACATAGTTTTAAGCTTTGCTATTATGTATTTCCTAATCTATACGTCTACTGATTAGTGTTGGTATACTTGCTTTATTAACGTGCATGAATATCACTTATAGTGGTACGTATACGGTGTTGAAGTTGGTAGTTAATTGATGTCTAGAAATAGGGGTTTGCTCTAAGGTCAGATTAGCTAGTCTCGCTTCGTGGTCCCGTAACCACGTCACATAACTAACATTCCGACACTAATAGTTCCTAGGTAGTCTTATTATAGCCTATCCACTTAACCTTATACTATGTTTTATTATTAACGTTTTTATAACTAATAATCTTTAAAACTTTCTATTTATTTTCTTTTTAACCTCTATATATGTCCTCTTTATAGGCTAATGGCTTAATACCTCTATATGCTAGCTCTAGCATCGCGATATATTATATAGGGTAAATCTTTATCTTTTTTAGTATTATGGGACGGGGGTAATAACTACAGAGCGTATATATTCGAGGAGTCTACAAGACGTTGCGCGATCGATTATAAGGGTCAAGGGCGTAGGGAGGTGATATACTACGCGTAGCTGACGTAAGCTATACGCGAGGCGTACGCAAGAGCACGGGGCTCTGTTAAGGAGTCTCCCATAGGGGCTCCTGTGGTGGCGTTCTGTAATATTTAGTAAGTAAAGTCTATACATGTCACAGTGCTGTAATGCTAATAGGCTGAATAACTACATTGTGGTATAAAGAGGAGAAGGAGGTAAAAGGGGGTATTGTATACAAATAGTAGGGGCAGCCGCCAAGGCGCTAGTGGTGGGCCAG
>Ga0307507_10006688_pt1 | contig 17415 bp, 22 predicted proteins | sample 7_EM_MG_FD_207223 | JGI IMG/M metagenome (GOLD analysis project Ga0307507, IMG submission 207223) | Populus trichocarpa ectomycorrhiza microbial communities from riparian zone in the Pacific Northwest, United States - 7_EM | ecosystem: Host-associated > Plants > Roots > Unclassified | place...
CGACTATGAATCCGATCCGGATCCCACCGGACACGAGCTCGACGCATTTACTGCTCACGAGTCTGATACTGAGATACCGGACGACTCTACGTCTTCGTTACCCGGCAGACAGGAGCATTATCCACGTGCCGGAGAAGCAATTGGAGACGTCGACGGATTTGAGCAAGGAAACAGCAATCCCTGTGAGGATCCGTGGGCACCATTCAGTTGTGCGCAGGGTTTCAACTGGCATCTTTGTTCATTCAGAGTAAAGTACCTAAATCACGAATCAATGAATACTTCTCGAGTGGCCTCGGTAGTTCTGAGTTAGTCGACTATAGCTCTATGCATACGGTCGAGAATCACCTCTGGTCGTTGGACTCGCACAGTTCGTATCTGCAATGGTTTGAAGGACAAGTTGAGGATAGCAAGAGAACTCTGCCATTCTGTTATCGTAACGTCCTGGATTGTGTCAGATATCTCCTTCGCCAGATCGCATACCAGGATGACTTGGTCTAGGCGCCGCGGCGTGAATTCAATCCTAATGGTGAAAGGATCTATGCGGAAATGCACACCGCGGACTGGTGGTGGGATGTTCAAGTACAGCGCCCTAACCTCCTTTACGGTAACGTTAGCTGACTAATTATAGAAGACACTTCCACCTGGAGCGACTGTAGTTCCCATTATTGGGACGTCCGATCAGACCCATCACAGCAACTTCTCCGGTAACAACAAACCGTGGCCTCTCTATATTACGCTCGGAAATCTTCCGTCAGCCCGGCGCAACAGCCCTGGATCAATCACTGTTCTGCTTCTGGCACTATTGCCTGTCGCCCCCAAACTCTCAAAGTCCACCAAAGCAGATCAATACCAGAGACAAGTAAACGCCGACAGACTGCAAGACGTATTCGAATTCATTTTTACGCCCCTGCAGCACGCGGCGCTTGATGGCGTCCCAATTGATTGTGCTGACGGGAAAGTTCGGAGGTGCTTCCCAATCTTGTCTGCATGGATTGCGGATCATATGGAAAACGTGACACTGCACGGGTCAAAATCCAACGCCTGTCCTACACGTGAGGTGCCTGCCGGGGAATTAGGATCCAACTTCAAGAACTATCGAGCTAGAGATTACACAAGATACGAACGATATGGATATGAAAACCGGTTCCCAGGCTCGAAGTCAGACGGCACCCACATCAAGTTCCGCGGCCTTGGTATCAATTTGGGCCAAAAGGTTTTTCATGGACTTCACCGGGTCTCGGCGCCTGACTTGGACACCCCGGACATGCTCCATACGGTTTATCTCGGATTATTTAAGCACATGATGGACTGGATACAAGCCATTCTCAAGAAACACGGGCCACTGCAAGCTTTTGACAACGTTTGGAAGGCATTATCGCCGTACCCTGGGTTGTTGGTACCCAAAAAAGCCTACCCCAAGGTTGCGCAGTGGCAAGGGTAAGAGATGAGGAATCTGGGGCGCTGTATTTTGTGAGTTCTCGCGGTGGTACTGCGTCAGCCACAGGGTTCACAAGTGATACCTTTCAAACATACTCTCAGATGCCTCAGAGCGCTCGTCGACTTCTGTATGATGGCACAAGACCGGAGCCACACGTCTGACACCATAGCTTATATGGAACATTATCTGGACCAATTTCATGAGATGCAAGATATCTTCTTGCAGTTTCGAGTAACTAAGCGTACACAGGCCAAGGTTGACGAGCAACAGAGGGAGATCCAACATCAGAGAACGCAGATGAGCCGGCCCGTGGCTCCCGCTAACCGGCGCCGGATCCGTGACGACAATAGCGAAGAAGAGCACGAGCGACGTATGGACTTGATCCATCGCGAATCGCATTTCAACTTTATCAAGATACATCTACTAAGTAATCTTAGTGATCATATACGCCGGTTTGGCAATATACCGATATGTTCCACAGAGTTTGGACAGCTCGCGCACAAGTAACAAATCAAGGACGGATGGCGACCATCGAATAAAAATGATGCCGTGCGCCAAATCCTGCACAGCTATAGTCGTCAGCACGCCATCCGCATGAGGTTATGGAACCTCGAATCTTTTCAACGCCGCGGCGCCGCTCTCTCTGCGGATGTCATGCAACATTTAGAGAGTACAACGAGTGCCGTAACCGCGCCGGTCGTCGGTAGGAGGATCCTGAAAGGGCGTCGGGACGACGTGTCCAACGTCTTGGATTTCAGTAAGGTGTCGGGGGTCTCCCTGGAGAGTATATGTCGCGAATTGATCCGATATAGCCGGCATAACCTGCCTACAGAGCGCCAGCTTCCTGATGATCATCCGATTCTTCAATCACTCCCGGTTGAACTACTAACGCAACTCGAAATACCGGTTGTGGCGTTCCAAGAAAGCGACGTTTACGACATCCACCGTGCGCGATGGACGGGCACCCTACACTTCAGGAACCAGGGGAGTCGCAATGATTGGGTTTGGGTCCAACCTGGTTCTGAAGAGATGTATGGTGCGCTGAGGGGCCGTCTGGCGGCAAAGCTCGTGGCGCTCTTCAAAATCATGGACTACACCTGTGAGGATGCTGTGCGTCGGGTCGCGGCTGTTCGGATGTTGAGTGCAGTCAACTCAGGATTCCCCTCGGACATAGATGGTCTTGTTACAGTGCAGATGAAGGAGGATGCTCGAGAGTTTACGATAGTTGACGTAGGGACAATTCACGGCCTGGCGCACCTGATCCCCGACAGGGAACGGCGGCGCTGGCTGGTTAATAGCCGGATTGATTTGAGAACGTTCAACGAAGTATATTAAGGAATCGGAATACGCGCGGGGAGGGGAGGCTGGCTGTGCGTGCGTATCCTAGTACTCGCGCGGCGTTGCCGTAACAAAAAACGCCGTCTGGCGAATTGTGGTGAGGGTTTTCTAACTTCCTCGCCACAATTCGCCAGACGGCGTTTTGCACATCGTCAAGTTGTATATGTATCATCTATTGAAGCAATTGCCTAGAAAATAAAGAGTACTAGATAGTTTACCCTATAGACGTAAGATTCGGACCGGGGGCGCAGGCCGACGTTAGAGATAGCAGGAGAAATACGTCAGGGCGCGCGGAAGAGGCAATCTGAAGCTGGCGCCATCATGACAAGGAAGTGAAGAGAACCGGAGCTAAGGTGTAGCCAGGGCGTCAGTACGACGCAACATCGCGTCAGGAGATAGAGGGCGTTGCAACGAAATTCAGGGTGCACAGGGCGTAGAGAACGCAGAAGCGACGTCGCTTGCGTCAGGGCGCAACGCCGACGGATCTGACGCAAGGTACTTTTTTTGCTCATGTAGGGAATTGGAACGGAAGGGATGGGAAATAATTTGGAGATGGGTGCCGGGGCAGGTAGGGATAAGAGAAAATGACGAGGCGGACAAATTGGTGAAGGAGGGGGTGTACATGGAGGAAGAGGAGGAAGATAAAGTTTTAAGTTGGGGTAAATGAGGGCAAAGGAGGAAAGAGAGGATAGAGAGAGTGTGGAAGGAATATTGGGAGAGGAGAGAGATGAGGAAAGCGTATTTTGGAAAGGGAAAGGGAGAAAACGGGCATAAATGAAAGAGGAGGGAGAGTATATTTTTATTTTGGATGAGAACAGGACATGGAAGGATGAGGGGGAGGAGATACCGGAAGGGAGGGGGTAGTGTAATTGTGAGGGGAGAGAGGTGGAAGATAGAGATCATGTTTTGATGAAGTCTGGGAGATGGGAGGAAGAGAGAAGAGTTATATGGAATGAGTGGGAGAAGGAGGGAAAGAAAGGGAAGTGGATACTGATGGAATGCTTATTGTTTAAGGAGAAGGGAATAGAGGCGGTGAGAAATTTTGGAAGGGAAACGGGTTGGATAGAGGAAAGGTGGAAAGAGTGGAGGGATTGGGATAATGAGAGAAAGGAGGAGTGGGGTAGGAGATAGATAGAGGGAAAGAGAGTGAAGGTAGGGAAGAGAGAAATGGAGAGGAGAGAGAGGGTATTAAAGGTAGATAGAGAGAGAGCAAGGAGAAATAGGGAGAAGAAAAGAAAAGAGAAGGAGGAGAAGAATGAGTGTAGGGAGGGTACATCCATTGCAAGTGTATCACCCCTAGGAGCTCGTTCGAAGGGAGAGAGGAAGGTTTTGGGAGTAATGAATGATGGGGGAAATAGGAGAAGGGAGAAAAGAGTGAGAAGGTAGAAGAAGAAAGAGGAAATTGGATTAGAGGGCAAACAGACTAAATGCTACAAAAAGCCCTATAGTATATTAGATAGCTGGTAGTTAGCTAATAAATATCGAAAGTTATGATAAAAAAAATAAAAAATAAAAAAAAAGTATTCGGATGCCAAGGCGCCAATATTGGCCTGTTTTGGCGCCTTGGCATCCGAATACTTTATGAATCGCCAAGTACTTGGGGGTAGACAAAAGTCGGGCGCACCCCATATACGGTAACCCTGGCTTTCCATCATACAAACCCGTTTTGTGGCATTTTTTTGTAAGGGCGACAAAAGTCGGGCGCACCCCCAGATTAGGAAATAAACCCAGACATTTCGTGGTACCGCGCCCGACTTACCCTTACCCTTGAGCCCGAGTACAGTAGCAATGGGCGGGGTCTTGGGCACGCTGGGTTCTCGATATTCAACCCTTTGAGTGGCTGATTGGCCCCCGGAGCTAATCCGAGCAAGTGAGCCTCACTTTGCTTTTTTCATCAAACTTTTTTCTCTTCGTGCCTTCTGTGCTAAACTAAAGCGTCTACGCAAACCTCTACTCTCGCTCCTTCCATTTCATTAATATTTGCAATGGGTATTAAGTTAGTTTCTAGAGCTAGATTAAACTAAAACAAACTACATTCATTCACGACCCATTCCCCCTTTATGCTATTTTCACCCTCCCCTCCTCCGACCTCTACTAGATTCGCCTCGCTTACCCTTTACCCCCTGTACAGCCAGCGCCCATAAAGCTCTCAGACTGTACCCTCCTTGTGCTTCTAGAATGATACCAGTTACTGTAACAGCAAGAGAACAGCAAGAGGCTTGGGAAAAAAAATTTCGGACATGTTTCTAGGAACAATTTCTCTTGGCAATAGTGGAAGGAGGGGGCACTGCACGGGAACCTTACCGATGTGGCTGCCAATTCATAAAGTATCCGGGCAGCTTGGCATTGATTAATATGTTACTTTCCGAATCGAGGAGTGCTCCTGACATTTGTAAAACGGACTTTTATTGCATACAGCTGGGAATTAGCCAGAGCCTCAGTGTTTGGGTAGCACGTAACAGCAGCCCGTCTCACAAACCTGACGACATTACGAGTACAAGCAAGGTCACAGAGTATCATATGCTTGCCGGCAGGCAAACTCTCTGTGCATCTACGGGCCTGATACTACAGGCCGCAGGAGTGGCTAACTGGAGCGCCACAATCGTTGAGCCCCATTCTGAGGAGCAACCCCCACCGCGTACCCTAGATACCAGGCTAAGGGGAGAAAAAATGTTACCCTACTTAGGTTATCCATTGGTGATTTGCTGCATAAGTTAGTGAGTTCGTTGTTTAGTCACAGCTCTCCCCGCACCAAACACGCCACGAGACCTGTATCCCCGCGAATAATAATATTCCTCTCCCACTTACGAAAATTCCCTATCATTTTACAGTAAGCGATCCCTTATGAGGGCGTCATGAGGGCTTTTGTTTGCTTTAATCATTCGGGATTCGTTGTCAAGCTGTCGCTACTGATGTTCACAGGCAGATTTTAAATGTGAGTTGGGGAAACTACAGTATACGTATGCTGATACGAGGCATCACCCTCCTACCATATGTCCACGATTGCGGGCCTCATGCGGGCCTTAGCCATGTTTACGCGTTACCAAAAAAAAAAAAAAAAGTATCCGAGAACTCAGCTTAGATGGCTCCCACCCGGAGTGAGATTGTCTGTGGCTTATGGGATACTTGCGGAGGTACCGGACTATCTATCATACGGTAGGGGTATTGAGCTGGGGTGTTCCTCCTTCATGAACGCTATGCTATGCAACTTGCCTGAAGGGCGCCCACTTTAGTAGTTCAGTGGCACCGTGACCAACCTAGCCCAAAACTTGAAATCATGCGCAGCTCTAGCGGAGTGCCGGGCCTATTCCCCTAGCACCCCACGATGCGGATATCCTCGTTACTTATAGCGCCTGTTTCGCTCGCACCAAAAACTTTGCGCTTTTACACCGCTATTGGTTTCTGCGGCTGGATATATATCTATTTAAAAGCGAAAAACCACCTATCTATCCCCCCCTGGGGGAGGGGCTACATTAGGTGAGTTTTATTCCCTCAAAGCTCGTTGTGGTGATTAGGGTTTTGGCATTTCCGAGGGAGGGAGAATCTAGTTGTGACCCGTTGCATTCCGCGTGTCCTACGGTGGCTTGTGCCAAAAGATAATGTTCTTGTATGAGCAGGGTTATCCATTCCACTCCATGGATCCTCAGCTCAACTTACTGGTATCAATGAGGGAAAGGGCTAGCTTCCCTGCTTTATAGGCGACAGTTTCTCAGGCAGGGAAGGGTATGAATCATATTCTGCCTGGCTCGGACCTACGAGTAGAAGTTACTGTGTTTAGAATTTTGTCGATCTTTATGCGCACAACCGTTAGCTGCGCCACACCTGGCATAATTGAAGCAAGGGGGGATGGAGAAGCCTACCGGGAGGCCACGCTCCTGACTCCCCTTAATGGGTCGGCCCGCGCAAAATGTTTTCGAGCTACCTTCCTGTGTGCTACTCCCACCGCGCTTATGGCGGTTCTCTTAGCCTTTTCACGATAGTGACCTATGAAATATTCTCGTATCTGGCATAAAGTATTGGTAAATGAGACTGTTTTTTTTGTTTCATTTGTTGGGTATTTGTGTCACAATGGCGGTGTTTTCAGATACTTATTGCCTGACACCGGTGTAAACATCACAAGAAATTCTACCGATAATATAGTGGCAGCAAAACCGCTCGCCTTTTTCCCTCACAGACCCATATCGTTTGACCATTAGGAGTGGTGCTTCTACATCTGAATGGACGCCCTAGCTCGCAGTACCGGTGGGAGCTTGCCGATCGGATCACTCGCGCTGTGACCAACAGCCAGAGAGCCGCCAATCAATCCCTGCACCAGCGTTGCCCAACTAGCAGCGATGAACGAGTGTGGCCAATGAACTGCCCGGCGTCACACAATCCCCGCAGTTCTAGGAGGACCTATTTGAGGGCGGGGAGAGAGAGGGGAGGCAACTTGCCCCCGATACGAATAAAGTGGGCTCAAGAAGGATCTCTCGCCGCCTAGACAGCAAGAAAACAGTTATCGCAGAATACTCACCTACTATCATTATGGATCCAGTCGGGGCAGTCGGGTTAGCTTTTGGGATTTTGGGCACTTTGGATATTTGCCTTCGGTAAGCTCTCGTGTCATGGGAATGTCCGGGACCTGCTAACGTATCCAGGACCGGCCAGAATCTTCGCGAACGATATAAGGACATCCGGAACGCTGGTAGAGATGTAGATGACCTAAATATTCGGGTGGAAAATGTCTGGCTACATATCGCATACCAATTATCGACGGTTCAGAGTTCCGGAGAGGAGGTCCCTCCCGTTCTTAGGGACCACATAGGGGTTCTTCTCGACAAGCTAGTATTCCACTTGCACACTGCTTGCAAGAACATCGATAAGGTGACGGACAACACTGGCAAGACGAAAGCATTAAGGTTCGCTCTTTTCTTAAAGGGCTCGTTGGAGAAAGATGTCTCCGCATTGGAGAAGTGGAGGGATATGTTCGGTTCAACCTTCTACATGCTGTCGATACCGAAAAACCCCACATTAGATCGAATACTTTCGATGGAAGTCCGAAAGAATGCTCCGCCCATTGGTAGTGCTGTGTCTAATGTCAAAAACATCCGCGACGTCCTAGCCGACGAACCTACGAAACAGTTCTCGCCCGTCTGGCTAGCCCCCGTGAGAATGTACTTTCCAAACCCCATTGGCTACTCTGGGTCGCATATCGTTCTCGATGAAAACACTCACACGAAATACATTATGGAAACTATTACCGTCGATCAGGGCCGGAGAGACTACGACCAACTCGACAGGGACGTGACAAAGTTGGCAAGAGTACTTAGGGAATCCAAAGATATCCCGGGAATCCTGACTTGCAAGGGAGTGGTCAGGAAGGTGGGAATGGACGGACTGCCCGAAGAATTCCAGTTCATACTAGAGATGCCCCGCCGACTCGGTGATACCCCCTCATGCCTTAGATCGGTTCTCCATAGAACGGCCCACGAGCCACACCCCCTCGAGGAGCGCGTCGTTCTCGCCAGACAGATCGCAAATGCGGTCATCTTCGTACACAATCTTAACTTTGTCCACAAGAATATGCGACCCGATACCATTCTTGTCTTCCCCAATCCCGGGAAAGCACTCGGCACTCCATTCCTCGTCGGTTTCCAGATGTTCCGGTCAGCGGATGGGATCACCTACAGGTCCGGCGACGATTCCTGGTCGAAAAATCTTTACCGCCACCCCAGCCGCCAGGGAACCCATCCGGATAATAATTATACGATGCAGCACGACATCTACAGCTTGGGCGTCATCCTACTGGAAGTCGGTCTGTGGTCTCCGTTTATAGATCCGGCGGGACACCCTGGCGAGGCACTGTCACAAATTGTGCCCATCCTACAGGACAGGGATCAACGGAAGGGGGCCACCCGGATCAAGAAGCAGTTGGTCAGTATGGCATCGCACTACCTGCCGCCGAAGATGGGAACTAAGTATGCGGATGTGGTGATCGCATGCCTAACGTGTTTGGATAAAAACTCGGAGTTGGGCACCGAAGGTGAATTCCTTGAGGACGATGGTATCCTGGTTGGTGTCAGATTTATCCAGCATGTAAGTCCGGCCTGATGCATCCACACGCCTTTCTCCCTCAAAGACTAACACCGTTTGTAGGTTTTGGGCGTGCTAGAGGATATCGTAGTTTGAGGCCCGGAACGGATTCACGCACACACACACCCACATGCATCCCCGCTGATGGGCGGCTTCTACATATAGTCATGAAAAACGGGCGTTGCGTTATAGTTCCGCTCCGCTCCCTTTCTTTCGATTTTCTCGATTTTCACTTTTTCCCAATGCCTGTCTGAGATTCGGTGAATTTGTTAAATTGTTTGGACGTTTTTTTTTTTTCAGGAAAATACTATAATAATATTATCGTTATGAATTATGCTTCATACGGCAAACTTGTCTTTTTTATTTTTCTTTTCCCCTTTCTACGTAGTAATCCTACGATACCGGTAAATAACCAGAAGTGCTATCTATCACACATGCCATTATGTCTCTTGCCCTCGCACAGAGCGAGCATGATATTACACTTTTGTAGTACGGTATAATACCGATCCACCTAAGTCTAGATCATCGCACGAAGCTGCCCACCGCCTCACTATTCCTAATCCGGACTTTTATTCAAGTCGCCAGCCAGTACCGTACCGTACCATACCGTACCATATTATCCTCCCAGAACATCACCACCACATGTCACTGTCCGTCTACACCCACTAACATTTAGACTACCATAAGAACCTTAACTTAATAATTAAACTTCACACTAAGACGTCCAGAATTCCCCCTCTTGGGATAATATAAAAAAGGGGGGTGGAATAATGGCCCCAATAAAAAGAAGGTTATTACAGACCTTATTTGCTAGGAGAGGCAACTCACTACACTCCCTCAACCACGATCCCCTCCCTCCCTCCCCGCAATTCAAATCCATGAAGCAGATAACGTCCTGCCAGCCCGTTCACTTACTTCACTTCACTTCACTTTACTTTACTCCACGCCTACCAGTATAATATTTAATACTCGCCGCATCCTGCGCATACATATACCCCCCGTCAAACCCGGCTACCGACCTTACCTTATCTACCATAATAATATCATATTATAATATTATACAAATCATACACATATCTATAATATGATACTTACCCCGCCCATCCATAACAGCCAAAATTCCATCAGGCCAGCAGCCAACTTTCCCATGCAACACCCGGGATGATACAGAAATCACGGTACTTATACAGTTACGGGCCGGGTCGGTACGGGAACGGTACGGTATTCAACGGAACTTTTCAAAAAAAAATTCTAAAAATATATTTGCTATATCTCTTTCTTTCTTTCTTTGCAATTGAAGTTTTTCCCTCCCTCCCCGCGGAAGGAAGGGAGGGGGAGATCTTCAAGCTGCACTGTTCCATACTGAACCATGTGTCGGACGCAATGTTCGAGTACATACGTATGTATCATATGCTATTATGTATGATATTATGAAATGTACTCACTCACCGCACTACACTCAACTCATAAAAGCACGGCGGGGAACCACTGCATGGAGGGAAAGAAAGAAAGGAGGAAAGAAATAAAGAGAAAGAAAGAGCCTTGCCATGGGATTATTACCGTTATGGGGGATATGATTGATCGATTTGTTCGCTATCCGTCCGTTCCAGCCATCCATCCATCCATCAATTCTATGAACAACGGAAAAGAAAATATCAGAAGGGAGGAAAGGAAGAACGGCAAACATGGCGATCACAATATTTTAATTTTTTTTCCCCCCCCTATCCCGCTTTCTCTTTTTACCATTCTATCCCTTCCCTTTCAACCCTTTCCCCTGTTCCCGCTTGTGGGGTATGGGGTACGGTAAGTAAATAGGTAAGTATAATAGAAAAGAGCCGTGTATATGTAGGAATCACATACCCACCCACCACTCCACTCCAATCCCTTTCGTACCTACCTACCTACAAGTAACCTTTCTTCCAATTGACGGAAACGGATCTTGGAAAAAGGGAGAAAAAAAAAAAGGAAAGGCAGGGGAAAAAGAAAACAAAAAAAAAGAGATGGTGATGTTATTCCCACGGTCGGTTTTTATGTTATTGTTAGTAGGATTTGTCTGGGCGGGCCCGTTTCCCTTTCCAACAGATTCGATAGAGGAAGATATTCAATACTCCTCCAGTCCCGAAGCAAAATTCTTGAAGGAGCAATACTCGTTATGTCCTGGTCCAGATCATGGACTATTGAGGGTGAAGAATCCGTTCTTGTATAAGTGGGTTGGGAGTTATTATAATGGCTTCGTCGTTCGTCTTCCTTCCATTCCTCCCAAAGGTTTGAAGATATGCTAATGCTTGATATATAGGAAACAACAGTAACCCTCTCAAACAGCACACTAACCTGCTCAGCACAATCCGGCACCTTTAATAGAACCCTCGCCGCCATATTCTCCGTCCTGGACAACGACTACCAAACCGTCTCTTCAAACATTGATAAGAACCCGTTTATATTCCTCCTCAATGCTTGGATACCGGATGTGCCCTTCTCGGGGGAGAATTTGGTACCCACCCAGATGCCCGCGGCGGTACTCATGGATTTTGAAAGCGTCCTGGGATTCCGTAGGGAGAGTAATGGTGGGAAGTACGGTGATGCGAGCGCCCCTTCCGTCGTGGATTTGAGCGTTGGAAGAAGTGGTGATGGGTGGGAATTTCAGGGGAGTTATGAGAATTCTACAGGGGTTAGTTTCTTCCGCGACCTGGGTTAGTTAATCGCTAATTCGAGAGAAAAACATAGAAACCACTAGGAGTAGATACCTCCACCTTCGTCTACGAATTCCCAACCTGCAACGCGACGCAGTACGCCAACTTCCTCATGCAAAATTACCCCGCCACTGCCAATTCCTCCTCCTCTACCACCGTAAATAGCACCTCCCTCACAGGCGCCTTCTCCCCGCGCTCCGCAGAAATTGTCATCACCGGCCAATTCGCCGGATACTTCGATTCATGGCGGCTAGGCGATCACAAAGTCGACACAGAGCGGGATAAAGTCCAATACGGGACCTACAAGATGGTGTTCAAGGGCGTACTGGACGCTAAGCATTCTCATAACTTGACCGTCGGGGATATGCCCAGTTGGGTGCCGGACGTTAACAAGACGAGGGATTATGCTTGTGCGCAGAAGAGTGCTGGAACAAAGGGTAGGGAAATGGTATGGTGGGTTTGGGTGGCTCTTGATGTTCTTTTTTTGACGTTGTGGTTGGAGATGTAGATGGATGGATCGCCTTTATTTTCTTTTTTTTCTTTTTTTTTTTCTATGCATGATTATTCCCTGTAAAAAAGTTCGCAACGGGTCAACGTCATCACCAAAGGTCACTCGTAGAGTTACCGGTATGTGGTGGTGGTGGTGGGGGTCCCGATAGTCCACTGGATTGACCAGGTTCTAGTAAATATTCATAATAACATAATATGGCACTGCAAGATTCGCCCTCTGTGCAATGAGTTCGAAGATGCCTTGCAACGGATACCAGGCCAAAACTAGGCTTTAACTTTCGGGTAAGCAAACAGTTAGAAACCTGAAAGGGCGATGCCACCCGACACTCTGTCCGGCCCTTCAATGCCCAGTTGCCCAGTCCTATGCTAATCAACACTTGAAGGCTGAGCAGCATTGCATCCTCTAACCGCTTTCTGCATGAAACACCCCAGTGGGGCACTATTTTTCACTATGACACAGTAGTGGCAATAAACCCCAAGTCTAGACCGTTACAATTCTGAATAGTATTTTACTAAATGCACGCAAACATCTCATCGGAGCCTCACTACCCAAGTATCCGCACATGGTAAGAGAAGATTACATCTAATCAAGCCGTCATAAATCTATTCCCCCGTACCCCAATCTAAGCAGTGTTTGTCGTGGTTGCCTGGGCAGGCTCGGGTGCGGCCGCTGTAGTTGTAGGGGTTGGTTCGACCGCGGTCTTCGTGTATTCCTTCTCCTGCCACGGGCCGGCGTCGCTTAGCTCACACCCCCCCTCGCAGGAGCAGCTACCACCAAAGATGACGGGGAGATTCTCCGCGGGCACCTGCTTTAGAAGTTCCGCCTGGTAGCCACTGCCAAAGATATTGATTTTATCAACCTGCTCAAGTTAGTTTTGGTTTGGTAAAAAAAAAGAGGCGCAAATTGACGTACGGTAACCGGATCGAGGAACGCCTTAACGACACGGAAAGCGCTAGCGAACCCCCAGGGGGCGTTGATGATGTACAACTTCCCAAGTCTGCTCCTGTTAAATCATTTCAGCAAAGTGGCAAGTGAGACATACCTCTCGGGATAATAATTCTGAGAGATTGCAGACACCTCCTTGACGAAGCTGTAAACCGTGGTAATGCTGGTAACCCCAACGCCCTTCATATCCATAATCGTACAGCATGTCTCAAGGAGGTGACCAGCTTTCCTTGAGCAGGCTGGTAATCTGGGATCCGCTAGTCTCTCGTACTCGAGGACAAGGTTCTGAAGCATGCGCTCCTGGGTGGTAATGGCTAAAATTGCGTTGAGATTTATGTTGCCGAGCTGTTCGATATATACGGGACGGCCATCCTTATCTGTCTTGTGGTAGTATTGAGGATAGTATTCAAAGACCTTGGGTTTTTCGGTGTATTCAAAGGTAGAGACGATCTTGTCAACTTCAAACTCCTTTCGCCACTTTTCAGTATCGATAAACCTAAACATTCATCAGAGTTGAACATTGCTCGCTAACAGACAACCTCCATTTAAAAAGCGACAAACAGGGTAGGAGACCTACATGGCCTTTGCTAATGGGACATCGAACTTTCTCGCCCTCAAGAACCGAAGCTGCAGTTGCTCATTAGCTCACACACCCCTTATCAACGGAGGCGGGCCCACCAAAGTCAGCGTATCCAGTCTCTCAGTATACCCCTCGCTCTCAAGCCCACTCCTTAGCTGAAAGAGTTTTGCGTTTTGCTCGGCATCAACGTGGCCAGAGTGACCACTGGCGGTCATAGGGTTGGTGATTGGAAAGTCGTAATGATCGTATTTTGGTTCGAGCTGAGGCTCGATGATGGCGTTAATTTGTTCGGTCATGGTGAGTATAGTGTTTTGGAAGTATATGTATTATGGTTCAGTCAATATCGTAGAGCGGAGTGAAAGCAGTCGGATGTAAGCCGGGGTATTGTGGCCGTCGTGTTCGTGGTTGCCTTTAGAGGTTTGAGAGCTCAGCAAAAAGATCCGAATTTGACGCAGGGAGGTGGAGAAGGGGGTAGCGGAAGGTAAACCCTAACCCTATGGCAGTATCGGCAAGTTTTTCGAACAAGGAACAACGGGCAAAGAGCTTAGCTGTATAGTAGATACCGCACAAAGCCGTTGTGATCACCGAATACCGGCAGGTTAGAGGATTTATGGCAATTCCATCTTTACCGGAAATGTATCTGTTGTTGCTTTGAATATATATAGATTTTTCGGTAAGTTAGGTACTTTATAGTATGGTAGGCGAATACCGCAGCACAGTGCTCCGGTATAAACTATCGTAATTCTTCCGTGCCTCGGAGCTTGAGATACGACTCCCGGCCCCTTGAGCTCCCTGGAATTGTCAAATGAAAAGCGAGTGATGTGAACTGCGAAAGGTGGCTACCGGAGTTGATCAGAGAACTACAGTACGATGAAGCTATAGCCTATAGTCTAGTTGAGCCGCATAAACTTTCAACAGGCAAGTGATTGCTTAGTCAGAATGGCGGGGCCGAGCCCATTCGCGGCCTAACCGAGACTAACAACCTCCATGTTTATCCTCTCTCAACTTCCACTCTGAGTTTTGTTTGGTTGACTTTATCATAGGTCCGATTCATCTCCCTCATCCCTAACTCTCTCCCATCTATCCCGGACCCTTAGTCTTCTTCAACGCTCTCCGCTTTACTGATTTCTTCTTCAAACAGAGTTACGGTTACGCATCCATCCTCATCCCATCGACTTCATCACTTTTGTTAATCAATTCTTGAGGACACGAGATGAGTTCTATCACGGGTTTGTTTATACCTGGTTCCTATATTATTGCCATATGCTGATCCTTTAGTCTTCGTTAAACATGCCGGCAAACGCCACGAGCTCGAGTTGGACCTCTCCCAGTCTGCCGAAGTTTTTAAATACCAGCTCTACTCTCTTACCCAAGTCGAGCCTGAGCGCCAGAAGATCCTCATCAAGGGGGGGCAGCTTAAAGATGACACAGATCTCTCTACTCTAGACATTAAGTCTGGACATAATTTCATGATGATGGGAACCCCGGCCGGGAAGAGTGTGCAACCACCGAAAGAGAAGATGAAATTCCTGGAAGACATGAGTGAAGCCGATCTCGCTAAAGCCGCAGGCGCCATACCTTCTGGGCTCCAAAACTTGGGGAATACCTGCTATATGAATTCCACCCTCCAGACTTTACGAGCCGTGCCCGAACTACAAGAGGAGCTTCGAAAGTACCAGGAGGCTCCTAGTGGTGCTAGTGGGAGTGGTCTTGGCGGCTCAAGCTCACTGTTGGCTGGAATTGGTAGCATCGGGGGTGATTTGACTAGTGCTTTGAGGGATCTTTATAAACAAATGGGAGAAACTACAGGAGGGTTTCCACCAATGATGTTTCTTGGGGCACTTCGTAGTGCCTTCCCGCAATTTGCACAGAGGGGAAAGGACGGCCATTATGCGCAGCAAGATGCGGAAGAATGCTACTCTCAGATCATCTCGCAGCTGAGACAAAAACTAAAAATTAGCACAGGAGAAGTGGGTTCTTCGACTTCCATATCTTTTATCGACAAATACCTGTCGGGTCAAATGATATCGACACTGAAATGTGATGAAGAAACCCCCGACGAGCCACCTGTGGAGAGCACCGAAACCTTTGTCAGTCTTAAGTGCCATATCTCTGTTTCAACCAATCATCTTCGTGATGGATTACTCTCTGGCCTGTCTGAGAAGATTGAAAAGCACAGTCCGAGCCTGGACAGGGACTCCGTGTATACAAAGACTAGCCTCATCACTAGGCTTCCCAGATATCTTACTGTAAGTTTCCGGTCTTCCGTTCTAGAGTAACTTACTGACTAGGATAGTGTCATTTTGTTCGCTTTTACTGGAAGCGTGAGATCAACAAAAAGGCCAAGATTATGCGCAAAGTGTCATTTCCTTTCGAACTTGATGCGACCGAGTTCTGCACAGATGAGCTCCGTCAGAAGCTTATCCCTGTCCGTGATCGCCTTCGAGATCTTCGCAAAGATGCCCAGGATCGTGAACGCACCCGAAAGCGCCTTAAGCGGTCTGCCGCCAACCCTGATGATGTTGCCGGTGGAAACGCTGGTGCCGGTGGGTTTGGTGCGGCTCAGGACCAAAAGGCGGCACAAGCTGAGGAGAAGGAGAAGAGTGAGGCCGAGGCAAGACTTAAGGAGGCGGAAGACAATCTCCCTGATTGGGAACAAGAATTAAAGGATAAGCTTGATCCTGGTCTTGCTCAGGATGAGGGGTGCAATCCTAGTGGCTTGTACGAGCTGACGGGGGTTATCACTCATCAAGGTGCAAGTGCAGACTCTGGTCATTATTGCAGTTATGTCAAAAAGGAGGGCGATGATGATTTGTGGTGGTTCTTTAATGACGATAAGGTCTCGGAGGTGCCCAAAGACAGAATTGAAACCTTGGCTGGCGGAGGTTAGTCCCCTTACTCATGGTGCCACCATCGGATGTTTGACATTCTAATAAACCGTTCTAGGAGAGAGCCATTCTGCTTTGATTTTGTTGTATCGCGCCGTGCCGCTCACCCCGCCCCTCTCGGAAATCAAAAAGTGAGATTCTGCTGGTATAACTGGAGGTGAACTGTGTTATTTGCTTTTCTCTAGACACCACGGAATTAGCCTGGGATGGAGTTATCTGTATTAGCATGGAAATTAGAGCAGATTGAGGCATCTGATAGTTGTGCTGATTTAGTAGACCCTTCGGTTGCTATTAATCCCCATTACGGCATGAGCGTCGGCTATGTTTATAATATATCACACACGCGCCAAGTGAATACAACAACTTAATCCTATGTGTACAAAGCCCTCTGTTCGTCCCCGGTAACCCCGATTCCGGAAGCATTTTTCTTGTAGTGCCACCAAAACCTTAACCCCCTTTAATCCATTCTGAGCCTAGCCTTCGGGATGGGAATTGGCTCTTTTCCTTTCTCAACTCTGGCTGGTGAAAGGATACGAATTCTGCGAATACTGTCTACCTAGAATTAGGTTTCCCGGAAAGCCTATATAATGCACTGCACTATACCACAAGGCAGTCTAAATCCCCTAGAAAAGACACCCGATGTTTCAGAACCTAATTTATTAATATCTCAATTTCTTAAAATTACTCCTATATAATAATACGATAGTTTCTCCTTTCCATGTAGAGTACCTCAGAAGTATCTCGTACTGTACTCGAGTACTGGTACAGTCCAGGAAGGATGAATTGACTTTTTTCCAACTTGGGCTTCATCATAATTCAAATCTATCGTGACTAAGGCTAACTTAGCTCACGGTAAGTAGTAGTTTCCTGAGATGGGTTTTACTTGTATCAATTGGTAATCCGGGAGATAAAGCGGTGATGTGTACTGTAGTGTTGAATTAAGCCTTTTAAAT
>Ga0307507_10006689_pt1 | contig 17414 bp, 24 predicted proteins | sample 7_EM_MG_FD_207223 | JGI IMG/M metagenome (GOLD analysis project Ga0307507, IMG submission 207223) | Populus trichocarpa ectomycorrhiza microbial communities from riparian zone in the Pacific Northwest, United States - 7_EM | ecosystem: Host-associated > Plants > Roots > Unclassified | place...
TCCACAAGTACCGTAAACTCGCTATGCAGCTAGACCTTTCATGCATCGTCTTAAATACCGACCACTTGCATGACATACTTGTACCACCACGGAGAAGAATAGTCTACCCAGCCAACGCTAATATACTTTCTCCGATCCGTTCAGTCAGTTTGATCTCCTGAATAAGCTGGAACGGTTGCTTCTGTGCTGCATCAATGCTAACTTAGGACGTAACTCGAGTGCACTGCGCAGCACGTGCCATACCACTCCCGAGCGAAAATATCCACATGACCCCAAACCTACCATCAAACACCAACCCAACAAACAAAATCGTAAAACGAAAATGATTCACACACACACAAGTTAGCAACCCCGCTTCGGCATTTTTAACAATATCACATGGGATCTTGCCTGTCGGATAGGAGAATTTCGGCAACTTTTGCTAGCCCCCCTCCCCCCGGGAAGTAATACGGTAGGTGTCCTCCATTTATGCATGATGGAGTTCGAGGGGCCAAGCAACTGGTACTAGACTAGACTATTTCACTTAGAAGTGACTTTCACGAATGATATCACATGATGCTGGAACAACAAGTCCAAGTTACGCCTGGGTTGGGCAGGTTTGGGGTCTAATTATAAGGTGTCTATAAATGTCGGGAGGTTATGAATGGGACAGTGGTAGACGATAGAAAGAAAACCCACACGAAACCCGGGCACTTCGCTCACGCTCTTGTTATTCCTCTTAACTAAAAACAAAACTAACGGTAGAGACAGGTGTATACGTAAAACATAAGCAGCAAACGTCCTGATCCTTCCATCGAATGCATCTAAACAGTCTTTCAGACTCTCCCGCATATCCTAAAGCTAACCACATCCTTCCAACAGCGTCAATCCCGTATTTATTTATTTTTGATTTATTTTTTCCTTTACTATATCTAAAGTCGGTAGTATCGCCCTCCACAGTTCGCATTTCCACTAAGCAGATGATCAGGCGAACAAGTTACCTTCCAGTCCATCGACAGTGGTGAAGCTGTAAGCATCTAGAACTACTAGATAGACTGCGCTAGGCTCCCGTGATTTTGCCAGCAGCTAAGGCCGTCTGTTCGTTAACAACCTCGATAACCCACTCGACTGAGGTATCGGCCACCCAGGTAGCATCTTCACAAGACTGCCTTGTCTAATTTAACCTGAACGCGAGCCGGGTTTTGAGCACTATTTTCACCTAAGCTAGATGTACCAAGTTAGCTATTACTATAGCTCACGAGTAGGGGTTCTTAAGGCCGCACAAGAGGCCATGGAGTTGAAGATGTAGTATAATATCGGTTTTCAGAACTTTCGTATAATAAGGTATCTATATGATAGGCGGGATAGAAGTCTGGCAGAGAGATGACTAGGATATAATTTCTATTACATACTAATCGTGTCCAACAACCCAATCTACTAAAATTATACTCCGTCGTTCATATATTCATATGCGAAAATTGAACACGCCAGGAAGAGCCCGCTGGGACCGAGCACCCCCCCTAGGTCCCTTCACCAAACCCACCCAGAGAGGTAAAAACGCAGAATCGAAACCTGGAGCATGAACGCAGGCTCCCATCAGCAACCTAAAGCATACCGAAATACCTCTACTCAACTAAAAACTTAACCTCCCAACTCGCAAACACCAACCTCCTCATCTCCCAGTTTCAACCCCCCCCTTAGCTCAATCCTAAATATCCACTCCCCAGTATGATATTATACCAACCAATAATCCCAATTAATTAATCCATACTCCTTTCTTCTACTCCACATACCTACTTAACCCCGGCCTGTCCTGTCCTGCAAGTGCGAGAGTATATAAGTGCAAAGAACCAGAAATAAAATCCGTGTGAAGTGACCCTACCAACTAATCCTCTCACAGCGAGAAGGAAGCGATATTAAAACTCACTACCGATACTCGAATTATATCATCACTTCCTAGTATTATACTTGTATGGAAGCGGTAGTTCAGGTAATGTAATTTAGTAAAAGGAACAGATAGATGGGAGTGACAATGAGTTTCACCCCCACGCACTCTACTACCGGTATATCGTAGTCTATCGGCAAACCCCGCCATAATTAATAAAATGGTCGAAAGTACGGTAATCAATATCTCTTGTAGCCGGGAATATAAAAGCAAGCAGAAGGCGAAAGGTTAACAGTATATAAGCGATATGATATCCCTGTATACTCGTAGCACAGTACACACATTAACCTTCTAGAGCGCCCTTGAGGCGACAATTTACTCCACACAATCAATAACCATAGACTATCGCCTCCTCCTCCTTCGGGCAACGACCACTACTTGATCGTCATTTATTCCTGGGCCTTCGTCCCGAGGGGTGCCACTGTCTACACAAGCCGCACCCGCTACCTCAACAGCACATCTCTATACCAACCCAAATTCCAGTCACACACTCTCACCCGGATGAACAACCTCCCATTGTTCCCCACCGGTGAATAGTAATCCTTCAAATAACTTCCCCACAAACCGACCACGTCACTCCTGAGGGAACAAAACCCCTCCGAAGAGGCCAAGTTTAGTGATCCCAACGAATACCCCAAGTGCTACCACAGGCGATGGACAAGGCACTGTAAGCTCGCTCGTATCGTAGTTGCACCACCCGGCACCGGCGAGTCTACGTGTCCGAGATAGGCTACCGGGGCCGGAAGGCCGGGCCAAAACTCCTTCACAGAGGAGTGAGGAGGTATATATGGTAGCTATTGGCCCCAGATTAGACATCTGGCTTTCAGGTTCACGTCTCTCCCACATTACGATCCACAACCCGTAGCAACGCTATCCTCGCGGCAATGTTCAAAAAAACCAACCCACGAGAAGGGAAGGGAGGAGAAATAGGGACCAAATAACTTGCACGTCTATTTTTACATGTACATCCGGCGTTCTTTCCTCCCCTCCACCCGGCCAGCTCGCCAACCACTGCACCTTATCTCATTCCACCTCATGGACTTGTTTGTTTCATTCCCCAAGAGCTGCAACAATAAGGAAACTAAAGAGGAAAAAAGAAAATACATAACCGCAAGCTGTCCATCATAAACGAGCTTCAGAAAATGAGGAAAAGAACGCCCATCCTCCTTTATTTTACCCCCTCCTCTGCTCGGAGCAAATTTATGAGAAAATCGTTTAATGTTAGCTGAGGAAAAGATCATTAACAAGGAAAGAAAAATAACAAAACACCCATCTCTAAAGGTAGCATACAATAATGTACCTGTTTTTCACAACAAACAAGACAAAACGATGGAGAAAAGAAAATGGCATCACATATTTACTCCGAGTCGCTGACCTCCACGACTTGAACAATAGGGCCCTTCTTCTCAAAAAGGTCCCTAGGAACAGTCTTCTCCTGACTAGCAGGTGGAACACCAAGACCGTTTCGGTTCCTGAAGAAGACGACTCCCTTTGCCTCACCCTCAGCACCCTCGCTAGGCTCAACAAACTGGCACCAACGGGGGGATCTCCAGAGAGCGCGGAGGAAGCCCGTTGGGCCACCTTCGGTGTCAGATCGGTAGTGCTTGCCCATAACCTTCTTAATAGCCTCAGTAGCCTCGTCGGCGTTGTAGAAGGGAATGCTGGAAACGAAGTGGTGGGCAACGTGGGTCTCGATGATGCCGTGGAGGAGATGACGACCAATGAAGCCAAATTCGCGATCAATGGTTGCGGCGGCGCCACGGGTGTAGGTCCAGGCCTCAGGATGGTAGTGAGGAAGCGAAGGGTCGGTGTGCTGGAGGAATGTGATGGCCACTAATGACTCACGTCAGTCAACCGATCGTAACCGCCAGAGACCGACGAATAGATCTGATGATGTAATGGCAAAAACTTACCGAGCCAGTGGTTCACCCACAAATACGGACAAAAGTACCAAATCGCGACGTTGGCCAAACCCCAAATCTGAACGGCCTGGTAAAGGAAGTACATGGCCACGGCAATGCCGACATCGCTCAACAGAATCCACTTGGCATCACGGTTCTCATACAACGGGCTACGGGGGTCGAAATGATTGACACCACCGAACCATCCATTCCGCTTTCCAATTCCACGACCTTCAGACTGGCGCTCGTGGTAGGGGTGTCCGGTAACGTTGTTGATAAGGTACAGGGGCCATCCTAAAAGTTGTTGGCCGATAAGGTGCACCAAGGTTGCAATAGGGGTCTCCTCGGTCAACTCAGCGATGTCATGGCCAATACCACCAGCGTAGCGGCGCGAGTACTCCTCACGAGACTTAGGAACAAAAACCATGTCACGCTCAAGATGTCCAGTTGCCTTATGATGTTTTCCGTGGGAAATCTTCCATGACCAGAAGGGAACGAGGAGGGAGGAGTGAAGAACCCATCCAACGAGGTCGTTTACCGTCTTCGAAGGAGAGAATGCACCATGTCCACATTCATGAGCAAGAACCCATAAACCAGTACAGAAAAGCCCTTGAAGGAACGAGTAAACTCCCCACGCAGCAAACCTGGCCGCAGGGTGGTACTCCGCCAGAGCGGGGATAATGTGGAACTTGAAGGCATAGAAGTTGGAGGACACCAAGGCTAGATCACGGGCTACGTAGCTCAGGGAGCGGAGGGTGGAACTCTTGTAGCAGTGAGCGGGAATGGCATCCCGAATCTGCTTAATGGTGAAGTCCGGGAGCTCAAACTCATTTCCGTAGGTATCTAGCAATGGCTTTCCGGATTTCTCATTGACTAGTGCCATAGATGACAGTGAGGTTGATGAGGATGAGGTGGATGGTGCCTTTGAGGATGATGTTGAATTGGCGGAGAGAGGGGTGGACGCCCGAGAAATTGAAGACTTGCGAGTTCTGGAACGGGTAGCCATATCGAGAGGATTATGAAGTCCTATCTACGGATTGAAAATGGTCAGTTATCGTATCGCCTTTTCTGATTCTCTCGCAATTCAAGTATGGGCTCTCTTCCGTTAGGCACAAGGCCTATTTCTCCTCATCCAGTTTTCTCCGGAACAGCCAACCACCCCTCTCATTCGGATCCCCATTTACCTCACTGCGCATCACGTATCGGGAAAAAAAGGCTGCCAAACACATCCAAATGCGAGTGCCCTCCCTCTCGGTAGCGATTGGATAAAGGAATTGAAAATGAAAAAGGAAAAAAGAGAAAATATCTCACCTATTTTCACGTGCGGTTCAATACCTATTCGCTCTTTGATTGTTGCTCTTTGGTTGTCTCTGATTCCGGTTCCGGTTCCTTCAACCCTTCTACGGCTGGCTCTAGATGTTTAAAGGAGGCGGAGGATGGCAAGTGGAGGGCGGTTGAGAAGCGCAGAGATATGCGGTGAGAAAGGGAGGGAGCAGGTATAAGTCTGGTGGCTCGCTAGACCATAGCCCTAAGACCGTCCGAAAAAAAAAATCTCAGGGGGAAGGAAGCAGCGGCAAATAGGGTCCGAGGGTGAACGGGAATTGGCTCGCCTTTATTTTTTACCCTCCGGGGAGGGACATGAATTTTCTCGTTGGGGATTCCAGGGAGGAGAGGCAAGGGAGGAATGGACAGAACACTTGACCAAGCGACCTCACACGATATTGCCTACCGTAGTGTCACAGTCTCATGGTATACTGTACTGTACCTCTCCTTTGCTCCTCCTTGCTACAGTAGACTATACAAGTATCATACAACAGTAGGATTCGCTCGAGTGCTTTCTTACTATACCGTATCTCCTTTGTCTAGGAAAGACTGCATCAATTGTCCAACTTGAGCTGGGCAAAACAGAGGATCATGAGCTGTCTATCCAATTCAGTCACAGTCCGAGGTTTCACAAATCTTGGGAGAAAAGACAGATCATTTGTTTCCTCCGCATCACCAATACAGTTTTAAATCCGTACCGGTATCTTGCACCTCTTCTCTTTTTTTCTTTTCTTCTTTTTTCCTTTTCCTTCTTCACTCTTTCCCACTCAGCCCAAACCACATCTCCGGCTAGCCTTCCCATTCCTATACGTCCCGAGAAAAATCCAAACACCATCCGGCAGAGCTCTGCGGCAAATGTATCCCCCCCTACCCAAGCGCTTTCCTCTGAATACCTGTGCTAGTACAGGCACGAGAACACAAACAGCATATCCCACCTCCGCCTCTTTTCCTCCTACATCGGAAGTTTGTATATAATACAGAAGAAAAGAAATCGAGCCAACGCCGGGGTCCACCGAATGCTGTGGTTGCCCGGAGAAGCCGCCCTTTTCTTCATATCGTATTTTGCCCCTCTTCTCACCCAAATGTCTATCCGCCAGACCGAAGAAGGCACCTAAAAAAAATAAAGGAATAAAGAAAGGTTCTATGCAGGGCTGAACAAGAAAGTTCTTAATATCTGTCCAAGTGGGGCCAACCGTTTTTTTTTTTTCTTAGTGTTTCGGTGGGAAATATTTATCCCCTTCGCCCACTTTGGAATTTGTTGAGGCGCGGCACTAATACCTTATTCTGTCCCTTACCGAGTGTACGGATCACGGCCCCCAACCACCGCTTCCCTTCTTTCCTTCTCCGCAACCGGATAATAAATGATTCGAACGTCTCTGTGCGAGCTGAATGATATGATCAGCCTGAGATCAGAATTTCTTCCCGATGGACTTCTCTCTAGCTGATGGATGAAGCGGTTAGTATCTCTATGGCAAGTTAAGCTTCACAAGGCTCCTCAACACAACTAAAAGAAGCCCTTCTCACCTTCTGAATACGTAATCTTTCCTTCGCCTTTCAGGATGCAGACCCAGCTACGGCTCATCCAATGCTCGAGCACCGTGGTGCTGGCATACTGGTGGTGCAAGAAATTTGGAGGCGAGTATGTTAACGCCCCCAAAATGGATTTTGGGCAGAGATATTGAAGCTTTGAGCAAGTTTTAAACCGTTAGGGTCTCTCGACTAGAGCCGACAGCCAATTGAAAAATTCGTTGTGAAGGCGTCCACCCGCTCACCCTTTAAGGATTTTTCCACCATATCTTCGATTACAGATAAGGTTTCTCCCATGGATCTACCTCCTTGTTCCGTACCCCCATGCCCAACCAATCTCCCAACAACAACCCTTTCCATCCCCACAATTTTCTGGGAGCTTTTGTTTTCTCACCACTCTTTCCTTCCTCCTCTCCATCCCGTTTACTAGCTTCACTATTATACTTATATCATGCTGTATCAATCATATCGCTAGCCCATCTCCGCATTTTCGGCCAACTTACTACTAGAACCTCGCTAGAACGAAAAGAAAAACCTGAGTTCTTGGCATTCGTTATAGCGAGGTGCCACTGTAAACCATCTCCTATTTCTTAAAAGCATGTGAACAGTAAAATCCCTCCGGCAAATGGGGAAAAGAAAGAAAAAAAAGAAACAAACCTCTTCCTCTTGTCGATCTCATTTTTGAGCCTCACACCCACCAACCGACCGACAACAACACATCATCTACGGAGTCCTCTCTGAAGCTAAAAAGGGCATGTGAAAGTCCTAACCCCCGTCTCGCTCGCTCCCGGGAGACCACACGGTTGCAGCACGAGCACCGGCGCCGGTTGGTGTGTCCGAAAGGACCATGTAAAAAAAGGAAAAAATCGGAAAGAAAAAAAAAATCGGCATAGGGCTTGAGTCCACACAACCGAACATACATGCTGAAAGAAAAATTAAAAATTACAAGTTTTATTAATTTTACTATTCGAGTATGATATAATAAGTGTTTCTCTTGACTTTTGGAAAAACAAGAAAAAAACGCAGTTCCTAGACATTAGTAAAAATTATCGTGGGCACTACCGTATGATACTGTACCAGTGATCCAAATTTTCCTCAGGTCTGAGATTGACTTGGCTTGAATATCATGACAATCATCACTTTTCCAAGACTACACCCTCGACTAGGTATAATATGAGAGGTGTAGGGCACTATTTACTACCGTATCTTCGTACGCAGCCACTATCTTCTCTTCAGAGATCTTCTTAAAACAACTTGAATTCAGTTTGTGTTGACTGTATTCTATGTGTTTGGAGGGGATCAGAAGGCGCATTTCTTTCAACAAAATCTGGAGTCATATTGTCACACTCCTGACACTAGTGCTTAGTAGCTATGGTCAAGTTTTCACCCAAAACAGACAGCATCCAGCTGTCTTTTTTCTCAATACATATTCCACTTGCAAGAACCTCACCCCCGCACACCCAAAATATTGATGCAATCGCAATACCGTACCGGCAGGAGTCGGGGCAAATCACCACATAACGCAGAGCAGAGCAGAGCAAAATACCCACGAACACAACAACCTCGCCAAAATCCGGCACAAACACCCCCCCCGCCCCTCCACCCAAGTACCGTAGTGTGTGAACAGAAACAAACACCGAGATAACAAACGGCCACAAAGAAGGAAGGAATCCCACACCACAAGACCAGCTTATGTATGTGTCCGAAAACACTCAACCATCATGCACAACAACTTCCCTAATCGAACGCGGTGTGTCTTGCGCAATACACGGGAATCAGCACCAAACAGCCAGCCAGCTCAGCAGAATCTACGCGGATAAAATGCCTCTGTTTTTTTTCTTTCTCCTCGCAGATGGGGGCCCACCCATTATCGTAGATTGCTGTTGCAATCACCGTGCTCGAGTTATCGCTGCCAAGGGCTTGCTACTGGAGTCGCTTGTTTGTTTGTACAGTATCGGAACTGGGATTGCGATACCGTAGCGGCCTGCGGGGGTATTATGTATTATAGGATGGAGAACTATTCGACCTACCCTACTCTACGATATCGTATACCGGTAATTTATGGTACCATGCGGTTGGAGGGGGGGGTTTTCTTATTTCTGGGGGATAGGAGATCTAGGGATACCATGCGATGATGAAACTGAGCTCCACGCGAGGACGAATACGACTCGCGCAGTACTCGAGGAGAATTCTGGATGGAGCATGCAGCACGCTTTTGTCGTGGTTGTGGAGTACTAGTAGAGGCATGGAAAGTTAGTCTGATACTGAACCGTGCTGTAGGCACCGGTATTGTAGCATCCATTTCACCACATTTCGCCATTTCTCAAGCTATGGTCAATTCCTGCGTAGCGAAAAACCTATGAGCAAAAATGCTTGATTCCGCTAAGTCTCGGTCGGTTGCCAGAGGGGAGCTTTGGCCCGGGGCGCTATTGCGGACGGGAGGATGGGAGGGAGGGAGGAATTAGGGTGAGAAAAAATGAAAAAATGAAAAAATACACTGCTCTGAAACGGATTTGAACCGTTGATCTCGTCATTACTAGTGACGCGCCTTACCAACTTGGCCATCAGAGCTGATGAGGTTTAAAGTTGGCTTTGAACCTAAAATCTTAGTTTGAATGGAGAAGACCAAGGATACTCGGAATGAGAACCTTATCTTCCAAGCGCCCTCTGAACCCCACCTCAGCAGAAGCGGATCCTGCGGAGGCCTAAAAACCTCCCGTTCTATCCAAACCCCACACACCGCACATTCCAGCCCCGCCAAAGCCCCCAAACCATGTCTAAGACAATCCGTTGTGCGGCACGACACACTCCCTTCGATCATCAACCATCACTCGCGTGGGTGCAGTCCTCCCGGTATCTCGGCCTACCCCAACCCGGGAACCCCCACTATTGTTTCCCCCCAAAGCCCAACTAGGCCCCTTCCAACCTCCTCGCATCTGTTCCTCCCACTTTATCCTCCAACCCGCCACCAAGCCCCCCTCCCTCCTTGTCGCCCCTCGACCAGATTGGTGTTGTCTAGTCCTCAGTTGGTGACTCGGGGCCGTGATTAGTGGCTCTATAGAGGGCTCGGTGGCCGTAGGTAGTGAGGCTACATCTAAGTGCTAGCGTGTATCCTTTTAAAAGAGGGGATGGGGGGTACGATAGAATCCGAGGCTTGGGGTTTCTAGTGAGTGGCTGTAGAGAGCGTTTTAAAGCGCGGGTGGTGATGGTGCGGTTGCATGTTGGGGGTGGGGATGGTGGCAGCTGGGACGGATGCTAGAGTAGCTGAGCTTCGGCTCTCTCTCCTTAGAGCTGGCTTTTGTGCTGCTTGTTTGGCCTTTTGGAGACTGCGCTAGTTTCGGAGGCGGGTGCATCTTGAGCAGGGTGGCGGATACTGTTGGAGTGCTACGCTGGTTTGGGCTCTTGCCGCGGCCCGCTTAACGATGGAGGAGGCTGCGTATCTTCACCATTCATAAAATTTCATGAGAGGATGGGATCGCTCCAGATTTTGAAGGTGCATCTGCTCCTCCGGAGATATGTATGCAGCCCTTGATTCATGTGTTTACCGTATTAATGCAGGGTCTAGAATTATATATCATACTAGGATGTCTCCCGAGAACTGTAGCTAAAAACGGGAGGGTAGGGTGTACAGTATATTGCGCCAAAATCTGGGTTGCATTAATTAAAGTCAGTTCGCTATCCTCCCCACCAAACGCTAACAAGGGAAATATGAATTTCCAGTATAGAGGGGCACCTTTGTGTTTTCCTTTTTTACCATCTAACCTATGCTCTGGGGATTATCCTGTTAGGTAAGAGCAGGGAAGGTGGAATACCAGAGCCGTAGCTACGACAAGGAGGGGCTGACGATGAGTGCAGACATAACGGAGACCTCTGTATAGCATGGGAGAACCCTTACCAACTAAGAGATGTAGGGAGGCAACCGGCAGACGAAAGTACGAATATTCGAAATAGAAGCTATCCAGCCCATTAGAAACCCGGAATATACCCTCTTCAATACCGCTCTTCCTTTAGATAGAGGCCGATTGGTTGGTCTCGGACGAGAAATCAACGGCGAGCCACATTGTTCACTGTTTGAAGGTTCCCTGTTCAAGTTTAGTGGTTCTAGGGACGAACTACTGGGCGGCTCAGATTCCATCCACGGCTAGGGTTCCAGCAAGACTGGGTCACGAGAACAGAGACTCCGTTTGGTAGCTAGGTCCTAGATGAGGTGCGGGTACCATAGACGGGTATTCTCACAAATCTATTTATCCTAATTTGCGTTACCCTCCCTCAGCGAAAGAACTCCCACAGCTGGATGTGGGTAGAGTGACATCCGAGGCCGTTACCATCTCGTAGAGAGACGAATTATAAACTCCCCATCCCCCAGAAATTCGATTTCGAAAAGGACCAACAGCTCTTTGGATATTAGATGGGCGGTTTGCCTATATCTGCCGTTTCACCATCCGTTACGAACTTGTTTGAATCCTCGTTGGTGTCTACTAGCATTTAAGTCTATTGTGGGGCGCAACCCTGATCCTTCCGATCTCAGGTTTTGAAGCGCAGTACACATTAAGCGTGAACTAACTAATCTCGCTTAGAATCTGGTATACCATATTTTACGAGCCCAAGCATGAGTGGTTCCAAGAAATCACAATATATCACTCGTTTTATATTGTGACAGGCTAATTACGCAGCAACACGTTACGAGCAAAATGATGAGATCATGATGCCCGCATCAACGAAGCAGGTGTTGAAATGGTATTTTGCGAGCTAGTAATTTTACGTTGTCGGGCCCAGAGAGTTTTGGGGTGAGAGTAAAGCGGGGTCTAGATGCAGAAGTCCGGTTTGACACTACTGCAGGCTGCATCCCCTCACTTGTCTAGAGCATCTACGGTAGAATATGGCGGTTGGCTTTTGTTGCGGGGGGCGGAAGGCGCCTCGGGAGAGGTGCGAGCTGCGGGCCTAATAATACCATACCGGATTAAGCCCGATATCACTACTCGAGTACCGTAGTGTATCTTAGCTCGGTTGGGCTTCGTTATCAAGGGTTATCCATCGTATCGAGTGATTCTCGCTCAGTTCTAATAGTAGCTGGAGCACCTGGCGATGGACTCCACTTGAGAGAATCACGAGCAGCTATTCGTAGGGTCACCAGATCGCCGGCAAGACGCATACCGGTGATGCACGACTGAATCGAGTGCATGAGCGCGGTCGTTGATTTGGAGAGCAAGAGGATAGTCTACGCTGGCATGCCACTCCTCGTTTCAGGACTTGCTGTACAGCCATATTTTGCACCAGACTGAAGGAGCCATAGATACGTGGTGTTTCGTGAACCAAAAAGGCTCTCAGAGCCGCAACCGCCAGGGGGTCATGAACCACGTCTTTTTGACAGTTGGTGTGGTGGTGCCCCAGCTGGCAGGTCAGACGTGTGTGTGACGCGACAATGACTAAGCCTCCGTCAGCTCCTGTTGCTTAGTCACGCGCCAAGGGATTCAAAGACCAGATTTCTGGTCAACCTTCATGCTGCCGTCTTCCTCCTGATGCCGGTATCCTGGGGTCGTTTTCTCTCAACACGACATAAATTACCCCCCTTTTACTCTTACCTCTCACCCCGTTAAGCCTTTTATACGCTTTCAATCTAGCGAGCGAAACTTTAATACCTCTCGACCCCAAAATAACACCATACAAATAATGTCCTTCGACGGAGGTGGCGGTCATAACCGATCCGGCAGCATAGCGCGAAATGGAACCCATACGAAAGATGATTCGGATACCTATTCAAATGGTATTCAAGTAATCGACGAGAATAAGGAATTCACGTACGTTATCTGACCATGCTAATTGTTTTGTTCGTTGTGCGGACGGCCCCTTTAATGCCCCCTGTGTCATCTCCGGGAGAGCTCAATTCTGACCTTCAACTAGGCCATACCTTCCAGCATACTTGACAGCACAAAATCTGATCACCGCCGGTTTCTCATATCATGTCGTCGCTGTCTTTGGCTCTCAGTCCACCGGCAAATCCACCCTTCTCAACCACCTGTTCGGCACACATTTCTCGGTAATGGACGAGCAGGCTCGCAGACAGACTACTAAGGGAATATGGATGTCTAGAGCTGTCGAAGATACTAAGAAGCCCGGTCCGCGCGCGATGGGAAATAATATCCTGGTCATGGATGTTGAGGGTACCGACGGTAGAGAGAGGGGGGAGGATCAAGACTTTGAGAGGAAGAGCGCATTGTTCGCATTAGCGACAAGTGAAGTTTTGGTGAGTTTTAGTTCATTTTATTTATTGTGGGGATTAGCCGATGTGCCGTTGCGGAGGTTCATTGTTTCAAGGATTTAATTTTTATTTACTGACATTGGGTTACTTAGATTGTCAACATCTGGGAACATCAAGTCGGTTTGTACCAGGGCGCCAACATGGGTTTACTCAAAACTGTTTTTGAAGTCAATCTTGGCCTATTCTTGAAGGATAGGAGGTTTGTAAATCCTCTGATGTATTCACCAGGAGAGTGTTGACACTATTTTCTAGTACAACTCATCGGTCTCTCTTGTTCTTCGTAATCCGTGACCATATTGGACATACCCCACTTCAGAATCTTTCGAATACACTTATGCAGGATTTGAACCGGATTTGGTCCTCGTTGTCAAAACCACCTGGTTTAGAAGAGTCGAAAATCAATGATTTTTTTGACTTTGAATTTGTCGCTTTACCCCACAAGATCCTTCAACCGGAAAAGTTTGTTGAGGAAACTCAAAGACTACGAAAGCGGTTCCGTGAAGGTGTTTCGCCGGAGGTGGAGGTCATGAACGGGTCTAATGGGGCAGGCCAGAGGGGTGATGGTGGAGTATTCCTGCCGGCATACCACAGACGGATACCTGCAGATGGATTCCCGCATTATGCCTCAGGTGTGTGGACGCAGATCATCACAAACAAAGATCTTGATTTGCCTTCTCAGCAAGAGCTGTTAGCTCAGTATCGTTGTGACGAAATTGCGGCAACTTGCACGGCCGGGTTTAACGAGATCATGTTACCATTTGAGGAGCAAGCAAAGACCGGCGGGGTGCTGGAGGGGCTCGGGAGTGCTATGAAGGAGGCTCTTGGCGAAGCCATGGGGGGATTTGAGGAATCCGGAGGGAGATATCACAAAGGGGTCTTTGAGCGCAAGAGAGAAGATCTTCGGGAGAACTTGGAGGGAAGGTTGCGAGGTCTTGTCGTTGGCCAATTTTCTGCTCTGTCAAAGAGGGCCGTACAAGAGTTCACGGAAGAAATTACAGGCATCCTGAAGTCGGCAAATACTTCAGGACAGAGCGCATCTTCGAACTATGATTTTGCTGCCGTGGTTAACCAGACAAGGTCCAAGGTTGTTGACAAGTTCATTGCAGAGGCCTCTGAGTCGTATATTCCTGGAGCAGAATGGTCCAACTATGAAAACGAACTCATCTCTCTGCAAGCTGCACTAGATGAAATTGCAGCAAGGTTAAGGGGAGAGGAAATGAAGCGGCTTGTGGCTCGTCTCGAAAAGGCAATTCGATCCAAGCTCGCAGAACCAGTTGAGTTGGAGTTTAGAAGGATGGAAGATAACTCGAAAGAGAAGGGTAATCTTTGGGATAGAGTTTGGAAAGTATGGACTGAGACTGTTGGCGAAGGTGTTGAGGGTTTTCTTACGCGGGCTGGCAGTCTTAATGCCACTGAGAAAGAGCGAGATATCGGGGCATGGAAACTACGGAAGAAGGCTTGGGGAGTGCTTAAGGCCAAGATTGAAGAGGAAGTTATGGAGGGTAATATACTACTCAAGCTGAGGGAGAAGTGTGTTAATTTGATTTTTTGTGATATTTGTACTTCTGCTAACCGTTAACTAGCTTTGAGGACCGTTTCCGCTACGATGAGCAAGGGGTTCCTCGGGTATGGAAACCCGCAGACCCTATCGAGCAGACGTACACTACTGCTCGTGAGGCAACGCTCAAGTTGATTCCCCTGATTTCCCGCATCCGCCTCTCTACAGGAGCGGAGCCACCATTGACCGAATTCCTCGGCGATCCGCCTACCGACTTTGAGGAGGATGTTGATGAGATGGGCATTGCCAAAGACGAGTTTGAAGTACTCGGCGAAGCTAAGCAAGTCGACTTGTCGACTAGGTTCAAAAGAATGGCAGATGCAGTTTTCGTTGAAGCTAAGAGGAGCACTGTTAGTTCAGTGGCGGAGATTCCGATATATTTCTGGGGCCTCCTGCTTGCTCTGGGATGGAACGAAATCTGGGCTGGTTAGTATTCACGATCCGCAGCCTACGTGACGTGGGAGGCTAATATGGAATGATAGTGCTACGAAGTCCTGTTTATTTTATCTTCCTGCTCTTATGCTGCGCTGCAGCATATGTAGTCCATACCTTGAATCTTTGGGGACCGATCCTTCGAGTCACTAATGCTATGGGCCAACAGGCCGTAGATATTGGAAAGGTATATATAGTCCATCGTGCATGCACCTTTCTGCGACGTAAAGCCCTAATTCGTGTCTTAGGAACGCCTTCGTGATTTTGTCGCTGATCAGAACGTGGCATATCCTGGAAGATTGAACAGGACCAGAGGTGTCGATGATGATGGCGACGCCGTTAGCCTGCAGACGCTTGACAGTGAGGGTAGAAGGCGAACTAGAATCAAGCAGGAAGACGATGATGAGTAGGTCACTGGATAGATCCTACAGGTGTTTGTGTTGGGGCATAATATCAAAAGGAGGGCTGTGTGTGGAGTGTGGATGTAATTTTCTCTCTTTTGACTTCCGTTTCCTGCAGTTTTCGTACCTGCCCAGCCTTTTTTGCATTGTTACAGGGTTTCTCTATCGTCTTTTTATCACCACCACTCCCGGGATCGCCTACTCGCTGGAGTTGGGTGTATTGTGTCTTTTCTTTCTTGGTTTCCTGCACCATTGTATTTTAGCTATGGATCGTCGTATTTCTTTTGGAAGGAGTCTTCAAAAACCAGCAAATAGATTTCAGTAGAGCCGACGGTGATGCACGGGGAGGTATCGTAAACAGCTATCAGATGAACGTTTTTCCCCTCGAATGGGTGGGTTGGTGGATGGGAGGGGCGTGGTATGGTGCTGTAGAGTATTGTGCTCGAGAACTTGTAATAGTCATTTTATTTTATTTTGTTTTGCTGTGCTTTTTGCCTTTTGTTTTTTGTTCCCTCCCTCGGAGGTATCCGGGTGGGCTGTGATGGGGTCTGAGCTGAAGAGTAGTACGGTAGAAAAGAGGGAAATGTTCTAGAAGGCTAAGCAGCGGCAACGGCCGTGGGGCCTGGGATTGGTACAAGTACTGGTGATGCAATATTGTAAACCTCTAGTGCAAAGTAGTAGGGGTTTCATAGCACGCTATTGCATCTGGGTAGAGCGATGCAGTAGACGGCGGATGGGTATGATGCCTGTAATAATGGATAAAGCTACCAGCCAGGCGAAACTATAACTAATCGAGGATTCTGATATTTACCTCATCTTCCCACCTTTCCTCCCTTCCTTCATTCCAACTGCTTCCGGGGTGAAGTCTGTATCCTGCCCTTCACACAGCACTCCCCTCCCTTCAGCACAGTCTAGTCGAAACCCAGAGCAACTCCCCTCCCCTATCATAATTATTAGGTTAAAGTAAGCCTGCGAATCTAACTCTATATCCACTGTCAGTCTCTAACACACCACGTTTCACGTTATGATGAACATTAGTATATCCCCCCCCCCCGTCCACCCCGGAGATGGATGGGCAAGTGGATAAATTAGTAATCCGAGGAACTTTTTGGGGACGCTTTGGGGGCTCTTCGGAGGAGCCTGGCGGCTGAAGTCATAGTGAGTGGGAAACACCGAATACTTGGGGAGGGGTTGCGAGTATGTGTTTGTGGTACAGAATTCCGCGGCTCTTTTGGAGCGGATTGGTAGGGTACTTGTGAGGGAGGTGAGGTGAACGGAGGTGAGGTCAGGGTCGGCTATAATGATGGGCGGTGGGATAGTATGTAAAGATGTAGATTATCATTGTAGTAGTGGTTTTTGATTATTATTTTTGGTAAACGGAGGTGTTCTGGTTGGTTGGTTAGTTTTGCATTGTGGAATTAGGATACCTACGCCATCACGTGCTAGCACTCGGGGTGTTACCTGCTGTGCTGTTCCATCGTGGAACACCCACGGGAGGAAAGAATATGACATTCTCCAACGCTACTACTATACAATATCAATCAAAAACCGCCTTTCTCCCCCTTCCTTCGAATAAACTTTGACTTCAACCCTTGAGCACGAGTTTTGCTTAGAACTCGATCTGGCGCCTAACCTAACTGCTATGTTGGCCCCTTTATTTTTATTTTTATTTTTGGGGTATTTTCCACTGAAGCAGTGAGGTAAGTAAGTAACTGGCTACGTAACTAATGAGAAAAGGAAGATATGCCGACTATAATTTCTGCAATTCTGGCATGGCAATCGTGAGGTCCACGGACTATACGGGGGGGGAGGGAATGTGTGAGTAGTAGAAAGATATAAACTCCCAGAGTACCCACCACCCTTACTTAGGCTTCCTCCTTCAACTAACCCAGTCTGTTCATTCTAAGATAAGTTTCTCCATCTCCCTCTTATCTCTATTCCGTTCGTTCTTTTATTCTTTTAGGAGTAATACTCTACCATAGCCCTTTCGGCTGCTCCCGCGCGGGCTGCCCCCCCCTTCTCTCTCCCTCCCTCCAACCTCCCACCCAACACCCATTACGATATCATGCAAAACCAAAACCCTCTCCTG
>Ga0307507_10006690_pt1 | contig 17413 bp, 4 predicted proteins | sample 7_EM_MG_FD_207223 | JGI IMG/M metagenome (GOLD analysis project Ga0307507, IMG submission 207223) | Populus trichocarpa ectomycorrhiza microbial communities from riparian zone in the Pacific Northwest, United States - 7_EM | ecosystem: Host-associated > Plants > Roots > Unclassified | place...
TAAGTAGGTTAATTGCGTGTTAAGAAATATATAGTTAGCTTTTAAAGTTGTTAAGTTAGTTAATTGCATATTAAGTTAGTTAAATTGCGTGTTAAGTTAGTCAATTGCATATTAAGTTGGTTGAATTGCGTGTTAAGTTAGTTAATTGTATATTAAGTTGGTTAAATTACGTGTTAAGTTGGTTAATTGCGTGTCAAGTTAGTTAAATTGCGTGTTAAGTTAGTTAATTGCGTGTTAAGTTGGTTGAATTGCGTGTCAAGTTAGTCAATTGCATATTAAGTTGGTTAAATTATGTGTTAAGTTGGTCAATTGTGTGTTAAGTTAGTCAATTACGTGTCGAGTTGGTTAAATTGCATATTAATTACGCGAAACGCGAAAATCAAAGTCTACTTAAATCTCATCCTGCGAATATTTTCCTGATAAAGCAATACTCCTTTTTGGTTATTAAAGGAGCAGCTAAGGGTAACCCTACTTATATATAATAGGCACCCAATTATCTCCCTGTATAAGTATATTCTTAAGGTTATTAAGCTTGATATCTAATTTATCTATATCCCTAATGCAGAATAGAAACGGAGTATTTGTAGGAATAATATAGAAAGTAATATATCCTAAGGGGGTTTGGACCCTAATTATGCTAAGAGAGATTACGGTACCCTTACTAAAGCGTATTATATATTGGCCTGCTGTTAATTAGTTAATTTAAACAGAGCTATTAAGCTGCTAAAGGGCTTAAACTTAAGGTTCTCCTACTGTAGATACTCCTGCGGCTCTAGTATCTGGCATAATACTATAGAAGACGTTTGCTAAGTATCTATTATTAAAGGAGAACGCGGAGCTTTCCTTTAGCTTATTAAAGATATCTAACTTTATAATAGAATGGAGCGTAGATTGGTTATTAAGAATAGTAATGGTTTATATACTATCTACCTTACCATACTTAGTAAAGTATTAGTTAGGAAAGTAGTCCTTAATTTCTATATCTATAAGGAGCTGTTTAGTCTTATTAACCTTACCCTTAAGATTTTTTACGCCTTTATATTAAACTAGGAAGCTTTAGAAGTAGGCTATAATAACCTTATAATTTCTAACATTTCTTATACTCTAACGAAACTTGTTATATACCTCCTTTTGCTTATTAAGGGAGTGTCTAGTTAACTAGCAATTTGGCTTTTTATAAATATAGTACTTCTTCTAGCAATTACTTTAAAATGAACCTTTATAAGGACCTCTATAATTGCCTTATAGTTAATATTAATTATACCCTTTGCCGTATTCCCTACCACGGCTACTATATATTTGGTTAGTCTAGTTATAATTATATTAGTCAGGAATACTTAGTTAGGTAGGATTTTTAGTATAGAACTATTAAGATTCTTATATTTATATTACAGTACCTATAGCAGAGCGTAGCTTGGTATATACTCCTTTAAATATATCTATAGGTTTGTATAGCGCCAGATTGTATTTAGGAATGCTATAGCAGGCTAAAATAACCTAGTCCCTTAGGCTATTCTTATTTTAGTAAGTTTTAGTAAGGCCACATTAGATTTTTTAGAGTTTATTAAAGAGTAATTAAAGGCACTCTAAACGAGTCTTTATTAGGTTAGAAGTAATAACTCTCTAAAATATAGTCTCCCGCTATTTAGATATATAAAGTTAGCGATTTTTATTAGTCTTAAAGTAAGCTCTAGTAAGCTAAAGCATTATATTAAAGCTATAGTTTTTACCCGTAATATAGTTATAATAGAATGTTACTGCCTACCCCTTTAATATAATAGAGAAAGCATAGTAGTACTAGTAGCCTTAAATTCCAACCTTATTGCAACAGTTATAAAAGACCTATAGTTTTATTCTAAGTATGTTATATAGTTCTCCTTTAAACTTCTTTTCTTTATCTAAATATACCTTTATTAGATTCGTGACTTCTCATAATAAAGGCTTACTGGTTGGCTAAAGTAAAGGCGGTGGAGGAGGTAGAGGAAGAGTACCTCTAGGTAGAAAAGTACCTCTAGGTAGAAGAGTACCTTTAGGTAGAAGAGTAGCGTTCTAGGGGTTTAGATATAAATTAAAGTTGCCTTCTAAAGAATATTAGTTGGTTTTAGGTTTCTGTAGTTAATATATAATTTTAGCTTCTATCCATACTAGCTTCTTTGTTCTAATAATAACGGCCTAAATATTACTAGTAATTAGGTTACTGTTCTTAGTAATATATACCCTATTTCTATAAAGGAAGTCTTAAAAATCCTAGATAATATTAATATTTCTAAGTACCTAGATATCGGCGGTTTATTCTATAAAATCCTCCTTAAAATATTCCTATAATTATATATTGGCGTAGTATCTACTTTGGTAAAAGAGAATATGGTGTAGAAGGAAGCCATTAACTTATTTTACTGTATAGGTTGTTATATTAAAAACAGGAAATTCGTCCCAATCTTTATTAATAAGTTTCGCGTATATAGCTACCCCTAGTGGTAAGGAGTCTCTCTAGTTGTTAGCTATGTTTTTAGAGGAAGGGAAGTGTTATAGGGTTATAGAAGAGGAGGTATTATTAGTATAGGGATTATTAATTATCGTTTAGTATACGTTTAGATAAGAATCTATAATTATAGGGTTTAGAACTAGTTCTAGCCTTAAATTACAAAGACTTATAAAGCGTGTTGTTCTATATAATAGACGCAAGAATTTATAATCTGGGAAAGGCTTAGGACCAGTTCTGGCCTTTAAATCCTTAGATTCGTAAAAGAGTTCTATTTAAGGTTTAGGACCAGTTCTGACCTTAAAAGACAGCTTCCTTTAGCACAAATAGCACTAGTATAGTGGCTTATCTCTTCTTAGGAATACTTAGCTGCTCTATAGTATAACAGTAAAGTTAACTACTAATTAGTATAGGTATTATAAGGTGATATCATATAGCTACGGTTCGTAGATAGTATAATAATTGTTATTATATTGTATTATTCCTCTTCCTTAAGGAAGGGCGAGGAGCTTAAGGCTCCTCGCCACGCTAGTGCCGCGGCAGTATGTAATGGCAACTTGCCTGTATTCCCAACAGCTATAAAGGGGGTAGCTTGGCAGATGCACGTATTATAACAGGACTAGCCTAGTTACAGTAGGAATGTCTTGGTAAAACACTTAACAGATAGAACTTAAAGCTTTAACCAAATTCTACCGAATTCTGCTAGCTTGATTGACTTCTGCCAAGTTCTACTAGATTAATTGAATACTACCAAAGTCCGTCTACGTGTATATATGCGCACGCATTGACCAAGACCCCTAAACTGTTTAATTGCAAGATTCTCTTGTTATTTCTTTCTCTTCTTTATGTAACGTCTTGTTCCTAGCAAGAGCTATATACCCTCAGATTTAAATAGAATTTATATTATTCCTTTAAATCTTTCCCGAAGCCTCTTCGCGCCCTTATATTACGTTGCGTTAAAAACAACTACTATTAAAATAGCAAACGACCTTAAATCCCACGCGTTAACTATAAGCATTATAACCCTAGTTAGGGAACAGTTAACTATAATACAAGAAGCCTTTACAGATGCTTTAGCTTAGTAGCGGGCTGCACTAGAAGCCCAGCATTAGCAATTAATAGAAACACTCTATAAAGAACTCCGCAACGTTAATACACTTATAATAGAGATCCTAACAGTAACACCTATAAATGAAATTAAGATAACCGTATGCAAATCTAGCCCGTTAAATGCAAACCCTAAACTAGTAACGGTAGCCTAACCTATACCTATAATAAACCCAGTACCTACTATAAAATTAGAAAAGCTTCCTAACCCTCTAATATTTAATAGAAATTAAAATAACCTACGTCCCTTTATAACTAAGCTCCACCTTAAACTTTTAATAAACTATAATTAATACCCTACCAAAGCTAGCAAGATTAGCTATAGGATATCTTAATTAAGTAAAGACGCTGCACAAACTATAAACCTATTCTTCTATAATAGCACCTTCGTTAATTTCGAAATCTTCGTCTCTTTATTAGAATAAACATATAATAACACTAGCTATAAACACACCGCTATTACTAAACTTAAAAACCTATAATAACGGAATTAAGACTTTACTAGCTTCTTTTTAGAATTTTTAGGCCTTATTAGTAAACTAGATTGGAATAAAGCCGCTAAAGTTGCTGCTCTTTAATAAGCTATTTTAGATAAAATTAGAGTATAGTTAGTAAATAGGGAACTGCTAAAGGACCTACCCAAATTTGCTATAATGTGTTAACAAATTAATAAGGACCTTTAATATAACAAATAAACTTATTCTCTAAAGCCAACTACGCCTCGTGTTTAAGACTTTATAAAACCAATATATACCCTAAAGCGCGACCCTTCTCTAAAACCTACGCACAACCCTATGGACCTCGACGCCACTTAATCCTATACACCCTTAGAAACTAACAAACAAAGGACTTAAGCCATAAATGGAGAATACTTTAGATATGGCAGAAAAGGACATATCTAAAGGAATTACCAAACTTACCCTTTTAAAAAAGTCCGCTATAGTTCCTCCTAGTCTTTAAATCGCACCCACTCCTTAAATTGCACTCGTTCTTTAAGCTGTACTTACTCCTTAACTTATACTTATTTTATAAATTATACCTAGTTATTATAAAGCATCTTATATTTAGCTAACTCGGAAAACGAATTATTCTAGGGCCAAGTTGCGCCTTAGGATAAGAAGTAGAAGAGTATAAGTGTCTAGGCTCTTTTAGCGCTAATATATAACACAACTCCTTTAATATACTTAGCAAAATTTAAATACTTAGAAAATAGAAGGAGGTACAAATTCTTATAGACAGCGGAGCCACTAGTATAGGCTTTATTAATATAAACTACGCAAAAACCTAACGCCTAAATTTAAAGAAACTTAATAAGCCCCAAGGCCTATAAGGCTTTAATGGCAAACCCTTAATATATAGCGAATTAACGCACTACACTCTTATAAAAATGCGGATAGGCAAACACCTTAAATACGTTTCCCTATTTATAACACCCCTAAAGCAATATAAGATGATACTTGGACATAGATAGCTAAAACGGCACAACCCTTTAATTAGCTGGGTTAAAAAAATACTAAAATTCCGCATAACCTATTGCTAAAGTTATTATTTAAAACACCACCTGCCCTATAAACATGTATAAGACTATTTAAATTTAATATAATATAAATTGCCCTTACCATAAACCTTAAACTAATATGACAAAACTATGACTGCTAATCGCAGTAAAGAATGCGAAGATAATATATCAAAACCCCTTAAAATTCGTATAATACAAGCCGCACCTTTTATTTTACTAGCAAGAAAACAAGACCACGAAATCTTCGCTATAACAATAGAAGACATTAAGAAGGCACTAGAACTAAAGTAGTATATTAACCCTTGACCTCTTATACCTAAGAAGTACTATAATCTAATTAACGAGTTTAAAAAATAATTCGTAAACCAGCTACCCCCGCATTAAAATAAACACAATTTTAAGATAGAACTTAAACCTAGTATAACACCAAAGTTCGGTCCGCTATATGGTATGTTATAAGAAGAACTGCTTATAATGTAATAATACCTTAATAAGCATCTAGAAAAAGGATTTATTCGCCCTAGTTAATCTCTATTTACCTTACCTATATTATTTATTAAAAAGCTAGGAGGAGGCTTAAGATTCTATATTAATTACTAAGCCCTAAATGTAATTATAATTCGAAACTAATATCTAATCCCCTTAATCTAAGAGACGCTTAACCGCCTAGTAAAGGCACGATATTTTATAAAGCTTAATATAGTCGCTGCCTTTAATCGAATTCGTATCTAAGAAGGAGATAAGAAGTACACAGCCTTTTATATATAATAGGGACTCTTTAAATACCTAGTAATGCTATTTAGTATAAAGAACGGTCCTGGTACGTTTTAGCAATATGTTAACAATACGCTCCGTAAATTCCTTAATGTATTTATTACTGTGTATATTAATAATATCCTAATTTACTTGTCTTCGCTTTCTAAGTATTAAAAACACATCTAAATGGTCCTTAAACATTTACGAGATACAGGTTTATAATGCGATATTAAGAAATGCAAGTTCTATATATCCAAAGTTATGTACCTAGGCCTAATTATATCCCATAACGGAATTAAAATGGACCCTAAAAAGGTCGCTGTGATTATAAACTAGGGAAGCCCTAGTAATATATAAGATATTTAAGAATTCCTAGGATTTGCAAATTTTTACTACTAATTTATTAACTAGTTTTTAAAAATTGCCTAACCATTAGTAAACCTAATAAGAAAGAATATAAAATTTAAATAGACTGCTAGATATAAACAAGCTTTTAATAACTTAAAATAATACTTTATAACCACTCTAATTTTTGCCCACTTTAACCCTAACCTTAAATATGTCGTTAAAACAGACTCGTCTAATTATGCCCTAGGGGGAGTGTTATCGCAATATAATAAGGACGGTGAGCTATATCTAGTAGCCTTTCTCTCTTAAAAGCTTGCCCCTGCCGAATCAAACTATAAGATATATAATAAGGAACTACTTATAATTATTAGATACTTTAAACAATAGCATCTAAAACTTAAAGGATTATTGTTTCTAATACGCATATTAACGGACTATAAAAACCTGCAGTACTTTATAACTATAAAGTAGTTAACACAGCGCCAAATTCATTAGGCTAAATATCTTTTATAATTTAACTTTAAGATTATATACTAACTAGGCAAACTTAATTAGAAGCCTAATACATTAATATAACAATTATAAGATTTACCTATAAACGCCTTAGATAAATGGATTATAAATTAATTATAGATCTTATTGCCCCCTAAACACTTTAAGAAACTACGTCCTATATTCCTAGATATAGAACTTAATAAAAACGAATTAGAAATTGATAAATAGGAAATAGAAATTAATAAGCTAATGGAATATAAATATAAGAACGACGTATGGATAGCAGATATAATAAAAGCAATTTAAACAGGAAAACGATAGTATAAAGATATTATACTCGCCAAATATAAAATTTGTAACGATTAACTATACTATTAACAGAAGATGGTAGTTCCAAATTCTAAACCCTTATAATTTAAGATATTTAAATTCGTACACAATTCCCCTATAGTAGAACATCCTGGCCGTGTAAAGACTTATAAGATTATTTAATAAGTATACTACTAGCCTATGATGCACGACTACGTACAAAAATACGTTTAAGCCTGTAGAATATACGTACGTGGGAAGACCTCTTATATAAAGAAGTAAGGAGTACTTTAACCGTTGCTAATTCTAATGTAAAGATGGCGAGATATCTTAATTAACTTTATAGTTGACTTGCCTAACAGTAACGGGTTTATAAATGTTATAGTAGTTGTTAACTATTTTATAAAAATGTGATATATGATTCCTATAGACTCAATTAATATAATATTAGTAGCCGAATGTTTTATTAAGTATATCTTTAAGCTACACGGACTTCCTAATTTAATAATATCCAACTATGGAAGCTAGTTTGTTTTAGACTTCTAGCAAGCTCTATATAAATAATTAAGTATTTAAACACGACTCTTAACTACATTTTATCTAAAGACAGATGGTTAAACCGAAATTGTAAACACGATTATAGAATAATACCTATAAATATACTGCTCCTACCTGCAAGATAACTAAGAAAAATGGCTACTTTTAGCTAAGTTTACTGCGAATAATACAATAAACGTATTAATAGGCATGACGCCGTTCTACGCGACCTATGGACAAGACCTCTAACTTAGATTTAAACCATAACCTAAAATTAACATAACAGGACCCATAATTAAACGGATTTAGTTAATTAACGCGCACAACTTTACTAATTAAATAAAGCAGCTAATGGAACTATTACGAAGTGAATTAATATACGCTTAAATGGTACAGGAATAGCATACAAACAAAGAACGAGCCCCCACATAGGACTTTAAGGAAGGTAATATAGTTTACCTAAATATATAAAACCTAAAGACTTAATAGCCCTTAAAGAAACTTAATTAGAAGTTTGCGGGCCTATACTAAATTAAGAAGAAATTAAGCCTATATACTTATAAGCTTGAACTACCAACTAAGATAAAAATACATCTAATATTTTATGTAAGCTTGCTGTAACCCTTAAAAGATAAACCTATAACTTGCGAAATGCCGCCACTACCTCCCATAATTATTGACAATGGTAATGGTTCTTACTTTATTAACTTAATTAATAATATGCGATAGAAAATATAATCTAAATAATTTAAACTTCTTATTAAGTGGGAAGGATATAAAACACAAACCTAGGAGCTCTATAAGTAAGTTAAGACCAATGCGCCTTCCTTAGTAAAAGAATTCCATAAGAACCATCCTTCGCGGCCTACTCTGGCTAGATAGATATAATATAAAGGCAAACAACTACCACCTAACACAAATACACGAAATATAATAGCAGGAAACTTAAAATTAAAAAGAGCTTAAAGAATACCATGACGCTTATAACACGGTTATATAACGCGCAAGATATTAAGGAACTTTAACCAGCGGTTAAAGTTGTCTAATTGGTTAGATTTGCCTTGCCAAGACCTACTATAAAGATATTAGTTTAGCTTACCGCCTTTACCAAACCAATAGCAATTTTCTATCCCAGGGATAGAAAATCCTAATTAGTCCATTTAATAATTAGAACTGGTAAAACTCTACACTACTACCTAACGTAAAATACAACATAATAAAATTGTATTATTTTGGACCTTTGGCTAAAGGGGGGGTACTATAACGGGACTAGCCTAGTTATAGTAGGAATATCTTAGTAAAACACTTAACAGATAGAACTTAAAGCTTTAACTAAATTCTACTAAATTCTGCCAGCTTAATTAACTTCTGCTAAGTTCTGCTAGATTAATTAAATACTACCAAAGTCCGTCCATATATATATATGCGTACGCATCGACCAAGACCCCTAAACTGTTTAATTGCAAGATTCTCTTATTATTCCTTTCTCTTCTTTACGCAACGTCTTATTCCTAGCAAGAGCTATATACCCTCAGATTTAGATAGAATTTATATTATTCCTTCAAATCTTTCCCGAAGCCTCTTCGCGCCCTTACACATGTAAGGCTATTGGGAATATAGCGGGGACCTAATAGTAATATATGTTATACGGAGCTTCATATAGAGCCTCCGTACGCAGAGCTTCGCGCAGAGCCTCGTGCAGAGCCTTATATAGAGCCTTTATACATAGAGCTTCGTATAGAGCTTCGTATAGAGCTTTGCGCAGAGCTTCGTATAGAGCCTTATACAGAGCTTTATACAGAGCCTCTATACATAGAGCTTTATATAGAGCTTTGTGTAGAGCTTTGTGTAGAGCTTTATATAGAGCTTTATATAGAGCTTCGTGTAGAGCTTCGTGCAGAGCTTCGTATAGAGCTTTGTGTAGAGCTCCTTGCAAGCTTTATATAGAGCTTTATATAGGGCTTCGTGTAGAGTTTCGTGTAGAGCTTTGTACAGAGCTTTATATAGAGCTTTATACAGAGCTTTGTATATATAGAGCCTCGTGTAAAGCCTTAGTAGTATTGCTTAAGGTATACATAGGGTGTTAAAAGGGGTGTCGCTTAGGGGGTATCCTACTAGGAACCTAACAGGACGATCAGGAAATACTAGTTTCTTATTAGGAGCCTATTAGGACGATTAGGAAATATTAGTTTCCTATTAGAAGCGCATTAGGATAGTAGGGTCCTATAAGGAGCCTATTAGGACCATTAGGACCATCAGGACCATTAAGACCATTAGGAGTCCGCCCCACTCCGTACACAGTACCACTCAATGCACGGTTTTTCCTCACCAAAATATGCCCAAATATACCTTTTTAGACCACCTATAACTTAATAACCTTTATATAGAATTTTATAAAAATTTAAATATAGCTTATCAAATACTATATTTATAATTTTATATAAAAAAATATAAAAAATATACAGTATATATACTAAAAATAAAGCTAAAAAAGGACCTTTTTAATATAAATTAAAATTGTTAAAATTATTATTAATAGCCCTATTATATAGCTATACTATATATAACTATATAACTATTATATAAATAATTCTTTTTTATAATATACTTTATAAATAAGCTAACTATCTAAGTAAGCTAATTACCTTAAAACTTATTAAAAATTAGAAAATTTATACCTTAGTATTTTAATAACCACTCAATAATAAATTCTAATAATTTAGATTTAGACTTTTCTATATACTCTATAGCTCCTATTAAAATTATATAATAAATAGTTTAGTGGCTTTTAAAATATTAAAATTTAGGGGCTAAAATAAGGCCAATTTGGGCTAAATTGCTATATTTTTAAAACTACGAAACTATTTACTATATAACTTTAATAAAAGCTATAGAGTATATATAAAAATTTAAATCTAAATTATTAAAATTTATTATTAACTAGTTATTAAAATACTAGGGTATAAACTTTCTAATTTTTAATAAGTTTTAAAGTAGCTAGCTTACTTATAAAGTATATTATAAAAAAGAATTACTTATATAATAGTTATATAGTTATATATAGTAGAGCTATATAATAGGGCTATTAATAATATTATTAATAATTTTAATTTATATTAAAAAGGTCCTTTTTTAGCTTTATTTTTAATATAACGTAGGTAATAGGGTTATAACGGTCGGCATAGTTATGACGGTTTGGAAAATCAAAACTACGCATAGAGGAACCGTTATAACAAAGCCGACCGTCGTAACCCTATTACCTATGTTATGCGATATATCTATCTTGTACGCCTCTGTGAGCCGTTGTGGAGGCCCTAATAGAGTTGCAAGCTCTGCGTCTGCCTGGAGTCGTAGAGCTTTGCGAGCGGGGTGTAGCTAAGCGTGGTCACGGAAAATTTAAACGTAGTCACTAATAGGGGTCGGCGAAAGCTAAGCGTGGTCACCAATGGAGCGCCGGAAAAAGGTCGGCGGCACTACACTTTTAGCCATATAAAACGCGCATTAGTAGCCACATTTAACTTAAGCGACTATATAAACCAAAATATCTGGAGCATATGCTATGCATATACACGCGGATATATAGATATTTAAACATATAGAGACATATACACATATACACATATATATACATATACGCGTATTTATACATACCTTGCTATACTTATAATAAGTGAAAACTATACTAAAGCAAATAAGAGTATAGTAGGGTAGCTAAACGGACTACTAGTTAGTATATACAACCATATACTACGCATATACTAAGTATATATAGCTACCCCAGAACATACCTAACATTAAACACAGAGATAATAGTTCTTAAGGTAATATAATTAATAGAGAGAGTATTAAAGATAAGGAGAATAAGAAGGGTGAGGGCTAAGATAGTATATAACAACGCCCTCTATTTTATATGGGTCTCTCTAAAGTAAGATTATATATAACTTCGTGTATAGGCTATATATATACTTAGAATAGTTAGAGCACACTCCAAGACTATAGAGCACTTATTAGCTTTAATAGTAAGCATTAAGTTATTATCCAAGAGGTAATAGACTATATTATTATGCCTAAATATCCGGCAACTAGAAAAGAAGAAATTGCATATTTTATCTATAAAGCTATACCTCTACTATCTATAGATATAGATAAAGAAACAGTATATAAGGTTTTTAAGTAGTATATATCGAAGGTAAGCATTATATATACTAAGTATATGCTATATTTATACCTCTAGTAGATTTAATTCTTATTCTATAAAACTAGTAACCCTAAAATTATACGACTATAACTCCTTAGAGAAAATAATAATTGGGAAAGTAGAAAAGTATTTTATTAAGCATTTAAATATAGCGGTATTAGACACTGCGAGTATACCCATAAAGATATTCTCTATATATGCTCTATATATAACAAGGTTAAGCTTAAATCAATTAATAACCTCTAAAAGCGTAGTAGTCGTCTATACTAGGCAGTAGAGATTAATAAAAAGCTTAAGTAAAGCATAGAGAAGTAAGCATCGTCTATATATATTAGGCATATACTTATAATATACAGCTACTACTACGGTATTCTATAATTATGGCGGTAGTATATCTACCCTATTATATAAGAACGTGTATATAGTAAAAGCAAACTAACAATATTTTTTCGGCATAGAGTACGTATATAGCTAGTGTATGCGCGATATATGCTTATTATATATAGATAAAGTTCATTAGTTGTTCTAGCAGTAGTAATAGTAAACTATAGTATACTGCCTAGCCTTTATTACCAATGACCGCCTAGGTAGATATTTAATACCTTTGTCTACTTATTAAATATAAAGTTTAGGAACTTAAATAAGAATATACCTATATTAGACATTTAACATCAAAGCGAAAATATTATAGTAGGTAATGTATGTATTATACATACGCAATATATATACTAAGTATATATAGGATTTAACCACCTATAAGGCTAAGGTAGAGTAGTAGGCTGAACATACAGTACACGGTTAGATTACTATATTCCCATTAATATAGCACAGCATCCTTACATTTGCCTTATTACGCGGAATTCTTATATATATTATCCGCTATACCTAACTAAGCTACTAATTAACCTTGCTAATAATATAGTTAAAGTAATAAGGCAGGTGGAAGTCCTAAGTCTTACTATACATATACCCTATATATACATAGCATATACAAATTAAGCTACTAATTATTAATATAGGTCGATTTATCCTATTGCTATAGTGCTATATTTTATATAGAAAGTATAGGACATAGACACTACGTGCAATATATAGTAGTTTTAATATTAAGGATTAAATTACTGCTTTAATTTAAAAGGAAAGGATACTACAATTCCTAGAGGGGACGGCATATATAGGTAAGTATAGGTTAGACATATGCGGAGTATATACACAGCTTAAGCGTAGCAGGTATACTACGCGAATTCTCTATTAATTAATATAAAGAGAATACTAAGTAATAGATTTGGGCAATTTATAATTTTAACAATAAGCATTTCCTTATTATATGCTATATATATACGCAAGCTAAGGCATTTTAACGCGTAATATGTATTAAAATAGACCTATTATTTAAGATAGTTTAAGGTAAAATAAATCTATTCTTAATTATAGGATAGGATAAGAATTCCAAGCGTATATATACCCTATACTACGTATATGCTATATATAGGCTAATACCTACAACAGGAATTAAGGTATAGGTATACGCCTTTCTTAACCTAGAAATACGCGCTACATACATAAAGATGTTTTAGCTAGTATTTAAGGTTTTAAGTAATACTGCTTAATTATCTATACAATTTGCATATATTTACGGAACTAGACTTCGCACGGCTATAGTTAATATATATAAGAAACAAGCTAGCGGTAGGTATACTTCTAGTATATGCTTTACATACGCTAATTATATACTTATAATATATAGGCTTCGGAGATTACCTATATACAATTAACCTATCCCCTAAATGGGATAAACACCTTTAGTATATGCTTATATTCTGCCTAATATATATTAAACGAAACTTTATAAAGCGCTTTCCAATATATAAAGTAAGATATATTATAGAGTAGATATAGAAAGCGGAGATAGAGTAGAAACTAACAGCGCGTATATAAAGTATATACACACTATATCCGGAGCTTATATCCTAGATAAACAATAAGAAGAAAATATAGATACTAGCCAGACTTATAAAGGAAAAGTTAAAGGTTCCTTATAAGTAGTAGGCGTATATACGGAAGCATACTAGAATTAGTAAAAGTAGTCACTTTTAGGATAATAACTTTACCAGTTAAAAATTATACATTCTTGCCGCAGTACTACAATAGGTATATACGCTCTATATATACACCGCATATTCTAATATTTTAGTATAGGCTTAAACTCTATATATAAGAAATATTCGATCTATAAGAGCTATATAAGGAGAGAGAAATAGATAATATATAGAAAAATTATAGCGACTTAAAGCGGATAGCAGTATAGCTATAAAAATAATATATGTATATATGCTGCATATACAAAGTATATACTAAACTTAAGCAGCGTAGAAATAGCGGAAAGTAGCTAAGCGGCTAGCCAGAAATCCTATACTAAATCTTCCTTAGAATCCTCAGAACCCATTTAATACTCCTAAGCTTACTATATCTAATAGTCAGGTTCTCTCGCAGATAAGTACAGTAGATAATAATATTGCATTAGTATTAGATACGTCGCGCGTATCCACCGCATATACAGTAGAGATACCACCACTACTATTATAAAGTCAAACACCCCGGACTGCGGGTAAGAGGTATAGGTCTTACCTATCTACAAAGGAGCTAGAAAAGGAGGCATATATACTACGTATAGAAAATATAGAGCAATAAATTAACGAATTAAAACAAGCTAAAGACGTATATAATAAAGCAAAGGAACTAGAAGAGCTTAAGAAGTAGGCGTAGGAGTATAGCGTTAGCATATAGGGCGCATATACACGGTATATGCATAGAAAGTATTACGTAGAGTTCCATAATAAATAAAGAATTAATTAATATAGGCCTATCGCCCTATATCCTATATTAGGCATATACCTAGCCTATCCACTAAACAAACCCCACTAAAACTCTAACTATGTATAATGTATACTACACGCTGCGTATATAGCGTGCAGGCCCAGCATATACTAGGACTTATAGTTCAACACTCTGGCGAGAAAGGTAGGTTAAGTGTATTAGCGACTCAGTCAATCAAGGCACGAGCACAGCAAGAGGGACGCGCAAGCCTGTACAATTGGTAGTCTATAAACAAGGATCCAAAGCTAGAGAAAGGAAAGGAAAGGAAGGGTAGCGCCGCTTGAGGTTTTATACGATCGTCTGGTCACGTGGACTGCGACTGTCTAAAACAGTAAGAAACTGTCTGCGATTGTCCGCCACAATCCACCGTTTTCCACCAGCGCCGTAACAAAGTGGCGGGTTCCGCCTCTAGCTTATATAGAGCATAAGCATAACATATGCAATAGAAGGAACTAAACTTACTAGAGCTCTTACCTCTACCACAACGGCCTATTATCTATTTGCTCGCTAGTGCTAAATATTAGCTATGTATATACAGGGAATATGTAAGATAAGCTTACCCCTTTAGCAGTGGGTAGATAGTAAGGGGGACTCCTTATAGTCGCCTGGTGGGGTTAGGCCGCGTTATATATATGGTTAGCATATACCAAATATATGCAGGTGAAATACTAACCCTACGTTTCAAGCTAGTAGAGAAAGTAGATAGGCTAACGCGCTGTTTCTCTCTTATTAGTATATGCCTAGCATAAGTATATGTTAACCTATAGTTAGTAGAAGACATTAGGGGTTTGCATATATAAAGTATATACGCGTATAAGCTAGCAATATAACCAAGTGGTGGTTTTAGTAATGTATATACAGGGCCTATATAAAGTCGGACTTTGCCAGTCTCCTAGATATAGAGATAAGTATTCGTTTCCAAATCGGGCAGTAGTCCTAGTAGTAGCCATATATATTCCTCCCACACGCTACCCTTAGGCCTACAAGTACCCTTAGGTCTAAAATTAAACTTAGGGGGAATAAGTATATAGATAGATAGATAGATAAACAGATAGATATATTAGGGTATAGCGCGTATATGCAGAAGCGAAACTAGTGCTCTTACCTCGCGATAGAATTACCTGCCAACTTCTTACCACACATGCAACCTTACCAAAAGGTAGCGCCACACTTCAAAACTTACGCATACCTATCTTACCATCAAAAACAATCGATTTTCTAACTTTCAAGACTTAATTCCTACTGCCTAGCGAGCTAGAGGCGGATTTATTTGTCGTTTTACCCCCTTTCCCCCAATAGAAAATTCTTCCTAGGGGTGGTCCTAGCTTATAAGCGAGGCACGGACAGGAACACCAAAACCAATTACCAAAACTACAAAATATAGAGGCTAGTTTCTCTACTACCTTTTAGCCTAATCTCCCTAGAAATCTTCTAGTAGGATTAGTAAGGAGAAAGGGTATAAGGATAGTAAAAACTAGAAAAAACCCCTATAAGATACAAAATGCCAAGGCCTAATAGGTCAAAAAAAAACCTCCTATAGAAATAAGTGATAAAGAGTCTACATTCACTTTTTCTCCCCCTTCTCCTCCTCTTGGCCTATTTAGGACAGGAGAAAAAAGAGGACACCCTTAGTTTTCTCCTGAAAAAGAAAACCAAAAACCTGCAAAAAAGACAATAAAACCAACAACTACTATAGATAGTATGGCTGATATGCCTTCCTATTCCCTTTCTCCAGAACAACATCTTAGCTTCGCTCTAGATAGCCTAACTAAGGCCTATATAGGGCTAGAAGAAGAAGAAGAAGAAGAAGAAGAAAGAGAAGAAATAAAAGAACAAGTTGAGCAGCTAGTGTACTATACACGAAGTATCCTATTAGGAGAAAGTCCCTTTACACAAGAAAAAGAAAAAGAAAAAGAAAAGGCAAATAATATCCTAAAAGGATTAGTAGAAGAAGTAAGGGCTCTCCGTAAGGAGGTAGCCCCTACTAAGGAAACTTACGCAGAGAGGCTAAAGAAGGGCCTCCCTTCTTCGTCCTCCTCTCTACCCTCCTCACCACTACCATCTCCTACCCCTTCCACTTCTACTAGAAGTAAAAAAAAGCAGCTACAAGAAAGGAAGCTAGTCCTAATTACGGACGAAAAGGACCAACCTCTAGATACCTTCTCTATACAAAACAAAGTCAATTAACTATTTGCATCAAAACTGCAAGTAAAAAAACCAGTTCTAGCGTCTATAGCTAGAAGCAAAGGAAAACAAAATATTCTCCTTATAACTACAGAAGAGTATAATGCAGATTTTCTAGTTAAATACAAGGATATCTGGCATAACTACTTTACCTTTCAAAGAGAACAAAAACTAGAACCCTGGGTTCAAATTATAGCCTATAGGGCTCCCACTCTACCTTTTCTAGGAGAGGGAGGCTCTAAGCTTCTAAAAGAAGAAATTGAGACCTTTAATCCTATACGGATACAAGGGCTACCTAGATGGATTTTATCTAGTGTAAAAAGACACAATCCACAAAACAGATTTGGCTCTATAGTTTTTACTATAGAGAACGAGGAAAAAGACAAGAAATCCTTAAGTAAAAAGAGATCTCAATTGCAGGTACAGCTACTAAGGTAGTAAAGTACCTAGAAGTCTCTCCTACTACGCAGTGTACTAGCTGCCAAAAATTTGGCCATATAGGAGATAGATGCTCTACTAGAGTCTGTAGATTCTATACAGCTGTATATTTATCTAAAGACCACTGCTGTCCTACCTGTATAACAATAGGCAAGCCCTACAA
>Ga0307507_10006691_pt1 | contig 17410 bp, 23 predicted proteins | sample 7_EM_MG_FD_207223 | JGI IMG/M metagenome (GOLD analysis project Ga0307507, IMG submission 207223) | Populus trichocarpa ectomycorrhiza microbial communities from riparian zone in the Pacific Northwest, United States - 7_EM | ecosystem: Host-associated > Plants > Roots > Unclassified | place...
AATTCTTCCTATTGGTAAAAATAAAATGTATGCCTGGATTTGGAGGGTGATGGTTCGGTTTGTGGGTACGAACCAGCCTGCGTTGATTGATCATGAGGATGGACGTGTAGGCTTCGAGATAGACGCGCGTTGAGGATTTGATTGCCTAGTGAGGAGGAGGTTAGGATCTCGTCGCTGTGTATACATCCTGTAAAGGGAGACGGACCTCGAGGCCACGTATTGTTATGTCTTTCTCGTCGGAGAGACCAAGGCCTATGATGTAGAACATGGTGGTGATGAAGAGAGTGAAAAAAGATAAGATAAGATGGGATCAACTTCGGAGATCCTTACAAATGTACGGATGCTCGGTTGACTGATGCTCTTCCAGTGAAGTTCGAAATCACCACCACCGGGGTGCTCGGTCAACGTTTTCTGTTAACAACCTTAGGGTATATAAGAACGAGGGTTCATGTGAGCTTTTTCTATACCTCACTGAAAGTCATTCAATGCCTGTGCGCATCTTCAGGGCCCCATTCCAGGACCTTCCCTTGGACATTCTTCCCCCCATCCTCGCCCAGTTGACGGACAGAAGAGACTGGCATGCATGTACTGTTGTCAGTAGGTCCTTTAATAGAGCAGCTACTCCGTTCTTGTACCGGACTCTCGATTCCAGGATCATATCAAAGGTGTGTATTGTCCCGGCGTGAATGACTGTTAATAATAATAGCAGACACTTGTGCACCACCCTTCATGTACACTCATCCGCCGACCAGATCTTGCCCAATACGTAAGGCATGTTACTGAAACTGGTCCGTACCATCTGCTCGCATGATCACTGTGTGGGTTACAATTGCTTCACAGGCACAATCCACCGCGGCGTCTTTCCACAATACCCAAACATAACCGCCGATACCCTCAAAGCACTCTCTCTATGCACCAACCTCCGCTCAATGACTTGGGTCGACGACTCATCCACCACCTTTGCCTCCCTCTTCATCTCCTTCCTCACCGTCCTACGCATCCTTCCCCTGCGCGAATTAACCATCCGCACTCACGCCGACTTGGGCGAACAAGTTTGGGCTGAGCTCATCACCTTAACCGGCCTACGAAAAATATCCATCTGGTGTATGGAAGGTCCCCCTCGAGTCCTGCAAGGCTGGTCGGAGCCCCTTGGCAACACCTTGACGCATCTAGAGTTGGGAGTCAGTGTCTTTTCATATCCATGTTCCGAATGTGCGTGCTCATCCTTCCTCTCCTTCTCCTCCCCGTTACTCCGGGCCTGACAACAGAGATGTGCGGGCGTCCCACCAACCATCCTCATTTCAGTTCTCTCGCAACTCCCTCTCCTCAAAGACCTGCGACTAAAAGGCGCCCCCGCCTCAACAATACCCACCATCGTCACCGTCCTACCTAACCTCCGCTCCCTGGACACCGAGTACCTCCTCTCAGGCACCTCCCACCGTCGACTCAACAGCCCTGACAGCCCAACATCACCGACAACTCGTCCGCGCAGGGCCCTCCAAAACTTGACGGTCCGCACCTCCTCCATGGACGCGTTTGGGCCGCAAAAACTGTGGCCGTGGATTCGGGAATTGGTGGGCACCATCCCAGGGCTGGAGACCTTCCGCCTGCACGCGTTCACGATCAACGGGTCCGAGACGTCGATTCCGAGGATGTTCTTGTTGGATTTGGCAAAGGTGCATGGGGGGACGTTGACGGCGTTTGTAGTCCCGAATGTTATGCTTACGTTGAAGGATATGGAATGTCTGGGCAGTTTGTTTGGTTTGCTTGGGGAGTTGGTGTGTATGGTTGCTAGTGTTGATGTTGTGAGTTTTTCTCGCATTAACTAATTCAGCGAGAATGAACTCAAGTTTTTTTTTTTTCGAACAGGCGTCGATTGCGGAGGCGGTGTCGTATGCCCGGAATTTACATACCCTCAAATTACAAGTCCAGTGGATCCCATCTGGAGCCAATGCGAGGAGGACGAAGTTTACACTGCAAGATGCGATGAATATGATGCTGCCGCAGAGAAACTCGGACGTGGCGGATAAGGAGACGCCTATCAAGGAATCACGGTTGAGAGTTATTGGGATTGGGAGCGTCTTGTACACTGTGAGTTGTTTTCCTTTCGACTCGCCGGGATGAGTCATCGATTGATTTGTGTTGAATCAAGGGCAAGTGGATCTTGGATGAGAAGGACGGAGGGACGAGGCTCGTAGTCACCGCTGATGTTGCGCAGGACAAGTGGCAGACTTGACTTGACTCAACTGGGCCTGGGTGGTATTTATGTACGTAGCATCAGCGATTGGGAGAGGATATATTGAAATGATTATGATACACATTACTTAACCCTGACGCGTAGTGAACCTGAGTGGATGGTATGATAGCAGAGCTGAACCGACGACAGCGATATGTGCAGAACTTGAACAGAGCATCCGTATGGGTTAAGCACCACGACCGCGACCACGGCCACCACGTATAGGTGCTCCACGCCCTCCACGACCTGGTAAATACAATCAATGCAACGACAAAGTTGAGGTGCTCAAAGTTAACGTACCTCCTCTCAACGACGCTCGTCCTACTCACATCCAATAATCAGTCATTTTATAGCATGGAGTAGAAAAAAAAGAGAACGCACCACCCCTCATACCCATCCCCCCACCCCCTCCACCACCACCACCACCACGCGCGCTCCGCCCCGCCTCGCGTGCCCTGTTCTGTTCGTCCTTCACCGCGTCGAGAAGGGTGTCCGGGACGCGCAAGTATTTTATCTGTTATTAGAGGGGATCAAAAAATCAGTTCGGTGTCTTCATCAAAGGAGAACAAATCGTAATCATAAAAGGGACGACACGAAAAAAAGGGCTACTAGGAACGCACCGTGCTCCCCCTGATATAACACTCCTTCAACTTCCAAAACCGATCTCCATCCGGATTAGTCTGGTATACCTCTCGAAGAGTGATGTTCATGAAGTTGTCGCAGTTGACTAGGTGGCCGTTGAAGGTTTCCCCGTTTTTGAGCTCGACCAGCTGTTTTCGTTCGTAGAAGTTCAATTGGGTGAGAGTGGGTAGGTTGCATGTGTAAGTGAGAGGACGGACCATGGGTTTGTTTTGGGCTGCATTTAGTAGGGAGAGTGGGAGCTGCGTGGGATGTTAGTGGGATTTGGGAGAGGGAAAAAAAAGGAGAGAGTGCAGACCATGTTGATGGTGAGGAGAGGAAATGGGGTGAGATCTGCTGACGTCATCACGATTTGTCGATCTCATTCTGAAATTTCGAGCTATGGAAGGGCTTCACTCACCACCTCTGGGTGACAACTGCCAAATCGGCCGGAGGCGGAAAGTTTTGTGGAGAGGGCAATTTGAGCTCGTTTTTGTGAGCAGGGAAAAAATAATTGGCTGATGAGGCTGATGAAAAGCCAAAACCAAAACCTAGCACGGGAATATATTTATGGATGGTTTGGGGGCTCGGATTAGCCCATGTTTGAAAAATTAAAGTATAGTTCACTGGAGTCTTTTCAAGTCTTCCAGAGTGAGGTATTTGATCAATAAATCATAGTACTTCTGTAAGGCACTGCCAAATCCATCAAGGTCCAATTTTATATCTCAGTCAGTTTTAAAGATATTGACAATCTGTCTATAGGAAATTTTCCTCTCATCAAAAGCAAGACCGATAAGAAAAATAAGAGTTTTTGGACGCAAAGTGAAGCTTGTTACTCAGAGGTGGTGACTAGGTGAAGCGCTCCATACATAAAAAAGGATTGACACCTGAAACAAGGGTGTATCGGGCACCTGAGCAAAGCACAGGACAAACCCTCAGACAAATGAATCATTTTTGCTTATTGTTTGTATATCTGACAGATAGTTAGGACAGATCCTTTATTTCAGTTCAGCTGAAGGATTTGTTCACAATATTTGTGTCCAGTTCAAACAATAAGCAAAAATTGTTTATTTGTCAAATCATCTGTCAATGGATTTGCTCAAGTGCCCGATTGTCCGTTGTTTGAGGTGTGACAAGGGATTCGGACATGACAGTTGACTTCATCCTGCGGACGCCCTACTAATGTCATACGTACGTAAGTACCCATATCCTGGTGCACGTCAAAAAAAAAAAAATTCGAATCAACGCCGGCAAAAAAATAAGATGGATAAAATGTACACCCCATGGCGGGACAAATTGTCGACAAGGTTCATCGTCGATTCGTGTCGGTGTCACGGTCATACGTCCGGTGTGGGATGGTGTGGGTCCGTGGGATGCTTGACGTTGACAACGACTTCCATACTCCCTCCATACTGTTGCCCATTTGCAAGGGGGCAGGTAGTCAGAAAAAAAGGAGACTGCAATTGCGCTGCGAATTACGTATAATTACAGTGACTTGGCGGGTGGGCATACTAATTTGCTTGAATTTGGTTTGAGGCGGTCTTTGGGGACCGCGAAACAGCATGGGAATATTTCGGCGTTCCTTGGGTGGAGGTTGCCGTTTACTTACCCCGTCGTTGCAGACGTTAATGGCTGTTAGTGGGTGTGGTCCTGATTATCGGCGATGGCCTTGGTACATTATGACAAGGAATGTCAACGTCAAGAAATTTGAAACTTCTTGGTATCGGTCTTGAGGAGATAATTCATGTGTATATCCGGTATCTTATTCAAGGTGGTTGTTTATGGTCATTCGTCCTGTGTTCGTGGGGAGCTGCCGACGCTGGTCGGTGATCGCGGCAGGGGCGGGGCGCGTTTTGGGGTCAAGCTTTCAGATGAAGGCGGCTTGGAAGTGATATAGAGACGAAGCTGTAAGACGGCATTAAACCAGACGTTGGGGACATTTCGTGCTTGGGCTCAACTTAGCGATAAGGCTTGGCTTGGCTTCCGCTCTGCGAGTCGGGGACTCGATATTTGGGCAATCAACCCGAGTCGGAGGGCTTGAAAGAGGTTGATCGAGAAATATTGCAGGGTTAACGCCTTGGTCGACTGTTTTGAGTATGACGGATATGAGCGTGTAATGTCAGATTAACCCTGGGTTGGCATGAATGGGATGGTCAGCTTTTGGCTTTCAGATAAAACTTGAAACTTGCCTGTGTAGTTGAGCGTGAACGTACCCACGCTGTGATGGTGCGGTTGTACCAAAGTTGTACATGTATCACGTCGGAAAGTTGGCTCAAGGTTGGACGATAATAGTTCCCACATCAGGCACATAAAGGGGCTTTTCATAGCGCACGGTAGACTGGTGCTGATAATAGATCGTGTGCCTGACTCGAGGATTCTTCACTGTGCGTGCAAAAGAGAGAGCTCGATAGAGCAAGTCAACGTTGTGGCAGCGTTTTGAAGTGTTGTGAAGTATTTTTATCAAATTTTTATGGAACAGGGCCGGTTGCTGCGCTGAGTCAGCGGAAGCAAATGTGCGGAGGAATAATATCAAAACTCTCGAATGCTCTGCAAAAGTTCAAGTTGTGCTCTCTTTTCTTGACGATGGATGCATAGAAGATATGTAAATTGACTTTGTTTGATCGGTGCTAGCGTCCCTTCTAGAAGAGTGCGGCGGAAGGGGACTTGAAGGGAGGGAGTCCTTATTTGTGATCTGGATCCAGGCACCTGGGAGAGTTTGGTGATGTGCCTGGTGGAAATGATTGGCTGAACCCTCTCTCAAAGTCCCATCTCTTCCCTCTCCTCTCTTTACCAACTCCCCTCACGACGGAGTCCTCAACGTCCTCGATAGTATTCTAGATGAACAGGCCCCAAACCGCCGCCTCGGCAAGGCCAGGGACCTCCAGCGGTGCCCGCCCCAGTACTGCTGGCTTTGACTGGGCTCAGTACCCGCCAAATCATGACCTGCCGGAGGAGGAGTACGAGGAGAGTGACGACGAAGACGTGTTTGCTTTCCTACCCCCAACCACTGCCGAACAGGAGGAGCAGGCCCGCCAGGAAGAGGGTACCCACGACTCGCAACACCTTTCACCAGATTCCTCAAATGGCGATTATCTGTCAGCATCTACGTCCAACCCACGGATACCCAACGAACCTATCTTTGCGAATTCAGTACCGGACCAACCGCCAATAGAATATCCATACCCTACATTCGATCCCTACGCTCGCTTCCCCGCCGACTCGTTTTCAACACAAGGCGCTGGCCCTTCCACGTTCAATTTTAATTACATCTTGCCCCCGCCGCAGTCCCCACCGTCAACAGATTCAACTACACAAGGCGATGATCCCTACCGCTTGAGAAGGCTGAACACCGCCGCAACGACGACCCTATCACATGGCCCGACGACAGTTGATTCCCATGACGTTGTCCGTGTCTCCCTACCCGAAGATGGATACGAAACGCCAGGGAGCGAGAAGGACCCAGAGGCTGGGAGGAGACGAAGATCAAAGAGGGATCCATCGTCGCTGTCTGACACGCTAAGTATGACCCAAAGCATGATTGACGATGATGCTAGTGGAAATTCAATAAAGTGAGTTACTTTGTCCTCTCATTCGCCTTTCCCCTCCACGCCTTTGTGTCGCCCTTCTCGTACTGCGTGGCGTGCAAAGAATCATTGAAAATTTATACGTCGCGTTTCCGTTTCGCGCTTGCTTCTCGTCTTCTTCGACGCCCTCACCGTGGGCACTTTACGTTTCTTCGAAGCACATGTTTTGTGAGATCATGTTATAGCCCAAACGCACTTTGAAACTTGGAGTCCTCAAGTATCTTGTGCTCCTTGTCGTTTTTCTCATCCTTGCTCATGTCTACCAAGTCTACACATTCGATTCCTATGACGCTGACTTCTTTCAACAGAATGGAGTTTGATCTAGACGCAATAGAGGATGAAGACAGCCCATACCCCGAGGTCAGAGCGTCCGTGTCGAATGTCGACGACCCAGACATGCCGGCGATGACTTTTCGAATGTGGCTTGTTGGGCTCATCCTGTGTATAAGCAGCGGGTAAGCATCTCATCCGCCACCTTTATCATCTTTATCATTCCGTGGTAACCTCGCTTGTCCAGCGCCCTCAACGTCTTTTTCAATTTCCGATCACCAGCGCCGACTGTCGTTCCCCTCGCCCTCCTCCTTATCTCTTATCCCTGTGGCAAATTTCTAGCCTTCACCCTCCCAATTACCGTCTACCGTATTCCCCTTCCTAATCTCCCCGCGCGCCTCGTACCTGCCTCCACCCCTCTCGTCCTAGCTCGCTTTCTTCGGCCGCTAACATACCCTCATTCCTTCGAATTCTCCTTCAACCCCGGCCCATGGAATATCAAAGAACACGTCCTGGTCTTTATCATGGCCAATGTGGCCGTCACCAGTCCGTACGCTCTGAGTGCCATTGTGGTTTCTGAGATTTTTTATGACTTGAAACTCGGATATTGGTTCAGCCTCGTGCTCATATTAGCTACGCAGCTGACAGGCTTTGGACTTGCTGGACTGTGTCGCCGATTCCTGGTTTGGCCTGCCAGTATGGTGTGGCCGCAGAATTTGGTTGCGTGCACGCTTCTCAATACGCTGCATGCTGAAGATGAAGACGATGGTATTGGCATTGGAATTGGAAAATCGGGCAAGGGTATGTCGAGGTATAGGTTCTTTATTATCACCATGGCTGGAAGCTTTTTCTTCTTTTTCCTTCCTGGTAAGTTGCTTTGAGAGGTTCTTTGAACTTGCCGGTTAATTTTTGTGTAGGATTCCTCTTTCAAGCCCTCTCCGTGTTCTCGTTCATCTGCTGGGCGGCGCCAAAGAACGTCCCCGTCAATCAGCTCTTCGGCGTGCGCTCTGGTCTTGGGATGAGCATATTGACGTTCGATTGGTCTCAGATCAGCTGGATCGGGAGTCCGTTGATGGGTGCGTGCTGCCCCACCCCCTAACTCATTTAACTGATGATCCGCTTGATTCGTATAGTACCCTGGTGGGCTGAAGTTCATATCTTCATCGGCTTCGTGCTCTTCTATTGGATATTGACTCCAGCGCTGTATTACACCAATGTCCGTTCTTTTCTACCTTTCTCCCAACCCCTAACTAACATCTGCCACTTAGTCATGGAAACTAGCCTACTTCCCAATCTCTGCAAACGAGCCCTACGATCGCTTTGGCAAGCCGTATAACGTTACCCGCATTCTTCGCCCAGACGATACCTTCAATGAGACGGCGTACAATGAATATTCGCCACTCTATCTCCCTGCGACTTACGCGATGACGTATCTTCTGGCCTTTGCCCTCAGCACATGTGTCATTGTACATACGATACTGTATCATGGACGTACGCTGCTGAATGGCTTCAAGAAAATTAGGGTCGAGAACGATGATATCCATGCCAAGCTCATGAGGAATTATCCAGAGGTGCCTGATTGGTGGTACGCCAGTGCTTTCTGCGTCTTCTTCAGTTTGGCGATTGTGGCTGTTGAGGTGAGTTTTCCACCCTCTTACTCGTGGGTTGCAATTGATTGATTATCAGGTTTGGGACACCAATGTACCCGTTTGGGCGCTCTTGCTGTCGATTGCCCTCCCTGTGATATACATCCTACCTTCCGGGTTTATCTATGCGATGACGGGCCAAGGCGTATGCGTTTTCTCTCATCTCTCACATATAGGTGGTTGATGGTCCTGATGATAGATAACGCTGAACATTTTGGCTCAGATCATCCCAGGAACTCTCCTTCCTGGGAAACCTTTTGCAAACATGGTACGATGATTTTTCATCACTCAATCCGTCTCGGGCTGATTGCGCCCTTATTTAGATCTTCAAGGCCTATTCAGTTCAGACGTTGACGGAGGCGACGTCCTTCGTTCAAGATCTCAAGCTTGGTCATTATGTCAAAGTCCCACCTCGTGCGACCTTTATCGGTCGGTCAATCTTCCTTTCCTGTACTTCCAAGGCTGACTGATGATCACCACATGAAGTCCAAATGGTTGCAACAATTCTCGCTGCCTTTGTCCAAGTCGGAGTTAAGGAATGGATCTTTGCTAACGTTCCTGGTATCTGTGAACCCAATCAGCCCAGCCAGTTGACGTGTCCGCACAACCAAGTCTTCTTCACTGCATCTGCCGTTTGGTGAGCGTTTACTTGGTTTGTTTCCTCTCCTGTTCATTGGCTGATTGGTTTAAAGGGGTCTGATCGGCCCAACGCGACAATTTGGGACAGGGTCCATCTATCACCCTCATTTATATGCGATCATCGTAGGCGCTTTCCTCCCGCTGCCATTCTGGTTTTGGATGAAGCGATACCCATCGTCATGGGTCCGCTGGGTTAGCACGCCCGTCATCCTGAATGGAGTGTCCTACATTCCACCTGCGACCGGCATCAACTACTCTTCGTGGTTCGCGGTGGGTTTCCTCTTCCAGTATGTCATTCGAAAGAGGAACTTCCCCTGGTGGAGCAAGTTCAATTACGTGCTTAGTTCCGCGTTGGATAGTGGTGCGTTTCTTGTTCGATTAGTTTGCAATTTCTTGGATGCTCATCTGTTGTGATAGGTACCGTTCTGTCGGTTATCTTTATATTCTTCACCCTCCAGTTTCCCAAGGGTAGTAAAATTCATGTAAAATGGTGGGGAAACCTTGTACACATGGCCAGTATGTCATATTTCTCCCGGAGTCCCTTCGTCGTAGTACTCAACACCTTTCGCTTTTAGCTGCTGACTGGAACCGCACGGCTTTCTTACCAATACCACCAGACGGTGTAAAATAAACACACTTCTCAATCTCGCTCCTTTTCCTTTCTTGGTCTTTCGTGGTGATAAAGGGTGTATACATATAATCAAGGTTTTTTGTGACTCTCCTTTGCTCATTCATCCCGCCGGACCCACTCTTACATTCCTTACTACCGTTCCACGGGAGGAGCGATGCCTTCTAACGCAGCAACGGACTTTATCTATCAGCTCCCCCGCCCCTGCTCCGCCCTCTTTTGCTTTGACTAGATTTGTTTTCTCCAACCAACGATATAACCCACCAATATTTTCTGTGCCTGTAGCTTGTATATTTTTTTCCTCTGTTTCTGTCCTTTGGATGGCTAGGAGTACAGTACGTAGTAGGTTGGTAGTCAGTATTAGTGGAAGTCAATTATTTCTGGCTGTATCATGTTCTTGAATCGTGTTCTCGGCCCGGGCTGCCGGAGCACCTGCCATCTTGGTTGATCTCGCCCACCACCGAATACGTAGCCAAAGCGCAGCTTGATCCTTGTAAGTTGACCACTTCGATTAGTAGAAGCACTGGCTTATTATCTTGAAGTTCCCTCGCGCTTGGACTCATGTCGAAGAGTGATGTTAACTCCGATGCCCGTCATGCCGAGGTGTGTCTCATCCCTGCATGCCAAGCTTTCGTTTTGAAGGGCTTACCTGCTTCGTAATAGGCTACGTATAACAAGGCAACAAAGGAGGAACTTGCCAGAAACTATGATCAAGCATTTGGACTCTATATCAAGGCGACAGAAGTATTTCTTCACTTGAGCCGTTCTGCGACTCAACAAGAGAGAGAGAAAACAAAATGGAAAGCAAACGCGCAGAGAGCATTGGAACGCGCTGAGAAAATCAAAGGGTTCATAGAAAAATCAAAGGGTGGAAGCTCAAACATTGCTAATAATGGTTGTGTGCTGCAACCAGAGTATAGATTGACGCCTGTCGGGATTAACCATTTTTCTCCTCGTGCGTTTTGAGCCTTAACTTACTTGGAAGTCATGCTAACACTTTTCAGAGGAACAGTTCTATGTTCTGAAGAAGGGAGGATTTATCAGTGGTGTCGTCTATTCACTTTGGGACGACCCAATTCATCATGCTGCAACGCCGGCGACTGTGTACACGTGCGTTCATCAAACATTTCCACCTGTCCGAATCTCATATGTCCTGCGTAGCGATCCTGATGGCCAACCAAAGTTATCGCCAGAACAGCAGAAAGTTTCTCCTGTCTGGCGCCGCCCAACCCTATCAACAGGATCGACATCTGGTAGTTTGTTAGCAGCATCAGTCTTCCGCAAGATCCTCCCTCAAGATATTTTACAGCACATTGTGACAGACTGTTCCGTATGTGCCTCGATATCCGTTTGCCTCGAACATGCGCGCCGATTCGGCTCTAATGCAAGTTTATTCTGATTTCCTATACGATTACTTATCGACGGCTTTCCTGCGGATTTTAGATCGCTGAATCCGCTTTATACAAAGCCAAAACTATCGACGGCCGCTACGATGTTAGGATTCTGTTTAATGGAGCCTGGAGACGCGTAGGTTTTTGCATATTTGTTTTTGCGTAAGAGTTCACCGCGTTACATAGGTTGGTAAGTTGTATCGTCTATGGGTTGCTGGGCGCAACATGAATATGTGTACAGTGATCGACGATAAGCTGCCTTACGATTCCGTTGATGGAACATTGATGTGCATGTCGGTTTTTCCACATGGCGAACCAAGGAAGGGTGGCGGGGTTGCGGAAGCTCTGTGGCCCAGCCTTCTGGAGAAAGGTGTAAGTTCGCTTGTAAAAAGGCTGCTATTGACTTCCTCATTTCTTAGCCAACCTTCTAGTATATGAAGTTAATGGGAGGATATGACTTTCCTGGATCGCAAGTCCCTTCATCCGCTTTGTTGAATATATATTCTAACTTTGACATGGGATAGAAATTCGAGCATAGATCTTCAGTATGTATTGATCGGCATCATCACTCTCACATATAATTTACGGTTCCTCAGTGCACTTGCTGGTTGGATACCGGAACATATAGAAATTAAGCGGTAAGAAAATAACTGGATAACCTTCCATTGGTCATTTGAAAATGCCAAATTTCAGATCTGATTTTGAAGGGGAAAAATCCTGGGTACGGATCGAAAGTGGCTTCTCGAGTGGTAAAATTGCCAGCGACGTCCTTAAGAAATGTTTAACGTAAATTTCCAGGTCAATGCATCATTACACTGGGTACTGGGACAAGCCATAATATCCGGTGGCGGGACGTGAGTCTCTTACCGTCACACAGTTATGCTGTGATTGGTGAGTGCTGTGTCATATGTTCTCCACGAAGAAACCAATTATTGCAACAGACGTTCAGGAGACGAAAGAAGGCAGGAAATTGACCGTCCTTGACTCTTGGGTGCGTTCTACCGGCGACATCCAAGAACCATCAAGTTGGTCACACATTTTCTATCTTCCCTCTGATCTCCCTCTAAACTGACATTTGCAGGGATACTCCAGATTCCTTGGATCGACGTACTAAATACATTTGATGGTATATACCTCAGTTGGGACCCCGCTGGATGGCAGAAGTCGCTGGTGTTTCACGGGTACGTAAATGAAATGACTGAGCATTTTTTGTCTCGTCATATACTACAATCCAGAATGTGGAAACGTCATGGCTCAACAGAAGACGGCACGAACTTTTTTCTTCATTCGAAGTATTCCATCATCGCTTACCGATTTTCGTTAGCCTCTCGCCATGTTAGACTGAATTTCAACACGACTAGCCTCGCAGAAGAAGAGATCTGGGTTCTCCTTACACGACACGTAGTCCAAACCTCTCGCAACATGGACTTTATTGCTCTCAGAATAGAGATCGAAGACAATATTCTTCCGGCAGTTCTACCGATGAATCAATTAAATTCCCTTTCAACAGTCAGTTCCATTAAATTATAAAACTTTGGGGACTCTAATTTATCTGTCCAGGGCACGTACACGAACAGTACGCACATCCTGGTATGTCATGCAGGACCACATTTTTTTCCCGGCTGTTCTAGACGAAGCTCCAAATAGGGACGGATTCGTATTCCAAGCTCACAACGCTCAGGCGCCTTATCGATACTGGGGTCTTACGACGGCGACGCAAGGGAGGTCGGTTTCTCGCTATCCGCTTACGCGCATTCGTCGATGGACATTTCATGGGACGAGAACGTTCCCGATCCTCCATATACGAAAAAAGTAAATCGATCCAAATTGCCCACTTTGCCGCTGGACCTCCCCTGACTAAATACAACCAGGTTGATGGTAGATGGACGAGCAAAAATGCAGGGGGCAACTGCACCTTCCCTACCTTTATGGTTAATCCACAATATCATCTCCGTATTCATCCTCCAAAATCGCGTGTTGGATCGAATGCGTCGGGAAAGGCAAGGACCACACTATCCCTCCAAGCGAGTAAGGATGTCCCTGTAAACGTTGCGACTGTCTGGTCGCAGGGGCAGCGGATGGTCGAGTATGTTTCTCTTTTTGAGATCTCACTGGCCCCTTCGTAACCACGATTATCAGATTTTCCGAGAAAGACATAGCTGCAAGCTCAGGCGCATACAGCTATGGTCTCGCGCGAATCACTAAGGACATTGCCCGTAGGCTCTAAAGTTTCTCATAAAACATATTTTAAAATGAATCGCTTTTGCTTACAGCTGGAGAGTACACCGTCGTCGCATCAGCTTTTGAGTCACATCACATGGGACCATTTTCTCTGAAAGTGGACTGCTCGTTTCCTTTCGACCTTGAAGAGATTCCGCAAGAGGGTGCGGGGATGTATACTAAAGTTGTCCTCGGTGCCTGGTGCGTCTTTTCTCAGGGTTTCAAACTTTGACTTTTCCCTTTTTTTGAAGCTCTTTTCCAGGGAGGAGCATACGGCAGCTGGAGGACCGAGTTTTGATCGGTATTCCAATAATCCGATATTCGAGCTGGAGGTGCCGTCTTTGGCACAAGTCAAGTATGTTGTCACAAATTCGTATTTCTTTTTTTTTTTTGATCGAACAGCACCGCCAATTTTAGGATCCGAATGCAACTTTTGCAACCCTCTACGGCAACTTCTCTGAACGTGACGATTTACCCCGTCTTCTCTTCCTCTTCTTTTGTAGAATGTAACCTGACGAAATTACGGCACACCGCCACGTCTGGAGCGTACGACGACTGTATCGCGGGGGTAGCGACGCCGCAAATTGCGCTCGCGAAAGGCAAGTATTGGATTGTCCCATCGACGTATAATCCGGGGATGGAGGCCAGATTTAAAATTATTGTGTATTCTAGTGTGAAGGAGTTTGAGGTGAAGGGATTGTCGAATTGAAGATAAAGTGAGGAGGGAGGCTATCGATTTTAGGGAGGTTCTTTACTATGTACTAAATAATGGATGGAGATATGTATATGATCTGGCAGAATCCTTGAGACTCGAAACCAGTCGCCTCGAGGAGTCAGTATTCTATCTAATGACCTAGCGAGGCATACCTTCACAGTTGGCAAGATACCATATTGTGAGCTACAGCTAAGGATCGTAGTTACTCTAAAGGCTCAACGCTCAGCCCACAATTATCTACATCTACAATATATCGAGACTACGAAAATATCGGTATATGAATTACAAAATTAGAAGCCAAGGATCCTACCCCTGCGCTTCTAATAAAAATGGCGAGAACAAGTCCTCCGGAGGGGGGAGTATACGCACTTTCTTTCCTTGCATTTCTATCTCAGAGAAATAAATCTTTCCTGAAGCAAGGGGAGTAAATAGAAGACTCACGTTTCCGCTGAATCCTCCTCCAAGCCCACCTCTTAAATCGCCTCACATCATCGAGGTAGCTCTCAAAAACATTAGCGAGCTTTGAGTCCTCGACTTTACACCTCCGGACTAGGCGTTCAGCCCATATTCTAAATCGATCCTCGTCTCCAAGTATGGCATAGCACAGCGCGATTTCCTCGAGGTATATGCCCTGCAACCCATGCATGCCTTCCTGCTCTATCAACTGCAGGGCGTCGAAATGGGAATTCAGAACGACGTCGTCGGCGCGAGCGAGGTCGGTGCTCCATTTTGGGTATGATGGATGGGTGAGGAGGCGGATGCGTAGGGCGGCGCGGGTAGCGTCAGAATCGAGTGAAGAGGAGGTGGTGGGTAGGTTACACCATTGACAATCGCAGGTGAAGCCGTAGTTTTCCTGGAGGTGGGCTATGCGTTCTGACCGGGGGAGGGAGGGGTCGACGTATGTTTTTGTTATTTCCTCGCCGGCGAGGATGGGTCGTAGAGCGTACATTGATGCTGTTAGTGTTGGGAGGTTCCATTTTAGGGCTGCGTTGGGACCACAGCTAAGATCTAGTGGTTAAGCACTGCATGCCGTTCAACGTGGAACGACGTGCCTACCTGTGATTCGCGCGATTGAGGATGAGGAACGCAGCTCCGTACTTTTTCGCCGACTCGTCCATTTGCGGAGGGAAGTTCAACTCGATCGCAAGAGCATTAGTGCGCGCGATGCCCTCCACTGGACTTGGACAGTCTTGCTTACTCCGGCAATTGGCCATCGTCATCATCTCTTGGAACGCGTGTCTTGGGAGTTGGCTCCCAACTTGATCATACCCCGCATGGCCGCGTGGCAAAGGCTTGTTGGGAACGATGAAGACGGGATGCTCGATGTGAATTAGGTCGCCCTCGGGAATGTCGCGGGTTGCATACATCCCGAACCCTTTATGAGGGGTATTTTTTATTTCGAATTTGGGGTTCGCGATGACGGGTGTGGCGAGTGGCAAGGGTGTGGGAAGGAGGGGTATCATGGACGGGTGGAAGAGAGCACTGATGATCGTTGGTGGAAGGGAAGGTGTTGGAGAGCGAAGGCAGAATTTGTGAACCGTATACATCGTTCGCAGAAAATTTGGAGGAGAGAGGCTGAAATAACATCTTATCTAATCTAAATACATGCCTTTCTCTCAAGACACAAATGTTCTGGCATACTTGCGCAAGGAGTCTCTTGACATCTACAATCGCCTGCACTCCATCAATGAAGATGTTCGCTTTGTTCAGCTAGTCCACGAAACATATCCCAAAATTCCCTTATTGCGTATGTTTTGAATCACCGAATATCGAAAAAGTCTGACATGGCTGTAGCAAATCTTCGTTGTGGAGCATGGTACACTGCCCCTGGCATAGTCAAAATATTCAATTATCCAAGGAGAGTATCAGCCCATCTAACTTGTATTAAGGCCGCAAACACACCAGCGTACTTCAAATCTACCGATGGCCATTTCTCTAACTGGAGTTTCAACCTTCGCCGCGCAAACCTCCACCTCCTTCCTCTCGTTATTCAACACAATGGGTCAGTTTCGTTCTCTGAGTGATCCATGAACTGTTAAGGCCAACAGATATAGCATTGGCGCGATAGCATGATCCTGGTCGACTCTACACGTTCAGGGAAACGTATTCCTGATGCCCTTTCGAAAACCGTACCAATATGGTGTGCGGTAATCAATAGAGCTATGGTCCTTCTCAATCCTGACTTGCCACAAGTAAACGAGGGATGGGGTCCATCATTATACACCACTCCAGGAGCGGTCAGCGCACAGGAACATCATCAGATTGAGACCAAGCTCGATGGATGGGCTCACGCACTTGTGGTATGAGCTTGTTCTTCACCCTGTGGAATCCTCGCGCTGAATTTCTGCTAAAAGGCATCTTCATTTGAACTCCCAGTGCTACCACACCCACTCCGTCCATTTTGGATTACCCCATCAACGACCTCCTTCCCATCTTTCAGCTCTCCCGCAACTGATGGCTTCTTGCCCATTATATGTGTCTCCGCCTCCAAACAGGTCGATCAAGGCACGGAAAGACGGGCCAGTGGGTTCGCATACATCCAGGGTTCAGGAGACGATCATGAACTATGGGGGATGGTTGGTCTCTTCCCCTCTACCTTTTTTTCTCCGTATTGACGAAGATGAAAAAGGGCCTCACACCGGAATTATTCTGGGCACACAATGCCGTCCTTCTGAGTGCTGATCGTTCCGAGCTTTCCGAGCTTGTCGCGAAGCTCGTTCAACATCCCACGATCTCAAACTCATCTTCACTGAGTAATTACCCGCCAATTCCAATATCAAAGGTCTCCGGGAAACTAGCGATGTGCTGGATCTCAGATATACCCCTGCAAGATACTTTGGATGGCGGTGTGGAAATCGACTGTAAAGCTCCTTCGCAGACTGCGCGCAACACGGCCTACATAGTTCTCACTTCCTCGCAAAATTCTTTGACCACTCCCCGCAGCAACGTGAATCGGCTCCACATTCCCCTACATCACGAGCGGAAAAAGAAAGGCGACGCGCCGTATCTCTTCACCACCATCCTCCCCTCGTCTTTGGCGTTCATCAAATCCCGCCTCCTCCTCCTCACCATCAAATCCATCTGCATAGCGATCCCAAAAGACGACAGCGACGCACGAGACGTGGGAGTGGGGATCATGTTAGTGGTACTGCAGCTCCTCTTTGATGATCACGGGGAGCTATTGGACGAGGCTTCAGTCCAGCTGGGTACGGTTACTGCTCTTGTGGTGTGAGTTGGAGCTGATTTGCCAGTTGACGCTGACAGCAACGAAACAGACGATCCGGACGCGGTTGGAGTGGGTCATTGCTAGTGTTCCTGATGTGAACCCTTCTCGGACGATGTTGAAGAGGGTTAATGAGTTTTTGTTGTCGAAGCCTGAGTTTTGGAGGGGCGGGTGTGGGTCTTGGATTGCTTTAGATAAATTGCAATAAGTAGACGCGTGATTTTGCGGACAACAACTGCG
>Ga0307507_10006692_pt1 | contig 17410 bp, 12 predicted proteins | sample 7_EM_MG_FD_207223 | JGI IMG/M metagenome (GOLD analysis project Ga0307507, IMG submission 207223) | Populus trichocarpa ectomycorrhiza microbial communities from riparian zone in the Pacific Northwest, United States - 7_EM | ecosystem: Host-associated > Plants > Roots > Unclassified | place...
AAATTTATAGAGGCGCCTCTTCTATCCTACAATAACCGGCTCGCCCGGTTAAACTATACCCATACTACCGTTGTGTCGTGTTCTGGCAGGCGACGCGGTCGTAGTGACGCCTTTAGGGTGCTGAGCTTTGAGCAGAGCGTCGAGCAGAGCGTCGAGCAGAGCGTCGAGCAGAGCGTCGAGCAGAGCTTCGATAGAACTTCAAGTGGAGCTTTGATAGAGCTTCGAGTAGAGCGTCGTGTAGAGCTTTGAGCAGAGCTTCGATGGAGCTTCGATGGAGCTTCGAGCAGAGTTTCGATAGAGCTTCGAGTAGAGCTTCAATAGAACTTCGAGCAGAGCCTCGTGCAGAGCTTCGTGCAGAGCTTCGAGCAGAGCTTCGTGCAGAGCTTCGTGCAGAGCTTCAGCAGAGCTTCGTGTAGAGCTTCGTGCGGAGCTTCGTGCGGAGCCACATGCAGGCGTGCAGACGTGTAGATGTGCAGACGTGCAGACGTGCAGACGCTCGTACGGGCGATCAATTGCAGAGACTTTTATAGAGATGATCGTATGGGCAATTGTTTGGACGTTCGTACGGGCGTTCGTATGGGCGTTCACACTGGCGTTCGTGCAGACGATTGTAGTCTTAGTATATAGAAGTTGTATTTGGGCTTGTTTTTAAAGGCCTTATAAACGGCTTTATATAGGCGCTCGTGCAGGCGTTCGCGTAGGCATTCGTGTAGGCGTTCGTGTAGGCGTTCATATAGGCGTTCGTGTAGGCGTTCGTATAGGCGTTCGTACAGACGTTTGTAGAGACGTTTGTAGAGACATTAGGGGCACAATCAGGCTCTATTACGGATGGATTCTATAGAGCGAGAGAAGGGCTTTTAAATAGAGGTATCGGCGAGCTGAGCGGTAGTGTATTAGGGGGCGATATACCGCGTTAAAGGCGATACAACCGTCATCTACTAGGCAGGTAGCCTGCCTTTACAAATCGCGCCTATAATCTCTCAGACGCTTCGCAGAGGAATTAGGGTGGTAGGGGTAGTAGGGTGTAGCGCGGCGTTCTATTAGCTAATAAGTACCCATGAGTTGGAGCAACCGTTTGATTAGCTTATAAGTTCCTATAGCGCGGGCGGGGGCAGGGGGTAGCCGCCTCCTCAAATTCCTCGGCGAAGCGGATGAGTCAACTGAGATAAGGTTCTAATGGTAATATCACAACTACATTATAAACCCTCTCCCCGGCAGAGCAAATCAGAATAGAATTAAGCCTTGCCAATCTTCTATCCTACAAAAATCACCAATCACCCGTCCCCTCTCGGAAATTAACTCCACAAAAGTAAAATAAAAAGCAATTCACCAACCAACACCGTCCGTCATCCGTCACAACCATCCGACCAAATTATCAGCACCTTAGGCATCTGCTTATAGCATCGTTGCCAGCGCCAGCAACGCTCCGCCGATCAGTGCAGAGAAAGTGACCGCATTGCTACCCGCGCCACCAGTGAAGGGGATAATTGATGAGGTCGGCTTATAAGGCGTCGCGGAACCGGTGCCAGTGGCTTTGTAGGTGGCCATGCCGGTGCCGCTCGGGACACCGTACACGCTGTGAGTCGCATAGGCGGTGGCTTCCGTTGCGGTCGCGGTTTCCTGGTGTTCATGCGGCTTGATGGTTGGGTATGGGATCGCGGGATAAGTGTATGCGGATGCGCCGGGGGTGATTATATCGGTGTTGGTCAGAGTGTAACCGGAGCATGAGCTGCTGGTGTAGATGACAGGAGGAGCGTATGTCGGGAGGAGGCCACCGGAGCATGAAGGGCAGGCCGTCTAGGTTAGATTAGTATAAATTTGGTGGAGAGAATTTATGCATGCTACTTACTGTAGATACAGTGAGGAAGTGGCTGGTTGGACAGCTAATGCCCTCAGAGCTCATCGCGCAGACGTAGCACGGGAGACCAGAAGTTTCAACATCGTAGATTGGCCTTTCTTTTGTGGCGCAAGGCACAGTTATGGTTTCGGTGACTAGAAAGTATCAATTAAGAGTTACTATTTTAAGTTATAGGTAGACATACCTGTGGAAGTAGAGTCGATTGTCTTGCAGGATTCCGTGATTGTGACCTCGACAATGACTTCAACGCCAACAATCTTGGGGCCTGTTGGGCACTTAGGAGTGACATATGGGGGTGGGTAGAATGGCTTCACGGTTGTAGATGGGTAGGGATAGGGAGGTGTCACTGTGTCGCTGTGGTTGCTGAAAGAAATGTTAGCAAACACCACAAGAGAGTCTAGTTGATTGTCTTACCCATAGTAACCGCCATACGGCGTCGGGTATCCACTAACAGAGTTGCTGCTGATTGGTGTGCTAATAGGAGTGCTGATAGGAGTGCTGGTATTTCCTCCAGGTGCTGGTAGGCAAGTTCCATCACCCTTGGATAGACCACTCTCACACTTGCAGCTGGTAGAGCAACCATCTCCATTAACCGTATTGCCATCATCACATTCCTCTCCAAGACTCTTGTCCCAAACTCCATCGCCGCACTTAGCAGGAGTAGCACCACGGCTGATGATATAAGGAAGACCAATAGTGCCATCACCAAAGGTCTGACTACCATCACCAATGATATCCTGAGCAATAGCAAGAGCTTGGAATCCATTGAGACCGACTGATGGATATGAAGAAAATGCTTCGTGAACACTGCAGCTCCAGTCGGATATAGCAGCATCATCGAGGGAGGTCATGGCATCGGAGTGGGCTACCAAGTGAGCCTTGTTATAGCAATTGAGGTTTCCACGAACGGTGAAATCGCCGAACGCCGAGAGAGCATCAACTGCAGATGAATCGATGCTGTTATAATAGCAAGAGAGAGCGAAGTAGAGACCAGTCTGATCGACCCCACCTGGAGTCTTCCCGGAAGCAACGAACTTGATGCTATTGTCAATTAATGTTTGTGCGCCACCTGTACTGAAGTGGTAGGTCGGGTCGGTTCCTTTCGAATCATTAGTAAAGCGAGAGAGCGGCCTTCGTTTGCAGGGAGGTATACCGATTAGGATCATGTTTCCAAGAATGGCAGGAGACCAAACGGCTTTAGTGTCCTCCAAGAACTTAATATCACTGATGTCTCCGCAATATGGGTCAGAAATGACAATGGCCTTGAATGCCGCGAAATCGGCTGTAGTCATGGCTCTCCATTCAGTCTCGGTCACAACCTTTGCTGTATAGCCCAATGCAATAGCTTCGTCATACTCCTTATCCTGCAATGAATCTATGAAAAGGAGATCTTCTGCTACCACACAGACTGCAAGTCCGGCCAAGAGGCCGAGAGATGAGAATCTCATAATGTAGAAGGTATGGATTGGTCAAAGTAAATAAAGTATTTATTAATGAGAGTAAGTCCTCTTGGAGAGGGAATATGAGCGACAGGTACAAGCAGTGGTAACGAATGTGGTACTTTTGGTGGGTTGAAAGAATGAATGGCCAGTTACAAGGCTTTATAAATATTCGAAAGTAATTCAGGGACATACTGTTCATAAACCTAATCCTGCTGTGACTTCGCCACTGTTTGCCAAGGAGTAGTTCTCGCCGACCATGGCGTCAAGTAAGAGAGTGTATATGCTCGGCTCAAATGGGTCTGACCAATGCAAAAATCGAAATACGTAACGTTAAGAAAGCCGAGAATGGTTCCGTGTGACACCTCAAATTGAAATCTCCTTTCCTGTCCCGTATAAGCTGCGAGGATTCGGGAGCCGCCGAGAAATCAGATCGCTTTAGCGGCCACTAAAAATTCAACGAGCGCATTCTCGTCTGGATATGCTTGATTTTAAGTTGGTGGAGATTGTGCGTGTCACTTCAGCTCGCTCAGCCCTGTGATTTGCGCGCAGGATCATCTCTGCCAAAATATGTGAGCAAATCATCGATCAGGGCAGTTTAGGCAAGGAATTTACCTCTAGAAACAATATCTTGGCATCCCTTCCGCTGGTAAAATGGGTCCTACGGTTATCGATAAGAGCTAGCCAATAGGACCAATAGGATCAAGGCTCCGTGACCACAACTTTCGCAGAACCCTACCAGCGGAAGGGATAGCCACGTCTTGTACGTCGGCGCGTACTCGCTTTACAGATTGATACGACCTTCTTGATTGTTGTTCAGCCGCTCAGCCGCAGCAGAATACGATGGCCACAGGTGCAGAATTCTCAAAATCACCAAGCCTCAAATACACGATGGCGGAGGCGGAGTAATTGCTTCCATCCGATTCTTGTAACTAGGTGCCACAGGAGTTTCAGGAGAATACCAATAATAGACGCTTGCAATGGTATTACGAAACTTTGTGGAACCAAAAATTTCGGTAATAAAGCCTGGTTGGATTTGTGGTACTGACAACTTGGGGGTCTTGGAAGATATGTGGACTTGAAAGGCATTTCGAAGAATTTTGAAGTGCTCCCTCCGTCCCATTTCCATGGCTACTGTTTTAACACCTGTTAGGCTCTTGAGCATCTTATGGAGACCCGGCAGTATTTCAAAAATTGTTTGTTGGGTTTTAATATGTGAACGAATTACTCTTTCTGCTGTTCCGCCCTGGAAAGAGCCCAACACATGCGTCTAAATTGCGTGTAAGGCGGGCTGCTCGGACTAAAACTTGCAACTGCTATTCTCTCAGGCATGTCATGTATATCTTGAGAATTTTATCCTTGGCCTTAGCTAGACTTTTGATTTCAAACCTCTTCCATCAATTACATTTACAGCCAAATACGATGAAATTGTACTGTGATAAATTGTTTATGGTTTTGAGAGAAAACTTACCGGAGTTGAGGATGCTTTACCGGAAAAACGGCCTAGGAGGCTCAGGAGTTACCTAGGGATGAAGTTGGTCTTGATAGTGCCACGGGCAGATGAAATCATAGTCTCATACGCTGATATATCTCTTTTGTTATAGATAAATAAAACGATGAGGGGACCGATTGAAGGCGTCTTATTATTCCATTGAACAATGAACGATGAATGAACGCAGGCCTTGGCAGGAACCTCGACCAGAAAATCTCGCGTAGCTTTGTCGCAACCTCGAGCGTCCCTCCACATCTTCAACATCAGCCTTCTTCTTTAACACCCAGCTATGGCTTCTTCGGTTGAATTAGAAGATCCTCTCCTCAACCTCCGCCGCGCTATTGCAACCAACACTGCTCCTCTTTTAACAACAACCGCCGAGCCCACCTCTACCAATGACGCTCAGCAAGACATAGCACTCGCAACCCACATCCAATTCAATCATGATGATACACACCGCTCTTTTCCTCTCACTACTCTGACTCGATTTGTCTCAGCTGGCACTTCAATCGATTTGCGCAGTATCTACTTTGCCTGGCTAAACAAGGATGCTACTGTCCCCGAATATATTGCTACAACCCAGCGTCTCAATGAAGAGCTCCCCGGCGGCGTGGGCGGGAGCGTGCAGAATCTCGTATTCGTCCAGAAGCTCGATTTGATAGCGTGGTTACAGGGACACTCGGATGAGAGTGAATATATCAAGCCTCTGGATTCTGAGGCTGCTACCGCGCAAGCAACAAGCGCTGCCGATGTTGCGTCTGGAGCCACCGGAGGTGCTGCAGCGGTACCGACCACGGGTGCGGCGGTTGGAGGAAAGATTGGAAGGCAAGTGGATCCGAGGTTGGTAGAGATTTATGAGGGAGAAAGGAAGATCGGAGACCGGAACAGTGTGTTACGGGGAATCAAGCCTACGGTATGTTTGCTCTCTATTCCCTTAACCTGTTCATAATTGGCACTGCTTTCCAAACATGCTACCGTCCTACAGTCTCTCATTGCTTCCATGGGAAAATAGTATCCTACTAACAACACCATCCAGGACTTCTCCCACGTCCGCAAGACCGCCGCAACCTTCCTAACATCGCGCCACCCTAACCGACCAGGTACCGCACCACCAGCCAACTCCGCCCTCCCTGCCCCATCCGCCGCGCTCGTTTCGAACCTCAAGAAGCCCTCCCGCCGCCTCGAACCTATCATCCTGCTATCGCCCTCTGCCAGTTCACTCCTCCGCATGTCCAACATCAAATCCTTCCTCGACTCCGGCGTCTACATCCCCGCCAATAGCGCTGAAGCGTCCACCACCTCCGTCAACCTCCTGCACATCTCGCGTACTCTGCCCTCAATCGACGCCTCGCGCCCGCTCCGCTTCATCCTCGTCGACACTCCCGACCAATTCAAGCCCGACTACTGGTCGCGCGTCGTCGCTATCTTCACCACCGGCCAAACATGGCAGTTCAAGGGCTACAAGTGGACGCAGCCAACAGAGCTGTTTTCGCACGTCCTGGGCGTCTACGTCGGCTGGCAAGGTGAGGAGCCGCCGGCGGTAGTCAAGGGCTGGGGCCGTGGCGTCATCAGCGTCAAGGTCGACAAGTGGAACGGCGTCCAGGGTAGCGCGGGGAGGTGGCGGGACCGAGAGGTTGTGGAGCAGGTGTGGGGTTCGATCGAGGAGAATATGCGAGCGAGAGGGTGGGGGAAGGATGGGCCTGGCGGAGCGAGGTAGACCGCATTTAGACCGTCCAAACCCTATAAAACAAGTGGAATTAATTGGACCTGTAGTTGGAGCTGAGGTATTGGCGGCGATCGGGCTTCCCTGCGTTCAAGCGAGCTTTAGACGATTTGATGCTTGGGTTGGATTTTGCATGGGACTGGGGCATAAGTACGGGTCTTTTGAGACTAGAATCTAGGCGTTCGGGCATGGGATGGGTTAAATGGTTCAATATTAATTCGATTTTATCTGAGATCTCGGTCCGGATGTTACGCATACCTGGCTTGTACTTGAAACACCCAATTTTTCCGTGTCCTAGGTACTTCAATAGAAGATGTCACCGCGAAAATTTTAAAAGTATAACCAAGAATGTCATATTCTCTTCGCGCAATTTATTGTGCAGATATTACGATGATTGCAAGAAGCCTTTGATATTTAAGGCTGTCACCTATTAAGCATAACCATAAAGCCAAACTGGCTGACCATATAGAATGAAATAAAATCCTTCTAGGCCACTGACAAAAGCCAGGAAAAGCACAGCCAGATAGGAATACCAGCAAGTCCAATAGACTCATTCCCCTATATGGTTCAGTCATCAACCGCTACCAAACACAATCGTTATACTTTTCTCCGGCAGACATTTCCTTACCAACTTCTTATTTAGCAGAAGCTGCGCACATCACCACTCTAAGGGCTCCTTGAGGATCTCACCCCGGTTCGTGGTCGGTACGGGTACCGCATCGACTTTAACCGGTCCACTCCTATGCCGAGCCAAATACCCGCTCCCGTCCAACCATGGCCACTCCTTCGTCCTCTTCTGCTCGAACGACTCGATCTTATCGGCATTCGCCATAGTTAATCCGATATCATCAAGGCCGTTCACAAGGCAGTGTTTCCTGAACTCGTCGACCTCGAATTTCGCAATTTCCTTACCATCTGCGTTGCGAATGACTTGCGCTGGTAGGTCGACTTCGATCTCACGGCCAGCCTTAGCTTCATCAGCGATGGCGTTGAGGGCTTCACCGGGAGGAATGATGAGCGGGAGCATGCCATTCTTGAATGTATTGTTGAAGAAAATGTCACCATAGCTGGGGGCGATCACACATGTAATGCCAAAGTCCAGCAGTGCCCATGGCGCATGTTCCCTACTGCTTCCGCATCCAAAGTTCGGGCCAGTGCAGACGAGGATCTTGGACTTACGGTATGGCTCTTGGTTCAGAACAAAGTCGGGATTCTCCTTGTCCGTGCCAGGGATGTAGCGCCAAGCGTGGAAGAGAGCTGTCCCAAGTCCGGATCGCTTGATTGTTTTTAAGAATTGTTTTGGAATAATGGCATCGGTATCGATGTTGGAGATCTCCATGGGAGCAGCGATGCCCCTGAGAGTGGTAAATTTAGGCATACCAGCTCCTGAAGAATGAGCCGCGGTGGAATTCGTGGGGCGGGTTTGAGGATCTACAGGAATGTTGAAGATGCGGTCAAGATCATCATCACTCTCAATATCCTCAGTTTGTGCATTTAGCTCGACCTTCGGAGAGGCCTTGCTAGCAGAGGTTGGCTGAGGTGCGAGTTTACGGACATCAGCAAGCTTTCCAACGATAGCTGCCGCGGCGGCCATGACGGGAGACATAAGATGCGTTCGACCACCAGCTCCTTGTCGACCTTCGAAATTACGGTTCGATGTACTAGCACACCGTTCTTGAGGCGAGAGAATATCGGGATTCATTCCAAGACACATGGAGCAACCAGCCTCCCGCCACTCAAAACCAGCATCGGTGAAGATTTTGTCAAGACCTTCAGCTTCAGCCTGTCGCTTTACTAGGCCAGAGCCTGGCACGATCATGGCACGCTTAAGATTGGGAGCAATCTTCTTCCCCTCGACAACGCGGGCAGCAGCGCGAAGATCCTCAATTCGAGCATTCGTGCAGGAACCGATGAATATTTTGTCGAGGGTAATGTCTTGCATAGGTGTGCCTGGGGTTAATCCCATGTACTCAAGAGCACGAATGCAGGCCTTCTTCTTATTCTCATCCTGGAAGTCGTCGGGGCCAGGAACAACGCCTGTGATAGGGACGACGTCTTGTGGAGATGTACCCCATGAAACTGTCGGAGCAATATCCTTACAGTCTACGAAGACGTCCATGTCGTATTTCGCTTCTTCATCTGATTTCAGACTCGACCAGTATGCCACAGCCTTCTTCCATTCTGGGCTATCAGGCTTGGGAGCCAATGGCCGACCTTTAAGATAGTCGAATGTTGTTTGATCAGGTGCGACCATTCCCGCTCTTGCACCAGCCTCAATTGACATGTTGCATATGGACATGCGAGCTTCCATGCTCAAACCTCTAATAGCAGACCCGCAGAACTCAATTACAGCACCAGTACCTCCTGCAGTCCCGATAACCCCAATTACGTGGAGGATAATGTCTTTGCTGCTCACACCGGATGCGAGTTGCCCATCAACCTGGACCCTCATATTTTTGCTCCGTCGTGTGATTAATGTTTGTGTAGCCAAAACATGCTCGACCTCACTGGTACCGATACCGAACGCTAGAGCTCCGAAAGCTCCATGTGTGGAGGTATGGCTATCACCACAAACAACTGTGGTACCTGGCAGGGTAAAACCCTGTTCTGGACCGATGATATGTACGATTCCTTGTCGCTTGTCTCCCAGGCCAAAGTATGTGAGGCCGAAATCCTTTACATTCTCTTCGAGAGTCACGCATTGTGTCCGCGAGTCTGCCTCTTCAATAAACTTTGCTGTAGTGGTAAGGTTCTTTCGGGAACTGGTGGGGATGTTCTAGTGTGTGTCAGTGACGAGAATGTGAAAAAGCCGAGGACAAAATGTACGTGGTCTACTGTTGCCAGGGTACAATCAGGTCTTCGCACTTTCCGGCTGGCATTCCGAAGCCCTTCAAATGCTTGCTGCACCGTGTTAATGCTCCGCTTCTGCAGCATGGTTAACAGCGGGTACTCACGGGAGAAGTCACTTCATGCACGAGATGCCTGTCTGGAGATTCAGTCAGCGCTGACCTATAACGAACCCAAGGCAGAGACATACCAATATACAATAGAATCGTTCCATCCTCTTTCTCTTCGACAATATGGTCCTGGGAGACTTTGTCGTACAGGGTCTGTGGTGGTTTCACCGCAGACGGCATGGTGGAGGTGGTACAAAGGGAGTCAATTGGAAGGAGGAATTACAAGGGAGGAATGAGATGTATAAAGGAAAAGAGAGTAGAGGAAAGTTAGCAGAGAAGTGTCACGACTTGGAGAGGAGCTGGTGGCACTTGAAATATTGCCTTCTTCAATAGAAACCATCAGACCCTAATGCCGATATCGGAGTGCGGGGGACTTTCTCGAATCATCACAAATCTGATAGGACGATCGGCTTTAGACCCTAAACTTCGTTATTTCCACCTTCCAAACTTTTGGTCAGGACGAAGGGTATCGTTTGCAATTCACATTTACGCCTGTCTTCGAACAGATACTACTCAAGTCCGTCTACTTCTCACCACATGAATACTAACAGTGATGTGTCTAAGATACGCCTAAAATGCCGCCTAAACCTACAATCGATGCTGCGGCTTGAATCGCTTTTAGCTAACATGGCACATACTTTACAGGTTATCCTGCGTAAACACCCAAAGCGCCAGTCGATGCCTGATAAACAAACCTACCAATCCGCACGCAGTCTGAAACGCCAATAAGCCCATCGCTAACCGATCTTCCCGCATTGGCCCAAACCACACAAGCCACAGATTGATGATGGTGAAATTGGTGGACGATACTACTTCTCCCTTTTCGTTTGTCTCTATTCGGAGTAACCGTAATTGGTGAAGCAGCTTCAAAGCCTCCGCTATCGGAAAAGCCAGTGGCTTCTTAAACTCCACAATGGAACACTCCAACAAACCCGTTCTGACGTTGAAATGGGGTAGCCGATGTCGGGGACATGGTACGATGTGAAACAGCTGTGGAGCTGAGTACACAAAGTTGAATATTTGAGGGAGAAGAAGCAATATGAGGGTCTTGCTGAAATGCCCGAGAATACCGTCAACAGCGAACACCATACCGGCAAAATAGCAGTATGTATCACCAACAAACACCTTGGCAGGATACCAGTTGTGCATCAACAAGGCGATTGATACGCCAATGAAGGGAAGGAGAAGGTACAGAGAAAAGAGATGTGAGTCCGTTGCCGGATGAGGATACGGGGTAAATGGCGACAAGTACAGTGCATCATTGAACACGATGAGCACGGCAATTACCAGGGATTGCGCCACTTCGATTCCGTTAATTCCTGCCAGGATATTGATGCTGTTGGGGCAAAATATGGAGATCATGGCCATATATACGTAGTACAGCCATCCTGCAGGGTCCTGTCAGCTTCATTTTTGACCGGAACGAGATCAACCTCCGTACCGAGATCAAACAGCTCCCCAAGGCAAGGTCGAAGAGGAGTTGGAACAACCATTTTCGTGACACCAAAGTCCACGAAGTAGACAATAAGCATGGGGATCGAGGCAAACGCTGGAATGAAGACTTTATGCCGCCATCTGATATCGAAGAGGTCATCACCAATGCCGAGTATTACAATAGATTGCAAAGAGAGAATGGCAGAAAGATACGATGCCAGCTATTGGGAAAGATTTAGTCTATGCATATAGTTGAAGCTAAAAACTAACCTTGCTATGAGGAAATCGATGAAGTAGCCGTCCGGTTTCAACTTGCCGGAGTTCGAGAATAACATCTCTGTTTCCTCCACCAGACGTGGCAGCTACAATGTCTTTGTAGAACGGCCATGGAATAAACACAATGATTGTAAGAAGATACACAACGGCACAAACAGCGCCCATGGTTTCTGGACTATCACATATGTGAGCAGTAGTAGTAGGTTTGTTGGGTGCGCGGAGAAATATTGATTGCCTACATACATTTCAACCTGCCGAAGCTTGGACAAATCTTTCCCTTTGAGGCCAGCTCTCATAAAAGCATTCCCAAGCCATCGTATTAAAGCGTATGTGAAAGAGAAAGCCAGGCCGCTAAAAGCAATCGAAGCGATTAGAGGCTCGCCATCGCCATGCAGCGTGTTTGCTAAAGTCCCAATACACGCCAACGACAAAGAAAGAAGGGACAAAACCTCCGTCCGGCCAAGTCTGGCAGACATTTTAAGTTTGGTGAGAGTTGTTGGCGTGTTGCTGCGCCAAAAGTTGAAAGGTGTTCAACTCCTCTCACCGCCTCAGCCATCGCAAGAAAATCTAACGCGAAACGGCGATAGTCCCAATTAACAAAGATGGATCTTGACGACCAACTCCACCAAGAAGATCATCACGATCCCATTCAAGAGGGCCTCAACGCAGTTAATCATCGCCTCATTCGCCCGAGCTTTCTGAAAAGCCTCTCGCCCAGCCGTCTGCCTTCTCAGGCCGCTTCTGATTCGTCTCTCTCGCCAAAGGAAGCCCTACACGAAGCACGCGACTCGTTTTCTCATCACCAGTGCAGTCATTCGAAGCTCTCTATCACGTTTGAAGGCTCTATCGATGAATTAGAATACGCTTCTATCTTGACTCTAGAGCTAAGTCCCGATGGCGACATTCCGAATGTAGCCCAGTGCATCAGCGAGAAGCTAGAAGCGCGCTTCTTAGACGCGCACCACGCATATGCCAAGATGGCATCAGAACGCAATTTTCAAACATTCTCGCATGGCCATCAAGACTTGGTTTTGGCCGTGGACTTTAATTATTTCGGCACACGCATGGTAACAGCCTCGTCTGATCACAGGCTCAAGGTTTGGGATAGAAAGGACGATTCGTGGAACCTTGTCGACAGCTGGAGAGGACACGATGCGGAGATTGTTGATGTAAGCATTCTCGTTTCACACATTCGGCCCAGTATGAGCTTCACATACTCTTTCCAAGTCGATCTAAATTTACTGCTCTATCATCGAACTCTTGTGGTTCATCAATATGACGTGTGCGGGAGTTCTTCGGATTGATATGCTACGAGTACGGCTAACTTTTCTTAGGTGAAATGGAATGGCCCATTCATGGGAGAAGTTCTGGGTAGTATTGCGGAAGATGGACGATTCAAGCTCTGGCAAGAAGATGTTACCGAGGTCCCCACATCTGGTCGACGATTCAAGCTCATCACTAATATTGGCTCCGATACCAGAGCACCATTCATGTCATTAGATTTCAAGAATATCCTACAAGACACCTGGGTAGCGCTAGTCACACGAGACGGCCGTCTCACCGTCTATGAACCCCTAGACCAGAGTAATCTCTCAGAATGGAATTTAATTGCGCAAAAATGGGTTTGCGAAATTCCGCCCGACAGGCAAGAGGAAGTAGGTTTCAAAGTTTGCTTCCACAGGGAGAAGCTTCCTTGCTGGACTTCTATTATGGCCGGTCTTGATCGAAAGGCCTTGTCACTTGCAGTTGCTGCCATGCATAATGTTCAGGTCTTCAGAACGGACAAAGCGAAGCGCTTCTATCTTGCTGCGGAATTGAAAGGGGCCCGTCAAGTAATCCGCGATATTGCTTGGGCAAATGGTTCTATGAGAGGCTATGATGTGATTGCTACGGCTAGCAAAGATGGGGCTATTCGTGTATATGAGCTAACAACACCTCAATCAACCAAAAAAACATTAACTGCCAACATATCGGCTGCATCTACAGCTGCCGATAATATGGTATCTCCTCGACTACGAGGCCCACGAAGCAACCCGCCATCTGGAATTGGAGCTGGACTGGCTGGCGCATCCCGCGTCAACGACAATGCTCAGGACAATGAACAACATCCAGGCCGAGTAAGGCATGTGGTGAAAATGGTCGCTGAGCTGACTCAGCACCATGGTGCAGTGTGGCGAGTGGCATTCTCTCAGATGGGTAGGTAAAGTTCCCTGATATATTTTTGAGAAAGCCATTTACCTTTTATTAGGTGATCTCCTTGTCTCTACGGGTGACGACGGCGCTATACGCACATGGAAGAAAGCTGTTAATAATAAATGGCTCGAATATGCTGAAATCGATGCTGCACGAGATCATTGAGCTGGTACTCAGTGTTTTTTCTCTGTATCTGGCGAATATGGACCTAGAGTTCTGAATGCCTTTTCATCACCAGAACACTGGCGTTCTTGGGTATTGTAGACCACTTAGGTTTTCCGTCTATGGATTGGAAAATTATGTTTCGTCACACATACTAGATACCCGCTTCAAAATTTCCAAGTGGGAGAGACTTCTGCACGGAGTATATTCTCGTAAACAAGTTACTCGATCGGAGTTGCTTCTTTGGAAAAACTCCGATGAATTATATCTTAGTCCCTCGCAAAGTCGCAGCGGACGAGTGGGGTAGGGAAAGGAAATCTTAGTAGCTTTGCATAGCAAGCAAGTCGCTGTTCTAATCTTCCCTCTTTCGTGTTAGAATTCAAGCACTGATTCGCATGTGGAAGCCTCTAGATTTGAAATAATCTTACAATCATGCAAGTAGTTAAGAAAACTTGCCAATTGCGAAAATCCAGCATTAGTTGTGATGGTTAATAACACACTCTGCCAAATTACTATATAATAACCACATAATTAATTCTGAAGTTTAAATTTTTATTTTAAAAGTACAAAAGTTTATTATAAGACTAAGGGCTTGTTTACTAACTTTTTTCACCTGTTCGCGCTCACCTGTTCGACGCCGCCAGGTGGATCAAATTAAGGCTCAACAGGTAGATTGTAAGCGCCACTAGCAAGCGCTCGTGCAGGGGTGTAGATCGAACAGGTGAGAGCGGTTCGTTTACTAGGGGTAGTCGCTAAGGTTATAGGTAGCGAAATAGCGGTGGAGCAGGGGTTATATAAGCCGCACGCAGGACGTCAAAAGGCTCTATATAAAACAAGTAGTTAGAGCCTTATAGATATAATCAACCCGTTCCTAATATACGCACCTTTTTTAATAGGCGACGACAACGAGCCCATAGAGGGAAGCCCTGTTGACACTACTACCAATATAGCTGCCCCTGCCCCTGGCTATGGCCATGACCCAACTACTACCTTTACTACTACCTCTACACCTAGTATAACGACCTTTAAAGCTGCTTCTACTACTACTAGGCTAATATTAACGCCTACGGTAAAGCTGCTAAAGAAGTAAGTAAGGGCGAATGTCACGGGACGGAGGCAGTGGCTACAGAACGTATGTATTTGAGGAGTCTACAAGACGTTGCGCAATCGATCGTAAGGGTCGAGGGCGTAAGGAGGTGATATACCTATGCGTAGCTGACGTAAGCTGTACGCGAGGTGTACGCGAGAGCACGGGGCTCTCCTATGGAGGCCCCTGCGGTGGGGTTCCGTGACAGCGAATACAGTAAAGAAGGATTCTATAGCTGCTAGTACTAGTTCTAAGCCACCTGCTAAAAAAACGCAAAGGAAAAAGAAGGTAGCTAAGGGCAAGGATCCTAGTAAGAAGCCTTAATTAGTATAGCTTAAGGCGTTAAGTAAGGTATTTCTAGAGTACCTAAAGCTATTAGTTACCTAGGGTAAAGAGACTAATAGAGCTATATTTAAAGCCACTGATTATGTTAACACTATTACCTATATTAAAGTTAAATCGGGCTAGGACCTTACTCTTAATTAGTTAATAAATAAGTATAATTATTGGAAGGCTATATACCGCAAATAGGAGGCGCATATTAAGGCGTATTTAGGGTAGGGTAAATATAAGGTTACTGGCTTACTATAGACTAATAAGAAAGGCGTTATAAAGGGCTATTTTAATAGCTATATTAAAAGGAGACCTTTTAAAACAAAATGGCCTATTTACTATAAGCAACTAACAGAGCTGCTTGCTAGTAAAATAGCCTATAGTAATTACGCCGGTATAATTAAGGAGGCGCTTAATAAGGATTTAGTTTGGAACTGGGGCAATATAGATTTAAATTTATCTAATTATAGTAATAAGGATAGTAAGGGTAAGTATAAAGATAGTAAGAATCCAAATATACCGCGCGGTATAGTTAAATGGAGCCTATTTGGTACGCCAATTAATAGCTAGAGCCCTACTCCTATACTAAATATATTAACGCCTTTAACGCCTTTACGATCTTTGTTAGTATCTGTCAGTAGATATTTGTTTTATGTATTATGTACATAGAGCACGTGATCTACGCGAGACGCGTATATATATTATCAAGACGTGTAGATAGAACGATAAGAATCCAACTACACACCGCACTGCACGTATATTACGTCTATTACACTATATTAAAGCATACCAACACTGATTAGTGAGCGCGCATAGATTAGGAAACACGCAGATAGCTTAGAAGACAGTTATACTGTCTACCTTGCAGCAGATTAGAAGATAGTTGTATTTATCTACCTTTTGTATCAGCCTATTTCAGTTGAAGAGAAGAAGAGAAACTACCTAGGAGTACTTGTCTGGTATCTACGATGACTTCTAGACATCTCGTTCTATCTATTTTAGAAGAATTACTGCGCAGAACACCTTACCCTACTTAATAACTTAAACCGCCCCTAAACTACCTTCTTAACTACCTCCTTAACCGCCTCCTTAACCGCCCCCCCTATCTTTACCTTATAAATTGAAATACCTTACCTTACCCGAATAATATATAAAACATAAGATGTCAGGAACAGAGAAAGACTAGAAGGAAGAAGCAACTAAATAAGAAGATAGAATTAACCTAATAGAAGTTACTAAGGACAAGCTAACCAACTACGTATAATGCAAGATATATATATATATAGAGATACACGACCAGATAGACTTAATACTCTAGGAGTTGTTCTAAGGAGATTTTAAAGACTTTATGGTTAATATCTTTACGAAAATCTCCTTATATTGGCTTCAGAAACTACGTAATTATATAAATATTAAAGGAGTATGGGTTAACGCTAACCATAAATAAGGTAAATCACTTCCCCAGTCCTTATACAATATAGCATAAGAAGAAGACCAAATAGAATAGACTAGAGAAAAGATAAATACACTTAAGGATAAGTTTGGCACTGGTATTAAGTTAAGACGTATTAAGTACTATAAGACATACGGAACCCCAGAGGAGTGATAAGTAGGACGTTCCTTAGTGCCTATACTTCCCGCTATACCTTAATATATAACTACCTCTACCTTTACACCATCTGTTATACTTTAACCTGTAATAATAATATAGCAACTCTACGTATAACCTATGGACGAGGAGAACCGCCCTATTACTATAACTGGCTATAGCAAGGAAATTGCGAATACAGCTAAGATATATACGGAGGAGCAGAAATACGGTGGCATAAATAAAAGCCTTAACTACAAATTAATAATATTCTACGATATTTGTAATCGAGTGGATATACCCTAAGAAGCTTACCTTAAAGCATTCCCTACTATGCTAAAAGGACTAGCTTTAAACCACTTCTATATAAACTAATTATCCTACTTACCATTCGCTAAAGCTTGCGAACACCTTTGGAATTTCTTTAAAGGACTAGGATTTTAACGCAAGAACCTAGACAAGTAGAATACCATCGGGAAAATATTCGCAGGATGAGATTCAAGTAGACTTTGATTTTCGCGTTTCGCGTAATTGACATGCAATTTAACTAACTCGACACGCAATTGACCAACTTAACACGCAATTGACTAACTTGACACGCAATTCGACCAACTTGACACGCAATTAACTAACTTAACACGCAATTCGACTAACTTGACATGCAATTAACTAACTTGACACGCAATTCAACTAACTTAATATGCAATTGACCAACTTAACACGCAATTTAACTAACTTGACATGCAATTAACTAACTTAACAACTTTAAAAGCTAACTATATATTTCTTAATACGCAATTAACCTACTTAGCAACTTTAAAAGGTAACTATATATTTCTTGACATGCAATTAAGGTAAAGTTATATGC